>Ga0105099_10001109_pt1 | contig 17308 bp, 14 predicted proteins | sample PPLLak3cmMay2015_2_FD_79138 | JGI IMG/M metagenome (GOLD analysis project Ga0105099, IMG submission 79138) | Freshwater sediment microbial communities from Prairie Pothole Lake near Jamestown, North Dakota, USA - PPLs Lake P8 Core (1) Depth... | ecosystem: Environmental > Aquatic > Freshwater >... | reverse complement strand
TGGGCTCCGGGCCCAGCTCAAGGCCTGGGGGATCGAGCCGGCGCCCGAAGATGCCCAAGCTCTTCGGGAGGTGGCCCGGGCCATTTCCGGCCGGGCCGCCCGCCTGGCCGCGGCGGTTCTGATCGCGACCGTAACAAAGAATGATCCGGCCCTGGAGGCGGCTCATACCATCGCCGTCGACGGGAGCCTTTTCGCGAAATATCCGGGTTTCCGGGTCCGGATGGAGGAAACATTCCGGCTTCTCCTTGGGGCCGGAGCCGCCCGTCTCAGGCTGAATCCGGTCTCCGACGGTTCGGGCTTCGGGGCGGCCGTTATCGCCGCTGTTTCCTCCGCCTAAAGATTTCGCTTGCTTTTTTCTAAAATCCTTCTATGATATGGGGGTCGAAAAAAGGAAGGGGCACGGGCCCTGTTCGGCTGGATACTCCTCTCCTTTATTCGAACAATTATTCGGGACCTCCGGGTCGCCAGCCCGGACGGATCCCTCGTCAAAGGAGACGAGTATGAACATCTATGTTGGCAACCTTTCGTTCAGCGTGACGGAAACCGACCTCCGCGAAGCGTTCGCCGCTTACGGTCAGGTCGCCACGGCTTCGATCATCAAGGACAAGTTCTCGGGCGAGTCCCGGGGATTCGGCTTTGTCGAAATGCCGACCAAGGAAGAGGCCGAGAAGGCCATCACCGCCCTCAACGGCAAAGACCTCAAAGGCCGGACGATGACGGTCAACGAGGCCAAGCCCCGGACCGATCGGCCCCGCACGAGCGGCAGCGGCGGCGGCGGCGGGCGCGGCGGTTTCGGCGGCGGCCGGCGCTTCTGATCCGACCGTTATTGAACTTTGATTCCGGTCCCGATATCGGGCCGGACGTCCACTAGGACATTCGGGGCGGTTCTTCGGAACCGCCCCTTTTTTTTCTCGCCGCGGGCGTCGTTTCGCTTAATCCCCATGCCGAAGGACTTTTTTTATGAATCATGCGGGATATGGTATGATGCCGGCGAAAAGGAGGAGGCATGCCGAAATCCAACAGGGCCTATAAGAGCGCCAAACGGAGCAAGGAGCTCGACCGTTTACGGAAACGGGAGGAAAAGCGCAAACGCAAGCTGGCCGGAAAAATCGATGAAGCACCGGCCGAAGACGGCGAGACTCCGGCCGAAGACGAAATCATCCCGGGCGAAGACCCAGCCGACGATCCGATAATCCCCGGCGATTGACGACGGAAGCCAGCCGTCCGCCGCGGCGAATTTCCTTTGACATGAACCTGCGTTCCGCGCTAATGTGAGCGCCGAAAGAGGAGGCCCCATGCCCACGAAATCGAAAAATCCGCACCTGCCCTTCGGAGACCAGCAGACGGCTCCCTGGTATGGCAAGAACATTCTATCTGTCAAGCAGTTCAGCCGGAACGACTTGGAATACATCTTCAGCGTCGCCCACGAGATGCGGACGATGGTCGAGCGGGTCGGCACGTTCGACCTGATGAAGGGCAAGATCCTGGCCAACCTGTTCTATGAGCCTTCCACCCGGACCTCCTCTTCCTTCATGGCCGCCATGCAGCGGTTGGGCGGAGCGGTTATCCCCATCAGCGAGGTCAAGTTCTCGTCGGTGGCCAAGGGCGAGAGCCTCCCCGACACCGTCCGGACGCTGGGCTGTTACGCCGACGTGATCGTCCTCCGTCATCCCGAAGTCGGCTCGGCCGCCCTGGCCGCCCGCCATGCCGGGAAACCCGTGATCAACGCCGGCGATGGCGTGGGGGAGCATCCCACCCAGGCGCTGCTCGATACCTTTACCATCCGCGAAGAGATGGGTCGCCTGGACAACCTGACGGTGACGATGCTTGGCGATCTGAAATACGGCCGAACGGTCCATTCCCTGGCCCGGCTCCTGACCCAGTTCGAAGGGATCAAGCTGAATTATGTTTCGCCCGAAGCCCTGCGCATGCCCCGGGAAGTCATGGATGAAGTTGCGGCAAAAGGCCTTCCCCAGGCCGAGCACACGACTTTGGATAAGGTCCTTCCCAAGACCGATGTCCTCTATGTGACCCGCGTCCAGAAGGAGCGGTTTGAGGACCCCGAAGTTTACGAAAAAGTCAAAAACACATTTGTCGTCAATCCCAAGGTGATGAAGGTCGCCAAAACGAACATGGTCGTCCTCCACCCCCTGCCGCGTGTCACTGAAATCAGCATGGATTTCGACGACGATCCGCGGGCGGCCTATTTCCGCCAGATGGAATACGGACTGTACGTCCGGATGGCCCTGCTGGCGATGGTCTTAGGCAAGGCCTGAGCCCGCGGCCCGGCCGGCCAGGGTTCCCGATGCCCAGGCCCAGGAAAGATTGAAGCCGCCGCGCGGTCCCTGGACGTCGCAGATTTCCCCGCCAAAAAACAGCCGGGGGACGATTTTCGATTCGAGGCGCCCGTCCTCGATTTCTCCGGCGTCCACGCCCCCGCTGGTGAATTCGGCTTCGTTCCAGCCCCGCGTCCCGTGGACTTCGAGCCGCTTGTCTTTGAGAGCGGCGGCCAGCGCGGCCGCGGTTTTTTCAACCGGTCCCGGCCCGGCCGGAATCCATTCGGCGACGGTTTTCCCGAATTTTTCCGGAAGCAATCCGGACACCAGGTCGGTGTCCGCCCAGCGGCCGTTCAGGCGCCGGGCCAGTTCCGCCTTCAATTCTTCCCCGTCCATGTCCGGGAGCAGGTCCAAACGGATGACGGCCCCGTTCTTGTGCTCCCGGTGGAGGGCGACGGAAATCCCGGTGCTCACGTCCAGGACGGCCGTGCCCGAAAGGCCGTAGGCCGTAAAGAGGACGTCGCCTACGGCTCGCGAAACCGCTCGGCCGTCAACCCACGCTTCAACCCGCGCCCGGATTTTCTGGCCTTGGAGGAAATGGCAGATCCGGTCCTTGACCAGCAGGGGAACGCAACTGGGAACGGGATCGACGAGGCGATGACCCAGCCGCCGGGCCAGGGCGTAAGCGCTGCCGTCCGCGCCCAGGGCGGGGTAGGATTTCCCGCCACCGGTTAGGACGACCGCCCGGGCTTCGATCTTCCGTCCATCGACCGCGGCAAGCGTGAATCCCCGGCCGGAGCGTTCGACCGCCGCCGCCTCGAAGCCGGGGAAGACGGCGCTGTCCCGCCGCCGGATTTCGAGCTCCAAGACCTTCAGGACGGAGGCGGCCTGGTTGGTCGAGGGATAAAGACGTCCTCCGTCGGACACGATCCGAAGGCCCAGCTCTTCGAAAAAACGGACGATTTCGGCCGTTCCGAAGCGGGTGAAGACGGAAGCGACGAAGGCGGGGCGGGTCGAGGTGAAAGCGCCGGGGTCCAGCCGCTCGGTTCCGAGGTTGCAGCGGCCGCCGCCGGTGACGAGGATCTTTTTTCCGAGGCGGGGCATCCGGTCGACGATCGCGGTCGTTCGCCCCTCCCGGGCCGCGGCGATCGCCGCGGCGAGGCCGGCCGCGCCGCCCCCGATGACGGCGACATCGAAACGCGGCGCCATGCCGGAAATCAGGATTTCCGGGGCGTGGTCCCGTCGGCGCAGGGGCATTCCTTTTCGGCCGTCCGCGAGGATTCGGCGGATACGGGCACGGTGCAGACGGGGAGAGGCTCGAGGATCATGTCCGATCCGCAGCAAGCGGGGACGGGATCCGAGCCCTTAACCGTGGATTTGGCATGGCAGGCGGGACACACGTACGTCAGTTCCTTCATGTTGGCTCTCCTATCTCCTTATTATAGCAGGAAATGAATCGGATCAGACGGCTCGTTTGAGGCTTGTCTCGAGGAGGGTGGCGAGGGCCCCCTTGAAGCCCGGCGGAAGGGCGGCCGCCCGGATCCGCCGGGCGCAGCGGCCGGCGATGCGGTTGAGATCCTTTTGGATCCGCTCCGGTATCCTTTTTTTCCGGAGAAGGGCGTTGAGACGCCCGATTTCCCGGGCGGTCGGGCGCTTCTTCCCGTAAAGGGCGGCGGCCTTCGGTCCGAGGGCTTCGCTCAGGTAGAGGTAATAGAGGGTCTTTTTCCCTTCGCCGATATCCGAGCCGACGGGCTTTCCCGTGACCGCGGGATTGCCGAACTGGCCCAACTCGTCGTCCTTGATTTGGAAGACGAGCCCCAGGTCGACGCCGATCGCTTCCAGATCCCGAAGGGCGGCCGGTCCGGCGCCGGCCAGCAGCGCTCCCGCCATCAGCGGCAGGGAGTAAGTGTAGCGGGCGGTTTTATAAGTATAAAGGCGGAAAATTTCTTCCCGGGAGGCGGCCCGGTTGATTTTTCCGGAATAGACGTCCTGGACCTGGGCCGGCCCGACGGCGGCCAGCTCGCGGCCGAAAAGGCCGAGGATTTCGGATTTGACCCGGGAAGGAGATTTCAGGGAAGCGAGAATTTCCAGTCCGAGAAAGATCAGCACATCCCCGGCGCAGAGGGCCGCCGCCCGGCCGAAGCCGGGCGAATCGGCCAGCCCCGCCGTGGCGGCCCGGCTCGCATATTGAACATGGAGGCTGGGTTTCCCCCTCCGGACCGGATCGTCGTCCATGATGTCGTCATGGATCAGGAACGCCGAGTGGAAAAGCTCTAAGGCGGCGCCCGCTTTGACCGCATCGCGGGCGGCGATTTTACGGCCGATTCGGAGCTTCGTACCGGCGCCGTGCTGATCGAGGGCCAGCCGGACCAGGCCGCCGCGGATCATTTTTCCGCCGGTTGTAAACGGCCGAATCCGCTCGACGAAATCGGCGCCCCAGGAATTGACCGCGGACAGGCCGGCGGACCGGGATTCGAAAAAGGTTCCGAAAAAGGCCTCGATCTTTTTCCGGCTTTTTTCCAGGCGCCGGTCGAGCGTTGCCGCGGTCATCGGATCTCCTTGGCCAGCCGCCGGCGGAGACGGGCCACCGTCCGGTCGATGACGTCCATCGGGGTGCTGGCGCCCGACAAGACGTAAAATGCCCGGCTTCGGCCGAGCTTCAGCTTGTCGACGTCTTCCGGCCGGCTGACCAGAATCGTCCGGCGGTTTCGGACGCCGGCAATCGACATGAGATTCCGGGTGTTGGCGCTGGTCGGCGAACCGATGACGACGACGGCGTCGTAGCGGGCGGACTGGATGCGGGCATCCTTCTGCCGGTCGGATGTCGGCTTGCAGATCGTGTTTTCGAAGCGGACATCGGGGACGAAGCGCCGGATTTTTTGGAGGATCCGATCCGCCGCGGCCCGGATGAACGTCGACTGAACGACGATTCCGGCCCGGGCGACGCTTTTGAAAACGGCCGGATCGACTTCGGCTGGAGAGCCGACGATCAGGGCCTCGGGTACCTGGCCGGCGATTCCCCGGACTTCTTCATGCTTCCGGTCCCCGATGATGACGACCCGGAAGCCCTCCTTGCGGAGCTTCCTGGCCTTGGCCTGGATGTCCTTGACCATGGGGCAGGTCGTGTCGACGAATTCGATGCCGGAGGCCCGGATCTCCTCCAAACGGGCGGCCGGAATACCGTGGCTCTGGACGATGAGAATGCCGTCCCGGGCCAGGCGGTGATCTTCGATTGTCACAAAGCCGCGGCGTTTCAGCCGGGCCAGGACGATCTCGTTATGGACGATCTTGCCCAGGAGGTAGATCTTCGTCTTCGGGCGCTCGACCCGAAGCTTCTCGATGATCTTGATCGTCCGGTTGACCCCGCCGCAGAATCCGACATACGGCGAGACGTCGACGGCGGTCGCGGATTTTATTATTTTCCCTTCTCCCGCATCTTCTTGAAATCCTTGGCCGGCCGGCCGATCCAAGCGATCTCAACGGGAATATATAACAGATGAACTTCCGGAAAGCAAAGGGATCGGGGCCTGTCGACGCGGGCGACCGGGCCGTGGCCGAACAAGGGGACGAAGGCTCGCGGATCCCCTCGATTCTCCGGCCTTCACCCGGACTTGATCGTCCAATCAGTCCGCGATGTACCCCATCCGATGGGTGACCTCGAGCCGATCCCCTTTGACCCGGACCTCGATCTTTTTGAATGTCCCGTCGGCCTGGTAGTTCAAGGGCCGATAGCAGAGCAGGTAATAGTGATTCGACGCTTCGGCGGCATGCCGCAGGCCGAAGTCCGGATTTCCGGTGCTCTCGGTCAGGCCGCCCGTCGCCTTGGCCATGTCCTTGAAGACGGCGTAGACATCCGTGGAGAGATCCGGGAGTTGAAAGGACATCGACGGTCTCCCGATGCTCTCGGGTTTGAGGGCAAAGGCCGGCGGTTTTGTGATGTACAGGAAATGAATGGTGATGGAAGCGTCGGAGTAGATGCGCTTGATCTTCTCCACGTCGAAATTGACCGGTTTGAGCAACTCGGACTGCCGTTCAAAAGAGAAGGGATGGTCCGGCAGGACATCTTTTTGGAACATGAGGAAGACGTGTTTTTCCCCTTCCATGGATTTGAGCGCGTCGGCGAAGGCCACGACTTGTTTTTCCGTCATGACCGTCAGGTCCCTCATCTGGAGGGCTTGTTCGAATAGCCGCATTTCCTTGATTTCGAGCATCTCGGGGGGGTATTCCTCTTCCTCGAGACGATAAAAATCCCTCATCATGCTCCGATACAGGGAATTTCCGCTTTGGATGTCCTTTTTCAGCTTGGACTTCAGGGAGTCGGCGATTTGCTGAGGCTTCCATTTGGAAAGAGCGTCCGGTTTGAACCGGTAGGTTTTTGCGGGGGTGATGACGCAAAGGGAGTCGCCCGGAGCGATGACGTTGGCGAAGAAGTAGTCCAGGGCCTCGCCGGCCTTGGGCAGGTACTCCTTCAAGTCCAGGCTGAGAATGAAATCCCGGCCGCCCCGAGGGGGCGGTGGAGCGGCGGCGGACGTCTTTTCCTCCCTCAGGACTTGTCGGTTCCGGATCAGGTAAACGGCTTCGATCGGTTGACGAACCCCATCTTCGAAAATCTCAAAGTCCTTGAGGGTCAGTCCATCCACAAACGCGTTTTTCTTGAAAACGCGTACGGGGACTTCGATATTGACGACGACGGATTCATGCTGCTGTTGGGGGGAGCCCATGGTTTGGGCGGACATCGATACCGCCATGAAGATCATTGCGGCCGATGCCCAGACGTTTTTTCTGTTGTTCATTGCATTCCCTTGTTCTGCAAGGTCGGCATTTCCCAATCCGGTTCTTTTCCTTCGCATTATATACGAATCAGCCGGCGGAGACGTTAAAATTGACTTCATCTCGCTGCTTCGGTATAACCTGATATCTGATATTTGAAAGAATCGGTTCGATGAGACATATAAAAACCGTCCGGTTGATTCCCTTCGTCTGGCTCATTTCCTTCGTCGCCGTTTTCGGACAGGAAACGCCGGCTCAGAAACCCGCCGATGCCCGAAAAACGGTGACCGCTGTCCCCGCCGGAGGGCCGGTCGTAATCGACGGCGTCCTGTCCGAGCCCGTCTGGCAGACGGCCGGGTCGACCGGCTTTACCCAAGCTGACCCTTTGGACGGCCGGCCCGAAACCGAAGCGACGACCGTTTGGATCGCCTACGACCGCGAGTTTCTCTATGTGGCCGCCCGGCTGGCGGACAAAAATCCCGAGCTCATTGCCAGCCGCCTCGGCCGCCGTGACGACGACGTCGAGTCGGACTGGTTCTATGTCGGATTCGATCCTTATTACGACCGGCGGAGCGGCTATTTCTTCGCCGTCAATCCGGCCGGCGGAATCATGGACGGAACGCTTTACAACGACGAGACCAAGGACTCGACTTGGGACGGGATCTGGGACAGCGCGGCCAAGATCGATGGCCAGGGTTGGGCCGTCGAGATCCGGATCCCCTTCGCCCAGCTTCGGTTCAAGCGTAAGGATATCTACGTCTGGGGTGTCAATTTTCAGCGGGATATCAAACGGAAAAACGAAACGTCCTTTTTCGCCTGGCGTCCGAAGGAGGAGAGCGGCTTCGTTTCGCGCTTCGCCGACCTGGTCGGGATGCGGGACATTGAGCCGGGCCGCCGAATCGAGCTGTCTCCTTATGCCGGCGGCCGGTCCGTCTTCGAGCCGGCCGTGCCCGGCAATCCGTTCCGGACCGGGAGCGCCTTTTCCGGAAACGCCGGATTCGACCTTAAAGTCGGGCTGAAGAGCAACCTGACCCTGGACCTCTCGGCCAATCCGGATTTCGGCCAGGTCGAAGTCGACCCGGCGGTCATCAACATCACCGACCAGGAGACCTATTACCAGGAGAAGCGGCCGTTCTTCATCGAGGGCGCGAGCATCTTCAATTTCGGCCGCGGCGGCCCGAATGTCTACAAATCTTACGGCTGGACGGATCCGGGAATTTTCTACAGCCGCCGGATCGGGCGGAAGCCCCAAGGGGGGTATTCCGGGGCGGGATCCGTCGATGTCCCGGATTTCACGACCATCCTGGGCGCGGCCAAGGTAACCGGAAAGATCGGCAAGGGATTCGACATCGGCGTCGTCTCCGCCGTGACCGCCAAGGAATTTGCCGAGATCGACATCGACGGCGCCCGCTCGGAAGCTCTGATCGAGCCGCTGACGACCTACGGGGTGATCCGCGGACTGAAGGAATTCGGGGACGGCGGAAGCGGCTTCGGATTCATCGGGACGTCGGTTTTCCGCGACGTTGCGGGATCTCCTTTGGAATCGATCCTCACCCGCAACGCCTTCGCCCTGGGCCTGGACGGCTGGACGTTCTTCGACAAGGACCGGGTCTGGTCGCTTTCCGGTTGGGCCGGAACGACACTCGTCCAGGGAAGCGCGACGGCGATGACCCGACTGCAGCGTTCGTCCCTCCATTACTTCCAGCGGCCCGACGCCGACTGGGTTGACGTGGACGCAAGCGCGACATCCCTCTCCGGCTGGGCCGGACGGTTGTTCCTTAATAAACAGAAGGGTCATTTCGTGTTCAACGCCGCCCTGGGGGCGATCTCGCCGGGCTACGAATCCAACGACCTCGGCTACCACAGCCGGGGCGACGTCGTGAACGGCCACGTCGTAGCCGGATATCAGTCGTTTCACCCGGGCCGGACCTTCCGCAAATGGAACGCCACGGTCACCTACTACCAGAACCGCGATTTCGGCTGGAATCGCATCGGAGAATACTGGTATGTGGACGGGGAGGGGCAATTCCTGAATTACTGGACGGCATCGCTCCATCTGGACTACGAGCCGCCGAAATACAGCCATTACCTGACACGGGGCGGCCCGATGGCTTATTACCCCTCGGGAGCGTCGATCCAGGGCGAGTTGGAGAGCGACGACCGCAAGGCGTTCATCTTCAGCTTTTCCTCCTATTACCGTTACCATCCGAGCGGCGGATACAACTGGTCCGTCGGCGGCGGGATCACCTGGAAGCCAAGCCCGAATTTCAGCCTGAGGATCCGGCCGAGCTACACCTACCGCTACTCGCAAGGGCAATGGGTAACGTCGTTCATCGACCCGCTGATGATCCTGACGAACGGCGTGCGGTATGTCCTGTCCGACATCGTCCAGGAAACGGTGCCGGTCGAAATCCGGCTCAATTGGACCTTCACTCCGCGCCTCTCTCTCCAGGCGTATTTCCAGCCCTACTATGCGGTCGGGGATTTCCGGGACTTCAAGGACTTCGCCGAGGCGATGACCTTCGATTTTAATTTTTATGGACGGAACGGCTCGACGATCTCACTCGGGGAGAATGGATATTACACCGCCGACCCGGACGGCGACGGCCCCATTCCCTCATTCACGTTCCGTAACCCCGATTTCAACCTCAAATCCCTCCGCGGGACGGTCGTTCTCCGCTGGGAATACCGGCCGGGCTCGATGTTTTATTTCGTCTGGACCCAGCTGCGGGAAGACGGGGCTTACCCCGGCGACTTCAACTTCTGGCGGGATTTCGGGGATGTCTTCCAGGCGCCGGGCAAGAACATCTTCCTGATCAAGTTCTCCTACCGCTTCGAGCTGTAAGGCCGGTTGCGCCGGCCCGTCCCGGAGCCGGTCGGGCTGATTGCAAGTTCGACCTGCAATCAGCGTTTTGGGTTCTCTTCCGGTTTGCGTGGGTAAAAGTTATGAGGATATGACGGCCTCCGCTCACGCGTCCGGATCTTCACGGCTTTTCTCGATTGGCCTGGCTTGGCGGCGAAGAACTCGCGTCCCAGAAGACTTTTTTACGGTTCAAGGCATGGGACGCTCAAACATCTTCGCTCGGCCGGCTTCTTCCGAGCCGGCTTCCCAAGCAAGCATCGAGAAAAGCCTAATCCGGACGATGTTCGCTCCGGCCATCATAATCTCCACTCTCTACCCACACAATATGGAAGAGAGCCGCACTTTACTGTTTGACAAAGTAAAACAAAGATTGTTATTTTGTTTATGGAATTAAGCGGAATCAGTCTGAATACAAGCGGATTCTGAAAGCAACATCCGGCTGAATTCCGGAAATCGTGATGATCATCAAAGGCGATATTCATATGAAAAAAACGGCGCTCGGGATGCTTTTTCTGTTGATCGGGCTGAAGGCCGTATCTGGCCAGCAAAATAAACCCATTTATCATCGTCCTGAACCGGGCGAGAAATTAGCCCAAAATGAAATTAACGCCTTATACAGAAAGGCTCTGAAAGATGATGCGCTGCCAAAGGGGGCCATCGAGCTGGAATTGAAATTCAAGATTCCCCTGAATAGCGAAGTCGACGAAAAAGAGATCTATTTTAAAAACTCTCTTTATTTTTCCGTAGACGAAAGAGGCCACGTCTACATCCCAGACGGCGCCTTAAAGGTCATTTATGAATTCGGAAAAGACGGGAAACTGTTTTCAAAATATACAAAAGCCGGCCAGGGGCCGGGAGAGATGAATTTCCCTCAAGACATATTCTTCTATAATGATGAAGTGGCTCTCTATGAAGCCGTGGTTCAAAAAACGGTTTATTTTGATCGGAATTGGACATATTTACGCAGCGTATCCACTAGAGGATTTAAGCCGTTCGCCGTTACCCCAAACGGTGATATTTATTGTTGTGATGTCTCGCGAGAAAAACTCATCGCTGTGTTGGATGCGAACGGCAAGATGATCAGGCGTTTCGGGGAACCGCGTTTTCCTCAAAAGCCGAAATCGACGTTGAATGCGATTATCGCCGAGCTTTCTCCCTCAGGCTCGGTCTGGGTCTGTTTTTCCGCCTTGGGAATCGTCAGGAAATACTCGCCGAGCGGAGAACTGTTAAAAGAAATCGATTTTATGGAAAAGATGAGCGCATTGAATAAGGAGAATCTCAAAGAGAATTTCGAATGGGATCGGAAAGGAAAACCTCAGTGGAATCCGATCTTTGTCAGCATCGCGTTTATGAACAATGACGTTCTCCTCACGGGAGGAGGCGTGATGAATCCGATTTATCGGTTAGATGACGACGGCAACTTGAAATGCGTCTATTTCATCAAGCCGGAATATCAAATTCCTCGCGATTGTCAATTCGCCTCACGCGGCGAAAACGATGAGGAATTATTCTACGTAAACACGGAGATCGGCGATCCGGCGGTCGGCGTCTATCGCCCGAAACAACAAAACGCATCTAGATGAACACAACCCGCCCGAAAAGCGGGAAAATCGCCTCCCAACTGCTCCAGAGCTCGGCCGAAAATTCTTATCGTCTGAGAAGCAGGACGGGAAAAGCCGGATTGTTGGCACGTTTATTGCTAAATTTTTAGCATGTCACAAAAAATGGGCCTGAATAGGAGAAAGGGAATCGCAGAGATGCCGAATCATTTACACAAACGTATAAAAATCTTACTCCGGTTAATCAAGGAGACATGATGGGAATCCGATCCGAACTCGTTTCCGGAAAGAAGAATTGCCGGTCGACTCTCGCGATTTGCTTTCTGCTCTCGACCCTTGTCGCCCAAGGAAGCGTTTCTTTTTGTCAGCAAGTCGGTTCAACAGCCGGCGGAGCCGTCGTTCACAATGGGGCGAAAGGCAAATGGGATGACGCTCCTCGGATCAAGCTGACCTTTCTCGAGATGCTGGGCAAGGAGGACGACGACAATTACCTGTTCTACGAGCCCAACGCCATCGCCTCCGACCGAAAAGGCCATATCTATGTCCTGGATTCCAAAAATTTCCGGGTCCAGGTCTTCGACGCCAACCGGAAATTCCTGCGATCGTTCGGCCGGAAAGGACAGGGGCCCGGGGACATCGGGCGGCCGGAATGCCTCGATGTCGACGAAGCCGGAAATGTTTATGTCGGCGACCCGGGGAACGGCCGGATCGGCATCTTCGACCCTGCGGGGAAATGGCTGAGGGCCATTTCCATCCCCTCGACCAACATCGTCTTCCGGATCATGAAAAACGGGGACATCCTCCTCCGCAATCCCAACCTGGACGGCGGCCTCGGATTGGGGAAAGACAAGGTCCCGTTATTCAGGATCTTGGACTCCAACGGAAAGAAGAAAAGGGAAATCGGACAGGGCGTCTTTTTCGAGAAATTTCCGTTCTCTGAGGGAGGTAACCGATCCTTGATGACGATGGACGATGCCGACAATGCTTTCATGGCTTTTCTTTTCCAGAATCGGATCTGCAAATACGATCCCGATGGTCGACTTGTTTATACGGCGGACCGGACCCTGCCCAAGGACAAGCTGATCGACAAGGGGCTGGACATGTATACGACGATCAACACCGCCCTCGACATCGATGCCCGGGGCCGCGTCTGGGTTGTGACCAGCACCCGGAACTGGAAAAAGGGCGACGTAATCAGGCGGCAATGGGTCAATGGGCAGGAACAAATCCTCGGCGATCGGTCCCAGACGAAGACCGATCTCTACGAGATCCAGATCTTCGACCGGGACGGCGTCCTCCTGCAGAAAATCCCCCTGAACCACTTCTGCGACTACCTCAAGGTCGTCGGGGACACAGTCTATATCCTCGACCGGGACCGCCTCGGCCAGTTTTACGTCTACCGGATCGAGGAGGGGTCGTTTATTTGACTTATTTCGCCTGAAAGCGTTAGAATACTCAACTCCCCGGCGCGAGAATTTCGCTTCGCCGAAAGCCGTAAGATCGGGGAATCGAACCAAATCATCTCTCGTTCTTCGACATCATAGGAGGATATCCGATGGAGAAGCCCTTCAACGCCTTCGAGATGGCTCAAAAGCAATTCGACGCGGCCGCGGAGAAGCTCGGCCTCGACCAAGCCACCCGCGACCTGCTCCGCTCCCCCCTGCGCGAGTACCACTTCCTGGTCCCCGTCCGGATGGACGACGGAAGCTACAAAGTCTTCCGCGGCTTCCGGGTTCAGCACAGCGATGCTCGCGGCCCCTGCAAGGGCGGCATCCGGTTCCACCCCCATGAAACAGTCGACACCGTCCGGGCCCTGGCGATGTGGATGACCTGGAAGACGGCCGTCGTCGACATTCCCCTGGGCGGCGGCAAGGGCGGCGTCATCTGCGACCCGCACAACCTCAGTGACCGGGAGCAGGAAGGCATCTGCCGCGGCTGGGTCCGCCAGGTCGCCTTCAACGTCGGCCACGAGCAGGATGTCCCCGCTCCCGACGTCATGACCCACGGCCAGCACATGCTCTGGATGATGGACGAATTCGAACGGATCCGGGGCGCCAAATACCCCGGCTTCATCACCGGCAAGCCCGTCGGCATGGGCGGCTCGCTCGGCCGGACGGAAGCCACCGGCTACGGCGTGATGTACACCGTCCGGGAAGCGATGAAGGAGCTCGGGCTCGACATCAAGAAGTCGGTCGGCGCCTTCCAGGGATTCGGCAACGTCTCCCAGTACGCCGTCAAGCTTTTCAAGGAATACGGCGGCAAGCCGATCTGCGTCTCCTGCTGGGACCAGGCCGACCAGACCTCCTACACCTTCAAGCGGGACAGCGGCATCGATCCCGACGAGCTCATGTCGATGACCGATAAGTTCGGGACCATCGACAAGGTCAAGGCCCGCAAAGCCGGCTACGAGATTCTGCCGGGCGACGCCTGGATCGAACAGGAAGCCGACCTCCTGGTTCCGGCCGCCCTGGAAAACCAGATCAGCGGCGCCAACGTGGGCAAGATCCACAAGCGGGTTCGGATCATCGCCGAAGGGGCCAACGGACCGACCACGCCCGATGCCGATGCCGAGATCCACAAGCGGGGCATCTTCCTGATCCCCGACTTCCTGTGCAACGCGGGCGGCGTGACCTGCTCCTACTTCGAACAGGTCCAGTGCAACATGAACTACTTCTGGCCCAAGGACGAAGTCCTGGCCAAGCTTGACGAAAAGATGACGGCCGGCTTCAAGGCCGTCTCCGAATTGGCCCGGAAAAAGAAGATCTACATGCGCGACGCGGCCTACCTCATCGCGGTCACCCGGGTGGCCGAGGCCAGCCACAAGCGCGGCTGGGTATGATTCTCCGGTCCGGTTTGCGTTTCAGCTAGTCGACGTAACAGCGGCCCCGCCCGGAGCGGCGGGGTCGTTTTTTTTTCGGGGAGGAGGAGTCCATGCCCCTTCAGGAAGTCGATGTCCCGAAAGGCCCCCTTCGCGAACGGGTGAAGGAGCTCGAGTGCCTCCAGGCCATCGTCTCGATCATCGAGACGCCGGGCCTGTCCTCGGAAAAAATGATCCAGGGGATCGTTAACGTCATCCCCTCCGGCTGGCAGCATCCCGAGCGCTGCCGGGCCCGGATCAAGCTCCACAAAGGGGTTTTCCAGACGCCCGGATTCGTCGAAACGCCGTGGATGCAGCGAGTGACGCTGCGGGCCGGTGGGGCGACGGTCGGGTCGCTGGAAGTTTGCTATGCCGACGACGGGCTTTCGGCCCAGGAAAACGTGTTTCTCCTCGAGGAGAAAAAGCTCATCGAGCTGATCGGGAGTCGGATCAGCCGGTTGGTCGAAGACCGGGAAACCTCCGACCGTCGATCCGAAGAGGAATCCCGCGGCCTGATGCCGCGGAAAAGCAAGGCCGAATGGCGGGTCATCATGGACCTGCTCCGGGAAACGGACCCGATGCTCTATCATCGGGTCCTCCGCCGGTTGATGAATCATCTTCATTGGCAGGGCGTCCCCGGCGTCCAGGGCCTCCTTTTCCACCTCACACCCGGGTTCTATTCCCATGCCGATATCGCCCCGGATGAAAATCAGCCGCAGCCCGTCCAGAGCGTCGAGCGGTTGGGCAAAGTCTTCGAAGAAGCCCTATGGGTCGCCTCCCTGGCCCTCTCCGACGCCGAGCTTTCGGCCCTGATCAAACAGTGGATGAAGCAGGACAAGCTCGGCTTTTTCATGGTCGCCACCGAAAAGCGGGAAATCTCGGTCGTCGAGATCAAAGAGATCCTCAACCGTTTCTGCCGCTCGACCAGCGAGGAAGAGCAGGCCCTGGCCCCTTCCGACGACCTCCAGGCCCGGATCGCCCTGGTCCGCCGCTTCCTCAGCGAGCGGCTGACCTTCATCCGGATTGCCCGCGAGTACATGACGGTCCATGATTTCGGGCGGCTGCTGCCCCGGGTTTACGGTCCGACCTATGGAACGGGGAAGTTGGGCGGCAAATCCGCCGGAATGATCCTGGCCGAGCATATCCTCCGCCAGAAAGCCAAGACCGACCCGACTCTGGGGACGGTCAAGATGCCGGAATCCTGGTTCATTACCTCCGACGGGGTGATGGAGTTCATCCATTACAATTACCTGGAGGACTTCCAGAGCTTCAAGTTCCGGTCGATCGAGGAGATCCGTCACAACTACCCCTATCTCGTCCAGGTCTGCAAGCAGTCGTTTTTCTCGCCCGACATGCTCTCCCAGCTCAAGCTCATCCTCGACGACGCCGGGGAAGACCCGCTGATCGTCCGGTCCTCGAGTCTTCTGGAGGACAGCCGCGGCTCGGCCTTCTCCGGGAAATACCGGAGCCTCTTCCTGGCCAATACCGGGACCAAGGAAGAGCGGCTGGCCGCCCTGACCGATGCCGTGGCCGAAGTCTACGCCTCCATCTTCAATCCCGACGCCATCGAATACCGGTCCGAGCGGGGGCTCCTGGATTATTACGAAGAGATGGGAGTGCTTATCCAGAAGGTCGTCGGGACGCGGGTCGGGAAGTATTTCTTTCCGGCGTTCGCCGGGGTGGCCTTCAACAACAACGAGTTCCGCTGGTCCCCCCGGATCAAGCGGGAGGACGGTGTTCTCCGCCTGGTCGCCGGGCTCGGGACACGGGCCGTCGACCGGGTCAGCAACGATTACCCCCTGCTCGTCAGTCCCGGCCAACCGGGTATCCGGGTCAACGTAATGCCCGAACAAGTCATCCATTATTCCCAGAAATCGATCGACGTGATCAATCTCGAGACCCGGCGCTTCGAGACGCATCCGATCGAGGAGATCATCAAGGAGGTCGGCGCGGATTTTCCCCTCTGGGAACGCCTGCTTTCGATCTGGGACGGCCAGAACGTCCGCCGGGCCAACGGAGTCATGGACCGGCCCGACCGGGACCCGGCCGTCGTCACCTTCGACGGCCTGCTCGGCGGGACCCCGTTCCTCCGCCAGATGAAAGAGATCATGGGCGTCCTCAAGGATATCTTCGGCATCCCGATGGACGTCGAGTTCGCCCACGACGGGAAAGACTTCTATATCCTCCAGTGCCGGCCCCAGAGCCGCCTGGACGACGAAGAGGGGATCGCCATCCCGGCCTGGATCCCGGACGAGCACAAGCTCTTTTCGGCCAAGCGCTATATCACAAACGCCGATGTCCGCGGCATTAAAACAATCATCTACGTCGACCCCGAAGGGTACGGCAAGATGGCCTCCCTTTCCGACATGGGGGCCGTAGGCGACGCCGTCTCCCGGCTGAATTCTCTCCTGCCCCGGAAATCCTTTATCCTGATGGGACCCGGTCGCTGGGGGAGCCGGGGCGACATCAAGCTGGGCGTCCGGGTTTCGTATTCCGACATCAACAACTCGGCCATGCTGATCGAAGTCGCCCGCAAGGTCGGCGACTACGTCCCCGACTTGTCATTCGGAACGCACTTTTTCCAGGACCTGGTCGAATCTCGAATACGCTATCTGGCCCTTTATCCCGACGATCACAACGTCATCTTTGCCCATGACTTTTTCGGAAAATCGGCCAATGCCCTCTCCAAGTACCTGCCGGAGTATGCCTATTTGGCCTCGGTCCTCCGGGTGATCGATGTCCCGGAAGCCACCGGGGGACTTGAAGTTCGGGTTGTCATGGACGGAGACCGCGAAGCCGCCCTCGGTTTTCTTTATGATCCGGGCAAAAGCCGGGGCGAAGACGCGTCCGGAGATCCAACGCTTTAGACTCGTTTGACTTCCTGAAGCGACCGAGCATATTCTATTCGAGCGCGGGGACAAGCATTGGACACCGAGAATTTGGCCGGGAAGACCGTCTCCCGCTACAGGATTCTCAAGCGCCT
>Ga0105099_10001108_pt1 | contig 17318 bp, 16 predicted proteins | sample PPLLak3cmMay2015_2_FD_79138 | JGI IMG/M metagenome (GOLD analysis project Ga0105099, IMG submission 79138) | Freshwater sediment microbial communities from Prairie Pothole Lake near Jamestown, North Dakota, USA - PPLs Lake P8 Core (1) Depth... | ecosystem: Environmental > Aquatic > Freshwater >... | reverse complement strand
ATAAATCGAGAGAAGCGATCGTAGAATATTCATGGTTGGATTTATTATAGTGAAGAATTTCTAAACCTTTTGAGATCTTGAATAGAAGCCGAGGAAATTGCGTATTGTCATTATTTACTGAGTTCTCGGGAATGAATTCCCTTGATTTTATCAACTTATCCGGACTCTCCAGTATTTTTTTTGCTTCTTCTCGAATATAAAAAACATCGTCAGTCAGTTTGCTTTGAATTAGGGCTCGATTTCTATCAGATGGAACCCTTGCCAGTGCTTGAATTATCGCTTGTCGGAAGCGCCAGTCTGAATGGTTCAATAGTTTTTTTGCATAATTGATTATGTTGATCCGACCTCTTTGGAAAAGAATTTCTAAGATGATCTTAGTTATTGCAATGGATTTACTATTATCCAAATCAATATAATCAGGATTGTTTAAAGTGGTTTGTAATAGTGAATACAAGGCATAGTCAAGCTTTTCACTCGGCCATTTCTGATATAGATCGATCAAATCATCTTTCAGATGAAGTGAATGTGATTTTATCTCTTTACAGAGAATACCAATCGCTTTTTTTTCTGGAATTGATTGCAGTATTGCCATTAATAGAGGCTCAAAGAAATTTAAAGTATTACTATTGGTAAAAATGACTCGTATTGCTTCTTCAGTCAATGGAGAGTGAACAGCTCCTGCTGGGAGAAGCGGAAAAAGCTTTAAAAATGCTTCTGGATGTAGTTTGGGGCATTCCGAATAGAGTCTCGATGCCGATCGGGAGTCATTTTGAGCGACAATCTTCTCAATCACCAAGATAAGCGAAAGCGCATCCAGTTCTTTTATCATTCCAGTTTGAAACAGGATATAGATCGCCTGATTGTAATCAGATTTGAAAAGATCCAGAATTTTTTCATACTCAGGATAGTTCTGAAAATCCTGGGGATTATGAAGCATCTCCAAGTTATTTGGAACTTTTTCAAACTTTGAAATCTTTGTTGCAACATTCCGCCACTTCAGTCTCTCTTTCGCATTAATTTTAAATCTGCTTTTATGAAATCTAGCGTAATCATCCACATCCTTGGATTTGATATAGCGATCAATAATAGGATCAAATTCGGGATTGTATTGGTATTCGAGAAGATAAATTGCAATGTACTTTTTCGTCTGACTAGTCCCATTTAGCATATTAAATAGCGATTCTTTGTAATCTGAATTCAATAAATCCAGATATTTTTTAGAGAGCTTCGATTTAATCAACATTTCTGTAAAAGATGAAGATGATAGGTTTTTTTTCAGTGTAACTGGAGTAAATTTTGACAAAAACTCCACTGCAAGCTCACTCCAATTAGACACAGCATGTGCGCAATCATCCAGAGTCAGTTGAAAAACATACGGATCCATCAATTTTCTTTGAATCATTCGCATTCTGGCTTTGTAACCGTCTTTTTCAACAAAACTGGTCACATCAGCTGATGGGAACGTATATATGTCAAAGTCATACCATCCAGAATCGATCGATCTCAACAGTATTGATCGGGCCAAGTTTCTAACCGATGGATGAGAATCTGCCAGAGATTCAACTGCTGATTTAAAGACTTCAATATCATTGGAATTGCTATATCTATCAATCCCCTTTTTACTGTATAGTAATAGATATCGTACCCCAGCTTCAGGAGCTTCAATCGATTTGATATCGGTTGATTTAAATTTCTCTATATCCAGTAATCGAAGAAGTTTTTCTTCTGGATAACTATTTGAATCATTGCCAGTTAAAACCTGATCCCATAGTTCTTTATAATTGATTCCAGGCCAATTTGAATAGTCCTTCTTGTCTTTGTTAAATGATTCATTCTGATCATATCCATTAAATTTTAAATAATCTGAAATCCACTTATCAATTTCAGGATCCTTTTTTTTGTACAGGTCTCTCAGTGTCGATTTGAATAACGGATCTGGCTTGTAACTGAAAATCCTCATTAGGCGTTTTTTTTCATTTTTGCTGCCATTAATCAACTTCTGACAGATGAATGGAATCGCTTTTTCACGATTACATGCGAACATTGCTTCAATTGCATATGGAAACAATTCGGGATGTGAAAGCCGATTCTCAAGCCAACTATAGAATCGCGGATCCGCAATGGCTTTCAGTACCGCGATCAATTCTTTTTGAGAAGGATGAACAATGCTTGGTAATCCTTGAAAGAGCCATGATCGGATTTGTTCATCTGCACTTTTTTTTAGTGATTCTACTTCATCAAAATGGAAATAATACCTTTCTCCATTGTCTTCTGAACTCCAACGTCGTTCATTGTTTTCGATTGCTTTTGAATAAACTGCTTTCTTTAAGTCAAAATCGTCTAACTTTGTTGCAATACGAAGCCAATCATTGACTCCAACATAATCTCTTTTCTGAAACCATTGAATTATCTTCGGAATCGCAGATTTTGATTTTAAATGACTGAGTGCATTGATTGCATTCCATTGTACTGAGTAATCGGTATCATCTAATTCCGAAAGGTATATGGCCTCTCGATCCAATGAGCTCTTTACAACAGTAATTTGCGAATGATCAGATTTACTGCATGAGGAGAGTACGATACATACCAGAATAAAAACCGTGATTTTTAAGCTTTTTATGACCATTAGATAGATTCTTTCAGTTTTCAAGATGTTTTTCAATTTGATACCTCCAGGAGATGAATCGAATCTGATACCCGTTTTTATTGTTTTATCTCCAGTGAAACTATTGCCATAAGGATCTCGAATATTTGATCAAAATCAGGATTCCGGTCAATTATTTTCTTAGAATCTTAAAACAAATCCTCCTCTCAAAGTGGAAAACACCTCTCAGATCCCATGTGAAAGCCAATGGGTATTGGAAAGGGTTGGATTGCACACAAATGGTTTTCATAAATGTAGAAATCCACTATGGAATTTCGGAGTAAATTGACCATAGGGGTTCTTATCGCACACCGAAGAGAGGGGCGCGGCGAGATCGTCCCCGATTGGGGGATCAGCTCGCCGCCCGGGGAGACACTTCTCCCCTGGGGGAAGTGGTGTGGGGAGATGAGTACCGCGAGATCTGAGAACCAGATCCCAAGCGAGAGCACTATGGTGATGAGGATGAACAAAAGGATATGGAATATAAAAAGTATAGGTATTGAGATGATCAACATTCCCATTGAGACTATTGATATTCAGAATATGATTGGAATCATCATGATAATGAGCACTGGTATTGATATGGTGATGAAAACTATAGGGATGAATATGATCTGGATCAATATCAACGTGCTGGTCATTATCAAGATGAGGATTATCCCTCCCCTCCCCTACCGAACCGAAGGTAAACGAAAAAAAGAAATAAAAGCATTCCCCCAAAAATTCTTATCTATTTTCATATACACAACTATCTGTGCGGCTCTTAAGCCGCACAGGTAGTTGTTTTCTGTCCCTCGGCTGCGCCGGCGTGTAAGAGATGCAATCGGCGAGCCGCCGAATCCTTCATCCACAAATTGATCAAAATATCACCTCAATTCGAACAGTTTTTTCACCTTTGTATAAAACAATTGATTTCCCTTAATCAACAATACTTTCCAGCCAATCTCCCCTCCCTCTAAAAAATTTATCAATCTAAAAACTGTTAAACACACAAATTATTTTACATAATATTATCCCAGGGTCTTGACAATCGTTACAAATAATTGTAATAATAGCTATTTAAAGGAGGGCGAATGATCAAAACAACCTTCAGTGCGGGAGATCTAAGTACAATACTTCGAGTCTCCACCCCTACTATAACAAGTTGGGCGAATTCTGGCAAGATAAAATGCAAAAAACCGGACAAGGCGATGGGCAAGTATTTGTTCACTCCGGATGATGTGATCAACAATTTGGAGTATTCTCAACGGAAACGATCCCAGGTGATCAGCTTCGGTAATATCAAGGGTGGTGTCGGCAAGACGACGGTGATGATCTTCACGGCGCTCACCCTTTCGGAGTTAGGCTTCAAAGTGCTGGTTGTCGATACCGACAAACAGGGAAACGCGACCGATTTTTTTCTCAAGAATAAACCCTCCCCTCATGAAAAGACAATATTCAACATCTATCGCGGAGACAGTTTGGATGAAGACATTATCCGGGAGTCGAAGTTCAAACGGATATCGGTCATCCCCTGCAATCTGAAATTCGGTGAAATTGCCTCGGTCCAGGAGTTTGTGGTCTACTACAAGCTCAAAGGATATCTCGATCGTTACAAAGAACGGTATGATTTTATTCTTATCGACACACCCCCAGACATCGGACTTCCCACCGAGTCGGCCATAATCAGTTCCGATTATGTAATCTGCGTAACCGACGCGGACATGTGGGGACTGGAAGGGGTAAAAAACCTGCACAACAAGTCAATGGCCATCAAGTCGACCAACAATCCCGACCTGGTCTTCGCCGGCTATGTGTTCAACCGGGTGTTTGAGCATCGCCGCCTGGACAAGGATTTGCTAGGATATGCTGAGATTGGATTGAAGGATATCCGCCGGTTCCGGACGAATATTTTATTGATCCAGACGTTCAAGGAGATCTTGAATTCTCAAGAGACTTTATACCAGGCGAATGTCGATGAAAAGTACCAGAATGTTTTCATCAAATTCACCATGGAGGTTCTCGATGTCGTCGCGTAAGAAGGATTTTTCGAAGATGATCACGGAGCGCCTCCAGGAAAATCCGGAAAAGGAGTTTTTGAGTCAAGGCATAATTCCAATATCTACACCAATTGGTTCTGGAGATATGATGTTGTACGAGATCCCGATGGAGTTGATTGATATTGATGAGCAAATCCGCACCACCTATAATCCGGAATCAATCAAGGAACTCTCCCAATCGATCGAGCAACACGGCTTGATAAATCCCATCGAAGTCCGCCGAAATGGCATGCGATTTACAGTATCAATGGGTCATCGTCGATATTTAGCGACCGAGTTATTAAAAAAACCAAAAATACAAGCGATGCTCCGAGTTGGTGTGGATGATTCGGATGTCCTCATCCGGCAGTTGGTCGAGAATATACAAAGGGAGGACCTACCCCCCATTGATGAAGTCAATGCCGTAATGAAGATAATGGAAATCAGAGAACTAAATCAACACGAGACTGCCGGGCTTATCGGTAAATCCAAGTCCTATGTCTCGGAAATAGTTTCAATACACAAAATATTTAAAAAAGTTCGGTGCACCGAACTTGAGGGTTTATCTCGTGATGCATTATCGAAACTTTCTCGGGTTCCAGATGATTTATTAGAAAAATCCATAGAAGTTTTAAAAAGTGGAGTATTTAATTATGATGAAAAGCGGGAATTTATTGCGAGCATAAAGAAGGGAAGCGTTCCGGATCCCGATAAAATCAGGCGCCGAAAGGAATTGTCGGATATGTGTAATGAGATTGTCACGAATGTGAAGGGCGCAACTGACAATATTTTTAGGCTCAAGATCAGGTATGATAAGGATTTGACTGCTGATGTGCGAATTAAATTAAAGGTCGATATTGAGCGGGAGATATTGAATTTGAGAAAGGCTATTAGCGCGGTTTTTGGTGATGATGTGAATATCGAAGTGGATCTGACACTCAAGCAGCCGCATGGGATCGAATTTCCCGGTAGTAGTACTATAGTAAGTATAAGTAGTAGTCTTGAAAAAGTAAGTTTTTGTTTTATTGAGTATGACTCTAGTAAAAGTAAAGTAATAAAAATAATTACGGAGAAAATACCGACAATCCAGGAAAGCATTTTCGATGAATATCCATTGAATGAAATCATCGATCAATGGAATGCGTTGCCCTTTCAGAAAATCGAACGGAACGTGGATGGTTTTTTCTATAATGCGTTGCGTAAAAAATTCAATTTGCCCAAAAGGTATTTGGATTTAAAGGAGGGGAAACAGACTGTACCCGGAACGGACCGGTCACCGGGGAAATTTGACAAATATCAATGAGCAAGGAAGATTTGCGGCAGGTCTATTTGGAGTTGATGGGGATCCCTGCAAAATTCCGAATGAAGTCATTTTCCAATTATTGCAGGACGGATTGTAACAAAAAGGCCTCTGAGCAGGTCAGTGAATTTGGGGATGGGATCATTCGGAATTTCAAATCGATCGGCAATGGGGGAGAGGGTATTTATTTGTGGGGAGAGACTGGGGTAGGAAAGACTCATTTGGTTACAGCCATTGCACAGAACCTGATCGATGAGATGATCAAGTTGAATGGGAAGTTGTTTTCCAGTGATGAGCAGCACATTCGGTTTTTAGATTTTTATTACAGTTCAAAGCGGACATGGAAGGAACGCCAAAAAAACGATTTTAGATCCTTGCGGTTTATTTCCACGCGGGAGTTTATTTTAAGCCAGAGAAGATTATTTGGGAGTCCGGATCAATATGAGGAAATCGAGTTGGTCAACCGTTGCGATTTTTTGATTATTGATGATCTAGGCAATGAGGAATTGACCGATTGGGCGATGCATACTATTTTTGGCGTTATTTTTTCCAGATACAATCACTGTTTGCCATTCTGGATCACAAGTAATTATTCCATATCAAAACTGGGTGAGAAATACTACAAGAAGATCGATGAAGTTGAAGTGAAACGTCTATTGTCCAGGCTCAGTGAGGTTTGCCTCCGGGTGGAAGTTCCTGGGGAGGATAATCGCCTGATTCAATCCCAAAAGTGATTCACAATTCAGGCGTGTTTTGATATTATTGATTTTTGCTAAATTGGGAGGTTGGAAATCATGAAAAGACTGAAACTGAGTAAATTGACAATTGCGAACCTGGATCGTGAGATGCTGGATAGAATCAATGGTGGTACGATCGTGATTGATATTCCCGGTGTTGATATTCCCAGTTTCAATGATTACAGTTGCTGGTGGGGTGGCACCTGTGGCACCAGCCGTTGCAGTGAAGATGGTAAGTGCGGCGGTACGTCGGCCTGCACCGTTGGCATGGGGGATTGTTAGGCGATTTTTCCGTTTTAACCGTCATTAAACAGAACTTGTTGGATTGTCAGGGTAAAAATACAGTCTAAAAAAATTCCATTGTAAAGATTTGTATAGGGTAGGGTAGGGGAGTCGTATAGCCTGAGGCTGCGCAGGCGTCTGCTTTTTCAATTTGGATCCGACCCGATAAAACGGAAGGGATTACTATAGTATTTTCTGTTATTGTGATTATATGTTGACAAGATATAATTTTGATATTATATTTTGAACGGAGAAAAAAATGTTGAAGAAACTCACTGTTTGGTTGATCGTGCTGGTTGGGTGGGTGGCATCGGCCAGTCAGGTCAATGTAATCACGTGTTCTCTAGACAGTACCGAGATTCAGAAGGTCTATTGTCAGGTCGGCTTCGCCACTGTTTTCGAATTGCCCGAGGGGAAGCGGATCCGGGATTTTGTCATCGGCGATCCTTCGGCCTGGAAGGCAGAAACGAATGGTTTGTTCGGTTTTGTGTCGCCGCGCGGGGTAGGCTTTCAGACGTCACTGTCGATCATCACAGAGGAGAATGAGTTGGTTGTGTTTCAGTTGCTTGAGAAATCACTTGATAAAACCCAGCCGGTTTCGGCTCGGGTGAGGGTGGTTGCGAATTCCAATATGTTTCAGTTTTTCGCTCCAAAAAACTCGGAACAAAAGGAGGAAGCAGCAGAAAAGAATGAACATGAGGGAGGCCGGCCGGTCCCGGATAAGTTCAAGCGGAAGTACAAGGTCCACGGAAAAAACTTTCTTGTTTCGCTCAGTGGGGAGGATGGGATCTTTACCTACATCATTTTGGGGAAAAGTCAGGATCGGCCGGCACTCTTCTTTGTCAACGAGCGGGAAGATAGCAGTAAAAGAATATTGGAGCCGGTGAAGTACGTGGACAAGGGGGATTACTACCTGGTCCACCGTCGGTTAGCTTCACGTCGTGAAAAGTTCGTCCTCAAGCTCGGAAAAATTGAAAATGAAATCACTTTCAAATAAGGAGAAAAAATGAGTATGAAGCGGATTTATCAGGTTGTCGTTTGTTGTTTGGTTGTGTCGATTGGATTCTTGGGCAATGTTGGATGCAAGAAAGTCGTCGAGGAAGAAAAAATCGACTTGTCCGGAAACTGGCGTTTTACGTCGAAGTTGAGTAATGGTGAAACTCTTGTCCGAGATTATCAATTTGTGGGGGGAGCGGACGAGGGTTCGGTTTTTTTCAATGGGAAATCGATCGGGATTTTTAACCTGGTTGTCGGGGGTACGTGCTATGTGATTGTGACTGTTGATGAGGACCGTTCCTATGTGATTGAGAACTACAACGGTAGTCATGTCACGAATAAGGAGATCACTGGGGATGTTGTGCTCACCTACAGCGACAGTAATGACAATTACGGAAAATTCACTGCTGTAAAGAAGTGATCAAGGGGGACACTATGTTATTGGCAATTGAAATCGCCATTTTGCTCTTTGGCGCGGGTCTGGGAATCGTGATGATGATCCGGAAACAGAGAGGGTATGACAATGATTAAAAAGATCACCACAACCGTTGTTTTCGTGATGCTGCTCACGCTCGAGGCCGGGTTGTATGCCCAGGTCGATCTTTCGGTCGGAGCGGCGAATGTTAAAAAAATCCTGGCCACGGTGGCTAGTGTTGTCCTGGCGCTGGTCGGCCTGATGGGAATCGGCCGGGCTGCCTACAAGTTTTCCACCGGCGATCATGACGCCACGACATCCCTACTTACCGGGATCGTGGCCACGGTCTTGGCGGTAGTTGCCCAGCAGCTGGCGGGAAAATGAATCCCATCTACCGGAACGTTGGATACTCCCCAAAGATCTGGGGAGTATCCTTCGTTTACCTTTTTTCATCGCTATTCACCTTTGTTTTTTCCCTGTTGATTCTGACCAATATCATCGGCATGGGGACCGGTTTCGGATTGAGCGTGGCGATCGGGATCTGTATGTATCTCTATTTCTATTGGGTTTCCAATCGCGACCAGGTGGAATACGAGGCCCGAAAAAAGCGGAAATACAAAAAAAACCTGGTCTGCTATCGACCTGCGAAATTCAACTTGGTGATCAAATGAATATGACATCCCGCTACAGTACGATCTACCGCGGTATCGACCGCATCGAGCAGAGCCTGGACAACATCGTCCTCTACATCGATTTCATTCCCAACCGCTACGATCTACCGATTATTATTCTGAAGGACAATTCGGTTATGCTCCTGTTCGAGCTGGGCGGGATCGATTACGAGAGTCTTTCTCCGGTGGAGCGGGAAAATATTTCAATGTCGTTCCGGGATGCCCTGGAACAACTGGGGGAGGGGTTCACCCTGAGCAACTACTTCGTGCGGGAAAAAACGGAAATCGGCCGGCTGCAGGTCACGGAACAGACGCCCCCGGTGATCCGCTACCTGCAGGAAAAAAAACAGGAGTTCTGGGATGGCGTAGGGAAAAATAGTTTCCGCAGCCGCCTGTTTTGCTCCCTGAAGTTCAAAAAGAGGGGAGTGGCCCAAAAGGAAAATTTTTTCGATTTCGCAAATCTGTTGGGTGGCAAACCGGCCATGGAACTGCAAAAAAAAGAAATCGAAAAAAATATTGACCGGCTCTTCGAGGGATTTATCACCGTTAAAAGCCAGCTGGGTCGATTGAAAATCGGTTTTCGGCAGCTCAACCGGATAGAATCCTTCGGTCTTCTCTACCGCCTGATCAATCACAATGAGCCGCCACTCTACCGGGATGATATTCCCCTCTCCTGGCAGCTCATCCATTCCAATATCAAGTTCGACAACAAAAAATGGAATATTCAAATCATCCGGGAATCGATCCGGGACGAACTATTCGCCGGCGTCGTATTCCTGAAGTATCCCCCCCGGGAAACCATTCCCGTCCTTATGGAACGGTTCTTCGATCTGCGGTTTCCCTTCGTCATCTGTCAACACTTTGATTTTATCAACTATCCCAAATTCGAAAAAAATCTTCTATTCAATAATAACATCGCCACGGCTCTGGCTCGCTTTGATAAAAACGCCCAGATCTACCTGGAAGAGGCGAGCGAGTTCCAGGAGAGGGTGAAAAACGAAAAGCAATTGGCCATGAACTGGTTGATTCAATTCGTTATTTTCGGGGAGACTTCCGAGGAGATCCGGAAAAACACCTTTACTGTTTCATCACTGCTCAAGGAGATCGGTTCCTTCGGCATGGAGGAGCGGCATAATCTACTCAATGCCTACCTGTCCACATTCCCCGGTCATGAGCGGTTTTCCAAAAGAAAGGAAATTGTGCTGTCGGTCAATGGCGGCGACCTGTTCAACGGGTATGCCCTGGACGCCGGCGACGCCGATCCGGTCGATTACTTCATTGATCGCAATGAGTCGATCTTCACCTACAACCCTTTCACCAGCCGGGAAAATTCCCACCACATGCTGATCACGGGGCCGACCGGATCGGGAAAGTCCTTTTTTGCCAACAAGATCCTCATGTCGTCTCTGGTCTTTCATCCATACATCTATGTGATTGATCTATCCAGGTCATTTCTCGAACTCTTCGAGATTCTAAAAAATGAAATGGGCGGGGAAACCTCGATTTTTTCCATTTCGAAGAAGAATGTCGATTTCCATCTCAATCCCTTCCTCATCGCCGATCTGGACAAAGAGGAGATCGATGCGGAGCAAGTAAAATTCTGCGAAGGATTACTCCGTTTGATGATCGGCGAAAAGCTGATCCACGAGGGCAACCGGGTGGTGTTGATCAATTCCCTGGAGCAGTTTTTCAGGCAGTATCGCAGCCTGCTGCGCAATAATCGTGGTCAGGCCCAGCCGCCGCTGGATGTATTGATCCCCATCCTGCGGCAGAATTGCCAGGATGAAGAAATCCCCAACAGCCTCGAATACTGGACCAAGGGGAACAAAGGGAAAATCTTCAATAGCGGCGTCGACGATTTAAAGACATCCCGTTTTTGCTATTTCGATATCCAGGATCTGGAGTCGAACCGCGAGGAGAACCTGGTCATTATCTACTGCATATTCGACAAGATCATGCGGGATATTCGCAATGAGAGCGAGAGAAACGTGAAAAAGTTCCTGTTCATGGACGAGGCCCACCGCTACCTGCGCGAAAAGGAATTTTCCTTTTGGATCGACCACCTGATCCGGGTCGGCCGGCATTACAACCTGATGGAGGGTGTCATCACCCAGAGCGTGAATGACATCATCTCCAATGATGACTGGTCCAAGGGGATCGTCACCAACCTAAAACAGGGTGTGTTTTTCGGCGGACAGCGGGGCGTGGATGAGGCTTTTGCACGGTTCCAGATGAACGAGCACCAGATCGAGGTCTACAAGAACCTGAAGGTGAACCGCCGGGAATTTCTCTATTGGTCGCACTCGGGCCTGCGCCGCGTTCTTTCCCCGTTGACCGACCCCTTCACCTACTGGCTGGCGACAACCGACCCGGTGGAGCGGTTCTGGCGGGCGGTGCTCAAGGAAAAAATCTTCAGCGGCGATACCCGCAAGACCATCGAGGCCTGTGTGACGATCGCGGGGAATGCCACCGACAAGGAAGAAAAACGGAAACGGTTCCGGGAGTATGTCTCCCGGTATGTCGATATCAAAGAAATTGAAAAGGAGGGATTTGAATGAGAAAGGTTTGTGCGATTGTCTTGGTTATGTTATGTGGGGTTTTTGGGGGAGTACGAGTTCGGGCAAATAATGTAGTCAGTAATTTTCTACAACCGATAGCAATGGTCGCCCAAGCTGCAGCAGGAGGGATGCCGGTTATAGATTTGTCAAGCATTAAGCAGATCTGTGATCAGTTAGTCAAAACGAATAACAACTGGTTTCAATTGATTGGCGGAAAAACCAAGAGTGTAGGTGGTAGTAATGAAAGTGAAGGATTGATGGGAAAATTTATTGCAAAATTTGCAAAAATAATCAATGCTTCCGACCAGACCGGTGCGGCGATGGGGGATGAGCAGATGAAAATCATCGATCCCACAGATATTCAGAAATACCTGGATGGAGCGTTTTTTCGTGATGTCCAGGGAGTGGATATCTGGAAGGATATATTGTCATCGCAGACAAAACTGGTTCAGCAATACTCCGGCTTGGAGTATCAAGATTTGCATGTCTTAACGGATCAGCAATCGGACCCGGAATTGGTTGAGTACATGGAAGAGAATTCTAGAGTTGAGAAAGAGATGTTGCAGAACATGCAGAACGTGGCTGATTTTATTGCTTCTATGAGAAAGTGGGAGTTAGAGCGAGCCGAGAAACTGAAACAGTATTCTGATCTGATTAAAAAGTTTGCTAAGGGGAATGAGCAATATGGTGAGGTGAGCAATCTGGAGGCGCTTGGCAATGCGATCCGGATCGAGATCATCAAAGCGGATCAGCAGCTCCTCGCGGTAAACCGGGTGATGATGGAGTCTGAATTGAAGGAAAAAGTTGTAAAGCTCGATATGGAAAAACGCTATCAGAGAATGAAGGATTCGATCCAAGCTCGCAATCAACTCAAGAGAACTGATAACGAGGAGTAATCCATGCGAAAAGCAATCATAATTGTCGTTCTATTAGGGGTTTTTGTATGTCACTCCTTTGCGAAAGTAGTTATTTTCGATGCTGTGAAGTTTGCGCAGCAGAATTTACTGAATAAGATTGAAGATCAAGGATGGTCAAAGTATTTGGAAAAATTTCAGACGGCTTTCGACAAATTTATGCAATTCCGGGCAGGATATCTTTGGCCGCTGGAACAAATGAAACCGGAATCGTTTGACATGTTGACCAATTTATCAGATCTCAAGGATCTCGAAAAGTATTTTTCCGGGCCGTTCCTTCGAAACAGCAATAATGGGGAAATCTGGTTTGATTTATTCAACAGGCAAGCCACATTGGTGTCCCGGTATCAAGGATTATCATTGATGGGAAATCAGGAGCAGTTAACTGTAATGGCGGGAGCATTGGAGAAGGATGAAAACCTGAAAATATTTGTTGAGGACAATCTGAAAATGGAAGCGGATCATATCGCTGGACTTGAGCAGCTTCTTCAGTTTTTATCTGACATGAGAGAATGGGATACAAAGCGTGTGGACAAAATGCAGGATTATGTGCAGGTGGCCTTGGAAGTGACGGAAGCTGCAAAGTGGAAAGAGAGATTGGCAAATACTCCCGAGGGCGAATCTGCTGGCCTGATGATCCATGCCAGCACGCCGAAGCTAAAAGCGGTATCGGCGAGCTTGGATTTGGAAAACCTATATCTGAAGATCCAACAAGTTGCTTTGGCAAGGGTGGAGTTGGAATCACTCCTGAAGGAGCGCGTAATGGAAGTGGATATGAAAAAGCGTAAAAAGAAAATGGAAGATGCAGCTATGCGCATGGAGACCCAACAATGAGTCCGCATCTATTTGGAGATGGATTCCCGACAATTGAATCTATCATAAAAATGATTTTCGATGAAACCAGGTATTTTCAGGGCGGTGTTCTTAAATTGTCGGGAATTATCTTTACCATGTTATTGTCGATCGAACTGATAAAGGAAGCTATCAATCTTGCATCAGGCCGAGGATTCAATCTTGATAAAAAAATACTTTCCTTGATTATCGTTGGCGTTGCAACGACGGCAGTATACCCAAGTTTTTCCGAATCGATGTACAACAAAATGGGAATTCAACTAATCAAACCCCAGATTGTCTCCATGGAAAAAGCCCAGACGAAAATGAGAGGGGAAATTCATGCATTGAATGTGGTTATGAATTACATGCAGGCTCCGCTTCCGGTTGTGGGGGCTTTGGGCGGTTTGTTTCGCGGTATAAACCACCTGGTTCTGATACTGATTTTGATGATTTTAAATATTGCAATCAGCTTAGTTATTGTTACAACTTATGCAGCCTATTGTATGGTATTGACGATTGGTCCTCTGTTTATTGTGTTTTTCGTTCTAGAGGAAACAAGGAACTGGTTTTTCTTGTGGTTATCCCATATTGTGTCATTCATAGCCCAAATCCTTTTTCTGGGAATGGCACTCCAAGTTGGATCCGTTTTAATAAGCAAATCAATCAACGTGATCTCCAAGCTGCAGGCTGGAGAAATCACTTCTATTGGAATCTCTTATTGGAGGGCCATTAATGGTCCTTTAATTGCCATCGGATTGATGATGGTTGCCATCAGGGTTGCTCGCAGCTTAACAGGAGCTGGCGGAGGGACAGAGCTGTTCGGCCCACTGGGCGCGGCTTGGGGAGCCATTGGAAGAGTTGGATCCAGTGTGGCAACAGGTGGCGTGGGTACAGCAGTCCGAGGGATTGCGAGAATGTGAGTAACTGGGGGTAGAAAATGTCTAAAGGGGATGATTTCATCAGATCAACAGGGAATATGGCCTTTGTCAATACTTTTCTCAAGTTCACCTGCCTGGTCCTGGCTGTGGCTGTACTTGGACTTTCGGGGATGGTGGTGTACTTGGGGGCATCGGTAAGAAACCAGAAACCACTACCGATTTTCATCGATAATGATTCGGGATCGGCGCGGCCGGTCGATTTTCAGGCCATCGACGCCGCCGGCGAGAATCGGGTAGAACCCGAGATTATCTCCTTTGCAAATGATTACATTGGGAATCTTTATACTTATAACAAGTACACGGTCAAATCGAACCTGGAAAATGTGCTGGCCGTATCCTCCGAGGAGGCGGTGAATGCCCTGCGCCGGTACTGGAAAATATCGGCCAGGCAGAGCGCGATCAGTTCCGGTGGACAGGGGTTGTCGAAGATCCAGTCATCGGTGATCGTCAATGGACTGCCCGATCTGCGCGTCCAAGTGTTTTTCCAAAAAATGATTGTGGGATCGAGTGGAGATGAGGGGCGGCAGACGAAACACGTGGCTGTGCTCCGCATCAAGACTGTTGTCCGCAGCGTGGGAAATCCCCATGGTCTGCATGCGATTGAATACCGCGAAGATGAAGTGAATCAATAGGGGAGAGTGCAATGGAACAGAATTCTGAAATCATGGTTGAATCGGAAGTATGTAAATTAAAACCGCAACGGAAAAAAGGGAAAAAACAGAACCGGCCCATCTGGTTTCTGTCGGGGATGATCTTTTCGATTTGTCTTCTTTCCCTAGTCGCCTGGCGGTTTGCCGATTCGACCGAAAAGGAAAAAAAGGTTACCCTGACCGAGGAGCTGCAGTTGCAGCGCGATGAGTTGAACCGGGTCGTGGATAAAGAGCTCCAAGCGGAGAAAGAAACCCAGGACAAGTACTTAATGATGGAAACCGATCCGCTGCTGGAAAAAAAATCAGAATCAATGGCCGATGATTTTCTGGGTGATATCCTGGAAGACGAACAAAAGGCTAAAGCGGAAGAAAAAGGTGATTTACTGAACCTTTCCGGCTCCGGGGTCAGTCAGGATATTTCACTTTTGGACCAGATGAATCAAATAGATCCAATCGATTCGCTTAAGAGTGAAACGGCCCGTCCTGTCTCTTCCTCTCCCCAATACCGGCGCGAATACCGGGAGGAGAGGGAACCCAGATCGATGTTTGTCTATTCCCGGTCCTACTCCAAGGCGCAAATGTTCGAGGATCGCGACGGTCAGGTTATCCCCGGAGGGAATGAGTCTGAAGTTGAAAAAACCATGATGAGACCGACCGGCGACACATTCCCTACCGTCATTTACAACAAAATGAAACCGGTGAAGGTGTTCGAGGGGAACTGGCTGGAGGGAGTACTTCTGAACCGGCTAGTCGCCGATATCGAGGAATGTCCGGTCATCGTTTCGGTGAGCAAGGATTTTTTCGATGATGATGGCCGCTACGTGGTTATTCCCAGCGGAACCCGGGTAATCGGCAAATCGAAAGTAGTAGATAACCAGGGATCGGCCAGACTGTTTGTCTGGTTCGAGCGGATGATACTACCCAATGGCGTTTCGGTCCGGTTCCCCGAAGGGAAAAAGTCGCTTGGTCTTGACCGGCAGGGATCAACTGGACTTGTATCCAAAATAAATAGACATTTTCTCCTGCGCTTCGGTAATGCCATCATGTTCGGGATCCTGGAAGGGCTGGCCGGCCTGACCCAGAGACGAAGCAATTATGACAACAACAAGGCCGTCTTCATCGAACGGTCGGGGCAAACGTTCACCCAAATCAATAGCCAGATGCTCCAGGAGAGGGCGAATATTATGCCCACAATCACGGTTGCACAGGGGCATCGGGTGAAAGTATACCTATCGTCGGATCTGCTTATTTCGCCCTATGATTTCATACACAATAGAGGCTATGCCAAATAGGAGAGAAACAATGATTAGAATTCTGTTTGTAATTATTGTCGTGTTGGCGGTATTGGGGAGTGTGGGCTGCTCGAAAAAAGCAGCTGCTCGCAACGAGTTAGCCGCCCTGGGTGATGTCGGGGGTGGGGATATCGCGAAAGCCGGTAAAGCTGTTTTTAATGAGAATGAAGGGAAAAAAGCAGACTTGGCCAGAAAGGAAAAACTGGCTGGGGAGATCGAGCAAAACCAGAAAAAACTGGCCCGGCTGATGGCCAGTGAGGATCCCTTCCTGACATCGAGCCCGGATGTAAAAAACGCCCCGGAATCCTTGAATCTCTTTTTCAATCAAAAGGTCTACGAAAGACTCCGGGGGAATTTCCTGTTCGGTTACCATTACGACGAGGGCTTCACCGGAACGGGAAAAACCTTTGCGGTTGATACCATCAAGTCCATTCCAGGAGGGGAGTCATATTTGCCGCTATTCAAGAAAAATCTAGCCGAAACGGCGACCAAAATAGGTGTAAAGATCGACCGGAACTCACCGATCCGGCTCTCCATGTGTCTGGTCGGAGTAATTCCCCAGATGCAGGAAAATCCATTTTCATACCCCGGCCTGGTCGCCGAGGTCTGTCTCTACAACCGGGAGACGAAAAAGGGGTATTACATGCGGTTCGGCCTGGGAAAAAAAGAGGGATTGGACCGTGCCATGCAGGAATATGCCCTGATGCTGCTCAGCCTGATGGACACTGAAAAAGCATAAGCAAGTGTAAGGAGATAAAGGGATGAGCGAAGCGGTTAAAAATCAATTGCAGATCTACCTGACTCCAGTCGGCGAGTTCTTCGATGACCCTGAAATCACCGACATTTTCGTCTATGGTCACGATAAGGTATTCGTCAAGAGGCGGGGTATTCTCGCGAAAGTGAAAAACCGCTGGGAGAGACGGGATGATCTGATGATCGCCGCTTCGCTCATCGCGTCTCACATGGGGCGGAAACTGGACCGCAACAACCCGGTTCTCGACGCCCGCCTTCCCGACGGTTCCCGGGTGAATATCATTGTCGACCCCTCCTATGAGCATGGGGCATGCGT
>Ga0105099_10001104_pt1 | contig 17342 bp, 12 predicted proteins | sample PPLLak3cmMay2015_2_FD_79138 | JGI IMG/M metagenome (GOLD analysis project Ga0105099, IMG submission 79138) | Freshwater sediment microbial communities from Prairie Pothole Lake near Jamestown, North Dakota, USA - PPLs Lake P8 Core (1) Depth... | ecosystem: Environmental > Aquatic > Freshwater >... | reverse complement strand
TTTCGATCAGGAAGGAGGAGGCCAAGGAGACGCCAGAGAGGAGGGGGATTGAGATAAGAAGGGCAAGGACCAATTTTTTCATCTTAGCGTCTCCTTGGGTGTTCATGCCTTCATATAGAGCAATAAACGAGCCATAACCAGAACGCGTTGTAAGTGACAGAATATAAATAAAAACAAATGATTTATTTTAATAATCGCTCTTATTAAAAATGTATAAATAGTGTACATACGTATGCTTTAAGCGTGTTATAAGATTGATAATAAAGTAATAACGAGTACTTAATTATTTTAATGTAATAAGTGTTCATTATTTATCCATTTTCTATTTTTTCTCGGCTTTTCCTGAAACCCAGTCGTTGTTTCGTCTCGGAAGGCACACCTGGCGCCGAAATCGTTCAGAGCTCTTCGCTTTTTTAACGAATGATCCCAGCCTCTGCCCGAACGGGAGAAAGACTTCTTTTTTGCTCCAGGTGATTTATAATGGGGGCTCGTTTTTAAAGGAGACGATCATGCGCGCAAAATTCCCCCTTATCGTTTTTCTTCTTATCGCCTTTTGTTCGGGCCCGCTTCATTCGGCGGCGGATAGGCCGCTTATCGGCGCCCGTCATCCGGCGATTTCGCCCGATGGTCGACAAATCGCCTTCTCTTATATGGGAGACATCTGGCTGGTGCCTTCCGATGGCGGCCGGGCCGTCCCTCTGACCAATAACGCCGCTTATGAACGGGAACCCCTCTGGTCGCCCGACGGGCGAATGCTCGCCTTCACGTCCAACCGGAACGGCAACAACGACGTATTCGTCCTTCCCGTCTCCGGCGGCGTCCCTCTTCAGCTGACGTTTCATACGGGCGACGACTTGGCGACCGATTTCACCCCGGATGGAAAAGAGGTGATTTTCCGGTCTTCCCGGTCGTCCTCGGGCAGTCTCTATCGTGTCCCGATCAAGGGCGGAAACGAGCGCCCCGTGCTCGAAACGTACTGGAATTACGCGTCGGGCGGCCGGGTCAGCCCCGACGGGAAAACGATTCTGTTCTCTTGGGGTTCGGAGAATTCGTTCTGGTGGCGCCGCGGTTATCGCGGGGCCAATGCGGCGAAAATCTGGACGGCGCCGTTTGTCGGAGGCGAGCCGAAAAAGATCGTCGAGAATGAAGCAAACGCTTTCTGGCCGGACTGGCGCGCGGACGGAGCGGCGATTTATTTCGTCAGCGACCGGTCTGGATCCTATAACATCTGGACGGCAGCCGCCGATGGCACGGGCGTCCGGCAAGTGACGAAATTCGATCGCGGCGATATCCGGTGGATGACGGTTGCCGCTTCCGCGCCCAAAGCCGTTTTCGAGAGGGATTTCGAGATCTGGATCGCCGAGCTTGGGAGCGGCGAGTCCCGCCGGGTCGCCGTCGAAGCCCCGGCTGAAACGAAGGACAACGCGACGTTTTTCGTCGACAATACCCCCGTGTCTGAATATCGCGTCTCGCCCGGCGGGAAAAAAATCGCGGCCGTCGTCCGGGGCGAGGTCTTCGTCCTCTCCACGGAAGGCGGATACGCCCGGAATGTGACCGAGTCGCCCTGGCGCGAGCGGGACGTCGATTGGGACGCCGACGGCCGAACCGTGTTCTTCATCTCCGACAATGGAGCCAATTCCGAAATCTACTCCGTTCCGGCTTTGGGCGGGGAACGCCCGAAGAAATTGACCGATTCCCGCGAGGATAAAAACGGGCTCCGCGTCTCGCCCGATGGGAAGTGGATCGCGTATTACAGCGGGAACCGCGAGATCCGGGCTGTCCGGCCGGACGGCCGGGACGACCGGCTCCTGGCCGAAATGGATTTCGGAGGGCGATTCGCCGATGATTTCGTCTGGTCTCCCGACAGCCGCTATCTCGCTGCGACCGCTCCCAGGAACGGCCAGGACGACCTGTTCGCCATCGAGGTCGAGACAGGTAAAAATGTTTTGCTGACCAACACGGCCTATGACGAGGGGACGCCCGTCTGGACTCCCGACGGCAAGTCGCTGCTCTTCAGCTCCAACCGAACCGGCCATAGCTTCCCCGAATTCACCGGGCAGAACGATTTATACCGGCTCTTTCTCAAGCCCCAGCCGCCGGAATTCGACGAGGACGCATTCGACAAGCTGTTCGTCAAAGAGGAGCCCAAGGATCAGCCCAAGGACAAACCCGCCCCGAAACCCGAAACCAAGCCGGCGGCCAAAGATGAAGTTAAAATCGAGCTCAATCTTGAGGATATCGACCGCCAGACCGAAATCGTCGCCCGAACCCTGGGCAACGAATATGAATACATTTACCTTCCCAAGGACGAGACGATCCTGTTCGTCTCGGCCATCGACGGCCGGAGCCGGTTGTGGAAAGCCAGCTTGAAAAAGAAGGAACAGGGAAGGTACGAGCCGCATCCGGCCAACCTCGAGAACCTCTCCCAGCTCCAGACCGATCGCGCGGCCGAGGCGCTCTATTATCTGGCCAATGGCCGGCTCGGACGGCTCGACCTCGGGTCCGGCCGGACGCGGCCCATCGCCTTCGAGACGAGGGTGAAAGTCGATAAAACCGCCGAATACGAACAGATGCTCGGCGAGGTCTACCTCGTCCTGCAGCATTACTTCTATGATGCGGACCACCACCGGCTGAACTGGGCGGATCTCTACGCCCGGACCCTGCCTGTCCTCAAGCAGGTCCGCGAAGACCAGGATTTTTCCGATTACGTCAACATGATGATCGGCGAGCTGAATTCCTCCCACACGGGATACAACATGGCCCGGACGGCGCGGGTCCAGGAGCCCAGCGGCCATATCGGGGGCGTCTGGTCGTTCGATGACGGCAAGGTCACCCTCGTCCGGATCATCAAGGACGGGCCGCTCTACGCCCGGAGGGAGATGGTCTCGCCCGGAGACGAGCTCACGGCCGTGGACGGCATGGCCGTCGATCCGGCCCGGAATTTCTGGACGTATTTCAACGGCAAAATCGACAAGCGGGTTCGCTTGACCTTGCGCAATCCGAAGACTCAGAAGACGACGGACGTGGACGTGAAGCCCATCGCCGCGGGCGCCGAAAACGGCCTTCTCCTGGAAGAATGGATCGCCGGGCGAAAGGATGCGGTCAAGGCGAAAACGGGCGACCGGGCGGCCTATGTCTACATGCGGGCGATGGGGATGGGGGACTTGAACCGCTTCCTCCTCGAGCTGGAGCGCGACGCCGTACCCCGCCAGGGGTTGATCCTCGACCTTCGCTTCAACAACGGCGGAAACGTTCATGACAAGGTCCTGGAAGCCCTGATGAAACCCGTGTACGCGAAGTGGCGCAAGCGCGGCCTTTCCGAAACGCAGCAGTCCACCTTCGGATTCGCCGACAAGCCCGTCGTCGTCATCACCAACGAAATGACCTTGAGCGACGGGGAAATGACGACCAGCGGGTTCAAGGCTCTCAAGCGCGGCCCGGTCGTGGGGAACACGACGTACGGCTGGTTGATTTTCACCACCAGCGCGAGCCTGATGAACGGCGGATCGTTCCGCCTGCCGTGGTGGGGGTGTTACACCCTCGATGGGAAGAACCTCGAGCGTATCGGCGGGGTCAAGCCGGATATTCTTGTCGTTAATGACCTCCGCGACACCCTGGCCGGCCGGGACCCCCAGCTGGACCGGGCGGTCGAGGAATTGCTGAAGCTCATGAAGAAGTGAGGACGTGAAACGAGCGGGCTTGCTTCCGTTCACCCGGGAGGTCCGGAAACTGATCCGCCGGATCCCGCGGGGGAAGGTCGCCTCCTACGGCCAAGTGGCCGCGTTGGCCGGTGATGCCCGCCAAGCCCGCCAGGTCGCCTGGATCCTTCATGCCTCGCCCGAGGCCGAGGGCCTGCCCTGGCATCGGGTGATCAGCGCTCGGGGCCGCGTCTCGCTCCCCGGCCCGGGAGGAAAAGCGCAAATCCGGCGCCTGCGGGCCGAAGGGATCAGGGTCGGGCCCGGCGGCTCCGTGGACGTGATGTCATGCGGATGGAAACCACGGCCTCCGGCCGGACGCAAGCCGCCGCTTTCGGACCGCGATTTGGATCGATTATAGGAAAGAAAAGGAGCTCAGGATGGCCCGTCTCAGCCCAATAAAAGGAATCGGATTCGCCCTGGTTCTCCCGGCCCTGATTTTCGCCCGATCCGCGTTCCGGCCGGCCGACGCGTCCTGGTCGGTGATAAAAATCGCCGGCGTTCCCGTCGGCTACGTCTTCGAACTCCTCGAGAAAACTCCGGACGGACATTTTCTGATCACCTCGGATTCGAAGATCATCCTCAATCGCCTGGGAAGCAAAGTCGAGCTGGCCACCCGGTCCAAAACCGAGGAAACGACGGACGGGCGGCTTCTCCGGGCCGACACGGAACTGCGGGCTTCGGTTATGTCGACCAAGTCGACAACGATCGTCAAGCCCGGCTCACTTGAAATCGTAAGCGAAGCGGGCGGCAAGACCTATTCCCGGACGGTTCCCTATTCCGGGGAGCTTCTGGGGCCTGAGGGGATCCGCCGGCTTTCGCTTCAAAAGCTCCGGGCGACCGGAGACACAATCGAGTATCTCACCCTGTCGCCCGAATCGGGAGAAACCGCCAAGGGGCGAAGAAAAGTTTTGGCCCGGGAGAATGTCGAGGTCGAAGGCCGAAGCGTTTCAACCTTGAAAATAGAGGAGGTCCTGGACACGACGGGAATCGCCGGGACATCTTGGTTGGACGAAAACGGCGAACCGGTGAGAAGCGAGATGCCCACGCCGTTCGGATTGTCGGAAGTCGTCCGGTCGGATCGGGACGAAGCCCTGGCCTCGGCCGGTGGCGGAGAGCTCCCGGCCGAGATGTACGAAAGGTCGATCCTAAAAACCAATGTCCGGCTTCCCCGGGCGCGAGCTTTGGAAATGGTTCGGCTCAGGCTGGTCTTGCGGGACGGAGGAGCCGGTTGGCCCGACTTGAGTCGACCCGGGCAAACGGTTGTCTTGCAAACGGACCGGGAGCTGGTCTTGGAAAATCGCCGGATTGCCGTCCCCCGCGCGGCCGTGCGGCCGGCCGCGGAAACACCGGCCAACGCGGAATTTCTCCGGCCGAACGAATATATTCAATCCGATCTTCCCGAAATCCGGCAGGTTGCCTTGTCCGTCATCGGGGCGGAGACCGATACGCTTGCCGCCGCTCTCAAGCTCAAGCGTTGGGTCGCCGACAACATGACCTTCGACCTCGGGATCGCCATAGCCCCCGCCTCGGAATTGATCAAGAACCGGAGAGGAACCTGCGTCGGTTATGCGACCCTGCTGGCTACGCTGGCCCGGTCGGTCGGCATTCCCTCCCGGGTCGTTCTCGGATATGTCTATGCCCTGGGGATGTTCGGCGGCCATGCCTGGACGGAAATTCTCATCGGAGAGGAATGGGTGCCGTTGGATGCGGCCGTCGTTTGGGAGGGGATCGCCGACCCGGCCCGGGTGAGCTTTGCGGCCTCCTCGCTCTCCTCGGGTCCGCTGTCTTTGACCGGCGGTTCGGCCGCCCGGCTTTTCGGCGGCCTCGATATCCGGGTCCTGGCTTATCGGCTGAACGGCTGGACTTCGGAGGAATTCGAAGCCGGCGCACCCTGGAGAATCGAAGGGGACACGTATCTCAACCCCGGACTCGGCCTTGCCTGGCAGAAACCGGCCGGCTTTTCCTTTTCCGGAACCGGACTGGTCTGGCCGGACCCCACCGTGGCGGCTCTCGACGGTCCAGACGGCGCCCGGGTGGTTTTCCAGGAAAAAACCCGCCCCCCCTGGAAGGAGTTTTCCGCCGCGGCCGAAGAGGTTTTTTCCGAGCACAAAGTCACGGGCCCGGCCCGGGCAATCAAGCTCGGAACGTTGCCGGGATTGAGAAAAGACGGTTCCGAGAAGGCGGTCGCCGTCTGCGACTACGCCCCCGACGTCTGGATCATCACGGCCCGGGGTAAAAACGCTTCCGGGATTCTGACGGAGGCCTTGCGCGGCTTCCGGCCGTCCGGCCGTTGACCGGTCAGGCTTTTTCCCGCCGCAGCTTCTCCCGGGCCTCGGCGAAGAAGGGCTCGGCGTAGGACGAATCCCAGGTTCGTTCGGCGAAGGTCCGTTTCTCGACGAGCTTCAGGAATCCCTCGAAGTCGCGAAAATAAGACCCGTAGATGTGGAAGCTGTCGACCAGGTCGGCGTAGCGGCCGATGCGGACCGGAGAGCCGATCTTCCGGCCGATTCTTTCGGCGATGGTTTTTTGCAAATCGGTCAGGGCGAAGATGTTCATGTAGGCGGCTTTATAAGCATCCCGCGACCGCCAATGCGTGTTCATGTTGAGGGCGGGGATTCCATCCTCGCCGGCCAGGAGCCGGCACCAGACGCGCTGGAGACAGGGCGGGTCGTCTGTCGGGGGATCCGTTTCCACATTCCAGGTGATTGCCTGGGCCCGGCGCGAGTGCCCCGAGCGGCTCAGCTTGTCGACGATATAATCGATTTGGTCGATGGTTTTCCCTCCGGTCTCGTAAGCGAACAGCCGTTTATGATAGGTATAGGTCCATTTGCCCTCTTCCGGGGCGATCCAATGGTCATGAACGCCGTCGACGACTTCCTGGCGATAGATTTCCAAGTCCTCCAGGCCGCCGGGAAAGGCCCGATGAATGCGGGGCTCGGCTTGGGGGTCTTCCACGACCCACATCATGGTGCAGTCGCGGCTCGGAGGGTCGCCCGGCTTGTCGTATTCCGTTCGGACGGCTGCGCCCTTTTGCCAGCATTCCAGGACCGCCTTTTCCCAGGCTTCGGGCAGGGTTTTTCCGGTGACGAACAGGGTCGGGATGTTTCCGCTCATGGGTCTCTCCATCGGTCCCCCGTCTTGTACCATAGCCTGAGGCTCGAATCAACGCAGCTTCTCCTTGTGCTTCGCCTTGACAATGCTTCCAGAGTCAATTAGTCTTTTTTCATGGATAATGGGGAATATTTGTTAACGGATCTGATGCGCGTCGAAGAGATCTACTCCCACGATTTGCCGTTGAATTATATAGACCAAATCGCGAATACTAGAATTTTATACGGATATCGATAAACAATGTTATGCGGAAGATACGATGACAGAAGACAGTTATCCATACTCGCCTGAAGACGTTGTAAATACACTTGCCGATCTGTACCGGCATCAAGGCGACAAGGCCATGCTCGCTCTCCTGGAGTCAGCGGAGGCGACCATCGCGTTTGAGGAATATGATAACTGGAACGGAGGCCAGAATTACTACTCGCTTCAACTCCGGATTCCCCGCAAGCAGTTCGCGGTGATTGAATCACGCGTTGAGCCGCTGCAAAAGGCGCTGCAAGTGAAGCTCGGCACTGTCTTCAAACGGACCGCCCCGCACTTCCTCACGTCTGTGGTCATTACCCCACACATCAAGAGAAGCGATAGGCGCCGTCAGATGTCAGGATCCACAGACGCAACTGAGCGCGTGTGGGGAAAAGATGGTTTCCGGCTGTTCATTAGTCACGTTTCGAAGCATAAGAAGCATGTGGGCGAGATAAAGGATGCCTTGGCTGTGTACGGAGTGAGGGGCTTTGTTGCTCATGAAGACATCCAGCCGACACAGGACTGGCAATCGGAGATCGAGACAGCTCTGAACACAATGCACGGAATGGCGGCCATTGTAACCCCTGAGTTCAAAGATAGCGAGTGGACAGACCAAGAGGTTGGCTACGCGCTGGGCAGGGGCATTAAGATCATTGCCGTGAAGGCGGGATGTCTTCCGCATGGCCTTCTTGGTCGACAGCAAGCAATGGCAGCTGCCATCGACGATATAGCTCTGATAGCGAGATCGATAGTTACGATACTGGCCAAGGATAGCGCCACCCAGAACAGGATGCGTGACGCACTGGCCGAAGCGCTGGTATCATCATCCTGCTATGCAGATAGCAAGCGCATTGTTGATCAATTGGAGGCGGTTGGCTCAATCACTGCGTCGAATGCTGATAGCATCCGAGGGGCGCTCAAGGAGAATTCTCAGGTTAGCAAGGCGTTTGGCGTTCCAGGCAGGCTGAAGGCCCTTCTCAAGCCATACCCAGAGAAAGTTGCCGCTGTATCGGATGACGACAATGTGCCTTTCTGAGACATCACATTGCAGAACAACCGCGTCCATACGGCGCGGTACCCGCGCGCATGATGCTGGGCGTTGGGCCCCTGACACTGGAGGCAGTAATGAACTTTGTTGAGTTCTGGGACAAGTTGCAGAAGCAACTTTCAGGGGGTCAAACAATTAAGAACTGGACAAAAGTTAAAGGATATCTGGGAGACGAATTTAAAGTCTTAACCGTTGAACCGTCCGCCGTTGTTATTGATACGCCTAATGCTGCAAATCTTCAATATGTACCCAAAAGCGACTTTGAAATTATGTTTAACCATTGGGGAAAATATTGCTCAGGAGCGCTTCCACGCTATCAACTTAGGATTAAGACACGTTTCTCTAAGTACACCATGAGCATCATTAAACATCTTGAGTCTATTCAGCAATGAAGAAGCCCAACAAGCGCCTCGAGAGGGACGCTCTAACAGCCGGCTTCACCGTCTTTTTTCGCGCCCCTCAAACTCAACGCTGGGCAAGGCAGATGGCATTTATATGAACGGAAGGAGAAATATTAACCGGGATTCTGAGGCCGTTGTTCTAACGCGATCTCGAAGGCGATGCTGCATATGCTTCGGACTTAACAGGGATGTGGAAGTGAAGACTGGCCAGATTGCGCATCTGAATGGCGATAGATCAAATAGTTCCGTAGACAATCTCGCTTTTCTATGTTTTGTCCACCATAATCAATATGATTCCCGGACGAGCCAGTCCAAGAACCTAACAGTCAGGGAAGTCAAGGCGTACAGAACGGAACTCTACGAGCGGGTTCTTCCTGTCATTGAAGAGAAAATGGTTCGAACGAAAGCCCCCGCCATTCCAATTCCAGAGTCTGCCAAGGTATCATTCGATGCACATCGCCAAGGCGAACTTAAAAAAATCGCGATAGAAGTAATTGCCGAGATGCACGGCGTTCTGAGAAGTGTATACCATCTCGCGCACCGACTCGCGATTACCACTCCAACGGCAGAGCGCATTTTATTCGAATTGGCACAGGACGGCTCCCTGCGTGTCGATCGCCCTAAGGGCAGTATGCGGAAGACTTACTCGATGGTCAACTCACTCGAGAACAGGCTGATTGATACGTTTCTTTCCCAGTTATCGGCTGTCCTGATTTCGGAGGAACGTTTTATACTCCGCAAACAACATGAGCTCGACGCAGTCATTCGCATTAACCACGAAACGGTATATGCGATTGATACGATATTTATACAGAACCGCCTATCGCGGGAGGGCGTATTGAGGCGTATCCAACGACTTGAAGCTGCAAAGCGAGAACTTGGCCTTTCTAATGCAACAGGTGTTCTGCTCATCGGAATCACCAAGACCACTAAGGCCGCAGAAGACGATCTGAGGAATCTGGAAAGGCCGGATATGTTGATTCGATATATGGAAATAGGATGATTAGCCCAACAAAGCATTCCAGCGGACGCGCTACCGCGCACCGCAGATCTTAGTCGTTAGGTTATCGACTGATAGCGGAGGAGCATAAAGATGGCGGACACGACAAGCGCATCTACGCCTGAACCTGGTTCTGCGGCTGGCCTTGGAGGCAGTTGTTTTGTTCTGATGCCCTTCGGCGGTTGGTTCGACGAGTACTACGAACGGGTATATCGATCTGCCATCGAGGACGCTGGCCTTGTCGCCACGAGAGCAGACGATGTCTTCACCCCGGGCTCCATTATCGATCAGATCGTGTCCGGCATCCGATCTGCACGGATGCTCCTGGCAGATCTGACAGGCAGGAATCCAAATGTCTTTTATGAATTGGGCTTGGCGCACGCAATAGCCAAACCGGTAATCCTGATTACCGACGCCATTGACGACGTTCCTTTTGATCTCCGGGCACTTCGAGTGCTAGCGTACGACAGGAACGACCCCGGTTGGGGCTCGCGGCTCAGGCACGACATCACCCGTGCCATAGGCGAAGTCGGCAGGGCACCCATAGAGACGGTATTACCTGCGTTCGTTAGAATTTCGTCAGGATGGGAACCCCCGGAGATGACAGCGGCCGACAAGGCAGTTCTTGAACTTCGAAGGGACGTCGCCCTTCTGAGAGGTGAGATCCAGCGAGCGGATGGCTTGAGTGTGGGCGCCCAGAGGCGAGAGTACGACGACTATGAGTTCCAGGTACGACGATATCTCCGCGCAGGACTTGGGCGTTTGGACATTGCGAGGCGCCTGATTGCTCGAGGCGCGCCGCTGGAATGGGTGGAGCGGGAAATCGAGAGGCAGCAAGCGCAGGGAGTCGATCCGAATGATTAAATCGAGAAGCCAGCGACCTAACCAGCGCTTGCAGCCGACGGCGCTTGTTGTGATCGTGAAGTGATGCGGCTGAAGCGCGATCGTTAGCCAAGAAATATGGACAGAACCATGACGTACGAAGAAATCGTTTCCAACACTTCGTCCCCCACGCTTGTTCTTGCCGGTCCGGGTGCCGGTAAGACGTACTTACTCGCTGACCGAGTGAAGCGATTGCTGGAGGCCGGTGTCGACAAGAACACGATGCGCGTCCTCGCATTCGGGAAGGACGCAGTACAAGAGATGTTTGCTCGGCTCGTTGAGACCAAGGGTTTCGGACTCCCCATCGAAGCCCTGCCCCCCATCGCGACGATCAATTCTCTTGGATTTGAAATAGTTGCAGGACAGGCACGGCGATTCGGTCTTCGAAAAGCGGATCTCAAGGTCCAGGAAGACGAGGACGTCAAGTGTCTGCTCTTCCGAGATGCAACTCTCAGCATATGCTTGCCAATCGCAGCCGCAACTGAGGCGCGGAACTGCAAACAGGTGGGTGAATGCGCTGAGGACCCCGAAGAACCCAAATGTAGAGTCTGCCGGAAGTACTGGGACATTATGGCCAAGTGCAATCGCGTCGACTTTGACGATCAGGTCCTTTTCGCCTGCCGCGCACTCGAAGAGGACTCGTCCCTCTTGGCAGAATACCGTGCTCAATGCCGCCACCTCCTGGTTGATGAATATCAAGACATCAACGCGGCCCAGTTTCGACTATTGGCTCTGCTTGCCGAGAAGTCGGTGAACGGGCTGTTTGTGGTAGGCGACGATGCGCAGAGTATCTACGGCTTTCGCGGCGCAACTCCGAAGTACATCTTGGAATTTCGGGAGAACTACCCAGCGGCCAAGTGCCCTCCATTGGCGCACAGCCGTCGTTGCCACGAAGGCACCATGTCGGACGCGGTCCGCGTCCTATCAACTTTCTACAAGGAGTGGACGGGACCGTTTCCTCTGGAGTACCACACTGAACCAGGTGAAGAACCTTCCTTGTGGCAAATGCCAAGTGGTATTGCCGAGGCGAAGATGGTTGCCCGGATTGCGCGAAGATTCCTCTCGGAGAAGATGACGGTGTTGATTCTGGTGCCAAAGAAGGATTTCTTCCCCGTTCTCTCTCGGCGCCTGCGCGACGCACATGTGCCTCATGATTGCCCCGTGAATCTTCTCTCGCCGTCGTCCAACGGTCGGCTAGAAGCCGCTGAGTCTCTTCTTCGTTGGGTCAGGGAACCGAAGGATAGCTTCCTAGCACGGGTTGCGATCGAGGAATGTCTGAATCGTGGCGCTGCAAAGGTGCCGGGCGCCGCCAAGGGCGGGAGCTGCAAACCGGAGACGATCGCAAACCGCGAGAATGTGGAAGCCGAAGTCGGGCGCCTCTGGGAGGCCGTGGATCGTAGCACTGATCTCCTAACTTCGCTTCGGGCTGCGGCCGGGAAATCCGCCGCGCTGAGCAAGGTACTTTCGGTTCTTGATGCGTTGCTCGACGCATTCAAGGAGGAAGCGGAGGATTCAGGAACATCGGCGAGAGTGCTTGCACAAGAAGCCGGCATATGGCCCTCACCAGATTCGATGTCAGATGATCTCACGGAGGTCATGTCGCTCGTTAACTCCGCGCAACCAACAGGCCCTCGACATGCGCAACTCATGACCATGCGGAAAGCGAAGGGACTTGAGGCCGATGTCGTCATTATGGTGGGCCTTGAGGACGACATCATGCCTGGCAGTAAGTGCGACGACGTAGCGGAGGCAGCGAGGCTCTTCTACGTCTCAATGACACGAGCAAAGCAAAAGTTGTTCCTGCTCCACTCCTTCAGCAGACCTCGCAATATCTCCTTTGGGGAAGACTTGACCCACAAGAGGAGAAGCAGGTTCCTCGACGCGATCGGCCGAAAAAGCGAGTACATTGATCATGACTAGGTCATTATCGAAAGAGACTTTCGGAGAGGCTAACAAGGCGGGGGAACACTAAGGCGCGTAGCCGCGCCGAGGTTGAAGCGAAACGTTAGACTTCAAAGAACAAAGAATGATATTCTTTTTGCATACCCATAAAGACATCGTCTTGGTAAAACAGATCTCGCTGCGGCTGCGGGATTTTTCTTCGGTCAAGACGGGCCTTTTTGGAAGTCTCATGAATAGTACGGGGGGAGTCCGATGAACGGACGGGAAAGGATTCAGGCGATTCTAGCCGGAAAGCGGCCGGATCGGCCGCCGTTCGCCCCCGCCGTCTACGAACATAAAGCGGCTTTGGTCGGGACGAGCCCTTCAATCCTCGCCCGGGACCCCCGGCTCTTGGAGCAGGCCATGGTTTGCGAAGCCGAGGCCTATGATGCCGACATGCTGACCGTCGGTGTCGATGTCTATAACGTCGAGGCCGAGGCCTTGGGGTGCCCGGTCCGTTTTTTCGAATCCAACGATGTCCCTTCGGTGGAACGCCCCATCCTTGTCGCCGGCGGAGATCTTGGCCGGCTTCGTCTCCCCGACCCGGAACGGTCGGCGCGAATGCCCGTGTTCCTGGCGGCGGGGGAGGCGGTCCAGGCCCGGCTGGGGAAAGAGAAAATCATCCGGGGAGCGCTTTCCGGGCCGTTTTCGATCGCCTGCGAGTTGGTCGGCCCGGCCGAGATGGCCATGGCCCTGATCGACCGGCCCGAATGGGTTTCCGGACTGCTGGCCTTTACGTCCGAGGTCTCGAAGGCCTACGGCCGGGCCTTTATCGGCCGGGGATTGGGTATCATCCTATTTGATTCCCACGCCGCCCCGCCGCTCGTTTCCCCGTCTCTTTACCGAACGCTCATCCTCCCGGCCGCGGCCGCGGTCATCGGGTATTTCCGCGGCGCTCTCGGCCAAGGGCTTGTTCCTTACATTATCGGCGGAGATACCACTCGTCTTCTCGAAGATATTCTGGCGACGGGGACCAACAATGTCCTCTGCGATTTCAAAGCCGATCTGGAGCGGTTTCTCGACCGGCTGGCCGGAAGCCCGATCCTCGTCCGGGCCAACCTCGATCCCCGATTCCTCGAGACCGCCCCGGCCGAGAAGATTCGGGAAAAAGCCGCCGAAGTCGCGTCTGCCGGCCGCCGTCACCCGGGCTTTATCCTCGGCACCGGCATCCTGTCCTATGATTTGCCTCCGGAAAAAGTCCGGGCCGTCCGGGACGGCTTATCGAATTTCTAAAGCCCTCCCTGCCGGAACGTAAACTCCCGGCGACTCCTTTCGCTTTTCCACGCGTGCGACAAACCGCCTCGCCGGGCGTCTAGGAAAGGCGAGGCGAAATTATGGCGGAAGATCTCGACAACCGGACCGAGCCGGATTTCTCGGGCCATCGCGGCCGTCTGAGGGAAAAGTTTCTCAAAGCCGGGCTTTCCGCCTTTTTGGACTACGAAATCATCGAGCTCCTCCTGACCCTGGGAACACCCCGCCGCGACTGCCGGGAGCCGGCTCGGCGGGCCCTCAAGGAGTTCCGGACCCTCCGGGGAGTGCTTGAAGCCGATCCGCATGACCTCCAGCGGGTTCCCGGCATCGGGACGGCCAATGTCTTCGGCATCCGGCTGGTCCAGTCCGTCGCCCGACGCTTCCTGAAAGACCGGATGCTCAGCCGGCCCTACTGCCGGTCGGCCCAGGAAGTGTTCGACTACCTCTATCATGCCATGCGCGACCTGAAAAAAGAGCACTTTAAAGTCATGTTTCTCGATGCCAAAAACCAGATTCTCGAGGAGAAAACGCTGTTCGAGGGAACAGTCGACTCCAGCGCCGTCTATCCCCGGGAAATCATGAAGGACGCCCTGCGGTTCGATGCGGCCGCGCTCATTTTCGCCCACAACCATCCTTCCGGCGATCCCGATCCGTCCTTCTGCGACCGGGAAATCACGAAGGAGCTTGTGTTTGCCGCCCGGATCATGGGCCTTAAAGTCCTCGACCATCTCGTCATCGGCAACAATCGCTATTTCAGCTTCGCCGACCACGGACTGATCTCCGACTATGACCTGCTTTTTCTCTCCGTCCACGGGAAGGAAGGGAGCCGAGGCTGAAACGGGCGGAGAAGTCCCTCTTCTTTTAGGCCGAAATTCGGGTTAAACTGGACCAACAACGCATTTCAGGAGGGACCCCCTATGAAACCGATCGTCGAAATCGCGGCCAAGCTGGGGCTGGGCCCCGACCAGCTGGAGCTCTATGGGCACGATAAAGCCAAGGTCGACCCGGCGACCGTCAAGGCGGGCGAACCGCATGGAAAATTGATCCTCACGACGGCCATGACTCCCACTCCGGCGGGAGAGGGGAAGACGACGACGGCCATCGGTCTCGTGGACGCTTTGAACCTGATCGGGAAAAAGGCCGTCGCGGCCTTGCGCGAACCGTCCCTGGGGCCCGTTTTCGGGATGAAGGGCGGAGCGACGGGGGGCGGAAAAGCCCGGGTCATTCCCGGAGAGGATATCAACCTCCATTTTACCGGGGACATTCATGCGATCTCGTCCGCTCATAACCTGCTTTCGGCCCTGGTCGAAAACCGCATCCATTTCGAAGGCCCGGCCGGATTGCTCGACGGCCGGCATATCGCCTGGCGCCGGGTCGTGGATATGAACGACCGGGCCCTCCGGGAAATCATCGTCGGCCTGGCCGAAACCTACGGCGGCTTCGCCCGCGAAACCGGATTCGACATCACCGCCGCTTCCGAGGTTATGGCCGTGCTCTGCCTTTCTCGGGACCTGGCCGATCTCAAGGCGCGTCTCGGCCGGATTGTTGTGGGCTGCAGCCTGGATACCAAACCGGTCACGGCAGCGATGCTTAAAGCGACCGGGGCGATGACCGCCCTTCTTCGCAACGCCCTCCGCCCGAATCTCGTCCAGACGCTTGAAGGGTCCCCGGCTTTCATCCACGGCGGGCCCTTCGCCAATATCGCCCACGGGACCAATTCCGTCATCGCCACCGGGCTGGCCCTCCGCCTGGCCGACTATGTCGTTACCGAATGCGGATTCGGCTCGGACCTCGGGGCGGAGAAATTTTTCGATATCGTCCTCCGGACCGGAGCGGTGCCCACACCCTCGGCCGTGGTCATCGTCGCCACCCTGCGCTCCCTCAAGTACCACGGCGGGGTGAAACTGGACGCCCTCAAGCAGGAGAACGTCGCGGCGATGGAGAAGGGGTACGAAAACCTCCAAGCCCATGTCGACATCGTCCGGCGGTTCGGCCTTCCGGTCGTCGTGGCCTTGAATCGATTCCCTACGGATACGAAGGCGGAAATCGACGCGTTCGCCGCCTTGGCCCGGAAAAAGCGCCTGCGGTACGCCCTGAGCGATGTGTACGGCTCGGGCGGCCCGGGCGGGGTTGAGCTGGCCGGCGAGGTCCTGGCGGCCATGGTTTCCGAGCCGTCCGCGTTTCGCTTTCTCTATCCCCTGGAAGCGACCATCGTGGAGAAGATCGAGACGATCGCCCGTGAGGTTTACGGAGCCGACCGGGTGGTTCTGGAGTCCGGGGCAAAAAAGAAGCTCAAGCGATACGAGGACAACGGTTTCGGCGGCCTCGCCGTCTGCGTGGCCAAAACTCAGTATTCGCTTTCCGATGATCCCAAGCTCCTGGGCCGGCCGAAGGGTTTCCCCCTGACCGTGACCGATCTTCTCCTCAGCGCCGGAGCCGGGTTTATCGTCGCCCAATGCGGGGACGTCATGACGATGCCCGGGATGCCGAAATCCCCGGCTGCCGAACGAATCGACGTAACGGAGGACGGGGAGATCGTCGGAATCCTTGGCTGAGCCCGGTTTTACACCCGCGGGCGATTGTGATAGAAAGAGATGAGAAAAATACGCGAGAGCGGCGTCTCCTTGATGTGCGTCTCAATCCGGAGGATCCCATGAAAGACGAAGAACAGGACCAGCGCGACGTGGCCCGGGGGAAAGCCGTCGAGGCGGCCGTCTCCCAGATCGAAAAGCAATTCGGCAAGGGCTCGGTCATGAAGCTCGGCCAGAAGGACGCCGCCTTAAAAATCGGGGCGATTCCGACCGGGTCGATCGCCTTTGACCTGGCCCTCGGCATCGGGGGGTTCCCCCGGGGCCGGGTCGTCGAGATTTTCGGGCCGGAAGCGACGGGCAAAACGACGCTGGCCCTCCATGTCATCGCCGAGGCTCAGCGCCGCGGCGGCCAGGCCGTCTTTATCGACGCCGAGCACGCCCTGGACCCGACCTATGCCGGGAAAGTGGGTGTCGACGTCGACAATCTCCTCATCTCCCAGCCCGACTACGGCGAACAGGGGCTGGAAATCGCCGAGGTCCTGGTCCGGAGCGGCGCCGTGGACGTCGTTGTCGTCGATTCGGTCGCGGCCCTAGTGCCGAAAGCGGAGCTGGAGGGCGAAATGGGCGACGCCCACATGGGCCTCCAAGCCCGGCTGATGAGCCAGGCCCTTCGGAAGCTGACCGCGATCGTCGCCCGGTCCAAGACCTGTTTTATTTTCATCAACCAAATCCGGGAAAAAATCGGATTCTTCCTGGGCAATCCGGAAACAACGACCGGCGGCCGGGCGCTCAAGTTTTACGCCTCCCTTCGGGTCGACGTCCGGCGGATGACGGCCATCAAGGAAGGCGACCAAGTCGTCGGTAACAGGGTTAAAGTAAAAATCGTCAAGAACAAGATGGCCCCGCCCTTCCGGGACGCCGAGTTCGACATTATCTATGGCGAAGGGATCTCCCGCGAGGGCGACCTCGTCGACATGGGGGCCAACACCGGTCTGATCGAAAAATCGGGGACGTGGTATTCCTACAAAGGGGAGCGAATCGGCCAGGGCCGGGAGAACGTCAAGAAGCTCCTCAAAGAAAACGCCGAGATTGCGGCCGCTCTGGAAATAGAGATCCGGGCTAAAGTCGGACTTCCTAAGGCGGGCGAAGTCATGGAGGACGCTCCCGCTTCCGAAGAAAAACCGGCGCCGCGAGCCGCGGAAAAAACGTCTGAAAAGACGTCGGAGCGCCGCG
>Ga0105099_10001103_pt1 | contig 17344 bp, 16 predicted proteins | sample PPLLak3cmMay2015_2_FD_79138 | JGI IMG/M metagenome (GOLD analysis project Ga0105099, IMG submission 79138) | Freshwater sediment microbial communities from Prairie Pothole Lake near Jamestown, North Dakota, USA - PPLs Lake P8 Core (1) Depth... | ecosystem: Environmental > Aquatic > Freshwater >... | reverse complement strand
TTCGTATTTTGGCAGTGAATTCCTGCGAGGGGCTCAATCTCCGAGAAGATTGCTGGGTAAGAGGCAGGCTTAATTCGGAAGTTGGAATGGACATTCTCAGGTTGGGGGCGATCTCGAACAAAGGGACGGAGAGAAAAGACCGTTCCATTATCTCCTCGATCGGGGTTGACCAATCGAGATTTGCACCCGAGGAAAAGCGATACACGATCAGATCGAGATCGATGGTACGCGATGCATAGCGATCGGATGTGCGGACTCTTCCCAATGCCGATTCGATCGGATGCAGGATCGATTCGATGATTGGCCGCGGAGACAAGCGGGTGGTGATTTCCACGACGCCGTTGAGATAATCGGGATCCTGGGGGCGATCCAGGGCCGGATTCCGGAAAAAGGTCGATATCTTCATCAAACTTACTTTTTCGGCCAGCAATAGCAAGGCGCGAGCGATGTGTATTTCGGGATCGATATTGGATGCGATGGAGATCCAGGCTTGATTCATCGGTTGGGTCGCGAACGGGTGATCTGCACACCGACACCACGGGCGAACCGAAGGGCGGTCGGTTTTTCCACGCGCACCATGACGGAATCGACCCGGAGATCGTCGAGGCAGATGTCGGCGACCGCAGCCGCCAAGGCTTCGAGCAATTTGAAAGAGGATTGCTCCACGAGGGCGATGATCCGCTTTTTTAATGCCCGATAGTCGATGGCATCCTGGAAACGGTCGCTGGTTCCGGGTGACCTTAGATCGGTGTGAAGCACAATATCAAAAAGGATATCCTGTTTTTCCCGACGCTCGTCCTCGTTTACACCTAAAATGGCCCGAATCAACAGGCCGGAAATGAAAATACTATCCAAGCCGGGACTCCTTCAGGTGATTGCCACCGTCGACATAGATGATCTGACCCGTAATATAGGAATTCCGCAACAGAAAAAGGACGGCCGATGTGAAATCGTCCTCGTCTCCATGCCGGCGCAGCGGAACACCATCCTTGAGTAGGTTCAGATAGGATTCATCGCGACCTGCAGGGGGGAGGATCAGCCCCGGTGCGATAGCGTTGACCTGAAACTGGGGGGCGTATTCGAGCGCCGTCCAGCGGGTGAGTTCAGCCAGGATTTTCTTGCTCAAGGTATAGGAGGCATGATAGGAATCGAATCCGGTGATCCGGGTATCGAGAATATTGACGATTTTTCCCCCCGGGAGCAGCCGCTTCATCTCCCGGCTGATCAGAAAAGGAGCCCAGGTGTTGATTTCCATGATTTCTGTAAAATCATACAATTCAAAATCCTTGAAATCGGAGGCGGGGAAAATCGATGCATTGTTGATCAGGAAATCGACTGATCCAGCCGCTTTCAGTGAGCGTTCGACCAGGGTGCGATACTCGTCCGGATTGGCGAAATCGGCCGGGATATCCCAGGCTCCGACTCCCATACCTTTGAATTCCTTGATCAATTCGGTAGCTTCTTCCACCGATTGATTGTAATGGACGACAATGTTAACACCTTCCTCGGCCAGTTTCAGGGCGATTGCGCGACCCAGGCGTTTTGCTGCTCCAGTGATCAGTGCCGTTTTGCCAAACAGGTTTTCATCAGCCATTGTTAAAACTCCGTCCATTAATAGTAATGTGAATCGGTTTTTTTTTCAAACCGATTGTTTGCATCGAAATGTTTATTTTAAGCTTTCTTGACTTTACTAATCAGTAGCGCTATAAACAGAATCAGACAGGAGGAAAACAAAATGAAAAAAAATCGGATCGAATGGAAAAGTTTTGTGCTGGGTTTGATTGTCTGCTTTACCTTGATCATCGTTCTGAGCACCATCAAACCTTTGATATCTGCCCCCCAGTCCAAATCTGCACAGAAAAATACAGGGATGCAGGGAGTGACAGCCCAAAATAACCCGTTACAGAATATTGAAAACCGTCTTGTAAATATCGAAGCCAAACTGCAAAGCCTTCAGGGAAAAGGGGATACCCTTTACAACGATCTCCACGCAATGTGGGCCGATGTATGTAAAACGGTAGTCGAGCACTGTAAAAAATAGAAGACAGAGTTTTAGTTTTGACGAGAAAATAAAGTATATTAATATAAATACCGACGGTCGGTATTGTGTATATTAGCATGACTCATAAGTTACCAAAAACAGAACGGATTAATCAGATCGTCCATGCGGCGGTCAAAGAATTTTTAGAGAAAGGATATGAAGGTGCTTCTATGGATTCCATCGCCCGACAGGCGGGATTAAGCAAAGGAGCCATTTACCACCATTTCCGCGGTAAGGATGACCTGCTGCTGAGTGCCAATCAGATATTGACGGCGCCTGTGGAAACCATGATGACTGAAGCTGAAACAGAGCTGTCACCGGTCCAGGGCTTACGCCGGTTTATCAGTCAGTACATCCGGTTTTGGCAGGATCGTCCAAATGAAATGCTTTTCTTTTTTTTGTCCATGACCAAGGTTCTGGCGGATAAAAGACTCTGGTCGATGTGGGAAGCGTACTCCGAGGCCTACCTAGCGTTTTTCGAACGGCTGCTCGTCAAGGGGGTAGCCGGGGGAGAATTGCAAGATCACGATGCCCGCGGGCGGGCCATGGCCTTGATGGGAGCCCTGGATGGAGTTATCGGGTATCTGTACATCAACCGCAATTTAACGGTCGACTGGGTCGAAAGTCGTTTTTTTGATGTGTTCATCGATTCGCTTCTCCCAGCTGCCGGATGTGATCATGCCTGATGCCCAACCGGATATTGTATTTTCGGTGGACAAGCTGACGCGCCGGTTTGGCGATCTCACAGCCGTTGAGGACCTCTCTTTTTCAATTTATAGGGGAGAGGTCTTCGGTTTCCTCGGACCGAACGGGGCCGGGAAAACGACCGCCATGCGCATGATGTGTGGCCTGCTTAAACCCCATGACGGTAGCATCGAAATCAACGGACAGCCATTGAATGGAGGTGATTGGAAGGGGCTCCGCTGCATCGGTGTCTGCCCTCAGGCCATTACCATCTGGGAAACGATGACCTGCCGCGAACAGCTCGAATTCATGGGGCGGATGTACGACCTCGACTGGAAGTCGGCCCGCCGCAGGAGTCGTGAACTGCTGGATGTTTTTGGGCTTCAGGATAAAACGGATCGTTTGGGGCGGACCCTTTCCGGGGGGATGCAGCGAAGGCTGAACATTGCTTTGGCCCTGGTACACGATCCCGAAATCCTCTTTCTAGATGAACCTCAGGCCGGTCTCGATCCGCAGAGCCGCATCCTGGTTCGCGAATACCTGAAAACGCTGTCGGGAAAAACGACAGTGGTCCTGACCACTCACGACATGGAGGAAGCAGAAAAAATTTCGGACCGGGTTTGCATCATCGACGGGGGGAAAAAGCTCGTTCTCGACACCGTCGAGACGATCAAGGGAGACATGGGGCAGGGCGATCTGTTTGCTATCGAGATCAGCGAAGATCTGGAACGGGATCTGATTCCCCACTTACCCGAAAGACTAGAAGAATCCAAGTCATTCTACATCGTGGATCGGACCCTGAACCTGGTCTCCGATCAGGCCGTGGATATCCTGCCGGGAATCCTCCAGACCATCAAGGACCAGGGATTGCACTTGGAGAGCCTGCGCATACGGAAAAAGACGCTGGAAGACGTCTTCATCCGTCTGACCGGCCGGGGGTTGCGCGAATGAGAAGCTTGGCTTATTTTTTGAAAACATTCAGGGAAAACCTGAGGGAATGGAAAATCCTGATCATGGCGCTCGTGTTCGGGCCGTTTTTCATTTACATAATGAATGCCTATTCCAGTACGTCCACCCCCCGCTATACGATTCTGGTCATCAATCATGATTCCGAAGTTCAACTGTCAGGAGGGGAGAAATTGGCTGCCGGAAACCTGATCGTGAACTCCTGGCAGGCGGAGAAATACCCCGATGGAAAATCGGTTTTTTCGGTGCTTGCCGTCAAAGATGTGGAAGCCGGGAAAAAAAAGCTGCAGAACCGGGATGCAGATCTGCTGGCAGTGATTCCTGCCGATTTTTCCCGCCGCTTATCCGATACTGTGTCGAGCGGATCAAAGATGCTTCCGGAGATTCAGGAATACGGCGATCCCAGCAATGTCCGCTTCATGGTCGCCGCCTCATTCGCCGATTACCTTTCGATTTCCTTAATATCCCGGTTTACCAAATGGCAATTACCGTTGAATCTGAGTATTCAACCCATCAGCAGTGGCCGCGGCCTGAGTGATTTTGACCTTTATGTTCCGGCGCTGCTGGTACTGGCCCTGATCATGGTCTTGTTCACGGCCGCCGCTTCGATCATCAAGGAGGTCGACAAGGGGACGATTATCCGCTTGCAACTGTCTAGAATCTCTACTGCCGAGTTTCTCGGAGCCATCAGTGTCAACCAGGTGCTGATCAGTACAGCTGCCCTCGCCCTGACCTTTCTCGCCGCTCTCCATGTCGGTTACCGCACTTCCGGATCGATCTTCCTCTTCCTGTTCGTGGGCTCCCTGGGCAGTCTATCAGTAATCGCCATCAGCCTGATTGTCGCCGCCTTTTTGAAGACCATTTTCGAATTGCTTACCGTCGGTATTTTTCCCTTTTTCATCCTCATGTTTTTTTCCGAGTCGATGATCCCTCTGCCGCGCCTTACCCTGTTCGTTGTGTTCGGACATACCTATTATGTGAACGACCTGCTGCCGACCTCGCTCGCCGTCCGGGCCTTCAATAAAATCCTGAATTTCCAGGCCGGAATGGGTGATATCGGATTCGAATTAGCGGGCATCCTCTTGCTCACTTGCCTCTATTTCGCAATCGGAGTCTGGCTATTCCGCCGCCGACACATGCGCATCAACTGATCAAAAAAGGGTTTATGTCAACTTTTTCTGCCTCGTTTCGATCAGTTTAATGAGCCCCAGATGGCATTTCGCTATTTGACAATTGCCGCGGTTCGCCGTATCATGTCTCAATTACAAACGAGACGAGCATGAAAGAAACCTTTGATCCAAGGAAAAACTACGAGAAAACGCGCAAGCTGGTCGGTTATCAGGAACGTGCCGCCACTCTCCCCAGGACATACGCACGCCTGGGATTCAAATGCGGACTGGAAGTGCACCAGCAACTGCTGACCGAAAAAAAACTCTTCTGTCATTGCCCCGCCGGCCGCTACCACCCCCATGACGATCGCGATGCCGAGATCGTGCGTCACATGCGCCCGACATTGAGTGAACTTGGCGAGTACGACGGCACCGCCCTGATGGAGTTCAAAACCCGCAAAAACATCATCTACCGGATCAAGAACGAAACTACCTGTACGTATGAAATAGACGATACGCCGCCCTTCAAGATCAATCTCCAGGCATTGGACATCGCCATGGAGATCGCCCTGCTCCTGAAAACCAACATCGTCGGCGAACTCCACATCACCCGCAAACAATACCTGGATGGCAGCATCCCTACCGGATTCCAGCGCACCGGCATCGTCGGCATCGAAGGGGAGATCCCCCTGAAGAACAAGAAGGTGAGGATCATCCAGCTCAGCATCGAGGAAGATTCCTGCCGAGAGGTTTCCGATATCGGCCATTGGCGGATCTATTCCACCGATCGCCTGGGTATGCCCTTGATCGAGACGGTGACCTATCCGGATATGAAAACCCCGGACGAAGCGGCGGAGGCGGCCCAATACATCCGTTTCCTTTGCCGAAGTACCGGCAAGGTGCGGACCGGCATCGGTGCCGCCCGTGAGGATGTCAACGTCAGCATCAGCGGTGGGACCCGGGTGGAGATCAAAGGGGTCGCCCATATCATCTGGATTCCGGAGTTGGTTCACAACGAAGCCTTCCGGCAGAAAGCTCTGCTGGAAATCGCCAAGAACCTGAACCGCCGGATCGCCGATCCCAAGGGATGGGATATCGCCTTCAAAGAGCTGGAATTCGGTTACCTTGAATCTCCCTATGCTCCATTGAAATCCGCGGAGGAAAACCAACACCGGTTCTATGCCGTCAATCTACCCGATTTCAAGGGGATCCTCTCCTTCTTCACCCAGCCGGGAAAGATCTTCGCCCATGACCTGTCCGATCGACTCAAGGTGATTGCCGGCTTGGAGAGACCGAATATGCTTCAATCCGAGGACCTGGACCAAACTTTGGCTGAAGAAGAATGGCGGTTCATCCGCAAGATCCTGAAAGCCGGTGAGAACGATGCCCAGATATTACTCTGGGGACCGGCAGAAGATATGGCCACCGCCCTGGACACCGTCCGGGAACGGTGCCGCCTGGCCATGACCGGTGTGCCCAATGAAACCCGGAAGTCCTTTCCCGATGGAACGACCATCTTCGAACGGGTGCTGCCCGGTCCCGACCGGATGTATCCCGATACCGATTCAGCGCCTATCCCGGTCGAGGATGAGGCGATCGCCGCCGTCCGCCTTCGCCTCCCCGAGGAGGTCCGGCATCGGCTGCAAAAAATGGCTGAATGGAGCATACCCGAGAGCGCCCACCGGTATATCCTGAAGCGAAACCTGTTCCCGCTGCTGGAACGGATCCAGGCCGATTTCGACCAGGATCCCCGTTTTGTCGCCCGCATCCTGGCGCAGGACATGAAGCATCTCGAAGGAAAATCGTCGGCGCCGTTTTCGTTCAGCGGTGACCGGATCCATCAATTGTTCGCCTTCGTCCACCTGCAAAAACTCGATCGGGAGATCGTCCGAGCCATGCTGCCGGTGATATATGAACATCCCAATATGGAATTCTCGTCGGTGCTGATCACCATTCAATTTTCCCGGTTTACCCCGGAAGCCATCTATTCCCACATTCCCTCTCTGAAGGAAAAATTCCGTGAAATCAACACCTCAAAAAAACCGGACGCCATCGTCCATTGGATCATGGGGCATTTGCGCAAACTGGCTCTAGGAAACCTCTCTTTGTCCGAACTGCGCGAAAAAATCGAAAAAGAGGCGATCTCATGATCGACATGTTCAAAGGATACAAAGGCCGCGCTCTGGAAACCTTGAAGCGCTTCAATATCCGCGTCTGGAGCGAAGCACTGGTCAAGACCTCGCGCGGTGAATTCAAGGGGATCGTCCTGCCCCGAGCCGAGAACGACGATGACCGGCATATCGTCCTCAAGCTCAATACCGGGTACAACATCGGCATCGCTGTCGAGACCATCGAGGAGATGAAGGAATTCGGATACAAGGAAGCCCATTATAAGATTCCCGAGAAACAGTTTCCCTTCTCCAAGGAGAAGCGCAATGTCAAGTTGCTCGGGACCGGCGGCACCATCGCCTCTCGCCTCGACTACCGTACCGGGGCCGTGATTCCCGCCTTCTCTCCAGGGGAATTGTACGGGGCCGTCCCCGAACTGGCCGACATCTGCAACCTGACGACCGAAAAGCTGTTCGCCGTCTTCAGTGAAAACATGGGACCGGAAAACTACAAGATCCTGGCCCAGGCCATCGGCGAGGAGATCCGTAAGGGGATCGACGGCATCGTCATCGGCCACGGCACCGACACGATGCACCACACCGCCGCCGCCCTCTCCTTCATGGTGCAGAATTCCCCGGTTCCCATCGTCATGGTCGGTTCCCAGCGCTCCTCCGACAGGCCTTCCTCCGACGCCGCGCTGAATCTGATGCACGCCACCAAAACCGCGGCCGAGGCTGATATCGCCGAAGTGATGGTCTGCATGTTCGGCCCTACCTCCGACGAATACGGACTCCTGCACCGCGGTACCCGTGTCCGCAAGATGCACTCTTCCTACCGGTCCACCTTCCGCACCATCGGTGATATTCCCCTGGCCACCGTCGACCGGAAAAAGATCACCCCGCTGCAAACCGATTACAACCACCGCCGCAAGGATCGCAATGTTTCGATTCTTCCATACTTCGAGGAGAAGGTCTCCATCGTCTACTACTACCCCAATATGCAGCCCGACATCATCGACGCCCTGGTCGACAATGGCTACAAAGGGATCATCATCGCCGGCACCGGGCTCGGCCATGTCAACAAGCCGATCTATCCGGCAATCGAACGGGCCTTTAAAAAGGGAGTGGCGATCTATATGACGGTGCAGACCCTGTGGGGCTATGTCCATATGTTCGTCTACGATACCGGCCGCGACCTGATGGCCAAGGGGGTCATCCCTGCAGCCAACATGCTGCCGGAAGTGGCCTACATCAAATTGGGTTGGGCGCTGGGCCAGACCAATGACCTGGAAAAGGTGAAGGAGCTTATGCTCACCCCGATCTGCAACGATATCACCGAGCGCGAACCCTACAACGGCTACATCATCCTCCAAGGCGGACTCCCCGAGGTCGACGACTTCATCCGCAAGTTCCATAAATGATATGCGGTTCAGAAAGGGTAAACTGGTCGTTTTTAAAATATTGGCCGCGGTTTTGAAATACCTGGAATCAATGATGTTGCCACTTGCCGGAGCCTTGTTTGCTCAATCCGGTGCCGGTTCCAATTTAATCCCCTTTTCTCGTGCGGCACGAGGCCGTTCCTGTCTTGACATTTTAAGTTTTGAGCCGTACCATCACTCTATGACGGATATTGTTTTTCCGATCAGGTTTATCATCTCTGACTTGACAAGGGTTTATGAGGTTATATGAATTGAATAATGAGTGGATATCGATTCTGAAACAGGTTTTGGTTCCTGAAAAAAATATAGAACAATATCTCCAATGAGCAAAGATCAGGAATACTATGCTAATTTTGGTTTACAAACAGTGGACGAGTATGTCGAAACACTCGTTTTCAATTCAAAAACTGAAATGGAACGGTTCTCTTCCACAATCGCATTCGTCCCCCAAGACACGATCTCCCTCTTGGATGTAGGTTGCGGTCCGGGCGTGTTTCTTTACTTGGTAAACCAGGAACTTGGGATCAAAGGTGTCGGGCTTGAGATTATAGACGCCAAAATTGAGTATGCCAGACGTGCGCTAAATGTAGATGCCCGGCATGGACAAGCCGATCAATTGCCGTTTCCAGATCGATCATTTGATACGGTTACAGCTCTGGAGGTGATTGAACATCTTACCTTTGGCGTTTATGAGACGGCTTTGAGGGAATTGGAACGAGTAGCCAAAAAATGGATTCTAGTATCAGTCCCTTATATGGAAAAAAGGGATTTTGTAAAATGCCCATATTGTTCTGCGATCTTTAACACAAATTATCATCATCGTGTTTTCAATGAGGATAGAATGAACCAATTATTCTCTGACTTCCGACTGGTTTCAATGATCCAACATGGCGAATACACTCAGTTTTATACTCCCATTGGTGCAATAAAAAAGAGGTTTTTTTCTATTTCATTTCCTCAATTTGCGATATGTCCCGCTTGCGGCTTTAAAGAGGTTGAATCCAAAAAATCCAACAAAAGTGAACCCATCGGTGGAAAAGGAAGAAAAAAAAAATTGATGTGTTGGCTGTATAACTGTATTCCCAAGAAACGGAGGTTCCGCTGGATGATATCCCTATATCAAAGGATATAAACATATAAAGATCGAGTTGAGGTGTAGATGGCTGGAATTGTAACAGGCATCAAGGTGCTTGTGAAGCAAATAATACCGAAGCGGGTTCTTGGATTATTACTAAAACTGTGGGGTTCTCTTAAAAAACTCTTTGTATATAGGGAATATGATTCGGATCAGTATTGGAAAACGAGAGCTCAAGGCAAAGGACAAAGCCGGGTGATGTGGACAAATGAGGAGTACAATAAATGCTATCGGAAGATACAAAAAGAGTTTTTACGAAACCTCTTTCTGGAATTTCCTACCATTGATTCAGTATTGGATATCGGATGCGGGATTGGTATAGTCGCAAAAATGCTACTGGATATCAGTCCGGAAATTCGAGTCGATGCAGTTGATTTTTCAGAAATGATCGTTGTGGCAAGAAAGGAAAACTATGGGGTTGGGATTACCTATATCGAGAGCAGCGCGGAGGAGTATTATAATCCCGATAAGAAGTATCGGCTTATCATTTCTTCCGCCTGTTTTTCCGCAATCCGAGATGTAAAAAAAATGGAAGCAGCTATCGAGAACTGTATGGAAATGATCGGGAAGGGTGGCTTATTGGTCATGATCGATCCTTTTCATCGTTGGAATTATCTGGCTAGAGTGAAGTATAGTTCAAGGCAAGTCATAGAATTCGTACAAAAACGATTGATGCTCATTTACAAAGGCGGTGTTCTGTTTTGGCCGTATCGCGAATGGTTGGCAAATTCAAATTGCCAAGGCCAAAAACTGGAAACAAGATTTAAACAAGGTGAAAAATTGTTGTCGATTTTTGGACAATTTGTATGGGCTGATTATAAAATTCTCGTTTTCAAAAAAAAAGATGACTGTGATTGATATAATCCTGATCGTATTGATGCATTTCGTTAGTAAAAAAATCCTTATAAAAAGATTAAAAAACCATTTACAGGTTCATGACCTGAGCTTCTATCCTGAAGTCTCGGGACGAGTGGCATTATACCGATTGGCATTGGCTATTCGAGAATCAGGGAAGACCGGAATCGCATTGGTGCCGGATTACATATGTAATGTCGTCCATGTTGCATTGGAAAAAGCCGGTTTTCAATGGCATCCGTATCAGACAGATAAGCTTATGGAACCCGATTCTTCAGAAATAGAATCATTATTATCCTCAAAGAAGGGCGGGTTACTTTTGGTGGCAAGCATATTCGGATCGTCCGCATTTCTAGAAAATTTGAACGAAAAACGAATCCGAGACCTTTTTCTTTTAAATGATATTCATGTGATTGTTGACTTATGCCAGGATATCAGCTTGATCAAAAAAGTGCCTTCGGGTTACGGGAAAAACCTGTCTGTTATCGTCAGCTTCAATGATAAAAGTTTTTTAGGCACGATGGGGGGGGGGATTCTGTCTTGTCTGGAAATCCCAAAGAATGAGAGAAAAATGACAACTAAGCAAGTGGTGTCCTTATATAAGATTCTTTTGCATAAATGGTGTTTCTGTTTTTGGGAAAAAACTGTTTCATGGATTCAGTATCCTTTGAAAAAAGTGGATAAAATGGAATCGGTTTTCCCCACCCCCGTCACGTTTGAGTATTCGTTTTGTCGCAGTTTTCCCTACGAAATAAAGCCTTTGGTTGTTTCCAAATTACAAGTCATCATGGCTCTTGCAGGAATTCATACCCTGCATCTACGATATATGAAAAGAAAGCGGTTTGCACGTAAATACTCGAATGTGATTCGAACAATGTATTTTGATTCCAGCCCATATTTGTTGATCGACGGAAGCCTACACGGAGTTCAGTTGAAAAGAAAAGTGAAGACTTCTTATGCTCTTCATCATGATCCGGAACGAAGCTTGCATGAAGATTTCAAAATCATTCACAATAAGGGATTCTGTGATGGCAAATAAATGTTAGCGTCAAATACACGTAAGCGCTCACGTAAAACCGGTATGAATCCAAGCATTTCAGGAAAGAGGTTTGTGGAAAAGTCTGCATAAAGGCTATAATAGTCTTGATAGTTGGTCTATCATAATGTTAAAATCAGATCGAAGGGGTTTCTGGGTTCAAATTTAATTTTTGGAGGCATGCCATGAGCATGAAAATGAACCGACGAAATTTCGTCAAAGGGACCGCTTCCGGAATCGGAGCCGTCGTCGTCATGGGGCCGCAGCTGGCGGTCGGAAAATCCCCGCAGAATCCGGTTTCAAAATCGTTTGCCACACCACCGCCCCCGATCCAGGCCGGGGGGATCAAGGAGACCCTTTCCGCTGATGTCGTGGTGGTGGGGGCCGGCATCGCCGGGATTGCAGCCGCCCTGGCCGCAGCCGAATCCGGGGGTACGGTCCACCTGATCGAAAAGATCCCGACCTTCAGCGCCCGGGGCGGAGACAACACCGCCCTCAACAGCCGGCTCCACGAAGGATTGGGCATCCAGATCGATGAGCAAAAGGTGCTCCACGATTTGATGAAAGTGCAGGGAGCACGGATCAATCAAAGAATCTTCCACCTCTGGGCACGTAACAGCGGCCGGGTGATGAATTGGGCCATGGATATCGTGGAAGCCGCGGGGCTGAAATGTCACCTGGTCATCCCGACTCGGGATGAGCCCGTCGTCATCGATCGCTGGCCCAATCCGGCGCAGATGCCGCCCGGATGGGATCCTCAAAAGGAGTATACGATCGAATATCCGACCTGCCACCGGCTCGGGGACATCGAGGCCAACCAGCGGCAGTGGCTGTCGCTGGTCGTCCAGAAAGCCCGGCAGAAGGGGGTGAAGATCACCTTCAAGATGAAGGCCGTGCGCCTGGTCCGGGAAGAAAAAAGCGGAAGGGTGGCGGGGGTCATTGCCCAGGGAGAAAACGGGGAGGACATCCGGTACGACGCCTCCAGGGGGGTCGTGCTGGCCACCGGGGATTACAGTTTCAACATGGATATGGTGAACACCTACTTCCCGGGGCAGAACCTGAAGCAGGGGCTCATCCCCAGCTCGATGGGTGAGGGCCATCAGATGGCCATGTGGATCGGAGCGGTGATGGAAAAACCGCCCCACGCTCCCTTGAACGACATGTCCCATGCTTTGGGAACCGATGCCTTCCTGTTGGTAAACCGGCTGGGGGAACGGTTCTGTAACGAGGATCTCGATTCGGAGGCCATGGCCCGCCAGGCCGAGGAACAACACGGGTGCTGGCTGGTTGTCGATGCCAGCTGGCCGGAGGATCTGCCGCATATGGGGTTGGGATTCTACCGGGTATTCTCCGATACACCGAAGGCACGCCAATCTTTCCAGGAAAAGGTAGCCAAAGGCGCCATATTGGAGGCGAATTCCATCGAGGCCTTGGCTGAAAAGATGAAAGTGCCCACCGAAACCTTCAAGAAGACTATCCTGCGCTACAACGAGTTGGTCAAACAAGGACGTGATTTGGATTTCGGAAAGCGTCCCGACCGGCTGACCGCTGTGGATGCGCCTCCTTTCTATGCCCAATGGACCCCCAATCCCGACAATCCCATGCTGATCTTCGGAGGATTGTTGACCAATGACCGCCTGCAAGCCCTGGATGCCGACGGGAAGGCAATCGCCGGGCTCTACCTGGCGGGAAATATGGTCGGGGGGCGCTTCAAACAAGCCTATCCGCTGCTCTGCCCGGGCATCAGCCACGGCATGGCGCTGACCACCGGCTATCTCTCGGGCCGCTTTCCGCTCGATCTTTCCTGAAAGTTCAGGGTTGTTTACGGCGAATTCCGTTCACTTCTGCTAAAATATACAGCATTAGACTATCTGGCAACAATGAAAAATGAGCGTTCGTATTCCCGCTATTCTTTCCGGGGCGATGTCGCCCGCGTCTATGACCGTTTCAATACATTGGCCAGTATAGGGGCGGATAGGGGTTGGCGACGGCGGACGGCAAAAATCATGGCCGCTGATCTGGAGCCGTTGACTTCGCATCCATTCATCCTCGACCTGGCTTGCGGAACCATGGACATGGGCCTGGCCGTGGCCCGTGCCCTTCCTGAAAGCATCGTCATCGGAACCGATGCCGAGAGGGAGATGACCCGGTTCGGAAAGGCCAAGCTGCCGGATGGCAACGGTCGGATTCATATCCTGACCGCAGCCGGCCGGCTTCCCTTTCGTGACCGCACCTTTGCGGCCATATCCTGCGCGTTCGGCCTGCGCAATTTCGTCGATCTGCCGGGAGCCCTGGCGGAAATGACCAGATCGCTGGTTCCGGGAGGCCGGATATATGTTCTGGAATTTTTCCGTCCTCCCAACCGGATCAGTCGTCTGTTTCTCCATTTATTACGGAAGATCGTATTTCCCGTACTTGGTCTGATCCTGACAGGAAACCGTCACCCATACAACTACCTTGCCGATTCTATTTTTTCATTCTTGAGCATCGAGGAGTTGGAGGGGGTTTTGAAGGAGATGGGATTGATACCCTCGATCCGATGCCGTTTTTGTCTCGGATTGGTGCAGCTGACCGTTGCATGCAAACCGCGGTGAGTGTATACTACCGCCATCCCCGCGTGCAGGAGTCAGAAGATGCCCAACAAGATTTCTATCTGGTGGCGGGCCGTCCGCCCTTTCGCTTTCCCGGTCAGTACCCTTCCCCCGATTCTCGGAACCTTGACTGCTCTCATGGGAGTCCCGGAACTTCGTGTGAATTGGCTCCATTTTCTGCTGGCGACCATCGGCTGTTTGCTCGCCCACAGCGGCGCCAACCTCCTTTCCGATTACTACGATTACCGTAACGGCGTCGATCGTTCCGGAACTTTCGGCTCCAGCGGGGTTCTGGTGGAAGGGCTGATGACTCCGCGCCAAGTCTGGGTCGAGGCGATGATCACCTTCGCCTTGGCGGCTGCCATCGGCATGTATTTCATTCTGACCCTTGAGAAGGGGATCGTCCTCTTCTGGATCGTTTTCCTGGGAGGACTCCTGGGCTTTTTCTATACCACCGGTCCGATCAAGTTGAAATATCGGGCCTTCGGTGATATCGCCGTTTTCATCGCCTTTGGTCCGGCCATGTCTCTGGGAGCCTATTTTGTCCAGGCCCAGCGGTTTTCCTGGAAACCGATCTGGGTTGTACTGCCCCTGGCTTTTCTGGTCGACGCCGTTCTCCACGGCAATAACCTGAGGGATATAGACAACGACCGGCAGGCGGGGATCCGCACGGTAGCCATGTTGCTTGGTGAAAAGGGGGCGGAATACATGTATATCACTCTCCTCGCCGCTGCCTATGTGACAACGGCTGGGTTGATCTTGTTCGGGGAACTCCCCTGGCAATCATCCATCGTAGGGGTTTCCATCCCCCTGGCTGGCCGATTGATCCAGTTGTTCAAAGGGCGGAAACAGGGAGAACGGGAACCATTCAACATGATTGATGCCCGCACCGCTCAATTCCATTTCGCGTTCGGCCTGCTTCTGATCGCTTCCCTGATCTGGGATTTTCTGGCTCGCTAGATGAACCGGAGGGAGCGAGCTCGCCCCGCCCCCATCGGGTTCGGTTTGTCTTTGGCTTTGGTACTCTGGTTGCTCGTCTTCATCATCCGCCCGCTACCGTTTTTCTGGTCGATGACCCTGGCCACGTCCATTCTCTCAGTAGTTGCTTGGCGATGGGGGAGTGTCCGTTGCCAGATGGTCCGCCTATCCTTGAAGGAAACGGGAGGCGGCCTGATATCAGCTTTGCTTTTATATGTCATTTTTTTTTACGGGAACCACCTTTTGCAGCTGATATTTCGCCAGCTCGACCAACTGCCTCTGAAACAGAGCCTTCTGGAAAATATTTACCAGCGGGGCTCCGGTTTTGATCCAGCTTTGAAAACACTCCTTTTGGTCTTTCCCATTGCCTTTGGGGAAGAGTTGTTCTGGCGTGGGTTCATTCAGACAAGCCTGGCCAAGCAGTTTACGCCGGTTCGGGGATGGTTGCTGGCCACAGCTGCTTATACGATCGTGCACTTTCCAACTGGGAACACAATATTGATCTTGTCTGCATTCGCATGCGGTCTGTTTTGGGGATACCTCTTCATGAGGACTGGCAGCCTCACGTTGGTCATGATCTCACACATGGTCTGGGATCCGTTGATCTTTGTCATCTTGCCGATCCGATGATCGTCTTCGTGCCATGCTTGACAAGCTGACGCCGAAAGGATCATAATCAAAAACAAGGGAGGAAAAGAGATGAAAAAAGCATTTATTGGTTTTTGGACTGTGCTTGCCGCAATTCTGGTGATCGCCGGTGGTTGAATCGCCCCTTTGGCCACCAATTTTACCGGGCGATCCTTAGGGAAGGGGAACATCGGCTTCGACGGGGGGGCGATCGTTTACGGGTCGGTGGTTCCCAGTTTGAAATTTGCGTTCGGAGCCACTCAAAAACTGGATGTGGGATTGCAGTTGGATTCGCTGAGCGCCGGGATATTTGGCAAATATTCATTCATCAACGGCATCGAAAGGGGATTTTCCCTGGCCGGCTTCGCCGCAGCCGGTGCCTGTATCGGCGGTTATTATTTCTATACCGGTCCGGTCATCAGTGTGAAAAGCGGAATGTTCGAACCGTATCTGGCCGCCCGGATCAACCTTGTTCATTTCGGCCAAGCATTCGATTACGATGATGAATGGATTGATCTGGGAGGCTATTCCTATTTTCAATTCACTTTGGGCAACATTTTTTGGATCGGAAAACGGCTTGGTTTGGCCATCGAGGCCACTGCTTTCAGCGGCAACTTTTACTCGGTCGACATGGATAATCTGATGGTTTACGGGGGATTGAAAATCAAATTCTGAGCGATTTTTCTTTGGTCATTGCAGGTAAATTTAAGTGTTTAGCCGGCAATCAAGCTAAACTCAATCCCAATTCCCGAAGGTCAAGGCATCGATGTGTTTTTGGTCGAAGGAAAATACCTGTAGCGGATCCGGTTCAGCGCCGAAGGTGGCGAAGAGATTCAATCCACTTTCGAATACTTTATCCTGTTCAGGAATAGTTTTATGTATGTCATATTACAGGGGGATGATGGCGAATCGAAACTAGTGAAATATATGGTGTCGCTGCGCAGGCAATGATGTCAATTGAGATGCTGATATTGAAATGAATTGCTTTTATATGAGGTGGGGGATTTTCTGCTGACAAATACAACAAAGTAGGTTATATATAAAATTGAAGGGTTAAATGGAAATCAAATATGATAAGGCTATGCTAAAGATTGGCGGCATGAGTTGTGCCATGTGTGTCAAAGCGGTGGAGGCATCACTGAATGGTACAAATGGAGTGTTGGAGGCTACCGTCAACCTGGCTACCGGACAGGCGGTCGTCGTCTACGATCCGACCCAGGTCGATCCGCTTGGATTGGGGCGCGTGATCGAATCGACCGGGTACAAATATCTGGGGTGCGAGGATAAAATTGAAACAAGCATGATTGAAGAGGCATACAAGGCGGCCGAATTGCGTCGTCGCAGGACGGGGGTCGTGGTCGGTTTCAGTGTGGCCGTGCCTTTGATGGTTCTGATGCTGACCGATTTCCATCTGTCCGGACTCGGCTTTTGGCTGGTAATGGCAGTTTCGTTGGCGGTTTCGGTCTATCTGGGAATCCCCATCTTCCGCAAGGCCTCATCTGCTTTAGCGGCCCGGATACTGACCATGGAGGTGATGTACGCACTAGGGATCGGTGTGGCCTTGGTGGCCAGCATGCTGGCCATGGTGAGAGTTCTCCCGCACGATTTTATCTTCTTCGATACGGTGATTTTCCTGGCCACATTTTTGAACCTCGGCAAATACCTGGAGTTGAAGGCCCGGGGAAAGACATCTGCGGCCATCGAGAATCTGATGGCGATGCAACCGAAGACGGCCCGGGTCATACGCGCGGGAAGAGAGGTCGATGTGCCGGTGG
>Ga0105099_10001102_pt1 | contig 17360 bp, 10 predicted proteins | sample PPLLak3cmMay2015_2_FD_79138 | JGI IMG/M metagenome (GOLD analysis project Ga0105099, IMG submission 79138) | Freshwater sediment microbial communities from Prairie Pothole Lake near Jamestown, North Dakota, USA - PPLs Lake P8 Core (1) Depth... | ecosystem: Environmental > Aquatic > Freshwater >... | reverse complement strand
GATCGCAATGGGCCCGATCAACGACGGAGCCAGGCGTGACGAAAGGAAGATGGCCGTCGGTCCATCCGCACCGCCGATGATGCCAATGGCTGCGGCCGACGACGCAGAGAATCCAAGCGCCAGCGCTCCGAGAAACGTGACAAAGATGCCGATCTGCGCCGCGGCACCAAGCAACACCAGCTTGGGATTCGAGAGCATCGCGGTGAAGTCGGTCATGGCCCCAATGCCGAGGAAGATCAGCGGCGGGAAGACGCCGTTCGTCACGAGCGTATAGATGATGCCCATTACGCTGCTTCCGGTCGAGTTGAACACGTACTTGTGCGTGATCGGGTCGATCATGTAGATCGAGATGCTGTTGAACATCGACAGCGGGATCGGAATGTTCCCGAGCAGGATACCGAAACCGATCGGGACCAGGAGAAGCGGCTCATAGTCCTTTGCAATGGCGATATAGATGAAGATCAATCCGATCACCATCATCACGAGATTTCCGACCGTGATGTTGAGGAACCCCGTGCTGCTGACGATCTGCTCGGCGTAGTTCTCGAATTGTCCCGACTTCAGATCGGCGTATCGCGTTTCCACTTCCAGGTTCGTCACCACGCAGAGACTCCGCTGATCCTCAACCTGCATCACGCGGAACAGCCCTCCATCGCCTCTCTCCGTGAACACCCTCCCCTTCATCCCCACCTCGACGCCGTTCGCCGTGCCAGCTGGGATATAGAAGTACGCATCGGAATTCTCCCGCGCGAACTTAATCTCGGTGAGGCTGAGCGCTGCGATGTTGACATACGCGATTCGATCGGCGTCTTCCCCTTCCTGAATCTCCGCCCGCACGATCGTCTCGAATTGGTCGATCGAAACGACCGAGAATGTGCCGATGACTCGGTGTGAACGATTGAGGAGTTCCCCGTGTGTTGAGGCAACCACGCTGTCCGCGCTTCCCCGAAAGATCTTCAAATAGGTCGCACCTGAAAAGGTCACAGACACCCGGTCCCCCGCAAGCAGGGACGGCACGAACAAGGAAACCAGAAGGCTCAGAACGAGAATAGGACGAACGATGCGATTCATGGTGGACTCTTTTCTCGTTAGAGCGTCGTCATGTCGGGACGTGCAATCTCAAAGAGCGCTTGGCCTTCGCTGACCGTGTCTCCCTTGTTTGCCAGGATGCTTTTGATAACGCCGTCGAAGGGACCCGGGATATGGTTTTCCATCTTCATGGTTTCCAGGACCATGATCTTCTGGCCTGCCTTCACGGGATCGCCAACCTTAACAAGCACATCGAGCACGAGGCCGGGGAGCGGTGATTTGACCGTTCCACCCCCTGTGGCTTGAGTCGGCTTGGTCGCGGGCTTCGGAGCTTCCGAAGGCTTTGCCACACTGCGTGGCGGTTCGGCGCTCGTCGGCCTGCTCAGGTCCGCCTTCATGCCGAGTTTCTTCAACTCGACAACATAGTCGACACCGTTGACGGCAACCTTTGCCGATTCGGCGGTCAGCTCTTTCACCTCGGCGCGATACTCGGCGCCGTTGATATTCAAGACGTATTCGCGCATCAGACTCTTCCTCGTTGGTACGGATTCACAATGAGACGTCCTTCGTCGGACCACCCTTGCTGTTGGTCCTGACTCTTGAACGTGAATCGGCTGGCGCTGTATGAGCGCGCCAAGCGAATCTCGATCGCCAGCACGGCAACGATGGCAGCAAGCGTGTCCGGTGTGACGACCGCAGGTTGACTTGCCGGTTCTGTCACCGAAGGGACCTGCTGTTCCGTCGGTGCGCCTTCACCTGTCGCCCCAGTTCGCAGGAGCTTCGGAAGCAGAGCGAACGAATTGATCGCCAGATTCGTCAAGAGTAACCCGACGAAGGTTACCCCCATACCCATCACAGTGACCAACAATGCATCGATCCAAGTCACAGCATCATCTCCTTACAGGGGAATATTCCCATGCTTCTTCGGCGGATTCGAGTCACGCTTCGTGGCAAGCATTTCCAATGCCTTGACGAGGCGGATGCGCGTCGTTGCCGGCACGATCACATCGTCGATGTAGCCCTTCTTCGCCGCGGCAAACGGATTGGCGAACATCTCCACATACATCTCCTTCAGCTCGGTACGTTTCTTTGCCGGATCTGTTGCCTTCTTGATTTCGTCGTTGTAAATGACTTCGACAGCGCCATCTGGTCCCATGACGGCGATCTCAGCGGTCGGCCATGCGAGGTTCACATCGCCCCGGATGTGTTTCGAATTCATTACGCAATACGCACCGCCGTATGCCTTGCGAATGATCACCGTGATCTTCGGGACCGTACTCTCCGCGAACGCGAAGAGAAGCTTCGCGCCGTTCCGGATGATGCCGTTGTATTCCTGCGTCGTGCCCGGCATGAATCCGGGGACATCCTCGAACACAACCAGCGGAATGTTGAACGCATCGCAGAAGCGGACAAAGCGCGCTCCTTTGATGGAGGCGTTGTTGTCCAGCACACCGGCCAGGGCATTCGGCTGGTTGGCGACAATGCCCACCGAACGGCCGTTCAAACGCGCGAATCCCGTCAGGATGTTCGGCGCGAACCGCGGCTGGGTCTCGAAGAAGTCGCCGTTGTCAACGATCAGCCGAATGATGTCCCGCATATCGTATGGCTTCGCGGGATTCTCCGGGACGATCGTGTTGAGACGTTCACTGATGCGATCGATCGGGTCGGTGCAGGCGCTGCGGGGAGCGGGTTCCGTGTTGTTTTGCGGCAGATAGGACAGAAGTGTCTTGACGGCGGCAAAAACATCGTCTTCCGTCGGCGCGACAAGATGCGCCACACCGCTCTTGGTCGCATGCACATCCGGACCACCAAGCTGCTCAGCCGTAACATCCTCCTGCGTCACCTGCTTAATGACCTTCGGGCCGGTCAGGAACATGTAGGAGGTCTTCTCGGCCATGACGACAAAATCGGTGATGGCGGGGGAATAGACCGCACCGCCGGCGCATGGTCCCAGGATGAGTGAGATCTGCGGAATAACGCCGGAGTAGAGCACGTTCTTCAGAAAGATGTCCGAGTAGCCGGCGAGCGCATCGACACCCTCCTGGATGCGAGCACCGCCGGAGTCGTTGATCCCGATGACCGGGGCTCCCACGCGCGCGGCAATATCCATGACCTTGACGATCTTCTCGGCGTAGGCTTTTGAGAGCGAGCCGCCGAAGATCGTGAAGTCCTGGGAGAAAACGAAGACCAGCCGGCCACCGATCGTCCCATAGCCCGTGATGACGCCATCGGTCATCGGCTGCTGCTTGCCCATCTCGAAATCGGTGCAGCGGTGAGTGACGAACATGTCGAACTCTTCGAAGCTCCCTTCATCAAGAAGCTTCTCAAGCCGTTCACGCGCCGTGTTCTTTCCCTTCTCATGCTGCGCCTGGATGCGCTTCTCACCGCCGGCGCGGCGCGCCTGTTCCTGCAGATGGATCAGTTCGAGGGTTTTCTTTTCCAAAGACATAACGACTCCGCGTAAGTGCGATTCAACGCCATTTCGTTCAGGGGTGCTCACAGAATTCTGTCAGAACTCCCAACGTCGATTTCGGATGGAGGAATGCGATATTGAGCCCTTCGGCGCCGCGACGAGGGGACCTGTCAATGAGCTGCACTCCATGTGACTCTGCATGCTGCAGCGCTTGCTGCACGTTCGGGACGGCGAAGGCAATGTGATGGATGCCTTCTCCCTTCTTCTCGATGAATTTGCCGATCGGACCTTCGGGGTTCGTCGATTCCAGCAATTCGATCTTCGTCTCTCCGACCTTGAAGAACGCGGTGCGAACCTTCTGGTCAGCAACTTCTTCAACGCCATAACATTTGAGGCCAAGAACCTCTTCGTAGTATTTGATCGCGTCGGTCAGGTTCTTGACCGCGATGCCGATGTGTTCGATGTGAGTGGGTGACATGGGAAATCAAGCCAGATGGCAAATGTGATATGTGAGATGAACGATGTTCAGACAACCACTCGTTCGCTATACTCGCCGAAAACGTCTCGGAGCGTGTTGGCGATCTCGCCGACGCTCGCGTAGGTGCGGACCGCGTTGAGGATGTGGGGCATGAGATTCTCCGTTCCTTCGGCGGCTTGTTTGAGTTCACGGAGACGAGCATCGACCTCAGCCTGACTGCGCTGTGCGCGTACCGACGACAGGAATGCGACCTGTTCATCCTGCACACGACGGTCGATCTTCAGCAATCCCTCGGGTTCTTTCTCCTGGACCCGGTATTTATTCACGCCGACCACAATGCGCTTCCCGGCTTCGACTTCCTGTGTGAAACGGTACGAAGCGCGCTGGATCTCGCTTTGCGGGTACCCCGCCTCGATCGCGCTGATCATTCCCCCCATCTCGTCGATCTTCTTGATGTAGTCTTCCGCTTCCTGTTCGATCAGATCGGTAAGGGATTCGATGTAATACGATCCCGCCAGCGGATCGATCGTGTTCGTGACGCCGCTTTCTTCGGCGACGATCTGCTGCGTGCGGAGCGCGACGCGAACGGAATCCTCGGTCGGCAGGGCGAGCGCTTCGTCGCGGGAATTCGTATGGAGGCTTTGCGTTCCCCCCAGAACTGCGGCAAGCGTTTGGATGGTGACCCGGACGATGTTGTTGTCCACTTGCTGAGCCGTCAGGGTCGAGCCTGCGGTCTGGGTATGGAAGCGGAGCATCTGCGATTTCGCCTTCTTCGCGCCGAACCGATCTTTCATCAGACGAGCCCACAGACGGCGGGCGGCACGGTACTTGGCAACCTCCTCGAACAGATCATTGTGCGCGTTGAAGAAGAAGGAGAGCTGACCCGCAAACTCGTCAACATTCAATCCCGCGGAAATCGCCGCTTCCACATACGCGATCGCGTCGGCAAGCGTGAATCCGACCTCTTGAGCCGCCGTCGAACCCGCCTCGCGAATATGATACCCGGAGATGGAGATCGTGTTCCATTTCGGCACTTCCTTCGCACAGTACGCGAAGATGTTCGTGATGAGCCGCATGGAGGGCTTCGGGGGGAAGATATACGTTCCGCGCGCCATGTACTCTTTGAGAATATCGTTCTGGATGGTGCCGCTAATCTTGTCCTTCCCGACTCCCTGCTTCTCGGCCACCGCGATGTAGAGCGCGAGCAGGATGGAGGCCGGCGCATTAATCGTCATGGATGTGGAGACCTTCTCCAGCGGGATCTGCTTGAAGAGGATCTCCATGTCCGCGAGTGTATCGATCGCGACACCGACCTTTCCGACCTCACCGTCGGCGAGGGGGTCGTCGGAGTCATACCCGATCTGCGTCGGGAGGTCGAAGGCGACGGAAAGTCCGGTCTGTCCTTGTGAAAGGAGATAGCGATAGCGTTCGTTGGATTCCGTGGCCGTGCCGAAGCCGGCGTATTGCCGCATCGTCCAGAACCGTCCGCGGTACATGGTCGGCTGGATACCGCGGGTGAACGGATATTGACCCGGGTAGCCGTTGCGCTCTTCGTATGGACCTTCAGCATCGACCGGCGTATAGAGCGGTTTCACCGGCGCGGCGGAAACGGTCGAAAACTCCGGCTGACGCTCGGGGAACTTTGCGCAATTCGGACGGTACACGTGTTCTTCCCAGTCGGCAAGCGACTTCCTGGGATCGCGGGGAGCATTGGGGGCAGACATGCGACAACCTCGTTCGACGGGAAACGGATATCCGGAGTAGGACTCCGAACACTAAAAGTATAGAGAAATAATCCTGTGGATTCCAGAAGATTAAGAACTGTTCATGTGGTTTCCTCCTTGCGAATTCCCGGATTCTGCGTTATTATTGAATAATGATTCAGTATTCATGGGAGCTGGGATGAGGCGCAAAGAAGGGAAGAAGGAACAAGCGATCCTTGACGCGGCGGTCCGCGTTTTTTCCGAACGGGGGTATCACAATGCGAAGATCGCCACGATCGCCGACCGGGCGGGGGTCGCGACTGGAAGCGTCTATTTGTACTATCGGAACAAGGAAGCGTTGCTCCTGGCGATCTTTGACCATATCTGGGGACGGCTGGCAACGGGGCTCGCCGCCGCCATCAAGCGCACGGACCTCACTCCCGTTCAGAAACTCGAAACGGCGATCGACCTGATGTTCGAACTCTTCATTTTGAATCCCGCACTTGCGACCGTCTTCGTGAACGAACAGAATTTCCTGATCCGCAACAAGAAGGGGTCTGTGATGAAGCAGTACGATCACTATCTCGATCTTGCTGAGGAAGTCATTCGTGAAGGAGTGCGGAAAAAGTTCTTCGATCCTTCGCTGGACCTGAAGTTGATTCGTCATTTCATCACCGGGGGGCTCCGCAGCCTGCTTCAGCAATGGACGGTCCAACCGTCGGCGTTCCCGCTGAATCGCATCCGCCAACATGTGAAGACCTTCGTCAAGAGCGGCGTGCTCGCCCGCTAGGTCAAAATTTGTCTCTTTGGCAATCTTTATCCTTGATTTTTGGTTGAAATGGGCACATCTTGATTTGATTCGTTCGAAAACCCACCAATCCACCACACAATCCGGGACACTCTATGAAACGTCTCCGCAGACTCTTTCGATCGCGCAAAGCACGCAGGAACTACCTGCTTGTTATGCTCGTCTTCTTTGCGGCCATGTACTTCTGGCAACCAAGCGTGAGCCAGAATTCAGCCGAACCCGCGATGCAGGAAGCCGAACATCATTTCGTTCCGTTCGCGCTTTTTTCCGATCCTCGCTACACCGAAGGCGAGATCGTCGCCTTGTGGACCGTTCTGGGGATCGCCATCGGCGGACTGCTGTATGCACTCATGCTGGTGAAGCAGGTGCGCAAGGCCGACCAGGGAACGAAAAAGATGCAGGAGATCGCTGATGCCGTCCGTGAAGGAGCGAACGCGTATCTCGGCGCTCAATTCCGTCGGATCGGACCACTGATCATCGTCATCACCTTGCTCCTGTTCTTCACCTATACAGGAACCATCGATGCATTTCGATGGGGACGCGCTGCCGCATTTCTTGTCGGTTCGCTGTTCAGCTGGACCGTCGGTTTTGTCGGCATGCGGCTTGCGACGCAGGGAAACCTTCGCGTTGCCTCTGCGGCCAAACGAAGCTACGGTGAAGCTCTGCAGCTCGGCTACCGGACAGGGACGATCACCGGCATGCTGACGGATGGTCTCGGCCTTCTCGGCGGGACGACCATCTTCATGATCTTCGGCGAACAAGCTTATGAAGCCTTGCTTGGCTTCGGCTTCGGCGGCACGTTGCTCGCGCTCTTCATGCGCGTCGGCGGCGGCATCTACACGAAGGCAGCAGATGTCGGTGCAGATCTCGTCGGCAAGATCGAAAAGGACATTCCGGAAGACGATCCGCGCAATGCGGCGACGATCGCAGACAACGTCGGCGACAACGTTGGCGACTGTGCGGGAATGGCCGCGGATATTTTCGAGAGCTATGAAGTGACGATCGTTGCGGCGATGATCCTCGGCATGGCAAGTTTTGGACACAAAGGCGTGATCTTCCCGCTGCTCGTACGCGGGATCGGCGTCTTGGGCTCGATCATCAGCACGTACACGGTCCGAGCTGGTGCAGACGACACGTCCGACACGGCACTGAAGAGCGTCCACCGCGGCTTCTGGATCGGGTCTGTCATCAGCGTCACCGGATTCGTTCTCCTGGGATTCTTCTATCTCGTGTTCGACCAGAACTACATCGCGGGGAATCCAATGTCGGCTGCGGGATTCCCGGGCGGCGATCCGGCGAACCTCCCTTGGTGGGCGAACTTCGGCGTCGCCGGTCTGGATATGCGTGCCGCGATCACCTGTCTCATCGGCGTCGTCCTGGCGATCGCGCTCAACAAGGTCACGAGCTATTACACCCACACCACACACAACCCTGTCAAGAGCCTCGCGAAATCGTGTCAGACGGGGCATGCAACAAACATCATTCAGGGATTTGCGGTTGGATATGAAAGCACCGTCGCGGCCATCATGGTCATTGCTGGCGCAGTGCTTCTGTCCGTTCTCGCCTATGCCGGAACGCCGCCGATGTTCATTGCGTATGGAGTCGCGATGACCGGCATCGGCATGCTCACCCTCACCGGAAACACGATCTCCATGGACGTGTTCGGTCCCGTTGCAGACAACGCCAATGGGATCGGCGAAATGGGGTACGACAAGGAACAGATGGAAAAGGAGAAGCCGGGAAGCTACAAACGCGCGCGGCAGATCCTGGCAGATCTCGACGCCGTCGGCAACACGACCAAAGCGGAAACCAAGGGCATCGCGATCGGATCGGCAGTCATCGCCGCAGTGTCGCTCTTCTCCAGTTTCATTGCGGTCATCGCGGTCGGCAGCGAAGACAAGATCAACCTCATGACGGTCGAGCAATACATCACGGAGGCAGGAAAACTGACCGTCGCCGAGCCGATGGTGTTCATCGGATTCCTGATCGGCGGTGCGGTACCGTTCTTGTTCAGCAGCATGCTCATTCGTGCGGTAGGACGGGCAGCGTATTACATTGTTGTGGAATGCCGCGCCCAATTCCGCGATCCGGAGATCTGGAAAGGCACGAAGAAGCCCGACTACGGACGCGTGGTCAACATCTGCACATTAACGGCACAGAAAGAGCTAATCGGTCCAGGCATTCTCGCGATCATGACGCCGATCCTCGTTGGATTCGTTCTTGGTCCGTACGCGCTTGGCGGTTTCCTCGCCGGCATGATCCTCGTAGGTCAGCTGCTCGCAGTCTTCATGGCGAACGCCGGTGGTGCATGGGATAATGCGAAGAAGATGATCGAGGACGGCGTGTACGGCGGGAAGGGATCGGAAGCGCACAAGGCTGCGGTCACCGGAGACACCGTCGGCGATCCGCTGAAGGATACGGCCGGTCCGGCCATCAATCCGCTGATCAAGGTGATGAACATGGTCAGCCTGCTGACGCTGGGTCTCGTGCTGCAGTATAACCTCGTGAAATCGAATCTCCCGCCGGAAATGGCCGGCACGGCATTGACCGTCGGCCTCATCGTTGTCATCGCCGCCGCCGCCGCGATCGCCTGGGCGATCTGGCAGAGCAAGCGGGAGAGCGGCGACTTCATGGAGCAGGAGTAGAGTCAGGAGTCAGTGGTAAGAAATCAGTAATCAGTAGCCAGTCGTCAGTAGGAAGAGCGAAGCCCGGCAGAGAGTCTGTCGGGCTTCGTTGTTTACTGCGGCGGCGGGGTTGGAAACCGAAATCAGTCCCGGACCTGATCCCGGACTCAGTCCGGGACCCAGCCCGGGATCAAGTTGCAGGATTTGTCCCGATGTTTTGGAGCCGGAAAATGGGACCCCGGCGAATCGCGCGTGCATGTTGTCCGCCGCGCGTTGTGAGCTCGTTGGTTTTCGCTTCTCATTCGACGATGCGTACCTTCCCGCCACCCGATGCCGAGTAGAAGTTCCCGTCATACATCGCCTCTGCAACGATCGGCGCATACTGGAATTCCCCGCGCGACACGGCTCGGACAAGATAGTAGAAGGTCTTCTGGCGCCCGCCGTCGAAGTTGAAGTAGTAGTTGATGCGGTCGTCCCGGATGTCTACATAGATCGGCACGTCGGAATCGGTAATGAACGAGTATTCCGCTTCTTCGGTCAAACGGGGATTCTCGATCTCGAAGCCTGCGGGCAGAAGGTCGGAAACGGCTACATTCTCGAGATCCGCCATGTCGCTGGCGACCGTGATCTTCACCACGATCAGACTGTTCTGCTTGATCCCATCGAGTCCAACCCGAGAGCCCGAGCGATCGAAGAATTCACGTCGGACGCGCAGATTGCTATCCTCAATGCGGACTGTTCCGTCCTTTCGGATCCCCTCTGTAACGATCGAGTAGTACAAGCGCCCTTCTCCGGTGACATTGATGTCAGCGGGCACTCCGAATCTTTCCAATGCATATTTTTTCGTTCCGCCATCGTAGCGCAGCTTCTTTCCGCCGATGGTAATCGCGGCTTGAAGGTCATTCTTCCCTGCCAGTCGAGCCGCTTTGCCGACTCCGAGCAACGTGAACGCATTGTCCTGCGTGCTGTACCATTGATATCGTTTGTACAAGGCGCTTACATGATCCAAGTACCTCGCGATCAGCGGATTGTTCGGATCCGTATCGAGCAAGACGTTCAAAATGAGCGCGTTCGCGCGGATCGGCGAATCGTAGCAGCCCCCAGACGTCCGTCCCGCTTCCTCCGGTGTGAACGCTGGCGGCAGCAATGCCCGGTAGCTCTTGCGATCGCCGCTGAGTGCGAATGCGGCTGCCAGCAGGAAGCGTGTATCCATTGACAAGAGACTCTGATTCGACTGATAGTACGACATCAATTCCTGCTCTCCTTTGCCGGCCAAGGCCAGGATATAGAGCGCGTAGATGGCTGTCTTGTCTGCTATCTGCCGCACGATCGCGCGGCCGTTCTCGTAACTTGTGTATCCGATCGTGCGATTTGTGTGAGCGACAGTTGACACACTGCCAAGTGCGGCACTGAGGACTCCTTCGGGAACGGCGTATCCCGCCTTCTGCGCTTCCACCAGAAAATGGGTCGCATAGACGGACGCCCAGGAATTCGAATACTCTCCTCCAGGCCAGTATGCGAAGGAGCCGTTGGTCAGCTGCATGCTGGTAATCTTGGTGATCGCCTCGTTCACGAAGTACGTCGGGCTGCCCGATTCCAGGATCGAAGGATCGAGCAATAGCGCAATATCCCGAAGATAGATCTGCGGAAATGCTTTCGACGTGGTTTGTTCGAGGCAACCATGGGGATACCCCACCAGGGATTTGAGCTCCTTCGCGAACGATGCGACCGGGAATTGGCTCACGACGATGTGACCACGCCTTCCCTCTGCATAGAACACATCCGGCACTTGTACGGTAGTGGTCGTCCCAGCCGGCGCGAATCCGTTTGCAGTCTCCATGGTGTACGGAACGATCGGTCGAATCGGAATGTCGTTCACGATCGAATAGGCATCTCCAAACGCGCGCGTCCGCACGCGGACACTCCCCTTCCCGATCCCCTCTGCTGCCTTCAGCGCAACAGCCACGAACTGTTCCTGATTCGGTCCGACTTCAAGCGACGCTGACGACTGGAGAACCGAGACAGGACCTTTTCCATCGATCTCAAACCTGAGCGTGACCGGTTTGGCGGTCGTGTTGTTTGCCGTGATCGGCATTGTCACAAGGTCACCCGGACTCATGAATCGGGGCAATCCCGGCGTGATGACGACCGGATCCGTGACCGTCATCGCCTGCGTCGTTGAACCGTACCGATCTCCTTCGCAGGCCATGGCCATCAGACGCAGCTCGCCGTTGAATTCAGGAACGTCCAGATCCACATCCGCGCTGCCGTTTGCGTCGAGCTTGACGATGCCCGACCAGAGCGAGAGCGGTTTGAATCGCCGCACGCCCAATGGATTCGCGCGCCGCGCGATCGATTCGTCATCACCGCCTCCGGTGCTGCTGGCGAGGTCACTCGGACGCTTGGATTCGGGAATAAGGTCGCGGAAGAAATCGAACGTCTCGGTGGACAACGCACGCCGTTTGTAGAAGAATCCATACGGATCCGGTGTGAGCATCCGCTTGATCTGCAGGATCCCCTCGTCCACAGCAGCAAGCGTGACCATGGCACTGCTGGTGGAAGGAACGGAAACGCGTACGCGCTGCTTGGTTCGTGGACGGATCTTCTGCGGCGCTTCAAGATTCACCGCCAATCGGTTCGACGAGTGCTCAGCGAACAACGGCATAATACCATGGCCGGCGGTCAGCGGAATCGAGAGTTCCTTCATCGACCGGAAGAGGACCGCCGAAACATAGACGTTCGGGAGATAGACATCCTTAACCGCGATGTCCATTGATGCTGTGTTTTCCTTGACCTCCAGGAACTGATGTTCGTACACGCGGTCGCGTTCCACCGTTACCAGCAATGTCCCGCTGAACGGAGTCTGAAAGAGCGCACGAGCCTTTTCGCCTGGTTCATACGATTTCTTGTCAAGCACGATGTCGACGCGGGCTTCCGGATCGATCTCAAACGAGGTCGCATCAGACGTCGCGCCGCTGTACGCATAGAACTGGAATTGCGTGTGACCGCGCTCCCGAGGATGTCGCACTCTGACGAGGTAGTCCCCCGAACGTTCCACCCGAAATGTGCACGTCGTTGGATCTCCGGTCAGCGTCACCGTCTGGGAGCTTTCCACGATCTCCCTGCGTTCCGAAACATAACGAAGCGCTCTGTTGGAGCCCTGCATTCGCAGAACGGAGTGCCATTCCTGACGGATGACCTCAACCTTCGCCGTGATTCCGCTGACAGGAGAATCAGCGGTGTCCACCGCCACGATCGAGAACCGCATGGGCGTCCGGGGACTGACATAGTAGGCGTTCGGATTCAGGAGTCCAATATAGTGCAGGCGCGGATGCGCCACAGCGGAGGCAGATGCATAAACAGGCCTGCCGGATTCATCGAACACCCCCATCCGACCTCGTGCGATCAGGACGCCGGGCGCATCCAAAGAATCCGGCATGTCGAACGTTGCTTGGAACAACCCCTCATTGTTTGTACGCCCTTCTTTGACGACCGGATTCCACTCTCCCGCTGAAACCGCATCATTCGTAAAACGGTAGTCCGGATACCGTTTCGATCGGAACGGCGCATGGTCGAATCGGCCTTCGAATTCCACATTCCTTCCTGCAGCCGGTGGACCGAAGAAATTCAACGCGAGCACCTGATACGAGATCTTGTCGCCCGGACGAACGCGTTCCCGGTCCGGGGTCACCTTCACGCGCATCCGATCCGGAACGAAGTCTTCGACACTCACACGGTAGGACGATAGGAATATGTCGTCGCCCGTCCGAACGTCCAATCGATATTCACCCGTTAGGGCGGAGGAGGAGGTCTGATATTCCAGTTCGAACATCCCCTGTTCATTCAGCGTCTTCTGAAGGTCGGCCACACGCGAGCCTCTCGGATTGAAGATCGCAATGCGGACAGGAATGCCGCTTGGCGTTGAGCTTCCGGAACGCCGAATGATCCCCGCCACGAGCAGCTTCTCTCCGGGCCGATACAGCGTTCTGTCCCCGTAGAGAAATGCGTCAAGGTCGGCATTCCCCTGCGGCTCTCCTCCCACGTCGAACCGGGAGGTCTCGATACGATGGTCATTCGGGTCGATGAAGCAATAATCATCGTCCTTCTCCGCCACCACGAGTCGAAGCGTGAAGCCCTTCAGTGCGTCACCCAGGGGATCGAAATCGACTCGTCCATCGCCATCGGTCTCCGCTGTTGCGGTGATCTGATTGCTCGTCGAGACAAGCGACACTTTCGCACCGCGGACCGGCTTACCATCCGCGAGACTGACGACAAATGCCTGGAGCGCGTTCTTGCTGCGCTTCACGATGATCCCGAGGTCGGTCAACACGACGAGCTTTGCAGTAGATTTCCACGGCTGCACCTTGTCCGCAATCTCAAAGAGGTAGCAGCCCCGGTAGTCGTCGCGGAGCCAGGGGCCCAGGTCGAGCAGCGACATCACTTCGACATTGGTAACCTTCTTCACCGGCATCTGCTTCTCGCCGAGCGTGCGTCCGTTATTCCCCACATTGTAGCGGAATTTGCGCTTGTACGAATATCCCTCCTCTTCATCCTCATACCAGTCGTAGTCATAGGAGCGACCACCGTCGAGGAAGTGAACGAGGTTATTGTAGAAGATCTGATAGCCACGAACAACGATCGCATCGACATTCACCGTCTTGAGCTCGAGGGTCCGATTTCCCGTGTTCAGCATGTACGTACCGCGCGATGCGGCAAATGCAAAAGACGGGGCGACATTCCCGATGACGATGTCCGCGGAATAGTCATTCTGCAAGGCGACGTCGAGATAGCTCTTCAATCCTTTCTGCACGGTCAGTCGGAAGGTTGTCCCGGGTTCGAAATTGCCCTTGAGGATCAGAGCGCCCGTACCGTCACGGTCGATGGTGAAGGTCCGTTTGGGTTCGACGCTGATCACATCCGACAATCCTGCGAGCGGAACCTCCTGCGACATCTTGAGGCGGATCCATCCCCGTTTTCCATCATATCCGAATTCGTGACCGAAGATCTTCAGCTCATCGATCCGCGGAAGCTTGAACGACAACGACCGCGGTTCGTTCAATGTCGTTCCAGTCTCCGGCGATACCAATTCATCGTCGCATTCAATGGTGATCGTTCGTTCCGTGTTTGTGGGAGGCACGGAACGAATCTCGAGTGCGAACACTTTCGAGCGCTGGCTGGTCATCAATGCGATGTTGGGGTGGGGCGTTCCATCGATCTCCACACGGAGCGCCTTTGTCAGGTCTTCGGGCAACACTTCGTACGAGAACGAGACGTTGGCCTTCATGCCGACCTCCCGTTTGTTATCAACGCGGTCGTAGAAGAATTCCGCGCTGACCATCCTGAACTGTTCCGTCGAGAACTCGAATGCCTCGTCACCGCTGAATCCGCCGGGGGCCTTCGCCAGATCCGTCAGCAATGCCGCATTGAGACGGCCGGAATAGGTTCGATCGCCCGGCAAGGCGGCATCGGGACTGAAGATGAGGTTTGACGTGTCGCTCCAGACGAACCGTCCCTCGATGGGCGGAGTGAACGTGATCAAGGACGTTTCCGTCCAGACGTTCGTCGATTCGATCGGCACGACGGCACGCGAAAACGTGAAGCTCAGAGCCGCGGTGCGCGCCACGACGCCGGACGGAAGTCTTGAGGTCACATAGAGCGTGTTGGGATCCTGGCGTGAGCAGGATTGGAAGAGCACCATCACGAGAGCGATCATTGCTGGAAGGAACCGATGCATGGAGACCCCCATATGAGGAATGGTGAGTGTGTGACTAGAATGCGGACCGAACGGTGAAGGAGACGGTTGTCATCCTTCCCTTCTCATCCGAACAGGTGACCACGTGTGCCCCCTCATTGATCCGAGGAAAGAGCTGCTCGCCGGGACGAATGCGGGCCAGAAACTGGTTGTTGAGATACCAGATGTGATGCTGCACATCGACCGATGAGGCCGCTCGAAACGGAACGACAATGCTTCCCGTGGTGGAAAAATAGGATGCCTCTTGCGAGGGCGAGATGACGGTCGGTCCCGAACCGGCAAACACCCGGTCGCAGGACGGAAGATGCGGGGGCGCGCCGTCAACGCGGTGTCCGATCGTTCGCCAGTACGCCACGAGCTCCGGCGGATAGGTTTTGACGGTCACTGTTCGATATCCTGTCGACGGCAAACAGGAAGTACAATACGAGCATGTGCCGTTCCGAGACACAGCATATTCCCGTTCCACATCGCAGAAACGCGGGATCGTCCTCGTCACCGAGTAGCAATCGCGGACCAGATGCGTGCAGTGCGCCGTTGGGATCATGCCGCTCTCGGTACACACGGAGCGCCATCGGATGTCGTCGGGCTCGACAGAGATGCGCTTCCGATTCGTGGAACTGATGGCGTTCATGATGTCGATCAACAACGGCGTCGCCGATTTACTCCCTACCAGATCCGCACATCCCTTGTTCGAGACATTGCCAATCCAGACACCAACGGTGTATTCGTCGGTGTAGCCGATGCACCATGCGTCACGGCGACCATAACTCGTTCCAGTTTTGTATGCAATGCGCGGCAGGTTCATAGCCGATTCAAAGTTGTTGGGAACGTCCGGTCGTTCCATCCCCGCAAGGATCTCTGTGACCATGAACGCCGAAGACGGGGAGCACACCGAACGCATCGGTTCGGTGGAATCGGCCTCAACAGAACGAAGGGAACGAAGGAATCCCTCGTTGGGGAACAGACAATATGCGTGCACCAGTTCTTCGAGGGTGACTCCACAGCCGCCGAGTATCATGCTTAGCCCCAATTGGGGTCCCTGCGCCTCGATCGTCTGAAACCTCGCCATGCTGAGAAAGGAGAGGAAGCTCCGAATGCTTGCCTCGCGGAGGAGCCGCACCATGGGCACATTGAGCGATCGGCGAAGAGCATCTTCGGCTGTGACCCATCCCGAGAATGTGCCGTCATAGTTCTGAGCGGTATAGCCGGCGACGTCGTACGGTACATCCAGCACGCGCACCTTCGGAGTCAGCGTGCCTCGGTCGAACAGCATCGCATAGAGAAACGGCTTCAGCGTCGAGCCCGGAGATCGGATCGCCTGAACAGCATCGACCTGGCCTGACGCAGAATCCGCCTCGCTCACATTCCCCACATACGCACGCACAGACATCGATTGGTTCTCGACCACGACGACAGCCCCGTTGTTGATGCCACGCAATTTCCACGGACGCAGATGGTTGGCCAGCAACCGTGCTACGGATTCCTGCATGCGATTATCCAATGTGGTTCGAACGGTGGCAGCCGTCGGCGCGAATTTACGAACCCGATGCGCGAAATGGACCGCCTTCCCTTCGGGCGAGCGACGTACCACAACGGCAGGGGTGTGGCGAATGCCGGCCGTATCCGCAGCGGCAAGAAGCCCTCGCCCTTTCATTGACGCTGCCAGCCGTTGTCGCGCTTGGTACAGGCGATCGGGATTGCGGTCCGGCCGCAGGCCATTCGGATCGTTTGGGATGAGAATGAGATCGAGCAAGTGCGCCGTGTTGAGTCGATCGAGAGGCGTTTGATAATAGAGGAGGGAGGCGGAAGCGAGCCCTTCAATGTTCCCGCCGAGCGGGACAAGGGACAAATACAGTGCGAGGATCTCATCCTTCGAATAGCGAAGTTCAAGCTGAAGCGCGCGGAAGATCTCGACACCCTTGTTCAGATAGGTCCGCCGCTTCGGCTCAAGCAGCCGCGCCACCTGCATCGTGATGGTCGACGCTCCGGAAACGCGTTCACCTGCCCGAATATTCTGGAGCACCGCTCGAAGGATTGATACCGGATTGACGCCGGGATGGTAGTAGAAATAGCGGTCCTCTTTTGCAAGGACAAGCTGCTTGAGTCTGGCGGGAATGTGCCGGGGGTCGGTCCGTATGCGCCATGCTCCATCGTGCGCGAGAAACGCATTGAGCATGAAGCCGTTCCGGTCTTCAACGACCGTCGAATAAGGCTTCATCGACGGGAGGGGAACAAGAATCAGCATAGCAAGCAAGAAGAGAGCGCTCGCCGCTGCGATCAGACCCCCGACTCGAACGATCCCCCGTATCGACATGAATGTCTGCTCATCGGAATGTGATGCTGGTGGATGCCATCCCCGTCACTCCCAGTCCGCACAGTCGTTATGACCTCATTCCCATCCCGTACTCATATCCCCGCTTGAACGCGTTCAGGTTCAGTTCCTCCGTCCCTTTCGGCACCGAGACCTTCACCGCTTCCTCCATCGCCTCCCTGCCGACCGCTCCCGTCATTGCGGTGAAGAAGCCCATCATCACGATGTTCAGGACCATCTTC
>Ga0105099_10001101_pt1 | contig 17364 bp, 12 predicted proteins | sample PPLLak3cmMay2015_2_FD_79138 | JGI IMG/M metagenome (GOLD analysis project Ga0105099, IMG submission 79138) | Freshwater sediment microbial communities from Prairie Pothole Lake near Jamestown, North Dakota, USA - PPLs Lake P8 Core (1) Depth... | ecosystem: Environmental > Aquatic > Freshwater >... | reverse complement strand
CTATATCCGGGATGAGATCCGGAATCGGAAAACGTTTTCCGACAAGCCCTGGCCCGCCCTCGCCGGGACGGGCTTCCTTACGAACATGCTCGATACCCTGGGGATCGGAAGCTTCGCCCAGCAGACCGCGATCTTCAAGTTCTTCAAGCTCGTCGACGACCGCCTTATCCCCGGGACGATGAACGTCGGCAACACCATCCCGACGGTCACCCAAGCCTTCATTTTTATGACCGCGGTGAAAGTCGATCCCGTCACCCTGGTGGCGATGTCGGTAGCCGCCCCGACGGGTGCGGTGTTGGGCGCGGGGGTCGTGGCCCGGATGGAGAAATACAAGATTCAATTGGGCATGGGGATCGGGTTGCTCGTCGTGGCCTTGATCTTTCTCGCCGGACAACTCAACCTGATGCCGATCGGCGGCACGGCGATCGGCCTGACCGGTTGGAAACTGGTCGCGATTACCGTCCTCAGCTTCATTTTCGGAGCGCTGCAAACCATCGGGATCGGATTCTACGCCCCGTGCATGGCGATGGTCTACGCCTTCGGCATGAGCGTCGACACGGCCTTTCCGATCATGATGACGGCCACGGCAATGCTGATGGCCGCCGGCAGCACCCGGTTCGTCACGGCCGGCGCGTATGACCGCAAAACGGCCATCAACCTGACCCTCGCCGGAATCGTCGGCGTCTTTATCGCCGCTTTCATCGTTAAGTCCCTGCCCTTGACGGTCCTCAAGTGGGTCGTGTGCGTCGTCGTCCTGTACACCTCGGTCTGGATGTTCATGTGCGCGGCCCAGTCGAAGAAATGCGCCGTCGGACCGTTGGGGAAAGATACTTCCAATCTCTGAGGGAATAGAATCCTTCGCTGAATAAACGAATATTTCGGCCAGGGGAGCCGGTATATTTGACAATTCGTCATAGATTCAGCAAAATCAAATAATGTTTTGGCATGTCGGCGTAAGGGGTGGCTGATGGACGCGCGTCAATCCAGCAATTATGCTACGTCTTTTATCTGTCTTGCGGCGATTTTCTTTTCTTTCGGATCTTCAGTGCCCGGTATTCGGGACAGGTTGTCCGGTAGGGAAGAGGCCGTCCTTGAAAAAATGAACGATTATTTTGATAAATCTTTCAGGGTTCATTGGCAGGTCAGATGTCGAGAGGACATCAATCAGGTGAATAATAGTTACTATTTATTTAATTTATTTAGTAAATGGGAACTTTTACAAACTAATAAAACAACGGCCTCGTACGAATACCACCTTCGTTTAAAAGGAATAAAGGTTACGGAAGAAAGAAACTTTAACGCGGTTGCCGGTGAAAACGTTCGCAACCGGGGAAAAGAGACCGAGGTGATTTTTCCCTATCATGCATTGAATGTCATTTTAAATCCCATGGATTACCTGGCCCGGATCGGTGGGGGAAAGACATCTTACCGGGTTGATGGGCGGGAAAAGATCGGCGAGAGTGAGGCCTGGATTGTAAGATTCAATTCGGCCATCAAGTCCGGAGGACGTTTGGATATCATTTCCGGAACACTCTGGATTCATCCGGATTCCGGTGCTGTTCTTAAAATGTCATTGAATCCGGAAAGCTGGCGTTTTTTCGAGAACAAGGAAATTCCGAATGCATTCGATTCGATGCTGAAGCGATATGGAATAGCGCCGGCCAAGCGCGAGATTTCCTGGGAAGCCGAGTTTGGTCTCGAAGCGGAGGGAATTCATTTTCCAAGCCGCGTTACGATCATTGAGGCCTATAACGACGGACTCGGAAATGTCCAGGAAGCAAATGCATGGACAATTAGCTACAGCGAATTGCGATTCGAAACAAGCGGTTCGGGTCGCATGGTCGATCCGGACGATCCGATCCTAAAAAAAGCGGCCGATTACTGCGAGCGGTTGAAAACCGTTGCCCTTCATTATGTATGCGACGAGCATGTCGAGTGGGCGTCTTATATCTATAGGACCAGGCGATATAAATTGAAGAAAACCGTTACGAAGAATATCGTTTATGACTACCAATTGATCAAAAAGGACGATCAGCTCGAGGAAAAAAGAAAGGCCTTGAAAGTCGATGGAAAAGCCTGGACCAATCGGGCCGAACCCGAAAAAATCCTTCCGTACCAAGCGCGATATATCGTATATGGGCCAATTGGATTTTTAAGTCATTCATGGCAGGAATCATTCGATTATTTTGAAGAAGGCGAAGAAAAACTTGAGGATGGCAAAAAATTGAAGGTTCTTATATCACAACCGGACGAGTATCGCGAAGAAAACGGCGTCTATGGCCGATTGATGATAGATCCGGAAAGCGGGGCCGTCAGGCGCATCTCTTGGGATCCGGAATCGATCGATTTTTTTCATTCCGATGATGTACCTGAAACGTTCAGAGGCCTGAGAAAACAATTGATTTGGACGGGCTATTATGACATTGAGAAGAACGGGATATTTTTCCCAAGCCGGCAGGTCATTCGAGAGGAATATGTAGAACCGGGGGGTGAAGTGATCCTCGGGAATGTTTGGACGGTGACGTACGAGAATTACAGGTTCTTCACAGTCGGCGTCGATATCGAAATAAAAAAATAGGGTGCCGGGGCGGCCGGAAGAAGTCACCGACTTCCAGCGGAGCGTTGGGGGCGAGGTTGTGGACTCGACATTCGACGAACCGCCGGCCCGCAACGCCAAGGTCGCCAACATTGTCATGGAGAAGGCCAAGCGCCTCGTCGAGAACAAGCGCGACGTGGTCATCCTCCTGGATTCGGTCACCCGGCTGGTTCGGGCCCACAACGCCATCATCCCGCCCTCGAGCAAGGTTTTGTCCGGCGGTATCGACGCCAACGCCCTGAACAAACCCAAGAAGTTCTTCGGCTCGGACCGGAAGGTCGAGGAGGGCGGCAGCTTGACGATCATCGCTACGGCCCTGATCGACAACACCGGCAGCCGGATGGACGAAGTCATTTTCGGAGAATTCAAGGGCACCGGCAATATGGAAATCAACCTCGACCGGCGCCTGGTCGACTAGCGAACGTTCCCGGCATGGATCGGTTTCGGAGGAAATCCAAAAAACGAATAAAAGGTTGTCGTGTAATGAAAAAAAATAAACATATCGGGATCCTGTTCGTCGGGTCGGTCCGATCGGCGTCCGTTTCCAAAGACGCGACCGAAATGATCGTTATCGATAAGATGACGTAATATCTTCAAAAAGTCCTGACCGGCCAATGGCGATACACCTGCACTGAAAATATTATGAAAGATGAAAATCATTATGAACTCGCAATGACGAAAAGATCCACCGGGGAAAATGTCAGACGAAGCGAGCTTAGAAAAACTGCGAAACGCAAGGGCACGTATGAGTATCGCGTGTGGCTGAAGGGGAAAAAGATTAGCGAAAAAAAGCTGGCGCAGATGGATCAACCAGGAAAGAGGCGCCATTCTCAGAATCGAACGGGATCCGGAGTCCATCGACTTTTTTCGTTCCGAGGATATTCCGGCCGCGTTCAGCGGTCTTGAAAAACAGCTCGTCTGGACGGCATATTATGAATTGGAAAAGAACGGGATCTATTTTCCCAGCCGCCAAAAAATCCGGGAAGAACATGTCGGTCCGAAGGGTGAGACGATTGTCTCGGATGTCTGGACGAATATTTATGAAAATTATAGGTTCTTTACGGTCGGGACCGATATCGAGATAAAGAAATAGGGAACGAATCAATCAGCCGGGAATAAGATATCCACAAATGCCCGAAAATGCGACAGAGAAGATATCCACACAAATCTTAATCACGTAAGTAATTGATAATAGTAACGATAATCATCTTATTGATAATGAGTCGCATAACATATATTATGTAAACTAGACTATAAATCCGATGTAGCTCAAATAGTAGTCCCAATATTTTTTTCGCAACATATGGCTCTATGACTAAATTTGTCGCTCTTTCTAAGGAGGGAATTACCGAAAAAAAGGCTTAGTTGCGGCCTGTTTTAAGCTTAGACAGAAGATCTTCGAGAACATTGATGATCTCTTGGCGATTGACCGCTTCCTTTCTGAATTCAATCCTGAGGCTAAAGGATCGGTCCTCTTTCGGTTTATAATTAAAAATATAATGCTTCGGCCGCGACTTGCCTGATTCCTTTTCCTTGAACATTTTCGTTAGGTCGCGGGTCTCGACTCGTTTCAAATTATGATCTTTGATGCCATCGATCAAAGCCTTCATTTCCGCTTCCGTTTTCATTTTGGAGACTTCGATCAAGAGGCTTCGGTTCTTGTCCAAGCCGGCGGCGTGACACGCTTGGCGAAGTGAAGTCGGGATTCGGGAAAGGTTGATGATTTCGGTGATCGTTGACCTGGCTTTGCCGATTTTTTCGGAAATATCGGCGTGGCTGTAATTATAAATTTCGATTAAAGCTTTTAATCCATCGGCTTCTTCGAACAGATCGAGATCTTTTCTCTGGAGATTCTCGATCAATGAGATTTCCATGGCCTCGCTATCGGTTACGTCCATGATAATCGCCGGCAATTCCGCAAAACCGACATTCTTCGAGGCGACAAACCGGCGCTCGCCGGCAATGATCTCGTACCTCTCCCCTCTCGGACGGAGAAGAATGGGCTCTAGAACGCCCTTTGCTTTAATTGACTCCATCAGCTCTTGGATATTGCCCAGCTCGCATCGGGCCTGCCGAGGATTCGGATCGATTTTATCGAGCCCAATCATGCGAACGAGTGGACCGGCCTTTTGCGTCGAAATGAATTCCACGAAGTGAGGGTCATGCCTCATCGCGAGATTTTCCGGAAGACCGGATCTTTTAGTTTTTTGCACGGTCCAAAATCTCCTCGGCTACTTTTTGATATTGCTGAGCTCCGATGGAAGAGGCGGCGAAAGTGAAAATCGATTCTTTGTAGGCCGGGCTTTCTTCGATTTTCACGCTTTTTGAAATTGTCGTTTTAAAAACCTTGTCTCCGAAAACATGTGCTATTCGTGAAACAACGTCCTTGGCGATATTCGTCCTATTGTCGTGAAGAGTGATCAACACCCCAAGAATTTGGAGATTCGGATTGGCGACTTTGCGGACTTTTTCGATCGTTTCGAGAAGATCGTCGGTTCCTTCGAGACACAGGAAAGACGATTGAATCGGAATCAAGAGATGGGTGGCCGCGACAAGAGAATTCAAAGTAATGAGACCGAGAGTCGGCGGCGTGTCGATAAAGATATAATTGTACCGTCCTCTCACCTGTTCCAGTGTTTCTTTGAGGCGAAAATGGCCGTCGATTTGACCAAGGAGCGACGGTTCGAGCTTAGCCATTGAGATGCGGGAGATCGCTACATCCAATCCAGGCACCGTTGATTTCATAATGACATCGACAAGCGGAACTTGCTGAGGATTCATCAGCGCATCATATAATGAATGAGGACATTTCTCTGCGTCGACGACGAGAGACTTCGTACTATGAGCTTGAGAGTCGGTATCGACAAGAAGGACGCGCTTTCCATGGAACGCGAGGGCAGCAGCGACGTTAACTGCTGTTGTTGTTTTACCGACCCCGCCTTTTTGATTTGTAACTGCGACGACCACGTAGCCTCCAAAATTATTAACCATACAATAATAAAAGCGAGACAGAAAAGCAATAACAAAGATTTATTCAAAATGTCGGCCGGCCGACATGTGATATAATCCATTCATAATGAACACAATAGGAATGGCAACTATTAAAAAGCTGTCGAAGTATTGAACGAAAGTATCGGCAATAAATAATTTGGCTTTCGACCGACCTCCTTGTGCGGCCGGCTTCTCTCGGAAAATAATTAATTGGAGTTTTCGTGTGTGACCGATTCGCCTGGCTTACATTGAAAATGCCTCGGATCATACCGCGAGCAAGGTTTCGTAAACGATAGCAATTGTTATCGCGTCAAGTCTTCTCCATTCTCTCTTCACTCAATATGAAAGAAAGTAAAAATAATTTCTTGGTTCATGTACATGATAAAGCCGATATAAATAGTAAATAATAATATTTTCAAAAGCCGATTGATTTGGAGGAACGCCTGGAATATGATTTTGCCGGACAAAATAAAAAAAGGCTAATGCATATTGTAATTATATTATAATAAATAAGATAACACATTATGACGAACGATAAAAACTTGATAGGATTATTCGATGCAACGGCGCTCGTTATCGGCGCTATGATCGGATCGGGGATATTTTTAACCTCCGGGCTCATCGCCGAGTACCTCCCCTATTCCGGTCTGATTCTAATTGCTTGGCTTATTGCCGGAATCGTTACTATCCTTGGGGCCCTCTGCTATGGAGAACTGGGGTCCATGTATCCTCGAGCCGGAGGAGCATACGTCTACCTTAAAGAAGCCTTCGGGTTTGCTCCGGCGTTTCTTTACGGTTGGACGTTTTTCATCATCATCGGCGCGGCGGGAATCGCGGCGATCGCCACGGGATTTTCAGAATATTTCGGAGGATTGTTTCCGGCCTTCGCCGAAAGCGAAAGGATTCTGGGAATAAGCAGCGGGCATCTGGTTGCCGTTGCCGCGACTGTCGGCCTCACGTGTTTCAACGCCGCCGATTTGCGTAACAGCTCCCGAGGGCAGACGGCCTTGGCCGTTCTTCGAGTCGCCGCTCTTGTCGTTTTAATTGCGGCCGGTATCGTCTTCGGCCTTAAGACAGGCGGCCGGAACCTTCAGCCGGTTTTTCCGAAAAACGGAGCCTGGCCTCACATGACAGCTTGGGGAGCGGCCCTTATCACGGCCCTTTGGTCATTTGACGGCTGGTATTCCGTAAGCTGCACGGCGGAGGAAATTCGAAATCCGAAACGGAACATTCCCCGAGCCCTGGTTCTGGGGACGAGCGCCGTCCTTTTCCTTTATTTGGCCGTGAATGCCGTTTACGGGTTGACACTTCCGATGAGTGCGATGCGTGGAACCGTCCGGGTCGGCGAATCCGCCGTCGCCGCGATTGCCGGTCCCGCGCTCGCTCCAGCCTTTTCGACTGTGGTCGCCATGACGATTTTTGGCTGTCTATCGGCCAATATTTTCTACTGTGCCCGGGTTCCCTATGCCATGGCCCGTGACGGCTTTTTTTTCCGGACGCTCGGCCGTCTTCATCCGCGAAAGAAGGTTCCCGTCCGGGCCCTCTGGGCCCAGTCGGCCGTCGCCGTCGCCTTGATTCTGACCGGAACGTTTGAAAAGCTCATCGATTATGTCCTCTTTGGCCTCGTCTTTTTCTTCGCCGCGACCGGAGCGGCGGTCATCGTTCTACGGCGAAAAGCACCCTCCGTCGAACGTCCTTACCGGCTTAAACTCTATCCATTCGTCCCCCTTGTTTTCTCGGCGGTCAATGCGGCGATTTTCGTCGCCTTGGCCATGGAGCAGCCGAAACAGGCGGCGGTGGCGGCCGTGTTGATCGGCAGCGGTGTCCCGGCCTATTTCATCTGGAACGCGCGTCGAAAGACGCTCTCTCCCGAAAAAACAAAATCATCGCCAGGAGGCCATTGACATGTCTCCCCTTGTTTCGGTCCTAACATCGGGCCGTCAGATCGCAGCCGATGTCGGCGAACTGTTAAGCGATCTTCTTGTCCGGGAGGACATCCCCCTTAACCTCTATTGTGGCCGCCGGGGCGTCTGCGGAAAATGCTTCGTCGAGGTTCTTTCGGGTGACGTGCCTCCGACGGACGAGCGTGAACGGACGCTGGCCAAAGCCAGAAACCTGGATGCCGGACGCTTCCGCCTGGCCTGCCGGATCTCCATCCGGGGCGACCTGACGATCCGGGTTCCAGATGCGGCTTTGATCCCGAAAACCAGGATTCTCGCTCAAGGAACGGGGAAAGAGGTCCTCCTCGACCCGACCGTCAAAAAAATCTCAGTCCGGCCCCGCCGCCCCGATCTGCATTCGCCCCATGCCTTGCTTGAAGGATTGAAGGCCGGACTGGGCCTCCCCGGCCTCCGGCTCTCCCCCGAAGCGCTCTATTCCGCGGCTGCCGCACTTTCTGGATCGCCGGACGAGGAGCCTACCGTGACCGCCGTCCTGGGCTCCGGCGACGAGTTGCGCGGCGTCGAGCGCGGGGACACCTCCTCCCGCCTTTTCGGTCTGGCCCTCGACCTGGGGACGACAACCTTGGCCGCCGACTTGGTCGATCTTGGAACAGGGGCCGTCATCGAGACGGCCGTGGGCCTCAACGGACAAGCGTCGTTCGGGGCCGATGTTGTCAGCCGGATCAGCTCGGCCTTCAAGGACCCGGTCCAGGCAGCCGCTCTCCGCAACGCCGTTCTGGAATCGATCAATGCCCTGCTTTCCGAGCTGCAAACGGCGGCCGGGATCAGGCCCGATGAAATCTATGAAACGGTCGTCGCCGGAAACACCGCCATGAGCCATTTCTTTCTCGGCCTCCCGGTCGACGGGCTCGCCGTGGCTCCTTTCGCCGGCGTTTTTTGCATCGCCCCTCCCCTGCCCGCGGACCGATCCGGGCTTCGGGTCAACCCGCTCGGCCGGGTGTATCTCGCTCCCAACCTGCAAAGCTTTGTCGGCGGCGATATCACCGCCGGCGTCACGGCAACCGACCTGCCCTCCCGTCCCGGGACGGTGTTGTTCCTCGACCTCGGAACCAATGGCGAGCTGGTCCTCAAAACGAATCGGGGCATGACCTCGACCTCCACGGCGGCCGGCCCGGCCTTCGAAGGGATGTCCATCTCCTGCGGCCTTCCGGCCCAAACCGGGGCAATCGACAAGGCCGTTCTGGAAAAAAACGGCGAGATTGTCGTTCGGACGATCGGCGGAGGGCCCGCCCGCGGAGTATGTGGGACCGGCTTGGTCGACCTGATCGCCGCTTTCCTTCGCCGGGGCGACCTTTCTCCCGATGGCCGCGTCCTTCGTCCGGACAAGCGGCTCCCGGTTGCGCCCGGCGTCGTCCTGACGCCCCAGGACGTCCGGGAGATCCAGCTGGCGGCGGCTGCGGTTAAGACCGGCATGAGAATGCTGCTTGCGGCCGCCCGGCTGGAAGTCGGCGATTTGGACGAAATCCTCGTCGCCGGGGCCTTCGGAGCCTCCCTCAACGTCGAGAACGCGGAAGCGATCGGACTTCTCCCCCGGCTGCCCGGCCGGATCGAGTTCGTCGGCAATTCCTCGCTGGAGGGGGCCCGGGCCTTGCTCCTTTCCGGAAGAGAACGGCTCAGGGCCGAAGGCCTCGCCAGGATTATTCTCCACTTGCCGCTCGCTCGCGACGCCGCGTTCGAGCGGATCTTCGTGGATTCTCTTTCCTTCCGTGAATGGCCGGAGGATCCGGCCTTGACTGAAACTCCCAAGGAGGACCAATGAACGCTGACCTTTTTGCAGCCATGGCTCAGGCTGTTGTCGATGGGGACGCAACGGCGGCGGCCGACTTGGCCCGGAGCGCTCTGGACAGCCGGATCCCGCCAGCCGAAGCCCTCGACAAAGGATTCGTCCCCGGCATCCGGACCGTCGGCGAGCTGTGGGAATCGGGGGATTATTTTCTGCCCGAGCTGATCGCTTCGGCCGAAGCCATGAAGGCGGCCGCGACGGTCCTTCGTCCCGCTCTCGAGGCGGACGGCGCATCCTCGTCCTCGGCGGGGACGGTCGTCATAGGGACTGTCGATGGAGACATTCATGATATTGGGAAAAACCTGGTTTCGGCCATGCTGACGGCCAATGGGTTCAAAGTCATCGACCTCGGGGCCGACGTGAAGCTTCCGGCTTTCCTTGAGGCTGCCGAACGCGCTGGGGCCGACCTCATCTGCTTGTCGGCCTTGCTGACGACGACGATGCTCGGTCAGAAGCGGCTCATCGAGCTGCTGGTCGAGCGAGGTCTGCGCGGCCGGTTCAAGGTCCTGGTCGGAGGCGCGCCGACATCCCGGAGATGGGCCGAGGAAATCGGCGCGGACGGTTATGGCGAAAGCGCCCCTGCCGCGGTCAGGGCGGCTCTCGGCTTAATGGGAAAGGTGACGTCGTGATTTCCGGCTTGCGCCCGAAGCTCGACCTCCTCTCCCCCGCCCTGGTCGACAGGATCATCGACGAAGCGTTTTCGATCCTGGAGCGGACCGGCGTCTTTTTCGAGAATCCTGAAGCCCGGGCCCTGTTCCGCGACGCCGGCCAGGAGGCCGACGACAAAACCCAGAGAGTCCGGCTCGGCTCCCGCCTGGTCGAGCGGTGCCTGGCGACGGCTCCGGCCATGATCGAGCTATATGACCGGGCCGGAGAGACATCCTTCCGCGTCGGAGGCGATGAGGTCCATTTCGATCCCGGCTCCTCCGGAACCCGGATTCTCGACCACGCGACCCAACGGGAGCGGAAACCCGTGACGGCCGACCTGGTCTCGATCGCCCGGTTGACCGAGGCCTTGGCCCACCTTCATTTTCAGAGCACCGCCCTCGTTCCTTCCGATGTTCCCGGGGAGATCGCCGACGACTATCGTCTTTACCTCGCCCTGCTCTTCAGCGCCAAACCGATCGTGACCGGAACGTTCCGTATCGCCGGTTTCGAGCCGATGAGAGATATGCTCGCCGCCGTTCGCGGTGGGGCCGAGGGCTTGCGGGCCAAACCCCTGGCCATTTTCGACGCCTGTCCTTCGCCGCCGCTTCGCTGGAGCCATCTGACCTCGCAGAGCCTCATCGACTGCGCAAGAGCGGGTATCCCTTCGGAATTAATCTCCATGGGGATGACCGGGGCGACCTCCCCGGCAACGATTGGCGGGACGCTGGTCCAACATGTGGTCGAAAACCTGGCCGGTCTGTGCCTGGCCCAGATCGCCCGCCCCGGCGCGCCGATTATTTTCGGCGGCTCGCCTTCGAGCTTCGATATGCGCCAGGGGACGTGCCCGATGGGAGCCATGGAAACGATGATGATCGACTGCGCTTACGCCCAGCTGGGCAAGCGCCTCCGCCTCCCGACCCACGCCTACATGGCCCTGAGCGACGCCAAGACCAACGACGCCCAGGCCGGGTTTGAGACCGGGATAGGGGCGGTGCTGGCCGCCCTGGCCGGGATCAACGTCATTTCCGGTCCGGGCATGCTGGATTACGAGAGCACCATCAGCCTGGAAAAAATGGTTATCGACGACGAGCTCTGCGCCTTGGCCTACCGTTTGATTTCCGGAATCGTTCCCCGCGAGGAGCTCCTCGCCGAGCACCTCTTCGAGGGATTCGGGCCGGAGACGGATTTCCTCAAGTCCGCCCACACCCGGAAATGGTACCGGGTCGAGCATCTTCTGCCTATCGTCGTTGACCGGGATCCTTACGACGCTTGGGAAGCCAAGGGAGGCCGGTCGATCGCCGACCGGGCGGCCGACCGAGTCAAGGACCTGCTGGCGAAGAATCCCCCGCCTCTCCCTAATCCGGCGTTGGCCGGCGAATTGCTGAAGATTATGGAAGCCGACGCCCGGGCGAACGGGATTTCCGTCCTTCCCAACCTTCCGGCTTTTTAAGGAGAAGAATCCTGCCATGAAAAAAGGAAATGCGGCTATCGTTGCGATCGCGGCCTTTCTCTTTTCGACGGCGGCCGTCCCGGCGTCGGCTCAGGAGAAAACGGGGCTTACGGGCCTCCAGCGCCTGGAAAAGCAGATCCGGAGCGTCATCCGGGGCGAAGCCGGTGAAGTCGGCGTCGCCCTCCTTCATATCGAATCCGGTTTGGAGCTCGCGGTCAACGGCGAGACCTTATTCCCGATGGCCTCGGCCTTTAAAGTTCCGATCCTTGTCGAGGTCCTGTCCCAGGTCCGGGAGGGCAAGCTCACGCTGAACGACGAGGTCCGGGTCGAAAAATCCGATCAACACATGGGCAGCGGCATGCTTTCGGACTTGACCGCGCCCGGGATTGTCCTTTCGGTTGAAAATCTCGTCAATCTGATGATGCTCATCAGCGACAACTCGGCGACGGATCTGCTCCTGGAAAAGGTCGGAGCCGCCAACGTTACAGCGAGGATGCGGAGTTTGGGCCTCGACGGGATATCCGTCGACCGGCCCTGTCAGAAGCTGATCATGGATTACCTGGGGTTGGATTACGCTCGATTCGGTCATCTGCCTCTGGACGAGGTCCCGGCGGGAGGAGGCAACTGGACGCCTGAACAGAGAAAAGCCGCCGTCGTTGCTTTTAGCGATGACGTCCGGGATCAGGCGACGCCCAAAGCGATGACGGCGCTTCTCGCCAAAATCGTCCGCAAAGAGATTCTCGATCCGGCTGCATGCGACCTGATCCTCGGGATCATGGGCAAATGCCAAACGGGCCAAGGCCGAATTTTGGGCCAGCTCCCTCCCGGCACGCGTGTCGCCCATAAGACGGGCACGATCGCCGGAACGGTGAACGATTGCGGCATCATCGACCTTCCGGACGGCCGGGGCCGCCTGATCCTGACCGTCTGGACGAAAAACTTCCTGGGCAAGACGGAAGACGTCGAGGCGATCATCGCCAAGATCGCCCGCTTCGCTTACGATTATTTCTATTTTACGGACGGTGCCGCCGGTCCCTCTCATCCTTGATTTCGGCCGGAACGGCCATCGTTTCCGGGAGGCCCGCTTTCTTCAACGCCTCGTTGAGCCGGGAGACGTCCGATTTGATCAGGGCATTGACTTGGCCGACCTGCGCGCCGATCAATCGTTCCAGATCTCCGAGGATCTTCAGCTGTTCGGCGGTCGGCGGCTCGGCTGAACCGGGAAGCAGCGCGCTGATCCCGACGAGCAGTTGGTAAGGCATCCCGCCCCGGAGCGCCTGTTCCCTGAACGAAATCCCTATCGCGTCCTTGGGGAGGATGGCTTCGGCCAAGGGATCGAGCTTGGCCTTGAAAGAAGCCAGCTCCCGGCCGGCTTCGGTTGCGGCCTCTCCCGTCGCTTTCGCCGCGGCGGCTTCGACCTTGACCAAACGGTCGCGGAGATTCCGGACGGCCGAAACGGCCGCGGATAATTGCGCGGTTTGCCGGGAGGCCCGGGCAATCGCTTCGATTTGGGCCGCATGGATGGCGGAGTCGAACGGCTTCCGGGGGTCCGGTCGAAGGACCCCTTTCTGTTCAAGGACGCGGCCGTCCGCCGTCACGGTCAGCGTGTATTCGCCCGGAGGGGCGATGGGGACGCCGTAGATGGCCGCGTTCGGGGCAATCGCCTTCACTCCGTCGATTTCCGGAATGTAGTTCAGATCCCACGGCATCCGCTGCAGCCCGGCTTTCTTGGCCAGCTTGAATTCGGCCATCGACCGGCCCTGCGCGTCGGTGATTTTGACCTTCGGCTGTTCTTTGGGTTCGGTCTTGGTATAGAACGTCACGCTCATTCCTACCGGAGGATTTTTGGCCGCAAACGGCGGCCGGGAGAATGATTCCCGAACCGCAGAGAGGTGGGCTCGCGTGGCCGGACGAATGGCGAAGAAGTGCCCGGAGCTTTCGAAAACTTCAGGCGACATTTCCTGGAGGAACCCGATGTCGTCCAAGATCCATATGCCCCGGCCGTGGGTCCCGATGATCAGGTCGTTGTCCCTCGGGTGGATGGCGATGTCATGGACGGCGACGGTCGGCAGATTGTTCTTCAGAGAGAACCAGCCGGCGCCCCCGTCGAGCGAGGCGAAAACGCCGAACTCGGTCCCCGCGAAAAGGAGGCGGCGGTTCCGGTTATCTTCGCGGACGACGTGGACCCAGCCGAACTCCGGAAGATTGGCCTTCAGGGATGTCCAGGTCCGGCCGAAATCGGCGGTCTTATAGAGGAAGACGCCCATGTCCCCCGTCCGGTGCCCGTCGAAGGCGGCGTAAGCCGTTCCGGATTCGAAATGCGACGCTTCGACCCGGGAACACCAGGTGTTGGCCGGGAGGCCGGGGATCGCCTTGACCGTATTGGCCCAGGTTTGGCCGTTGTCGCGTGTGACCTGGATGTTGCCGTCATCGGTCCCGACCCAGATGACGCCGGGCGCGACCGGCGACTCGGCGATCGTGGTGATCGTGCAATGGCTTTCGGCGGTCGAATTATCGAGCGTGATCGGGCCGCCGGATTCTTTCTGTTTGGCCGGATTGTTGGTGGTCAGATCGGGACTGACCACGGCCCAGGTCATCCCCCGGTCGGGCGAGCGGAGGAGAAATTGGGCTCCGCAATAGACGACCCGGGAATCGTGAGGGGAAAGATGGATCGGCGAATTCCAATTATAGCGGTACGGCGGCTCGAAGAGCGAGGCGACGGGCCGGACGGAAACCGCCTGGTTGATCCGCCGGTCGAAACGGGTGATCCCGTTGCCCTGCGAGTTGGAATAGACGATGTGAGGGTCCTTCGGGTCCGGTTGGACGAAAAAGCCGTCCCCTCCGGCGAGGATGAACCAATCTTCGTTCCGGATCCCGCCCGCATCGAACGAGGCGCTCGGGCCGCCCCAGGCATTGTTGTCCTGAAGGCCGCAATAGACGTTGTACGGGGTTCCATAATCGTATCCGACCTGGTAAACCTCGGCCGCGTCGATGCTCTGGACGGGGTCCCATGTTCGTCCGCCATCCCATGAGATATCGATGCCGCCGTCGTTCCCCTCGATCAGATGAAGAGGGTTGGCCGGGTCGATCCAAAGCGAATGATGGTCGGAATGGGTTCCGACGCTGATGCCCTGAAAATGAGCGCCACCGTCCCGGGAGACGCCCAAGCCCGTGGCCAGGACATAAATTTTCAGGTCGTCGGCGGGGTCGATCCGGATCTGGCTGTAGTAAAAGGGCCGATTGGCGACGCGATTGAAGATTTCCGTGGAGCACATCCGTTTCCAGGTTTCGCCCCGGTCCTCGGACCGGAACAGCGATCCGTCCACGGCTTCGACGGCGGCATAAACGACGCCGGGGGCGGAGCGGGAGGTGTCGAGGCCGATCCGTCCGATCAAGCCCTCGGGCAGATCCTTCGTCAGCTTCGCCCACGTCTCTCCCCCATCGGTCGACCGGTAGAGGCCGCTCCCCTTCCCGCCGCTGGTGTAAAACCAGGGCAGGCGGCGATGCTCATAGGCCGCGGCATAGAGAATCCGGCTATCGAAGCGGTCGACGGCCAGATCTGCGATCCCGGTGTTTTCGTCAAGGAAAAGGGTTTTTTTCCAAGTTTTTCCGCCGTCGGTGGTCTTGAAAACGCCGCGTTCCTTGTTGGGGCTCCAGAGCGTTCCCATGGCCGCGACATGGACGATCTGGGGATCGCCCCGGTTGACGAGGATGCGGCTGATGTGGCGCGTTTCCTTGAGACCCATGTTTGCCCAAGTCTTCCCGCCGTCCTCGGACTTGTAGACGCCGTCGCCAACGGTGACCGAATTGCGGCAGGTTGCTTCGCCCGTCCCGACCCAGACGATGTCCGGGTGGGATTGAGAAACGGCCAGATCGCCGACCGAGACGGTGGCTTCGTTGAAGAAGACGGGGATCCAGGTCGTTCCGGCGTTCTCGGATTTCCAGACGCCGCTGGGCCCGATCGCGGCAAAGATGATCCAGGGTTTGGTTTCGACCGCCTCGATATCGGTGGTTCGTCCTCCGGGCACGGCCGGTCCGATCGCCCGCCAAGCGAACGGACGGAGCAAATCGCCCATCTGGGCCGCGGATTGAGCCGCGGCGAAAGAGGCAAAGGCGAGGATGAAGCCGAAAACGAGGCGCAAATTTCTCATGAGCCAACTCCTTCGGGGAAACTCTTTCCCTAGATTATCCGTATAAATCAATATAAAATACGAAAAATACGAGATCGAGTTCATCGGTTGGATATTCAAGGAGGACCCGGATGCGTCGAAACAGACGAATCGTGTTTTTTTCCCTTTTCTTGATTTTGGCCGGAGGCCTTGCCGTGTTCGGTCAAGCTCCCGCGGCCAAGCCGGCGGCGGCCTATCGTCCGCCGGTTGAAATCGTAAACGCCATGAAAGCGTTGGCCGGCAAATATCCGGCCTTGGCCCGGCTGGAAACCATCGGCAAGAGCGCCGGCGGCCGGGAGATTCCCCTCCTGCGCCTGGCCGGGGCGGAAAAGTCCGAAGGGCGTCCGGCCGTGCTGATCGCGGCCAATCTCGAGGGCGGTCACTTCATCGGCTCCGAGGCGGCCCTTCGCTTGGCCGAGAAAATCCTGGGCGGCTATGCCCAGGAAAAGAAGCTTCTCGATACCCGGACGATTTATATCGCTCCCCTCCTCAATCCGGACGGCGCCGAAGCGTATTTTGCACCGGTGCGGACCGGACGGTTCGGGAACGCCCGTTCAGTCGACGAGGACGCCGACGGCGCCTGGGACGAGGACGGCTTTGAGGATCTGAACAAGGACGGCATGATCACCAAGATGCGCGTCAAAGACCCAGAAGGCCGCTGGATGCCCGATCCCAAAGAGCCGCGGCTTATGCGCTTGGCCGACGCCTCCAAGGGCGAAAAAGGACTCTATAAGATCTATACGGAAGGCCTCGATAACGACGGTGACGGCGAGTACAACGAAGACCCTGCCGGCGGCGTCCTGCCCGACCGGAATTTTCCCCATGACTTCGAATACCTGGTCAAGGCGACCGGCCTTCACCCCGCGTCCGAGCCGGAATCGGCCGCGCTCCTGAAGTTCATGAACGAGCATCCGGAGATCGCCCTGGTCTTGAGCTTTTCGACCGAGAACACGATCCTCAACCAGCAGCAGACGGCCCAGGCGAAGGCCGGATCGGACAAAGTCCGGGTCCCCAAGGATCTGGCCGGATATATCGGGCTCAATCCCGACACGGATTACACCCTCCGGCAGGTTGCCGACGCAGCCAATGCCGCCGGTATCGGCGGCGGGATGGAAATCACCGAGGAAATGATCGCCAGCTTCCTCGGCATGGGAGCGGCGGTCCAGATCGACCAGGCCGACCAGCCGATCTTCGACGGCGTCTCGAAGGATTACAAAGAGATGCTGAAGGCGGTCAAGCTGGACGGCCTGGAAAAGCACGCCCGGGGCGTGGGCAAAGGCTCGTTTGTCGCCTACGCCTATTTCCAGTATGGCGTCCCCGTCTTCTCAACCGACCTGTGGCAGATCCCGGAGGCAAAAAAGGAAGCGCCGGCCGAGGCGATCACGGCGGACAAGCTCAAGGAGATGACCAGCAACCAGTTCCTGGCGCTGGGCGAGGACAAGATCGGCGCCTTCCTCAAGGACGCCGGCGCCCCGCCGAATATGACGGCCAAGATGATCATGGAAATGGTCAAATCGGGCAAAATCAAAACCGCCCAGATGGCCGAGATGCTGGAGAAAATGCCCAAGAAGCCCGGGGCGGACGGCGAGGATCATCCCGATGCCTATAAGCTCCAGTGGGTTGATACGGCCCTGAAGGGCGCCGCGTTTGCCAACTGGACGGCCTTCAAGCATCCGCAGCTCGGCGATGTCGAAATCGGCGGTTTCTGCCCTCACCTGGGGCTCAATCCCCCGGCCGCGGAAATGGAACCGACGATTGCCGCCCAT
>Ga0105099_10001100_pt1 | contig 17374 bp, 18 predicted proteins | sample PPLLak3cmMay2015_2_FD_79138 | JGI IMG/M metagenome (GOLD analysis project Ga0105099, IMG submission 79138) | Freshwater sediment microbial communities from Prairie Pothole Lake near Jamestown, North Dakota, USA - PPLs Lake P8 Core (1) Depth... | ecosystem: Environmental > Aquatic > Freshwater >... | reverse complement strand
TTCCCCGAGAAATGACGATTATCAGGCAGGGACCCGTGATTGTTCGAATCCCCCTCCCTCCGTACCAGCTAGGAGGGGCGCCGTCCGGTCGTCCGCCCCTAGTACTAGGGGCGGTAGGTGGGGTAGAGAATTTATGGTTGAGTCTTGCGAGGCGCCCCGGTCTTAGCGCTGACGAATTCCCCCCTTATTAGTAAGGGGGGAAGGGGGGATAAGACCTAAGAAAAATTGTGAGCGCTCCGGGCAAAAGCGGACCGCCGGCCTTCCCCAGACCTCGGGGCGGCAGGTGGCGCAGATTCAGCGTTTGGATTTTCCCTTGCGAAGAGAAGCCTTCAACGCGTCGTTATCATTTTCCTTGGCCGCGGCTTTTTCCTTGAGATCCGCGATCGCAAACTCCCTGTTTTCGATCATGAGCACGGCCTGGACGTTGGCCATGGCCAGGGCGGCGGCTTCTTTTTTCAAATCTTCCATATTCTGGTTCAGGATGCGGTTTTGCGCGTCCTGCTCCGCGCGCAATTCGGCCAGGCGTCTGATTACATCCTCCGCCCGATCGAGCTTGATGACCGCTTGGGCCGTGGCATTGGCCGCGGAACGGCCCTGGATTTCAAATTCGTGTTTGGCGGATTTGTCGAAGTGCCTCTGTTTCCTGAGCTCCTCGTTTTGCCGCTGCAGCTCCTGGGTGAGGGAGATCTGCCGGTCGAGGATTTCCACGGCCCGGGAGTTGGCGTCGGCGATGGCCTGGGCCCGGCTCTGGAAGTCTTTGAAGCGTTCGTCCAGCTGACGGTCGAGCGTCTTCAAAAGCCGTTCGGCCTCCGCCGCCTTGCGGGCCCGCACGGCTTGGCGGATCTCCTGAATCAAGTCGCTGAAATAGAGCCGGAGCTCAGGATCGATGTCGGCGATGCTTTTCATAGAGTGATCGTCGTTGAGTTCAGGGCGACGTTGACGATGTGAGTCAAGCCGCACAGCTGGGCGCCCTCGATGAGGGCCGTGTTCTCGGCGATGGAGCAGTAGAAGGAGTTGCACGGGCTGCAGACGAGGAGGTTCCCTCCGTTCTCCAGGAAGAGCGAGATGTATTTATTGAGCGGGTCGAATCCCTCGATGTGCACGGTATCGGACGCTTTCCACCGGGACCAGAAGGTTCCGCTCATCGTCAGATAGATGGTCGTCTCCACGCTGGAAATCAAGGCCGAGACGCCCATGGAAAAGGCGAGAGTGGCCCGGTTTCCCCGGTCTTCGGGACCGGTGGTCAGGATGATCAGCATTTTGTTTTTCATGACAACGTCTCCGTTCGAGCGGCGGCTCAGCCGGCCTGTCCGGTTTTCCGAATGCGGGCGACCATGATCTCGCCGGTTTTGGATATCTCGACGAGCTCATTCCCGGTCATCTTGCACCAGGCCTCGATGTCCATGCGGAAGGCGGGGTCGTCCGCGTGGACTTGCAGAATTTCCCCGGCTGCGAGGTCCTTGATGTTCTTGTGGACCTCGAACAAGGGTTGGGGACACTTCATCCCCAGGGTAATCAGAATTTTATTCGACATTTTTCCTCCCGGCTCGGGATTTAAATGAACATCGTGACCCGGCTGTGCAGGGCCATCTCCATGAATGTCCCGACGCCGCAGGGGGCCAGGCACGGATAGGCCCGCATGTCATCCATCGTCATGCCCATCAAGTCCATGCTCATCTCGCAGACATAGATCTTCACCTTCAACTCTTCGGCCATCTTCAGCAAGTCATCGAGGCCCACGGCCCGCTTCGTCTTCATCCTCCGCTTCATGAACGCCGTTCCCAGGCCGCCCCAGTGCATCGTCGAGAGCTTCAGCTTGTTCGTCCCGGACGGCAGCATTGCCGCGAAGAGCCGGTCGGCCAGGGGTTTCTTTCGCGATGAGGATTTCTTCCTCATCGCCGGCGTTCCCCAGAAGGTGAAGAAAAGGCTGACCTCGCAGCCCAGCGAGGCCGACCCCGTGGCGATATTCAACGCAGCCAGGACCTTGTCCAAGGCCCCGCTGAAAACGACGATGCAGACTTTATTGACGACTTTTAACTTTTGGATTTCGGATTCCAGGCCTTCGATGCGGCGAAGCCATTCGGCGGGAATGGGGGGCGGAGAAAGCTCGGCGACGCGATTCTTCTCTTCCATCTTCGGGAGCCTTATCGGAAAAAAAATTGAAGACTTTAGAGCGTCTCGAGCGGTTTCATTATATGGCCCTATTCCGCCCAAAGTCAAATGGAAGGCAAGAACGCGCCGCTTGAAAAGGACGAGTATTTGGGGATGTTCCCGGTGATTATTTTAAAGGCGAAATCCAGACGTTGAGGCTTGCGATCCGGCTTACGGCTCGGTCGAAGAAAAAATCTCCGCTCGGGAAAATCGAAAATCCGGCTTCGACGCCGTCGCCTTCGTTTTCGATCAGGAGCGCTTCCTGACGATCGTTCCGGTTGATGAGTTCGCTCAGGCTGAAGACAGCCCGGTAACCATCGGCGGCGATAACGGCGACCAGGCCTTCGCCTAAGGACTCGTTCGTCACCGGGACTCTTCCGGCAAGAAAGCTGGACATCGGCACCCCCGTCAAATCGCGAGCGCCGAGAAAACCCTTGCCCTGGCCATAAAGCGTCGAAGGATAAGTCAAAGCGGCGATTTGCTCCGGTAGCCGGAGATATTCTGCGACGACGGCTCCGTCGATCCTCAGTTGCATCTTCGCCGCGGCTTTTTCGGCTCCGGCCGTCGCATCGCTCGGGACTGACAGTTCGAGGTCGAACGATTTCACCGTGATCCGAGTCGGATTCCGAACGCCGCGGGCGGTCAAGCGATCCGTTCCGGAAATGAGCTTGCTCTCTTCGGGAAGCGGCCAGAGCTCCTTGGTCAGTTGGGGAACGAACCGCGAGACGGCCGTCGCCAAGAGAATCCGGTGCGGCTGGTTCGGATAAAAAACTTCGCTCCAGGAAAAGCGGGCTTTCTCGCCGGCGTCGTTTGAGATTTCGACATAGAGATCGATCTTCCGCGGGTATTCCGCGGCGTTCTTTTTCTTGATGACGACCCGGTCGAGGATGTCGGCCACGGCATATCCGTCGTACCGATAGGCGCCCCGAAAGACGGATTTTTCCCCTTCGAGAACGGTTTCTTTCACCGCCACGCTTCGAAGCGGCAGCCCGGCCAGGGTGACGACGGTTTCGCGTTCAACCTCGCCGCCGACGATGATTGTCGTTGGGTGCTTGAGGGGAACGGTCGGCGAATCGTTGAAGACGTTGTTGGCCTGAGCGCTTGAGGTGGAAACGGAGAAAAGCGAGTCCGCATTAAGAGCCGTGGCGGCGGGGGAGGATGCGGTCCCGCGAAACGGGATCAGTGAGGCCAAAGCGAGATAGGTCGCGATCGGGATCAGGCGATTAGACATGGACAAATCCTTCCCGCTTATTTCTACTAAATTTTTAGGAGAATAAGTCAAGTATCCGGCCAAGTCAAGGCGGACACGACGCGGGTCCTATGCCGGTATTCCCTTGATTTTTTTCAGGGCGGCGGCGGCGTTTTCGTTTTTGGGGTTCAGGGCCAGCGACTTCTCATAATTCTCGATCGCCTTGTCTTTTTGCCCGTCGGCAAGGTAGGCTTCGGCCAGGGAATCGAAGGCGTTGGCGGATTTCGGATTTGCCGCGGCGTTCCATTCGAGAACGGCGACCGCTTCCTTGATCTTGTTCTCGCGCATGAGCCGGTAGCCGAGGCCGTTCAGCTGGTCTTCACGGAAATTGTATTCCGTACTATTTTCGGATTTAAGTTTTTCGTAGAGCTCCCGGGCCGAGGCGATTCCTTTTTCCTGGATTTCTTTATATAGCGTCTCGGCTAGGGAAAATTTCGGAGATTCTACGGAGAGGATCTCGTAATCGAAGATGAGGGTTGCGTTGGGAGGGATGACATCGCGCGAACCGCGCTCGCCATAGCCGAGCTCCGGGGGCATGGTGAAAATGAACCGGTCTCCGACCCGCATCAAGGCGACGCCCTCGGCGCAACCCTTGATCACCCGGTCTTTTCCGAGGACGAAATAAAACGGGTCATTCGGTTCCCGGGAAGTCCAGAACACCTTACCGTCCGGAAACGTCCCGATTCCGTGGAGCCCGATTTCCTTGCCCGGTTCGGCCGGCGCGCCGGTTCCCTTGACCGTGATTTTGTACTTAAGGCCGCTGGCCGTGACGTATTCCTTCCCGATTTCGCGGGTGTCCTGGGAGAAGGCCGGAGCGGCCACCGCCAGAAGAAGAACGATGACCCCCAAAGTGCCCAAGGCCGACTTGTCTTTGCTCATAACCGAATTGTACCGGAAAGGGCCGTCCGGGTCATCTTTCTCTGGGAGTATCAGAGTCATAAGCATATTTTTAATAATACAGGTAAGGTTAACGTTATCAGGCCGCGAGGGGTAGAATGAAGCGAAGATGCAGGAGAATAGAGCCATGAATAAAACGCTTGTGCTTATCCCGGTCCTCGCAGCCGCCGTCATATCGGCCGGTCAGGCCCCGGTTAAGAATATCATCCCGAATGACCCGTTCTTTAAATATCAGGTCACGTTCCTGAATCCCGGCGGGAAGATTCCGATCGAGCGGACTTCGATTAAATCTTCGCCGGTCATCCTGGAGGCCAAGGCCGGGATCGACTGCGGCGTCACCAAGGCCTGGACGATTTCGACGGGGAACCGGAACGTCGTCGTCGCCATATTGGATGATGGGTTCTTCTACAATCATCAGGACCTGCAGGGGAACATCTGGGCCAATCCCGGCGAGTCCGGGCCGGATGCGACCGGGCATGCCAAGGCAACCAACCGCGTCGACGACGATGGAAATGGCTATGTCGACGACGTCATGGGCTGGGATTTCGCCTTCGACGACCCGGACCCCGACTGCTATATTTACGATGGAAAACGCCGCGACCGCATCCAGCCCTACTGGCACAGCATCTCGGCGATGGGGATTATCGGGGCCCGAGGGAACAACGGGATCGGCGTCGCCGGAGTCAACTGGAACGTATCCCTGATGCTCCTCAAGATGGGAGCCCAGGGGATCGGAAACGGCGAAGTCGACACCCTTCGCCCCATCCGAACGGCCAAGGCGATCCGGTATGCCGCCGACAACGGGGCCCGGATCATCAACTGGAGCGGTTATGTTTCCAGCCCGACCCCGGAAGCCCTGGCCGAGCTCAAGGCGGCCCTCGAATACGCCGGGACGAAAGGCGTTCTCCTTGTGGTTGGGGCGGGGAATTCAGGTGTGGATGTCGATAAAACCGAGAACGCCATCTTCCCGGTCTGCTTTGACCTCGATAACATCCTGACCGTGGCCATGATCGATTTCAAAGGCGAGCTGGTCCGCTATACGGCCGGAGACCGGGTTCTGGGATCGAATTTCGGGCCAAAGAACGTTGACATCGCCGCGCAGGATGAAACCTTCACCACGGACGTCGAAAACGCCCTGAGCACGTATCGGCTTTCGGGGGGCACCTCCAGCAGTTCTCCTCTTGTCGCCGGAATCGCCGCCCTGGTCCTGGCGGTCAATCCGCGGTTGGACGCAGTCGCCCTGAAGAAGATCCTGATGGACACGGCCGCGCCGCTCCCCGGCCTCTCCGGAAAAATCGGCTGCGGGGGAATGGTCGATGCCTACGCGGCCTTGCTCGCCGCGAAAAAATAGCTATGTCTTCCGCCGGATGACCATCGTCGAGCAGACGGCTTCGTCCTCGAGAACGACGTTTTCCTCCACCTGCCGGCGGATGTAATTCAAGAAAAGGTCCTTCCGTTCCGGATGGGCTTCGGCCAGCTCGAGACAGCGGGTTTTCAGGCTTTCAAAAATATCCGCGTCGGACTCCTTGATGTCCTCTTCCCCGATAATGACCTCGTCGACAATCTCCATCCCGGCGGCCGCGATCTCCCCGAAGAGCACGCTTTTTTCCCGGATGATCGGGTGCGTGTAAGGGCTGCCATCGGGAAAATAGCCCTCGTCGATGATGAAAAGCCCGTCCGCTTTCAGACAGGGGGACAGAGCCGTCAGCGTTTCCCGGTAATCGCCGAAAACCGGCCCGATGGCCCCGAGGACGATCACGTCGAAGTCCGCGAGTCCTTTTATCCGGTCGCGGATATCGCCGACTTCAAATCGACAGAGGGAGTCGACTTTGTGCTCCGCGGCCCGGGCCCGGGCTTCGGCGACGAAAGCTTCGACCGCGTCGATCCCCAGGCAGGAGATTCCGAGCTCGGCCGCCGCCTGGATCGAGACCACGCCCTTGCCGCAGCCCAGGTCGAGGAGCCGTAGACGGGCATGGTCCCGGCAATGGTTGTGAAGCAGGTGAACGATGACGTCGGGCGAGGCGCCGATCTCCCAGATGTCCTGAAGGATGTAGGGGAGAAACGGGTAGAGGGCGGGATCGGTCCCGTCCATGGCCAGGACGACGCTTTCTTCGACGGTTCGCATTTTTTTAAACCTTGTAAATCGATTTTACAGGAGGACGGGTGGTTTCCCAAGAAAAATCATGGCCCGATTTTTGCAGAAGAGAAGGGGATGTCTTGTCGTGACTTGAGGAGAGCTTTCGGATGAAACTTGCTAAAATTCCTGTCGTTGCGGTCATGATGATGCTATTCTTCCTGATCGGGGCGTTCGCGGAACCGTCCGTTTTCGAAACGCCTCTGTCCGATTTAAGCATCAAATATAAAAATCCCCCGGCCGGCGAGGCCGTCGTCTGGTATCTCGGCCATTGCGGGTACGCCGTCCGGACACAAAGCCATTTTCTCATTTTCGATTACCAAGAAGAGCGGGACGGCCGGCAAATCAAAACGCGCCCGGAATTTCCGTCGCTCAACTCCGGCTGGATCGACCCGAACGAGATCAAGGATCTGAAAGTCCGGGTGTTCGTTTCTCATTCCCACGGGGACCACTACGCGGCGCTTATTTCCGAATGGAAGAGGACGATTCCCGACATCGAGTACTTTTTCGGATGGCAGGTCCCCGAGGACCGCGCCGTGCATGCGTTCCCCGGGCCGAGGACCGAACTGAAGTCCGGCGGATTGGAAATCGCCACGATCAATTCCCATCATTCGGGAGTTGACGAATCGGCTTGGCTAATCAAGGTCGATGGGCTCGTTATCTATCACAACGGCGACTGCCAGCCTCCCGATCCATTCTCCGAACACGATTTTCTCAAGAAGAAAACCGACCGGATCGACCTGGCGTTTGTTTTTCCGTTTGTGGAGAAAACCGAGAAATACGGCGTTCAAAACCAGGACTTCTTTAAGAAATTCAGGGTGAGCGCCGCTTTCCCTATGCATGTAACCGCCGGCGATGCGGTCTATCTCGATTTTAAAAAAGCCGTTCAGAGGGAGATCCCGGGCCAGGCCGTTCACGTCCCGATGAGGATGGGTCAGCAGTTCACCTACGTCAACGGAAAAATCGTGGACTAAGCCTCTTTGCCCAGGTCGACCAGCGGATAGGAATACGCCGGGCCGGAACAAACGGAATCCGTTTCGCCCTCCATCCTTCGGATGTATTGGCCGCAATTGCTCCCGATCCGGTTTTCCTCGAGCTCCCCGATGCTGGCGATGATTTCGTAGCCTTCGGACTTGAGCCGCCGGCAAGCGGGCAGGGACAGGATCTTGTCCGCGTCGTCGGTCCAGCTGAAAATCCGGTTTTGTCCGGCCCGGAACGTCGGATTCACCGGCGTGATCTTGATCAGAAAGATTGCCGGGTCGAACGTCCGGCCGATGACCTCCGGATTCAGCTGATTTTCCTCCGCCAGGGCGAAGTTTAGAGTGATTTTGCGGTCGCCCGGCCGGACGAACTGCTCCCCGAAGGCGGCGATTTCGGCCAGACCCCATTTGGCCGCCGGGATCCAGCGGTCCCGGCGGACGGGATCGGTGTCGTGGATGGAAAACTGCATCTGAAACCGGCCATCCCGGTAAAGCTTCTCCTTGAGGTCGATCAGACCGGAGAAAAAGCGCTCGGTTCCCCGCGGGGCGACCGTCGAGACGCAAGGCGTGATGTTCCGGGCTTTCAACCGCAGCGGGAGCTCGGCCAGGACTTCGAGAACGGCGGGATTCAGGGCCGGCTCGCCCATCCGGGCGAATTGGACCTTGAAGAGATGGACCGGGAGAAACGGTTCGGGGAAGAAATAGCGGCGGAGCGTATCCAGTTGGAACCAAATCTGTTCGGCCGAAAGGGGACCTTGATAGTCGCCGCCGGCGTCGCACATCGGGCAGCGGATGGGACAGCCGAACGAGACCGAAAGGATCGCGACCCATTTTTCGAGCCGTGACCGGGGCGGCTGGCGGGATTCGACGAATTCGATGCGGCGGCCGTCGGGCGTTTCCGCCACGAAGACCGTGGCCAGGTCCGAGGCGGCGGTTTTGGCGATGATGTTCATCTGCTTTCACCGTACAGGGGGATTCCGGCGGCCGACATGGCCGCGGCCAATCCGTCTCCGACGGCGATTCCGATTTGGCGGCGGAGCCCGTTTTTCACGTCTCCGGCCGGAAGAAGCCGCCCCGCCGCGATCAAGTCTGTCTCAAGGCCGAGGAACCGCGGCGTGTAGAAATCCTTGCGAGGATCCCGGCCGATTGCGACCAGGACATCGTCCGCCTCGAGGGAAAAGCGGCCCGTGGAATTTTTCCCCGAAAGCCGTAGCGCGCCGGACGGGACGGAAATCACCTCATCCAGCTCGCATTGAAATCGGAGGGTGATCGTCCGGATCCGGGAGATCCTCTCCTGGAGAAGCGGGAGAGCGCGGCATTTCTCTCCCCGGCAGAGGATGGCCACATCGTGCCCCGGATTCAAGCTCAGGCTCAGGGCGTAATCCAGGGCGATGTCGCCGGCCCCGATGACGGCCACCCGCCGCCTTCCGACGGCGGGGATTTTCGTCCGGTCATAATAAATCCGCGAACGGCCCGCCTCGTCCATCTCGTCAAACAACGGGAGCGATTTCGGCTTGGTCCCGGAGGCGACGATGACCCGGGCGGCCGAAAGATGTCCGTGATCGGTCGTGACCGTGAAGACCCGGTCGGCGGGGGTGAAGTCGAGGGCGAGGACTTGTTCCTTCCGGGTGTCGACGGCCCGGTGTTCGAGGCCTTCGCAAAACCGGCGGGCCAGGTCCTCTCCCTTGATTCCCGAGGGAAAACCCGGATAATTCTCGATCCAATCCGCCTGGCGCATCAGTCCGCCGAGCGCTTCCCGTTCGAACAGGACGGCTTCGATTCCCATCCGATAGAGCTGTCCGGCCGCGGCGATCCCGGCCGGGCCGCCGCCGATGATGACGACCGGAATCGGCTTCATGCGGAAAACGCCCTGAGAATTTCGGCGATTCGGACCGGAACCGCAAATCCGTGGCTGAGATTGCGGACGGACCCGCGGAAAAAGGCGTCATTCCAGGTCGCCGTCCCGTCTATGGGCAGGAAGCATTCGAAATCCCTGACGAAGGCGGACCGGATGGTCGATTCGACGCAGAGGTGGGTCGCGACGCCGGCGACAACCAAGCGGCGGATCCCGCGTTTTTTCAGCCAGGATTCGAGCCGCGTCCGATAAAAAGCGTCGTAGCGGCTTTTATTAAAGAGGACGATCCTGGGATCTGCGAGGGTGGGGGAGACGGCCGAGAGCGGGTCGCTCTCCCGGATCAGGCCGTGCCACCATTCGCCCATCATGCCCGCCTGCCCGGGTCGATTCAGATGGCGGGTATGGACGACCGGCCGGCCGGCTTCAAGAAAACGGTCCTGGAGCTTTTTCAAGCGGGGGAGGATCCTCGGGCCGTCGGAGATAAAGGCGTGGGAGTCGGGGTGGAGAAAATATTCCTGCATGTCGAGAATCAGCAAAGCGCCTGTGGCCGGATCGAATTTCTGCGGATGCCGGCGGCGAAGTTCCTTCACACAATTCCCTTGCATCAGTCGGACGATTTCCTTTTCTGGAACGCTGTTGACCGGTGTCTTCCGGGGAAGGCCGGACGATTTCCGCTGTTTCGGAAAAGAATTCTATCCATCGTCGGTCGGGATGTCAATCGCCTCTACTGGTTCAGGTGATTGGTGACACGCGTCTTTGCTTCCGGGGATGCTTCTGGAATTCCCAACCGGGAGAGCTCGCCGGGACCTAAAGATGTTTGCTATCCGGACGCTCTTTTTTTCAGCGGCGTTCAATCTCGCCCGGAGTTCCCGTTCACTAAATCCTGCTTGGGTGCTCCTTTAGTCGCATTGCCCCCTGATAGATATGGCTTCGGGACGTGAACGCCGCCCCTATTGGTTAATAGGGGTCACTGAAAAAGAGAGCGATCAGCCACTTTCTACGGCTGCGCTCCCCCGGCCGGGAGTTCCAGAGCGCGGACCGACATGCGTTTCGTAAGTGTCACCAATCTTTCTGAACCAGATCATCGCCTGTGTTTTTCGGTTCGGCTCCGTTCGTCCGTTGACAGTTGATAATCCGGGTGATACATTTCATATCACCGCTATTATTGGGAGAGGATTCCTTATGAAAATCAAGACGTTTCATCCGGTCATCGTGCGAGCGGTCGGGATTGTCGCCGTTCTCTTCGGCGCGATCTCAGCTTCGGCCCAGGTCACACCGACTCTCCAGGAATGGGTGCGCCGCCTCAGCACCGCGGAATTCGCCGCCGCCCGCGGAGGATCCGGCCGCTGGATCGAAAGCGGAGCCGCCTATACGGCGATTGAACGAAACGCCGCCGGCGCGGTCGAAATCGTCCGCTACGATACCGCGACCGGGAAGCGTGAGATCTGGATGGCGGCTGTCCGGTTGACGCCTCCCCAGCTTGGAAAACCGCTGTCCTTCGGCGCGTATGAAATGTCCTTGGACGGGAAAACGATGCTGTTTTCCGTCAATCCGCGTCCAACCATGATCCGGAAAACGGCCTTCGAATATTGGGTCCTCGATCTGTCCGACGGTTCCTGGCGCAAGCTGGCCGCGGCCGCCCCGGCCGGGATTCTTTATGCCAAGCTGTCGCCGGACGGGATGAAGGCCGCTTATGTTCGCGACAACGACCTTTATGTCGAGGAGGTCAAGAGCAGCGTCGCCGTCCGGCTGACCGCGGACGGCACGTCGATGATCATCAACGGCACGTCGGACTGGGTATATGAAGAGGAGTTCGGGCTGCGCGACGGGTTCGAATGGAGCCCGGACGGCCGCCGGATCGCCTACTTTCAGTTCGACCAGAGCGGCGTTCCGGAATTCGCCTTGATCAATTATACCGACGCCCTCTATCCGGCGATCACCAAATATCCTTATCCCAAGGCGGGGCAGCAAAACGCCGCCGTCCGGATCGGGGTGGTCGAGGCCGCGGGCGGTTCGACCCGCTGGATCGAGGCGCCGGGAGATCCCCGGAATATCTATATTCCCCGGATGGCCTGGGCGGAAAATTCCCGGGAAGTGATTTTTCAGCATCTCAACCGGCTTCAGAATCGAAACAGCGTGTTCCTGGCCGACGCCGAGACCGGGAAATCGAGACTTTTGTATCTCGACGAGGACGAGGCTTGGGTGGACGTCAATGACGAGTTCGTTTGGCTGGGCGAGGGAAGGGAGCTTCTTTTTCTCAGCGAGAGGGACGGTTGGCGTCATGCGTACGCGGTTTCGCGGGACGGCAAGTCCAGGCTGGTCACTCCCGAGCCATTCGACCTGGTTTCCATCGCCGGGATCGACGAAGCGGGCGGTTGGCTGTATTACAACGCCTCGCCTGAAAGCGCCGTCCAGCGTTACCTCTATCGCACGCGCTTGGACGGGAGCAAAACCGAGCGGATCACTCCGGCCGGAAACCCGGGGTCGCACACCTATAATCTCTCGCCCGATTGCCGCTGGGCTTTCCACGGCTATTCGGCTTTCGCCGTGCCGAACCTTTCGGAAATGATCCGTCTTCCGGACCACAAAACGGTCCGGCTTTTCACCGACAACGCCGCGCTGCGGGCGAAGGTCGGGCCGATTTTAGCCGGCCGGACGGAGATGTTCCAGGTGACGGTCGACGACGGGGTCAAAATCGACGGCTGGCTCATCCGGCCGGGAAAGTTCGATCCGGCTAAAAAATATCCGATCATCATCTACGTATACGGCGAACCGGCCGGAACGACGGTGACCGACAGCTGGGGCGGAAACGGACGCCTTCTGAGCGCCGCTCTTGCCGACGAAGGCTACCTTATCGCCAGCTTTGATAACCGCGGCACGCCGGCGCCCAAGGGCCGGGCCTGGCGCAAGGTGATTTATGGCTCGGTCGGAGTCCTCGCTTCCAAAGAGCAGGCTGCGGCCCTTCGGGCCCTGGCCGCCTCCCGTCCGTATGTCGACCTGGACCGGGTCGGCGTCTACGGCTGGAGCGGGGGCGGGTCGATGACCCTCAATCTGATGTTCCGGTCGCCCGAGCTTTACAAAGTCGGAGTGGCCGGCGCGCCGGTTCCCGACCAAACGCTCTACGATTCGATCTATCAGGAACGGTACATGGGCTTGCCGGCCGAAAACGCCAAAGGATATCATGACGGATCGCCGATTTCGTTCGCCGAGGGACTCGCCGGGAAGCTTCTCATCATCCACGGCACGGGAGACGACAATGTCCATTTCCAGGGGACCCAAAGGCTGCTCAACCGCCTGATCGATCTCAACAAACAATTTCACTTCATGGAATATCCCAACCGGCGGCACGGGATCGGCGGGCCGCACTTGGAGACGCTGCGATACGGATTCTTGATGGAATATTTGCCGGCCGGGGGGCGGTCAAACTTATTCAGCTGAGCCGATCGGGGGTTTCGCGGGAATCTCCCGGGCTTTTTTAACGAACCAGAGGACCGAAAGGACCATCACGGTCCAGCCGAAAAAGCCGACGAGGTCGGCGATCGTCCGGTCCGAGGCGAGCAAGCCCAGATCGCCCAGAATGGTGTTCCAGTCGTGCTCCCCGCCGCCGACCAGCGGCAGGACCATCGCCCGGGCGTCGCCGATATAGACGGATGAGTAGCGGAGACTTTCGCCGAACCAGAAAGCGGCGAACGCCGTTCCCGTCGTTTCCCCCCGAAGGGCAAAATACCCGCAGAAAACGGCCGGGAAGATCAGTTGGAGAAGAGTCCCGCCCCAGATGCTCAAGGTCCGGCCGAAAGGGGAGAAGACGATGTGGCCGGCTTCGTGGATGGGGAGGTTGACGTAGTCGAGAAGAAGAAAACCGTTATTTGACACGGCGGCGTAGATCAGGAAAGCGGCTGCGGCGCCGGTCCCGGCGAATAGAGCGGGTTTTGAAACGGGTTTCCAGGCGATCTTCATGTCGGGCCGTCCGATCAGGCTTGGGAGAAAGCATAGCCGGGGGCATCGGGCAAGTCAAGAAAAGCTCGAATTCTTGCATCAAAACTGGGCGAATCAGCGTATTTATTGCAGGAGTTGAGGCGATTTGGGGAAAGGTTTCGCTATGGAAACGAAAATAATAGTTGACAAACTAATAATTTAGTTTTAAATTGAAATCGCCATGAAAGAACTCACCCGCGCTGAAGAACAAATCATGCAGGTCCTCTGGAAGCTGGAGAAGGGATTCGTCAAGGACATCGTCGATGAGCTTCCCGATCCGAAACCGGCCTACAATACGGTCTCCACGATCATCCGCATTCTGGAAAAGAAGGGCGTCGTCTCTCACCGGGCATTCGGAAACACGTACGAATATTTTTCCCTGATCACCAAGGACGAGTACAAAAAGAAATTCTTCAAGTCCTTTCTCTCGCGCTACTTCGGAGATTCCTTCCCCGATATGGTCTCTTTTTTCGCCGGCGGGCGGGACCTCAGCCTGGAGGAATTGGAGGAAATCCGGACGCGCCTGGGCGAGGAGATCGAAAAGCAAAAGGGAGTCGAGGAATGAAACCGGTCCTCATTTACCTGGCCCAATCCGGCCTCTGCCTGGCCGTTTTTTTCCTTACCTACGAGCTGTTCCTCAAGCGGGAAACGTTCTTTCAGCTCAACCGGGTCTACCTTGTCTCGGGTCTGTGGTTTTCCCTCCTGATCCCGGCTTTTCCGGTCACGTCTCCGTTCCGGACTTTGACCGTTCCGGCCTCGACCGGATTTTCGCCGCTTCCGGTTTCGTCCGGGAGCGGCTTCGGCTTGACCGAAATCCTCGTAGCCGTTTACGGGATCGGCGTGTTCTTCTTTCTCCTGAGGTTCGGGCTTCAGCTGGCGAAGCTTCGCCGCGTCGTCCGGACTTATGGGATTCGTCGTCTTCGCGGGGTGAAGATCGTCGCCGTCGAGCGATTGTTTTCCCCTTTCTCCTTCTTTGACATCATCTTTCTCAACCCCGGGCCGTCCCTTGACGCCAATCTCCGCCGGATCCTGGCTCATGAACAGGTCCATATCCGGCAACAGCACACCCTCGACGTCCTTCTCATGGAGGTCGTCCTCAGCTTCCAATGGTTCAATCCTTTTGTATGGCCATACAAAAAAGCGCTCCAGGAGACCCACGAGTACCTGGCCGATTCGGGAGTCATTGCGCAGGGCTTCAGCTCGGTCCGGTACCAGCTGCACATGTTCGAGCAGAACGTGGGGGCCTCGTTGTTCGAGTTCGGAAACAATTTCAAGAAGTCCCAGATCAAAAGGAGAATCATCATGTTGTCCCAGATGAAATCGCCGGGCGTGGCTCGGCTCAAGCTTCTGTTGGCCCTTCCCTTGCTGGCCGGATTGGTTCTGGCCTTCGCCCAGCCGCGCCTTGTGGCCGGCTCTCCGGCCGCCCCGGATCAAGTTCAAGCCGCCGATCCGTCTCACGAAAAAAACATCCAGGTCAAGGAAGAGCTGAAAAAGCTCGAGGCCATGGAAGCGGACGTCCGCAAGCAGATGGAAACGACGTCCGATGAAGGCGTGAAAAATGAGCTGAAAATGAAGCTCGAAAAGATTGCCTATAAGCGGAAAGAACTGTCCATGAATAGCGGCGCCTCTTCCGAATTATCTTCGGCCGAGCTGAAAGCGATGGCCTCGGAGCTCAAGGAAAAAGAGGCGGCCATCAAGGCGGCCTACGAGAAATCGGCGGACGAGAACGAGAAGGCCAAGCTGAAGGACCAGCTGGCCAAGCTGCGGCAGAAAGAGGAAAGCCTGAAGGCGATGTTGGGGAAATCCCTGGCCGTCGCGCCGTCCGGATTCTCGACCGACGAGATGAAGAAGATGCTCGTCGAGCTGAAAGCCAAGGAATCCGATCTCAAGACGATGCTCGGCGAAACGAGCGATCCGGAGAAGAGGGCCGAGATCGAAAAAAAGCTCAAGCAGATCCAGGCCAAGACGACCGAGATGATGGCGGAATATGAGAAAGCCTTCGCCGCTGGAAAGGCGAAGGCGGAAAAGACGGTGAAGTGAAGCCTGCATAAGCAAGCGATCCGGGGAAACCCGGGGATCTTATCCCCGGGTTTCCTGGCGGATTTCCTCACGGCGCCGCCGGAGGTGACGGACCCTATCCGCCGGCGAGTTGACCCGTTCACGGTCTTTAGACGCAATAGGGCTCGTGAGTTTCGCCTTGGTCCTCCTTCGCGACCAGGCCGTCTGTTCGGATGTAGGCCGGAGGATCCCGGGTTTTACCCGCCGCTGGATTCCCTTTCCGTCGATAGCGTTTGGCCTGGAGAAGCTCCTTCCGGATACAAAACCGGGGGCGATGAGGAGCTTGGTCCACGAAGTCCGGTCGACGGAGGGCGATCCCGAGAAGCCGGCCCGGATCTTTCTCCGGGAAATGCTGTCTTATGACTATCTGGGGGAAAAACGGGAAAGCGTGGCGTATGAGGCCGTCGAGCTGCTGCCGGAATCGTGGTTTCGGTATAACCCGTACTTCATCGAGGAGGCCGGCTTCGGAGCGGCCATGATCTGGCGATTTGACGCGAAGGCCGCCGCTTCGATTCCATCGGAATAAATCGGCGACAGGTTAGATCACCCCGAGATTCCGGCCGACTTTCTCGAAGGCCCGGATCGCCTGATCCAGCTGCTCGCGCGTGTGAGCGGCGGAGACTTGGACGCGAATCCGGGATTGGCCCTTGGGGACGACCGGGAAAACGAATCCGACGACGTAAATCCCTTCCTCGTACAGCGCCCGGGCCGTTTGCTGGGCTAGTTGGGCGTCGTTTTCGAATTTGCGGAAGAGGACCGGGACGATCGGGTGGACGCCGTCGATGATATCGAATCCGAGGGCTTTCATCGCGCCGCGGAAGTACAGGGTGTTTTCCTTGAGCTTCTCCCTCAGCCCTTGGCCTTGGGCGAGGAGGTCGAAGGCGGCGATGCCGGCGGCGACGATGACCGGGGCGACCGTGTTGGAGAAGAGGTAAGGCCGGGATTTCTGGCGAAGGATTTCGATGATCTCCCGGCGGCCGGTGATGAAGCCGCCGGTCGCCCCGCCCATGGCCTTGCCCAGGGTTGAGGTGATGACGTCGACTTGGCCGAGCATGCCCGCTTCTTCGACCGAGCCGCGGCCTGTGGCCCCAAGGACGCCGGTCCCATGGGAATCGTCGACGACGACCAGTGTGTCGTAGGTATTACCGAGTTCGACGATCCGGCGGATGTCGGCGATGTCGCCGTCCATGGAAAAAACGCCGTCGGTGATGATCATGATGTTCCGGGCCGGGACAGGTTCCTTGTCCAGGCCGGGGCCGTCCCAAACGTCCATGCCTTCGCGGGCTTTCTTCAGGGCTTTCTCGAGCGAGGCCATATCGGCGTGGTCGTAGATGAAGCGTTTGGCTTTGCACAGGCGGATTCCGTCGATGATCGAGGCGTGGTTGAGGGCGTCGGTGACGACCGCGTCCTCTACGCCAAGGATGGTTTCAAACAATCCACCGTTGGCGTCGAAACAGGACGAATAGAGGATCGTGTCCTCCATATGGAAGAACTCGGCGATTTTCTGCTCGAGGGTTTTGTGGAGGTCCTGGGTTCCGCAGATGAACCGGACCGAGGCCATCCCGAAGCCGTGTTCATCCAGGGCCTTGCGGGCGGCCTCGATGATTTTCGGATGATTAGCCAACCCGAGGTAATTGTTGGCGCAGAAATTCAAAACGTCCCGGGGCGCGCTTCCGGCCGGGTATTCCACCCGGATGCTGGGCTTTTGTTCGGACAAAATGGTCCGCTCCTCTTTATACAGCCCCGAGCTCTTGATCTTGACCAGTTCCTGGGCGAAGTCGTACTTGATGCGCTGATACATGGGAGTCCTCCTGGTGCCCGTTCAGGCCCGGCCGCCGCGGCCGCCGCCGGACATCATCATACCACAAGGAAAATAATTCGGGGCCAGGTTACTCAACCCCCGAATTCGAGTTCGGGGGTTGAGTAACCTGGCCCCTATTTCTACGCTATAATACCGGTGCATGATTTTCGAAAAGTGGATTCGCCGGGACGCGGAGGGGAGTGCCCGGCTGCGCAAAATGGGGGAGGGGCGGGGGCGGTGGATTTTCGCCGTTCTGGCCCATACCGCCGACACG
>Ga0105099_10001096_pt1 | contig 17405 bp, 13 predicted proteins | sample PPLLak3cmMay2015_2_FD_79138 | JGI IMG/M metagenome (GOLD analysis project Ga0105099, IMG submission 79138) | Freshwater sediment microbial communities from Prairie Pothole Lake near Jamestown, North Dakota, USA - PPLs Lake P8 Core (1) Depth... | ecosystem: Environmental > Aquatic > Freshwater >... | reverse complement strand
TGAACGTGTTCCGCTACATCACGTTCCGGACGATCTACGCCAGCCTCACCGCTTTTTTCATCTGCTTTTTTCTCGGACCCTGGGTGATTGACCGGCTGACACGCATGCAGGTCGGACAGTACATCCGCAACGACGGCCCCCAAAGCCACCTGGGCAAGGCCGGTACCCCGACCATGGGCGGGGTTTTGATGCTAGCCGCGATCACACTGGCCACCTTGCTGTGGAGCGACCTCACCGACCCGTTCATCTGGATCGCCCTGTGGGTCCTGCTGGGTTTCGGAGCCGTGGGGTTCATGGACGATTACCTCATGCAGGTCAAGAAGCAGAGCAAGGGGCTCAGCGTAGGCGGCAAGCTGACGCTGCAAGCGGGCGTGGCGCTGATCGCCGGGGTTTGGGTCTATCTCACGCCGAATTTTTCAACCGAAGTGACCGTGCCGTTTTTCAAGACGGTGACTCCGGATCTGGGCTGGGGCTACATTGTCTTTGCGATGCTGGTCATCGTCGGAGCTTCCAACGCCGTCAACCTGACGGACGGGCTCGACGGGCTGGCCATCGGCCCGGTGATCATCGCCGCCGCCACCTACATGGTCTTCGCCTATGTCGCCGGCCACGTCAAAATCGCCAATTACCTGCAGATCAGCTATGTGCCCGGCAGCGGTGAGCTCACCGTGCTCTGCGGAGCCATCGCCGGCGCCGGTTTGGGTTTCTTGTGGTTCAATGCGTATCCCGCCCAGGTCTTCATGGGCGATACGGGCTCCCTGTCTCTCGGGGCCACGCTGGGGGTGATGGCCGTCATCACCAAGCAGGAAATCCTGTTGGTGCTCGTCGGGGGCCTTTTTGTCATCGAGGCCTTATCGGTCATTTTTCAGGTAGGCTTTTTCAAGATGACCAGCGGCCGGCGGATCTTCCGCATGGCACCGCTGCATCACCATTTTGAGTTGAAAGGTTGGCCGGAGCCCAAAGTGATCGTGCGGTTCTGGATCATCGCGATCGCCTTGGCCCTGCTCGCCATGAGCACATTGAAACTCAGGTAGCACGGCGTGCGACCCGTCCGCCGTTGCCCGACATCCGACGACCGCCCTCCTCTCCGGTGTCGGGCGGCGCGGGCGGGGCCGCGGCGCCCAATTAGGGATACCGGCATGGATCTGCACCGCAAACGCATTCTCGTGGTCGGACTGGCCCGCACCGGGATCGCCGCCGCCCGGTTTCTGCACGGCCGGGGGGCCATCGTCCGGGCCACGGATCAGGCCGACGAGAGCCGGCTCGGAACCGCGGTGGCGGAGCTGCATGCCATGGGGATCGAGCTCGAATGGGGCGGTCACAGCGATGCCAGCGTATCGGCCGCCGAGATGATCGTGCTGAGCCCCGGGGTGCCGCATACGCTGCCGGTGCTGCAGGCCGCGCGCAACCGCGGCATCCCCGTCATCGGCGAGACCGAGCTGGCGGCGCGCTTCATCCGCCAGCCCATCGTGGCGGTCACCGGCACCAACGGCAAGACCACGACCACCGAACTGGTGGGGGCCATGCTCGCCGCATCCGACCGGCGGGTGTTCGTGGGGGGCAACATCGGCCGGCCCCTCATCGGTTATGTGGACGCGGGAATGCAGGCCGAGATCGTGGTCGCAGAGGTCAGCAGCTTTCAACTGGACACGATTGAAACCTTTCGGCCGTCCGTCGGAGTGCTGCTCAATATCACCGCGGACCACCTGGACCGACATGAGAGCTTTGCGGCCTACACGGCCGCCAAGATGCGGCTGTTCGAGAACCAGCATGCCCAAGACCTCGCCGTGCTGAACGCCGGCGACCCGGTCATCGCCGCACACGCCGAATGCATTCGCAGCCGCAGGCTCTTCTTCAACACCGCCGATCCGGGCCAGGCCGGCGCCGGCCTGAACGGCGATACGCTGATCCTGCGGCTGCCGGATCGGGAACCCGTCCGACTGGACCTGGCACGGTTCCGGCTGCGCGGAGTGCACAATGCGGAAAACGCATCCGCCGCCGCCCTGGCGGCCCTGGCCGCCGGCGCTCATCCGGAGGGGATCCAAGCCGCCCTCAACGCCTTCTTGCCGGCCGCTCACCGTCTGGAGACCATCGCGACGATCAACGGCGTTGAATACGTGAACGACTCCAAGGCCACCAACGTCGACGCGGTGCGTCGCGCCCTGGAATGCTTTGGCTCGCCGGTGGTGCTGATCATGGGCGGAGTGGACAAGGGCGGTGATTTCAGCCTGCTTCAGGGCGTCGTCCGCCGCCGGGGCCGCGGCCTCGTCCTGCTGGGCGGTAGCCGGGACACCTTGCGCTCAGCCCTCGGCGGGCTCCTGCCGACCCGCGAGGTGGCCTCCATGCGCGAGGCCGTGCAAGCGGCGCAGGCGATGGCCGCCGCAGGTGATGCGGTGCTGCTCGCGCCGGGCTGCGCCAGTTTCGATCGATACGCGAATTACCAGGAGCGCGGCGAAGACTTTCGCCGCGCGGTGAACGAATTGAAAACCCCACCGAGCCATGCATGTCCAGCATCCGCTGCCAAGGATGCCGACGAGGACCGCTAAACCATGAGGTCTGCCGCCGTGGCCATACCGAGCCCTATCCGCGGGCGATCCGCGAGCACCGTCTATGACGTGCAGCTTCTGTTTCCGGTGCTCCTGCTGGTCGGTATCGGCATCGTCATGGTCTACAGTGCCAGTTCGGCGCTGGCCATGAAAAAATTCGGCTCGGATTACTACTTCCTGAAAAAGCAGGCCATGTTCGCGCTGGTGGGCATTTGCGTGCTCGTTGTGGGGCGGAACGTTCCCTACCGGTTCTACCGGCCGCTGGCCTACCCGTTGTTGGCGATGGCGCTGATCTTGCTGGCGGCGGTGCTGTTTTCGCCTTTCGGAATTACGGCCGGCGGATCGAGCCGATGGCTGGGCCTGGGACCCCTGCGGTTCCAGCCGTCGGAATTTGCCCGGTTCGCGCTGATTGTCTACCTGGCGTATTCCCTGGAGAAAAAAGCCGACCGGATCAAGGAGTTCTCGATTGGATTCGTGCCGCATGGAGTCGTCCTGGGAGTGCTGGCCGCACTGATCCTGAAGCAGCCCGACTTCGGATCGGTGGCCATCCTGGCCGTTCTGACGTGGCTGATGATGTTCGTGGGCGGCGTCCGAATACGTTATCTGGCCTGCTCCTGCCTGTTGCTGGGGTTGGCCGGGGGGTATTTCGTCGCGCGGGCCGGCTACCGGATGCGCCGGCTGCTGAGCTTCCTGGATCCCTGGCAGTACAGCACCGACGCGGGTTATCAGATCGTTCATTCGTTGATGGCGTTCGGCACGGGCGGCTGGTGGGGAGCCGGCATCGGCAAGGGCTACCAGAAGCTTTTTTATTTGCCCGAACCCCACACGGACTTCATTTTTTCGGTGATCGGCGAGGAATTGGGTCTGGTGGGGGTGTTGGGGATCATCCTGCTCTATTTGATGATCCTCGGGAAGGGCATCCGCATCGCGCGCCATGCAGCGGACCTGTTTGGCAGCTATTTGGCCATCGGTCTCACCGCGGCGTTGGGCCTTCAGATCTGCATCAACATGGGGGTCGCGCTGGGGCTGCTTCCGACCAAGGGGTTGACCCTCCCGTTTCTAAGCTACGGCGGAACGTCGCTGGTATTGAACATGGCCACCATCGGAATCCTGATGAACATCGGCGCCTCCGGCCGAACCGGACGAGGTGCGGCATGACGGCGGGCGGATGCCATCCGTGCCGCAGTCGGCCCCTTGCAGCCACCGGCGGCGGCGAGCCGGCGCGGCGTATCGTCCTCGCCGGCGGCGGCACGGGCGGCCATCTTTTCCCGGGCATCGCCTTGGCGGAGGAGATCCGTCGCCGCAGTTCGGCTCACCAGATACTTTTCATCGGCCGGGGCAATGAATTCGAGCGCGCGGCGCTGGCGCGCGCGGGGTTTCCGCTGGCGGCCATCTCCGTCGAGGGGCTGAAAAGGCGCCGTCGGTGGGACCAGTTGCGAGGGCTCTGCCGCCTGCCGAGGGGCATCGCCCAGTCGTTCCTCCGGCTGCAGGCGTTTCGCCCGCATCTCGTGATCGGCCTGGGCAGCTATTCGGCCGGGCCGGTGGTCGTGGCCGCGTGGCTGCTGAGGATCCCGGTCGCTCTGTGCGAGCAGAATGTCCTGCCGGGCATCACCAACCGGGTCCTGGCACGACTGGCGGACCTCATTTTCACCTCCTTCGATGAGAGCGAAGGTGGGTTCGACCCCGCCAAGGTCCGATGGACCGGCAACCCGCTGCGCCGACAGATGGTAGATCCGAGCGCACGCCCCGTGCCGCCCGACACCCCGCCGGCGAAGCGTTTCACGGTGCTGGTGATTGGCGGCAGCCAGGGGGCGCATCGCATCAACACCGCCGTGATCGAAGCGCTCGGCGGCCTGGGAGGCGGAGGCGATTTCTTCTTCATTCACCAGACCGGCGGTGCGGATGAGGCGATGGTGGCCGATGCCTATCGACAGTCGGGGGTGTCCGCCCGCGTTCGGTCGTTTTTCGACGACATGGCCGTCCAATACGGACAGGCGGACCTGGTCATCTGCCGGGCCGGTGCGACCACGGTGGCTGAGATCACCGCGCTCGGCAAAGCGGCCGTGTTGATCCCCTACCCCCACGCGGCCGATGACCACCAGCACCGCAATGCCCGGCGTCTGGTGGACACCGGCGCCGCGGAGATGATCGATGAGCAGGAATTGAACGGAGAACTGCTCGCCGCGCGAATCGGTAGGTATGCGTCTCACCCGGAGGTTTTGGCGGATTTGGCCAGGCAAGCGGCGCGCCTGGGCAAACCCGACGCCGCCCGGCGAATCGTCGACGAGTGCTGTCGCCTGGTGGCCGCACGCACCCCGGGCCAACGGGGTAACGGGGTAACGGGGTAACGACACCATGTATCGCAAAAAATACCACATCCACTTCGTGGGGATCGGCGGCATCGGAATGAGCGGCATCGCCGAACTGCTGCTCAACCTCGGCTACACCGTTTCCGGCTCAGACCTCAAGGCGTCCGAAATCACTGAACGCCTGCAGTCGCTGGGCGGCGTCATCTACGAAGGACATGCGACCGAACAAATCGGGGGCGCGGACGTGGTGGTCACCTCCTCGGCCGTGAGGCCCGAAAACCCGGAGGTACAGGCCGCTCAGCACGCATCGATCCCGGTGATCCCGCGGGCCGAGATGCTGGCGGAGCTGATGCGGCTGAAATACAGTGTCGCGGTGGCCGGCGCGCACGGCAAGACGACCACCACCTCCATGGTGGCATCGGTGCTCGCCAGCGGCGGGTTGGACCCCACGGTGGTGGTCGGCGGCAAGCTGATCGGCGTTGGCACCAATGCCGTGTTGGGCCGCGGGGATTTTATCGTGGCTGAGGCGGATGAAAGCGACGGCTCGTTTTTACGTTACTCGCCGGCCATCGCGGTCGTCACCAACATCGATCGCGAGCACCTGGACTTTTATCCGGATCTGGCCGCCATCCAGCGGGTTTTTTTGGAGTTCATCGATCGAATCCCGTTTTACGGACTGGCAGTGCTCTGCCTGGACAACGAATCCATCCAGGACCTGATCCCTCAGATCAAGAAACGCTACACCACGTACGGGATGAACCCGCAAGCGGATTTTCAGATTCGCAATGTGGTGATCGAGGGCCGCCGCGCCCGCTTCAGTGTCTTTCGGCGGCGGTGCAAGCTGGGCCGCTTTAAACTGAATCTGCCCGGCGTCCACAACATCTACAACGCCACGGCCAGCATCGTCGTGGCGACCGAACTCGACATCCCGGTCGCCCGCATCCAGAGCGCCTTGCAGAACTTGGCCGGCGTGCAACGGCGGCTGGAGGTCAAAGGCGAGGTGAAGGGGATCACCGTGGTGGACGACTACGGCCACCATCCCACGGAAATCAAGATGACCCTGCAGGCCGTGCGCGAGGGCTGGCCCGAACGCCGCATGGTCGTGGCGTTCCAGCCCCACCGCTACACCCGCACCCGCGCCCTGATAGATGAATTCTCTCGGGCGTTTTACCAATCGGATGTGTTGGTGGTGCTGCCGATCTATGCCGCCAGCGAAGAGCCGATTGAGGGGGTCACCGGCCAAGCGCTCGGCCGGCGGATTATTGCTCACGGTCACAAGCACGTCGTCATGGCCGATGGAATCGCCGACGCGACGGAGCAACTGAAAACCCTTCTGGCGCCGGGAGATCTGCTGCTGACCCTGGGGGCCGGCGACGTCTGGAAGGTGGGCGCCGAGCTGTTGAAGGAGCCCTGGGGGGCATCCGAGAACCCGGCCACAGGAGAATGTTGAGGATGTTCATGCAAACGCGCTCACACCATCGAAAGGCTCTGAGGATCGGATGAGACGAATCACCTCCCGAGCGCCCCGGCCGGCACGGACCGGCAACCGGCGGGCACCGCGCCAGAACGTCAGCCGACGCGCCGTGGCGAAACGCCACCGCTCCTGGTTGCGGCGGCTGGTGGCGGCCCTCTGGCTGAGCGTCGGCACGGTCGGGGTCCTTTTCGTGAGCGTGTTTTTCATCTTTGTGCACGACGTGTTCACCCAGAGCGATCATTTTAAAGCCCGTCAGGTTCTCGTCGAGGGCGGTCAGCGCCTGTCATCTCAGGTGATCATCGCTCAGGCCGGCGTGCGACCGGGCATCAATGTGCTCAGCGTCAATCTCGCGGCAGCCCGCAAACGGCTGTTGGCGCACCCCTGGATTGCCGAGGCGGAGATCCAGCGTGAAATTCCGGCGACGTTACGCATCCGCATCCGCGAGCAGGTGGGGGCGGCCGTCGTGGACGTCGGACGAAAGTTTTTGCTCAACCCCCAGGGGGAGCTCTTCAAGGAATGGGAGTCGTCGGACCCGGCCGACCTGCCGACAGTGACCGGGTTGGCCATCGCCGACCTGCGCGGGGTGGATCGTTCGACGGCGGTGGAGGGCCCATCCTTTTTCGACCGGGGCACGCCGGCGGCGACGCCGCCGCCTCCCGGCCGGGCGATGGATGCGGTGCTGCAGGTGCTCATGTTGGGGCGCGACCCGCACAGTATTCTTCCCACCCGCGAGCTGCAATCGATCCGGGTGGACCGCGAGTTGGGCCTTACGCTGGTGGCGCAGGCGGATAACCGCGCCATTCGGCTGGGGTACGACGACTACCCCGCTAAATATCATCTGCTTCGGGATCTTCTGGCCTTTTTCCGCACCCAGCCGGACGTCGCTGATTTCGAGCGGATCGATCTGACCGATATGAACCGGGTGATTATCAACCCCATCCGGGCTGAACTCCCGAAGAAAACCGGGCCGCAAGGAGGTTAATGCCATGCAGCGCAAGGAGGATATCGTCGTCGGGCTGGACATCGGCACCACGAAAATCTGTGCCGTCGTGGGTGAAGTTTCCGGCGGCGACGTCAACATCATCGGAATCGGAACCCATCCTTCGGTCGGCCTGCGCAAAGGAATGGTAGTCAATATCGAAGCCACGGTGGAATCCATCAAGAAAGCCGTGGAGGAGGCTGAAATGATGGCCGGCTGTGAGATCTCTTCGGTCTATACCGGCATCGCGGGCGGTCATATCACCGGGTTCAACAGCCGCGGCATCGTGGCGATCAAGGGACCCGAGATCACGGCTCAGGATGTGGAGCGGGTGATCGATGCCGCCCGCGCGGTGGCCATCCCCATGGACCGCGAGGTCATCCACGTCCTGCCTCAGGAATACATGGTCGACGGCCAACCCGGCATCCAAAACCCCGTCGGCATGTCCGGAGTGCGCCTGGAGGCCAAGATCCATATCGTCACCGGAGCGGTGGCTTCCGCCCACAACATCGTGAAGTGCGCCAACCGGTCGGGCCTGGACGTGTGCGATATCGTGCTGGAGTGTCTGGCCTCGGGTGAAGCCGTATTGACCGAAGAGGAAAAGCAGCTCGGCACGGCCCTGCTCGACCTGGGCGGCGGGACCACGGATCTGGCCGTGTTCTCGGGCAAAAACATCAAGCACACGTTCGTGCTCGCCCTCGGCGGAGACAACCTCACCAACGACATCGCCATCGGCCTGCGCTGCCCCCATCCCGAAGCCGAAAAAATCAAAAAGAAATTCGGACACGCCGTCGCCCGGAACATCCAGGCCGACGAGACGATTGAGGTCCCGGGGGTCAGCGGCCGCGAGCCGCGCAAGCTCCCGCGTCAGATTTTGGGAGAGATCCTGGAGCCGCGGATGGAGGAGATCTTCGCGCTGGTCAACCGCGAAATCTACCGCGCCGCCATGGAAAATTATATTCCCTCCGGTATCGTCCTGACCGGCGGAACGGCGTTGCTCGAGGGGGCTACCGAGATTGCCGAGTCGGTCTTCAGTCTGCCCGCTCGCATCGGCACCCCGCAGGGAATCAAAGGCCTCGTGGATGTCGTCAACAATCCGATGTACGCCACCGGCGTGGGGCTAGTCCTGTATGGGGTGCGCCATGAGCAAAAAGAAAAGAAAAAATTCCGAATCCGCGACCGCAACATTTTCAACCGCCTGATGACCCGCATGCGGCGCTGGTTCAAGGACGTAGTTTAAAAGACGGTTTTAAGTTTCAAGTTTTAAGTTTCAAGTAAGAGACAGCAGACAACGGCGGCAGACAACAGCGTCCACTTAACACTTAAAACTTAACACTATTTTAATCCGGCAGGAGGGCCAGCGATGTTCACGTATGTAGACAATGAGAAATCGGCGAAAATCAAAGTGATCGGGGTCGGCGGCGCCGGCGGCAACGCCATCAACAACATGATCCGTTCCGGCCTGCAGGGCGTCAAGTTCATCGCCGCCAACACCGACGCCCAGGCGTTGGAAATCTCCCGGGCGGATGTCCGCATCCAGCTGGGTAGCAGCATCACCGAAGGGCTGGGCGCCGGCGCCAATCCCCAGATCGGCCGCGATGCGGCGCTGGAAACGGTCGAAGAAATCCGCAACGCCCTGAAGGACAGCCACATGGTGTTCATCACGGGCGGGCTGGGGGGCGGCACCGGCACCGGCGCCACGCCGGTCATCGCCGAGGTCTGCCGCGAGATGGGAGCGCTGACCGTTGCCGTAGTGACCAAGCCTTTTTCCTTCGAGGGCAAAAAGCGGGCGCTGATCGCCGAGCAGGGCTTGGACGAACTCAAGAAGGTGGTCGACACGGCGATCACCATTCCCAACGACCGCCTGCGGGCCTTGGCCTCCAAAAAGGCGACCCTCATGGAAATGTTCATGAAGGCCGATGAGATCCTGCTGCATGCCGTCAAGGGCATCACGGATTTGATCGTTATGCCGGGGCTGGTAAACCTCGATTTCGCCGATGTTCGCACGACCATGGCCAAAGCCGGCATGGCCTTGATGGGAATCGGCATCTCCGCCGGCGAAAACCGTGCGATCGAGGCCGCCGAGCGCGCAATTTCGCACCCGCTGCTGGAAGACCTTTCCATTGCCGGCGCCAAAGGCGTGCTCATGAATATCACCGCATCGAGCGGCATGGAGTTCGAAGAGGTGGCGGAAGCCTCCGAGCGCATTCATAAAGAAGTCGGCGACGAGGCCGAGATTTTCTGGGGGACTTCCGTGGACGAAAGCCTCGGCGACGAAATGCGGGTGACGGTCATCGCCACCGGCATCGGGGCCGAAGCCGAAGCCGTGCGTCTCGGCGAAAGGGACTCCGAAAAAGAAAAAAAGATCGTGCAGCCGCTGCGAGGAAGAGTCCGCGACGTCACCCCGGCCGACATGGAGCGCCCGGACATCGTTGATCTGGATGAACCGACCTTCATTCGTCACCGCCGGGCGGTCGGCGAGTCATCCGGAGCGCTCTACCGCGGTGTAGGGCGTTTGGCGCTGGACGACACGGATCTCGATGTTCCGACCTTTCTGCGGCGCAAGGCGGACTGAGGTCCTCTCGGCCTAGCGCTCGGTCCGGCCCGGTTGTCAAGGGGCTTCGGCGGCTATATTTTGTGATTGATAGGCCGGCCCCTCGCCGGATGTGACAATGGCGCCGGACGGGAACCCGTGAGACAAGACGAAGCCTGGAAGCGGTATGCGGCGGCCGAGCGCGGTGCGGTTCGCAAACACGGACGCGGGAAAATCCACGTGGCATTGGCCTACCCCAACCGCTATTCCGTGGGCATGGCGAACCTGGGGCTGCATGCGGTCTATGGACTTCTAAACCGCTATGACGAAGTGGTCTGTGAACGGGTTTTTCTGCCTGAAAACGACGAGCTTGCGGTCGGCCGCCTGACGACGCTTGAGTCTGGGCTGCGGGTTGCCGCCGTTGATATGATCGCCTTCTCTCTTTCGTTTGAAAGCGATTATCCCCACCTGCTGACCCTGCTGACCCTGGCGGGCATTCCACTGCGCGCCGCGGAAAGAGATGCGCGCCACCCCCTGGTGGTCGCCGGCGGAATCGCCTGCTTTCTGAACCCCGAGCCCATCGCCGCATTCATCGACTGTTTTCTGATCGGAGAGGCCGAGGTTATCCTGCCCGAATTCCTGCAAGTGTTCCAACCGGGTGTCGAGCGCCGGACATTGCTAAAAGCGATTGCCCGGTCGGTCGCCGGCGCCTACGTGCCGCGCTTTTACGCCGCGCACTACGCCGCCGACGGAACCCTCGGGGCCTGGGCCCCGATCGAGGATGTTCCGTCTAGGATCGTTCGTCCGCATGTCAAGGACCTCTCGGCGACGACCACCTGCAGCACGGTGCTCACGCCCCACACCGCCTTTGGTGGATCCTTTCTCGTCGAAGTCGGACGCGGTTGCCCGCATGGCTGTCGCTTCTGCAGCGCGGGGTTCGTCTACCGGCCGCCGCGCTTCCGCTCAGTGGCATCCCTGGCGCAGACCATCGAACAGGGTCTAGCCCGCACCGATCATATCGGGCTGGTGGGTGCGGCTGTGTCCGACTTGCCCGGAATCGGCTCGCTCTGTCGACGATTTTCCGGCCCCGATACCACCCTGTCTTTCAGCTCGCTGCGGGCGGACGCGCTCGGACCAGAACTGCTGGATGCTCTGAGCCGCAGTCGGGTCAAAACGGCCACGATCGCACCGGAGGCTGGCTCGGAACGGTTGCGCCGCGTTATCAACAAAGGGCTCCGCGAGGAAGACGTGTTGAATGCGGCCACGGATCTCGTCGCCCAGGGCATTCCGAACCTGAAATTGTACTTCATGGTGGGTCTTCCCACCGAAACGACCGCGGATGTGGAGGCCGTTGTAACGTTGGTCAAACACATCAAGCATGCCTTCCTGAAATCCAGTCGAACCCGCCGGGCCATCGGCACTCTGACAGTGAGCATCAGCTCCTTTGTACCCAAACCGTTCACCCCTTTCCAGTGGGTGGCCATGGCCTCCGTAGGTGAACTCAAGGCCCGCATCAAACGCATCCAGGCCGGTCTCAAGCGCGTGCCCAACGTCCGGGTCCACTCCGATCTGCCTCGTTGGGCTTACATCCAGGCCCTTTTGGCGCGGGGGGACCGGCGTGTCGCCGAGCTTCTGTTGCGGGTGGACGCCGCCGCCGGCAACTGGGCGCATGCGCTTAAAACCGGGCCGCTCAATCCGGATTTCTACGTGCTGCGGGAACGGGAGCCCGACGAAATTCTGCCCTGGGACTTCATCGATCATCGCGTCTCCAAAACCTATCTTCTGAGAGAGTACCGTCAGGCCCTGGAAGGCCGCCCGGGACATATCTGCCGGGTGGAGTCCTGCCGTTTGTGCGGTGCCTGCGGGGAAGCGGCCGCCGCCACGTAGGCCTTGCAATCCTCCGGACGACCTGCTAAGGAAGGTCTCCGTCGTGCGGCCGAAAAACGCTTGGCCGCCGGGACTCTTCGGGTAGGGTTGCCCGCAAGAGACGTCCGCAAACAGGAGACCTGATCCGTATGCTGGAAGGCATCCTTTTCATGACGGCGTTGGGTGCGGTCTGCAGCATCGTGCTGGGCATCGCATCCCGCATTTTCTATGTCTACGAGGACCCGCGCATCGCCCTCGTGGAGGCATGCTTCGCGGGGGCCAACTGCGGCGGCTGCGGATTTGCCGGATGCTCGGCGGCGGCGGGGGCGGTGGTCGCCGGCAAGGCCAAACCCAATGTGTGTGTCGTCGGCGGCCTGGAATCCGCCCAATCGGCAGCCGCCGTCATGGGCATGGAGGTCGGTTCGGTCGAGCCGCTGAAATCCTTCAACCCCTGCACCGGCGGCGACCGCGCCGAAAACAAGTTCCTCTATATCGGAGTGCCCACCTGCCAGGCCGAAGCGGCCCTTTTCAGCGGCAGGCGGGTCTGCGAGGTCGGCTGCATCGGCCACGGCGACTGCGTGCGCGCCTGCCTGTTCGATGCCATCGCCATGGGGCCGGACGGCTTCCCCGTGGTCGACGAGCAGAAATGCGTGGGCTGCGGTGCCTGTGCGCGCGTCTGCCCCAAAAATCTCCTTAAAATCAGCACGCCTTCCGAGCGCTTGCTGCACTTCAATCAGGTCGGCGACTGTCTGGCGCCCTGCCGTCAAACCTGCCCCGCTGAAATCGACATCCCGCTCTACATTCGTCAGATCCGACTCGGCAATTTCGCCGGCGCGGTCAACACCATCCGCGAGCGCAACCCGCTGCTCCTGGCCTGCGGCCGGGTCTGCCCGCACCCCTGTGAACTGAACTGCCGGCGCGGCGTCGCCGACGAACCGGTCTCGATCAACCAGCTCAAACGCTTTGCCGCCGACTTCGAAATGACCTCCGGCAAGCGCCTGCCCATCCGGGTGGCACCCGACACGGGCAAGCGCATTGCGGTGGTCGGCGGCGGACCGGCCGGACTCACCTGTGCTTATTTCCTGCGCCGCCTGGGACACCGGGTCACCATTTTCGAAGCCATGCCCAAGCTGGGCGGCATGCTGCGCTACGGGATCCCGGAATACCGCCTGCCGAAGCAGGTGCTCGATTGGGAGATCGAGAGCATCCTCAACCTGGGGGTCGAGGTGCGTACCGGAGTTCGTTTCGGAACGAGCATCCAGCTGGAAGGCCTCCGGGCGGACGGCTACGATGCGGTTTTCATGGGCATCGGCGCCTGGAAGGACAGCAAGCTCGCGGTGCCCGGCGAGGAGCTGCAGGGCTGCTACACCGGCATCGATTTTCTGGCCCGGCTGGCCTCCGGGGAAAAGCTGGACATCAAACCGGTGGCCGCCGTCATCGGCGGCGGCAACACGGCGATCGACTGTACGCGCAACCTGCTGCGGTTTGGGACCCGCAAGGTCTATCTGGTCTACCGCCGGACCCGCAAGGAAATGCCCGCCAACGAGGTCGAAGTCGAAGCGGCGGAGCACGAAGGCGTGGAGTTGATGTTCTTGAGCGCGCCGGTGCGCGTGATCGGAGATGAGCAGGGCCGCGTCACGCATCTGGAGTATCTGCGCATGGAGCTGGGCGAACCGGATGCCAGCGGCCGGCGGCGGCCCGTTCCGGTGAAGGGCTCCGAAACCCTTCTCGCGACCGATATGGTGATCTCGGCCATCGGCCAGGCGCCGGACGTTTCCTTTGCCGCCGGCGCCGAGCTCAAGACGACGCGCTGGAGCACCATCGAGTCCGACCCCGCCACGCTTCAGAGCAACATCCCCTACTTGTTTGTCGCCGGCGATGTCGCCACGGGTCCGTCCTTGGTCGTGGAAGCCATCGGCGGAGGACGGCGCGCGGCGCGTTCCATTCACCAGTTCGTCACCGGCTGCCCGGTCGAGGCGGAGGCCAACGAGCTGCGCAAGCATCTTCTCACCGAAACCATATTCGACCGAGTCCCCGGCGTCATCCCGTTTCCGCGCGCAAAAATGGTGGAACTGCCTGCAGCCGAGCGGATCCGCTCCTTTGAGGAGGTCGACCAGGTGTTGACCGAGGCGGCGGCCCGGCGGGAGAGCGAACGATGCCTTTACTGCTGTCTGACATGCTATAACCCCGATCCCCCGAGGGACCCCGCGTCCGCGACCAGAGAGCGCGAGGCCGTGTAACCATGCAAGCCGGAGGCGTGCCGGGCGATCCAGGCAATGCGGAAAAACCATTGAAAGACAACAGCTAGTGTGGTAGTCCGCGGTTGGCGGTGGACACCACTTACCCAGGTGAGGACGCGGATCCATGATGTTTTCCCGAAATGAACTGAAGCAGGTCCTTGTTTCAGCCGTCGTTCTGCTGCTGATCGCCGCGATCAGCTATGCGGCCTTTCCGAACCAACCTCCGAAGCAGCCCATCCGTGCCGCTTTTCCAACGGTGGCCGGCAAGGTCATCTTCGACCATGACCGGCACCTGAAGAATTCGGGCTACGGCCTGGCCTGCGGAGAATGCCATCACACCCTCCAGCCGGAGGAGTACAACCAGGCCGGCTCCTGCACGGAGTGCCATGACCCCGAAGAGGGTGATGCCGACATGCCCAAGCGATCCGATGCCGTCCACCTGCAGTGCATCGGCTGCCACCGTGAATACGGCGCCGGCCCCACCGATTGCGCCCAGTGCCATATGATGCAATAAGCGTGTGCTTGCGAAGGGACTGAACGACGATGACGACGAAAAATGCGTTCTGGGGTTTTGGCCTCCCCCGTCTGGAACATACTCCCTTACCTGTTGGGTCGGAACGGCTGGAGGCGATTGCACTGCCGCAGACGGTGACCTTGCTACATCGCCGCCCGGAGGAGAAAAAGGCCATTCCACTGCTGAAAACCGGTGATGCGGTTAAGACAGGCCAAAAGCTTTCTTTATACGGCAATGCTGATTATGTCACTTCCCCGGCCACCGGAAAGGTGGTTTCTTTGTCGCCCGTCACGGGTAACTTTGGCCGGAACCTGACAGCGGTTACCGTCGCCACGGACCCGCAGGAGAATTTCGACGGGGAGTTCGATGCAGCTCGGAGCCTTCTGTCCTTGGATGCGGCCGGAAAGTTTCTGGCAGCCGTTCCCGGCCAGCCGGGCCTTGAGCGCCTGACCGACCCTGAGCGTCCCATTAAAACGATTGTGGTCTGCGGCGTGGACGAGGATATTCTTGTCGTCACCCGCCAGCACGTGCTCGCTTCACGGCTCGCTGACATTCAGCACGGCATTCAAATCTTGAAACAATTGACCGGCATCGAGGATGTGGTCATACTAACCCGACGCGAAGCGATCCAGGGTCACGGTTCCATCGGCGGCCGCGTAATGGGCGTGGACCCGCGATATCCAGCCGCGTTGCCTCTGCTGGTCATGGCCAACGTCTTCAGACAGGAGGTCCCTGCTGGACGAACCTGTGAAGACAAGGGCTTCTGTTTTATAAGCGCCGAAGCCGTGGCCTCCATCGGCAGCGCTTTCAGCACCGGGCGTATTCCGGTTGTCAAAACCCTAACTGTCATTCCCAAGGACGGAAGGATTCGCCTGGCGCAGGCACCCATCGGAACGCCTATCGGAGCGATCCTGAAACATTTCGATGTAACCATCGCCGAAGGGGACCGCATCGTGTTCGGCGGACCCATGCGGGGAACCGCCGTTTTTTCACCCGATCACCCAGTGCAGCCCGATACCGACGCCATCCTTGTTTTGGATGCGAAAGCCGCGGCCCGCACCTCCGACTACCCTTGCATCAACTGCGGTGAATGCGTCCGTGTATGCCCGGCTTGCATGCAGATCAATCTGCTCGTGCGATATCTGGAGGCCGGCAAGTACGAAGACGCTGAAGAGTCCTATGATCTGAACTCCTGCGTCGAGTGCGGGCTTTGCAGCTTCGTCTGTGTATCGAAAATCCCGATCCTACAGCACATCATGCTCGCCAAGCATGAACTGGTGCGCATGCGATCGACGGAGACCCTAACGGAGACCATAGATGGCTGATAAACAAAAACTCATCGTCTCCTTTGCACCCTTCTGGCACAACGGCAGCCGCGTGACCGACCGCAGCCTGCAGATTCTGCTTGCGGCGTCGCCCGCGGCCTTCTTTGGCATTTACCGCTTCGGCATCAGCGCCTTGGGCGTCTTGGCGCTGGCGGTGTCATCGGCCGTTCTCTGGGAGCTCGCATTCACCCGCGTGGCCAAGCGCCCGGTATCGGTCGGAGACGGTACGGCCGCCGTGATCGGGCTACTGTTCGGCATGATGCTCCCGGCAACGCTGCCCTGGTGGGCAGTCATCACCGGTACATTTCTTGCCATTGTGGTGGCGCGCCAAATCTACGGCGGAATCGGCGCCAACCCTTTCAATCCGGCAGCGGTTGCCGTCGCCATCCTGATGCTCGCCTGGAAGCAGCGCATGGACATTGATTCCGCTCTCGTCAACTATGTGTTCGACTTCCCGGCGGCCTTTCCGCTGGGCGCGGTCAAAGCCTTCGGGACCGGCGCCATCAAGGAACTGTCGCTCATCGATCTTTTTATGGGCCGTCAGGTCGGAGGGATTGGCACCATCTGCGGCGCCGCGCTTTCGGCGGGCGGCATCTACCTCGTCCTAAGAGGAGTCATTCGCTGGGAAATCCCGGTTTCCTTCTTGGCCGGGGCGGCAGCCACCGCCGGAGTCTTCCACGCGGTGGATCCGCTGCGTTTTGCTTCCCCGGCATTTCACCTTCTGACCGGATTCACTCTTTTCGGGGCCTTTTTCCTGGCGACGGAAGACGCTTCGTCGCCGGTCAACTTCATCCCCATGCTCATCTATGGCGCGGTGATTGGGGCGATTGTGGTATTCATTCGCAATATCGGCGTTTTTGCGGAAGGATTGGTTTTCGCCCTTCTGGTGGGCAACCTGATTCAGCCCTTGCTGGATAAAATCAGACCCAAAGCGCTCGGAAAGGTCGAATAAGCCATGCGTGAACTGATCAAAATGATCGTAGTGTTGACCATCATCAGCTTGGCATCGGGCGGACTGTTGGCGGCGCTGCGCGAAGGCACTCAGGAACGCATCGACAACCAGGTGCTCGAATTCGTTAAGGGCCCTGCCGTTCGACAGGTCTTCGAGGGGGCTGCGAATGATCCCATCGCGGCTCGCTTCCAGTTGAAAGACGGAAATACCTTGCGGAATTTTTTTGTCGGCGTTTTCGACGGCGAGCCTAAGGGCCTTGCGCTCGAGTCGTCTTCGAGCAAAGGTTATAAGGGTGACATCGGCTTGATCATCGCCGTCGATGTGAAAACCGACAAGCTCATGGGGGTCGGCGTAACAACGCACAATGAAACGCCGGGCTTAGGCGCAAAATCCAAGAGCGACCCGAAGTTCGCAGCGCAGTTCAAGGGAGTGCCCGGGTCCGGGCCGGTTAAGGTAACCCAGGACGGCGGCTCGATCAACGCCATCAGTGGCGCCACCATTACCTCGCGCGCCGTGTGCGATGCCGTCACCGACGCCCTCGGCATCTACGAGAAGCTGAAGCCTCAAATCCTGGACAAAATGAAGGACGTCAAGAAATAAGGAAGGCCTGTATGGCGAAAACCATCACCCAGGAGTTCACCAAGGGCTTGTGGGCCGAGATCCCGCC
>Ga0105099_10001095_pt1 | contig 17406 bp, 17 predicted proteins | sample PPLLak3cmMay2015_2_FD_79138 | JGI IMG/M metagenome (GOLD analysis project Ga0105099, IMG submission 79138) | Freshwater sediment microbial communities from Prairie Pothole Lake near Jamestown, North Dakota, USA - PPLs Lake P8 Core (1) Depth... | ecosystem: Environmental > Aquatic > Freshwater >... | reverse complement strand
GACGAATTCCGGGTTGGGATGCCGCGTCCCGGCGACGACCGAAAGGCCGGGCCGGGCGCGTTTCAACTCGGCCAGGAGTTTGGCCGCCGTTCCGTCCAAGAGCCCGACGACGGCGACCAGGATGTCGGCCGCGGGATCTTCCAAGGCCTGGCGGGAAATGCGGGAGAGCGAGGCGCCGGCGACGGCTTCGGCTTCCGGAGAATTCAGGAGCCCGGCCAAAATCCGGCCCCGGGCGGTGATCCGGTCGTAAATCAGAATGCGGCGTTTCACCATGAATCCCATTTTATACCCTTTTCCCGCCGCCCGTTCAATCGCCTCATCTTTGGGCTTGACGATATCCTCTTTGGGGGTGAGATCGCGGGAGGGAATCTCCCCTTGTGAATCGTCGGGGGAGGTGATTGCCCGAGGGAGACCCCTCGGCTACACTCGGAGCGAACAGGAGAACGGCCATGACCCCCAAAACGAACACGCTCGACGAATCGAACAGCTTCATTCTGGAAATCGAGACCAATCTCGAAAAAACCCTGGCCAAGAGGAAAGAGGAGATCGAGCGGGACCTCCAGGAGCGGATCCAGAGGGAGAAAGAGGAATCCGATCGCAAGCTTTCGGAGATCGAGGGGGAAATCGCCAAGGAACGGGAAACCCTCAAGGACTACCGGGGGACGATTTCGACGTTCGAAACCGAGCGAGACTCCCTCCAGGACGAAATCAAGATCCACCTCGACCGAAGCATCGGTTACCAGAAGGATATCGAGCAGCTCACGGCCTTAACCCTGGAAGAATTGCGGCAGCTGGCCGATCTGACCGCCCGGCTGACCGAGCTCCGGGACCGGACCGAGCTGAAAGTCACTGATATCCGCAGCCGCCTCAAGGAAAAATACGGCGTCGTCACCGAACCGCTCGACAAGCGCGAAACCGGCGATGTTGTCGTCAACCTGGAGAAAGAGCTGTCCAAACTCAAGCGGATTCAAGCCCTCCTGGAGACCGAGTCAGCGGCCGAGCCCGAGCCGCAGACGGGATTGGGGAATGCGGTCCCCGAAGACATCGTCGAGCCCATGCCGGACATCGTGCCGGTCACCGCTCCGTTCAGCGCTCCGGCTCCTCCGGCGATGTCCATTCCCGAAGCCGTCGAACCCGCTTCCGCTCCGGCGGCCGAGTTCAAGATGCCGGAAATCAACCTCTTCATCGAAGAGTTCGTGAAGAAGGAAGGCGAAGCGGCCGGCGACGCGCCGCTGGACGACTTTCCCATCCCCAAGTGGCCGGAGGAAGAGAAGGCAAAGAAACCGTCCGCGCCGCCGGTGGAGGAATCCAGCTTTGAAGCGGTGTTCGAGATCCTGGAAAAGCACCGCAAGTCCGAGCCGACCGACTATAACGGCGAAATCAGCTTTTTCAAGAACGGCGAGACGACGATCCTCGATGGCGAGACGATCGTCCGGGCGATGAGCCATCTTGTCGATGACGGCCGGAAGCTCTATCAGAAGCTGGCCGTCACCGAATCGCCCAAGGACCAGTTCTTCCTTAAACAGGATCTGATCAACCACCAGGAAATCCTCCGGAAAATCATTCTCCGGGGGGTCAAGCTCTGTGAGCGGGAAAACAGCCGCCTGCCCCAGTATACGGAAGATGTCCTGAGCGTCGCCTTTCTTAAAGAAATCCTCGACAAGCTGAACCTCGACAACTGGAGCAATAAAGAGGAGTTCGACGCCTTCGAAAACCAGACGGCCCGGCTCAAGGATTCCTTCTATAAGAAGATCACCCCGCCGGCCCTTTACCTGAAATCCATCGTTTCCGAGCTCCAAGCCTAATCGCCCCCTGCGGGCCCGGCGGTGGGAGCCGGTTCAGACGTTCAGGCGAGGGGGACTTCTTTTTTCTCCAGGCTCGAAAAATATTCCTGGAGGACCTGCCGGTCTGAAACCGTCAAGTCGCGAAAGCGCAAGCCCGTGTGAAAAAATGCCGATTGGGCGGAGGCCTGCTCGGAATAAACGACGTCAGCCCGGAAGGGACTCGCTTTTTGACCGAGGATGATCATCAGGTCGAGGGTGCGGTCCCGGGCCAAGCGGGTTTCCGAAGAAATCCGGGCTCCGCCGAGGCTCAGGTCCACGGTGGCGGCCACCTTGTGCCCGCCGTTTTCCTTGAAGAGACACAGGGTCGAGGTGAAAAAGCGGGCGTGGCGGCGCTTGTCGGCGGCGGGCTTGTTTAAGGCCGAGTTCAAGAGCGAGGTTTTGCTGACGACGGCCGATTTGTCCCGGACATAGGCGCAAACCCGGTTTTTATAGACGCGTTTGTCTTCGATTCCCAGGGCGGCTTGCCGCTTGCCCTTGGCTTCGGCCAAGGCCAGTTCGGATTCCGCGGCGATCCGCTTGAGGACGGTTTTGGAGACGTGGTGGCCGAGCTGTTCGGGGGGGAAGAGGGTCACCCCGAAACTCATCGTCAGGTTCCGGCGGGGCTGGAATTCCTGGTGCTCGAAGTACCGGTCTTCGACCGCTTTCCGGATCCGCTCGGTGAGCATGGTCGCTTCCTCGATCGAATGCACGCCGTTGAGGAAAAAGAGAAATTCCTCGCCTCCGTAGCGGCAGAGAAGGTCGTCTTCGCGGATGGCCGATTTCATTGTCGCGGCGAGATCGCGCAGAAGCCGGTTCCCGGCCTCTTGGCCGTTCCGGTCGTTGAAATGCTTGAACCAATCGACGTCGCCCATGACCATGGCGAACGTGCCGGCTTCCTTCCGGCGCTTGCTGTGCTGCTCGACCTGCTGGATGACCTTTTCGAAGAAAGGATCCGGCCGGAGAAGCCCGGTGAGGGCGTCGTACTGGATGAGGTTGAGCTTGGTCATGGCCAGGGCCATATGCTCGGAAAGGCCCTGGAGGATATGGATGTCCTCGGGGGTGAAGACCGAGGGGATGGCGATCTTATTGTAAACCTCGATGACCCCGATCGTCTCAGAAACGTTTTTCAAGGGAACGCTGAGGAGGCTTCGGAGAGGCGTGGTCAGGTTCTTGTAGCGAGGGGAGAGGCGCGCATCGCCGGCGACGTCGGCCAGGACGATGTCCTGCCCGGACCGGGCGACGTTGGAAGCGAAATCGGCCGAGGGGAGAAGAGCGACATACCGGGTAAAATCGGCATGGGTGAGGTACGACCGGTCCCAGACCAGGGGCTTGAGAAACGTCCCCAGGGTGTCGTTGTCCTCGAGAATGTAAAGCGAGATGCTCCCGGCCCGGAGAATCTCCTGGATATCGGGAATGGTGTCGAGGAGGTTGCTGACGTCGGTCGCGGCGTACAGTTTTCGGATGATGGCTTCGAACTTTTCATTTAGCCGGCGGAAGCGGGCGTAACGGGCCTCGAGATCGACCCTCTTTTCCAGCTCCTTCACCAGGCCTTCGGAAAGGGCGCTTCCGACGCCCTTGATCTCGGCGTAGACTTGTTTGAGCTTGTGATCGGTCAAGGCTTTGGACCGGGCCAGGGCTTCGACATCCGACTTCAAGCGACAGAACTCAGCGGCTACGTTGAGGACCCGCTGGGCCCGGATTATATCCTCGGGTTTGGAGGAAATCAGAAGATAATCGACGAAGCGGTCCGGCGGGAAATTTCGGACGGCTTCTTTCAGCCGGTCCTCGGCCCGGCCCGAAAGCAGAAGACAAGGGATTTTGGCGAGGAGTTCGGGGAACGGAGGCCGGGAGGCCGAATCGATTTCGACGACCGCCAGGTCGATGCTCATCGTCGAAAGAAGCGACGCGCCTTTCTCGATTGTGGGGGAAGTATAGACAACCCCCCGCTGATGAGCAAGATTAAACACAAACTCCCGCTCCTCAGGGTTCGAACTGAAGACAAATACTTTACCCACGTCTTCCTACCTTCGAACCAAACCTTGGCTTAAGCTTCCAACTCTTTTATAATCCGATTCTTGGAGCCTGTCAATACATTTTTTCGGGCTTTTTTTAAGGCCTTTTTTCGGCGTTGTGATATGATATCGGCTCGATGGAGGACAAGATGAGCGGGCAAGAAGACACCTACAAGCCGATCCGGGCTCCTCGGGGATCCCGCCTGAATACCCTTGGCTGGAGCCAGGAGGGCGCCCTTCGAATGCTCCAGAATAACCTGGACCCCCAAGTGGCCGAGCAGCCGGAAGACTTGATCGTCTACGGCGGGACGGGGAAAGCCGCCCGGAACTGGGAGTGTTTCCACGCCATCGTTAAAAGCCTGAAGACGCTGAAAAACGACGAGACGCTGATCGTCCAGTCGGGCAAACCGGTCGGCGTTTTCACAACACATGCCGAGGCCCCCCGGGTTCTGATCTCCAACGCGATGCTGGTCCCCAAGTGGGCGACCTGGGACGAGTTCCGGCGCCTGGAAGCGCTCGGCCTGACCATGTACGGCCAGATGACCGCCGGGAGCTGGATCTATATCGGTTCCCAGGGCATTCTCCAGGGGACCTACGAGACGCTGGCCGCCGCGGCCAAGAAACACTTCGGCGGAAGCTTGAAGGGCACGATCACGCTGACCGCCGGCCTGGGGGGAATGGGCGGAGCCCAGCCCCTGGCGGTGACGATGAACGACGGTGTGGCGATCGTCGTCGAAGTCGACCGGCACCGGATCCAGCGACGCCTCGACACCCGCTATGTGGATACAATGACCGATAGCCTGGACGAAGCCCTTAAATTGGCAGGGGCCGCGGCCAAGAAAGGCGAGTCCCTTTCGATCGCCCTGCTCGGCAATGCCGCCGACGTCTTGCCGGAGCTTGTCCGCCGGGGATTCAACCCCGATATCCTCACCGACCAGACTTCGGCCCACGACGAGCTCAACGGCTACGTCCCCAACGGGTTGTCCCTTGAAGACGCCCTGGCTTTGCGCAAGAATCATCCGGCCGGTTACATCCGCCGGAGCTTGGAGGCCATGGCCGCCCACGTCCGGGCGATGCTCGAGATGCAAAAGCGCGGGGCCAAAACGTTCGACTACGGAAATAATATCCGCGGCCAGGCCAAGCAGGCCGGGGTCGCAAACGCCTTCGATATCCCGGGATTCGTCCCCGAATACATCCGGCCGCTGTTCTGCCTGGGCAAGGGGCCCTTCCGCTGGGCGGCCCACTCCGGAAAACCGGCCGACATCTACGCCACCGACGAGGCAGTCCTCGAGACATTCCCCGAGGACGAACCTTTAGCCCGCTGGATCCGCAAAGCCCGGGCCCAGGTGAAGTTTCAGGGCCTGCCCGCCCGCATCTGCTGGCTGGGCTATGGCGAGCGGGCCCGCTTCGGCGAAGTGATCAACCGTCTGGTCCGCAAGGGCAAGATCAGCGCCCCGATCGTCATCGGCCGCGACCATCTCGACACCGGCTCGGTCGCATCCCCTAACCGGGAGACCGAAGCCATGCGCGACGGCTCCGACGCGATCGCCGACTGGCCGATCCTCAACGCCTTGCTCAACGCGGTCAACGGCGCTTCCTGGGTTTCGGTCCACCACGGCGGAGGCGTGGGCATCGGCTTCTCCCTCCATGCCGGGATGGTGATTGTCGCCGACGGCCAGACCGGGACGTCCCGGCGTTTGGAGCGCGTCCTGACCGGGGATCCCGGGATGGGCGTCATCCGCCATGCCGATGCCGGCTACCCCGAGGCGACGGCCTTCGCCCGCAAAGCCGGGGTCAAGATCCCGCTGGCCAAGCGCTGATCCCGCCGACTGAAAATTCCGCCGTCAACGTCCCGCGACGCCCGGCGGATATTTCGTCCACATCGTTTTTCTCTTTTTCCCTCCGGATCGCGTTTCCCCCCTGTCCCGAGCTTGGCACAAACCCGGCATTCAAACGGGATGAAAGGAGACAGCACATGATGCTCAACAAGATGACGGATCGGACGAAGGCCGTCGCCTTCCTGCTGGCGGCGGTTTTCATGGCGGGCGCAGGGATCTCGGCCTGGGCCGGGGAGGACGGGGAGGCGTCCAACAGGGAATTATGCCGGAATGCCCTCGACGCGTGCATGGGCGAGTCGATTTTTAAAGCCGCGGCCGGATTTAACTGGCTCTTTTTGGTCACCGGGATTTCCTCTTGTCTCGCGGGGTATGACTTCTGCCGCAAATTCATCATCATGTTCGCCGGGGAGATGGACCGGTGAGCGCGGCCAGAAAGCGGCTCTCCCGCGGGATCGTCTTGATGCTTCTTGCCGTCATGGCGGTTTCGGCCGTGGCCGGGGAGATCGAAGACGGGGAGATCGACGCCGGTGACTGCTGGGACGCTTTCCTTCGGTGCGCCGATGATCCCATCCTCAAAGCCTTCAACCTGACCCACGGGTTGTATTGCCTGAACGGCTATGTCTTCTGCATGAAGTATGTCGTCCGGGTGAAGAGATAATCCCGGGGCTACAAAAAATCTTTGACGTGCCCGGCGGGAGAGAACAGCCTGCGGCTGTCTCCCGCCGGGCGTTTTTTTTTCCGGCGGGTGACACGGAGAAGGTCGGGGCCCGTCTCTCCAGGCAGGAGGTTATTCATGAACATCAACCGCGTTTTTCAGTTCTTGCTTTTCGGAATGCTGGCCGTGACCGCCGCGGCGATCGATCCGCCGACCGGACAAGTCAAGCTGGTCGAGGATTTATCGATCGGCGGGCCGGATAAGGACGAGCTGTTTCTTTGGACCGGAATTTCGGTTGATCGCGACGGCAACATCTTTTTTGCCGACGCCCTTGACTGCACCGTCAAGAAATTCAGCCCGGACGGACGATTCTTGAAAAAAACCGGCGGTAAGGGGAAAGGACCCGGAGAGTTTGAAAAGACGGTCGGCGTCGTGGCGGCCGGGGAGAAGGTCTTCGCCTGGGACGTCTACGCCCGGACGGTGCAGGTTTTCGACAGGGAGCTTGTCTATCAACGCACCCTCCCGGCGGCGGGGACCGTTGGGGCCTTGGATGTCCTTCCCGACGGACGGCTGGTCGCGGCCGTGAGGGAATCTACGGCCATCCCCTCCCTTCTCATCTTGTCTCCAACCGGAGTCAAGCTGAATCGAGTGATTCTCGCCGCATCGGCCGATCCCTTTCTTGTCGATTCGGTTTGCCTTGCGACGGACCCTTCGGACGGGTTTTATCTCGGCTTTCTTTTCAGCGACCGGGTCGAAAAGCGGAATGGAAGAGGAGAGCCGATCTGGTCGAAAACGCCCTTCGGCGGCCGGAAAGCATCCCAGGAGAGCGTGGCGGGTTTAAAAGTCCCCTCCGAGACATGTGTCCAGGATCTTGCCGTGGATCAGCGGGGCCGGCTTTATGTCCTCGGCGGAGGGATCGCCGCCCACCCCGGACGCGACGTCCTCATCTTCAATCCCGATGGAACGGCGGCCGGGACATTCCTCCTGCCGGAGCCGAGCCATAGCCTTTACTTCGACCGGCAAAACCGGCTCTACGTTTCGGCCGACAACGGGGTGACGATGAAGCGCTACCGTCTGGTTTCAGGAGATTGACCATGAGGCGGATCTGGAGAATCGTATTAGCGGCCGGGATGGCCGCGGCGGCGATCGCTTTCCCGGCCGGTGCGGGCGATCATGGACAAGGGCCGGGCGGGCGGTTTGCCGTCGTCCTGATCGATGCCGACTCTCTTGCCTGTTCGCCGTGCCTGGCGTCGCTCGAAGCGCTATGCCGGGCCGTTCCGCCGGCCGTCCAGGCGGAGCGGATGATCGGCATCCTCACGTTCCGCGAAGGGAAAGTCCCCGACCCCAAGCGGACCCGGATCCTTCGGACGAAATGGACCGGGTATAGCCGGGCCGGGGCGATCGGCTTTCCGGCGGCGGTCGACGCGGGCCATGTCTTCGACCGCCTGAACGGAGAAGGGACGACGGTCATTCTTTTTGACCCTTTCGGCGGAAGCGTGAAGCGTTGGACCCCGCCGTTCTCTCCCCGGGCGATCGCTGAGATCGCCGGATACCTTCTTGACCGTTTATCGCCTATAATGGAGCCACGGCCATGATACAGAAAGAGCGCCTCAGCCTTCTCAATTCCCAAGAGCAAAAAAACGGCGACTACGTCCTCTACTGGATGCAGGCCGCTCAGCGGGCCGAGGGAAATCCGGCCTTGGAATATGCCGTCCGGGCGGCCAATGAATGCCGGCAGCCCTGCCTGGCTTTTTTCGGCCTGACCGATCGTTTTCCCGAGGCCAACGCCCGGTCCTTGACCTTTATGCTCGAAGGCCTCAGCGAAACACAGAAAGCCCTGGCCGACCGTGGCGTGAAGCTTGTGATCATGCCGGTCTCGCCCGATAAGGGAGTCGCCGAAATGGCCCGGGCGGCGTCCCTGGTCGTTGTCGACAGGGGATACCTCCGCATTCAGAAGGAATGGCGGGCTCGGGCGGCCGAGGACTTGTCCTGCCGTCTGGTCCAGGTGGAAACCGAGACCGTCGTGCCGGTTGAAACAGCCTCGCCCAAAGAAGAATATGCCGCGGCAACGTTTCGGCCTAAAATCAAGAAGCTGATTCCCGATTTTCTTGCGGCCGGAACCGAGACCAAACCGGTCAAAGATTCGCTCGGCCGGAAGGATGCATCCCTTGAGCCGGACGATATCGCCGGCGTCCTTTCCGCCCTGAAAATCGACCGCAAGGTTGTGGCTTCACCGGTTTACAAGGGCGGGACGGGAGAGGCGAAAAAGCGCTTTCGGCTGTTTCTTCGGGAGCGGCTCGACCATTTCGGCGATTTGAGAAACGATCCCTCGCTCGATTACCTGTCCCACCTCAGTCCGTATCTTCATTTCGGTCAGATTTCGCCGGTTTGGGTGGCGATGAAAGCGGCGGCGACGGACAGCCCGGGCAAGGAGGCCTTCCTCGAGGAGATGATCGTCCGTCGGGAGCTGTCCGCAAATTTCGTTCACTACAATCCCCGGTACGATTCCCCGGACTGCCTTCCGGCTTGGGTCAAGGCCACGCTCCGGGAGCATGCCCGCGACGCCCGCCCTTATCTGTACAGCCGGGAGGATTTGGAAGCCGGGAAAACCCACGACCCGTACTGGAACGCCGCGCAGCGGGAGATGGTCCTGATCGGGAAGATGCATGGGTATATGCGGATGTACTGGGGCAAGAAAATCTTGGAATGGAGCCCGACGGTCGAGGAGGCCTTTGCGACGGCCCTCTATCTCAACAATAAGTACGAAATCGACGGCCGGGATCCGAACGGATTCGCGGGCGTGGCCTGGTGCTTCGGCAAGCACGACCGTCCCTGGACCAAGCGGCCGGTTTTCGGTTCGGTCCGTTACATGAACGACAAAGGATTGCGGCGAAAATTCGACGTCGACCGGTATGTCCGGAATATTGCCGGATTGGAGCCGCCCGCGACTTAAGGCCGGCGCTCGACCCGGAACTTTTCGACGAGTCGGCAGGGGTGGTAGGAGAGCTTGGCCCGGCGCAGGCCGGGGAGGCCCATGTCCTGCTCCCGGTTGACGAAGGCGAATCCCTTCAAGGCGTTGCGGACGAACTCCCGGTTCATGATCTGGGCCAAACCCTCGCAACACGGGCTGACGATTTCGATATGGATAACGGCCGTGTCCCGGGTCAGTCGTTCGCCGATCGAGAGGGCGGCGAACCGGCCGTCGACTTCGATCCCCCCGCCGATGAATCCAAGCTCGCGAAACCGGACCAGGGCTTCCTGGATGGCCGTCTTCTGGCCCCGGGCCGTCTCCGAATTGTCGTCCTTTTCGTCGAACCATTCCTCGAAGAGCTTGCGGCCGGCGTCCAAGTGGCCGTTGTCCAGAGAGAGGTATCGCCACTGGTGCTCCCGCTCGAATTTCCGGATGCGGTTCCGTTTGCCGTCATATTTTTTGCCCGCAAGCTCCGCCAGGTCCTCGATCGCGTAGATGTAGTCGAACTCGTCGCGTTCGGGCTCGCAGGAAAAATCCGCTCCAACCGCTTCCACGAAGGAGGCCGGGACCCGGGCCAGCCGGGGGACGATGTCCAGGAGAGTCCGGACCGTGTCGGGGACGTTCGTTCCGCCGATCGGGGCGAGGGCATAGGCCGGCCGTCCCGGGCAGTCGAAGGCCAGGCACAGGTTCCCGTGAAGCGTCGTCCAGCGGGCTTTTTCGACGTGCCGCCAGATGAAGTTGTTTCCGAAGGAATACTCGCAGGCCGGGATCTCGGCCCGGTTGAAAAATTCCTGGACGACGGGCCGGTCTTCGAAATCGAGGGTCTTGAACTCGGGAAAGACGGGAATCGTCATGATTTCTTCCTGATCATCACGGTGCAGCGGCGCTTGTCGCAGCCTTCGCACCAGGCGGGGTCTTTCGCCATCCCCGGCGGGACGCTGAGGGTTCGGACGAAGCCGTAACGCTCGAAATACTCGGGAATCACCGTGGCCAGGTAGGTGTCCGTCTCCGCTGCCTCCATGATGGTTTCGATCAGTCGGCCGCCGAGACCGGCCTTACGGGCTTCTGGATCGACGCCCAAGGAGACCAGCTCTTTACAGTCGGGATGAGTGAGGAGCGAGATGATCCCCCGGATGCGCCCTCCCTCCTCGGCCAGCCAGAACGGCGCCTGTTCCATTCCGGCGTAATCGAGGCCGAGCGAGGCGGCCAGCTTCCGAATCGCCGGAAAATCCTCCGGCCGGGCTTTTCGAATCAACATGAGCCGGATATTATAGCAAAAACCGTGAAAATCCCGGCAAGGGACTTATGAGAAGGGACACTCGTTTGACCGTTCCTTCCCGGTGCTATACAATCTCGCCGAGGTTTTCCCGTGAATCAACCCTTAACCGTCCGTTTTGCCCCGAGCCCGACGGGTTTTCTCCATCTGGGGAGCGCCCGGACGGCCCTCTTCAATTGGCTGGCCGCCCGAAGCACGGGGGGCCGGTTCCTCCTTCGCATCGAGGACACCGACAAGGTCCGCTCCGAACAGCGTTTTCTCGACGAAATTCTTGAGGATCTTCGCTGGCTCGGTCTGGATTGGGACGGTGAGCCCCTCCATCAAAGCCGCCGCTTCGACCTCTACCGGGCCAAGGCCGAATCCCTCGTTGATCGGGGGCTGGCCTACCGGGAAGGAGAGGCGATCCTCTTCCGGATCGTCCCCGGGCGGAAAATCGCCTACGACGACTTGATTCATGGCCGGATCGAAGTCGAGACCGAGAACATCAAGGACCAGGTCCTGATCAAGTCCGACGGCTCTCCGGCCTACAATTTTTGCTGCGTCGTCGACGACGCGGAGTTGCAGATCACCCATATCCTCCGGGGAGACGACCACATCTCCAACACCCCCAAGCAAATCCTCTTTTACGAGGCGTTTGGAATCGCCCCGCCCCGCTTCGGCCACATGCCCCTGATCCTGGGCCCCGACGGCTCCAAACTCAGTAAGCGGCATGGCGGCGTCTCCGTTACCGAGTACAAGGACGAGGGATTCCTGCCCGAAGCCCTGGCCAACTACCTGATCTTCCTCGGCTGGACACCTCCCGAAAACCGGGAAATCCTCGAGCTCCCGGAAGCCGCCCGCCTCTTCTCTATCGATCGGATGAACGACGTTCAAGCCAAGTTCGACCTGGTCAAGCTCAAGTGGATGAACGGCGAGTACATCATGCGGAAAGACACCGCGACGCTCATTCCGCTTCTCCGCGAACAGCTCCGCCGCGACGGCTTCGCCTTCGCCTCCGAAGAGGGCCGCGACTGGGCCGCGATCGTCGAGCTCTACAAGATCCGGATCAAGACGCTGCGCGAATTCGGGCCGATGGTCGATTTCTTCTTCGGGGACGACTCTCCGGTCGATGAAGACGGCCGTAAAAAATATCTTGAGCCGGCGGACGCGCGCGCCCGTCTTGCCGAACTCCTTCCGAAGATTGCCGCCCTGCCGGAATTTACCGCGGCCTCTCTCGAAGCCTTGTACCGGGCCGAGGCCGAAGCGAAGGCCGTCAAGGTCGCTGAATTCATCCACCCGACCCGGATGGCCGTCAGCGGCCGGACCAAGGGCGCCGGCCTCTTTGAAATCATGACCGTTCTCGGCCGCGAAACGGTCCTCCGCCGTCTGCAAAGGAACGTCTCATGACCGAACCGATCGAATCCAAACCCCAAGAGAACTTTGTCCGGGACATCGTCGAGGAAGACCTGGCCGCGGGACGCAACGACCGCCGGGTTCACACCCGCTTTCCGCCCGAGCCGAACGGCTACCTTCACATCGGCCACGCCAAATCCATCTGCCTGAATTTCGGCCTGGCCGCCGATTTCCACGGTCTCTGCAACCTCCGCTTCGACGACACCAATCCCGAGACCGAGGACCCCGAATACGTCGCCTCGATCAAAGAAGACGTCCTCTGGCTGGGCTTCGACTGGCAGGACCGCGAGTACTACGCCTCGGATTACTACGAGAAGCTCTACGCATATGCCGAGATCCTCATCCGGAAGGAGAAAGCCTACGTTTGCGACCTGAAGGCCGAGGACGTAACCTCGACCCGCGGCACCCTGACCAAGCCCGGGACCGAAAGCCCTTATTGCAACCGGACGGTTGAGGAAAACCTCGACCTCTTCCGACGGATGCGGGCCGGCGAATTCCCTGACGGCTCGCGGAGCCTCCGGGCCAAAATCGAGATGGGCCATCCCAACCTGCTTCTCCGCGACCCGGTCATGTACCGGATCCGGCGGGCTCACCACTACCGTCGCGGGGACGCCTGGTGCATCTACCCGACCTATGACTGGGCCCACGGCCAGTCCGATTCGATCGAGGGCATCACCCATTCGATCTGCACTCTCGAGTTCGAAGTTCACCGGCCGCTCTACGACTGGTTCCTAGACGAGCTCGGCATTCACCACCCCCGCCAGATCGAATTCGCCCGGCTCAACCTGAGCCACACCGTCCTCAGCAAGCGGAAGCTCCTGCTCCTGGTCAAGGAGGGACGCGTCGATGGCTGGGACGACCCGCGGATGCCGACGATCTCGGGTCTGCGCCGCCGGGGGTATGCGCCGGCGGCCATCCGGAAGTTCGCCGGAATGATCGGCGTGGCCAAGGTTCCCAGCATCGTCGACCTGGCCTTCCTGGAAAGCTGCGTCCGGGAGGACCTGAACAAAACCTCGGCCCGGGCGATGGCCGTCCTCCGGCCCCTGAAGGTCGTCCTGACTAACTATCCCGAGGACAAGGTTGAGATGCTCGACTGCGTCAACAATCCCGAAGACCCTTCGGCCGGGACGCGACAGGTTCCGTTTTCCCGAACGCTGTACATCGAGCGGGAGGATTTTCTGGAAGATCCGCCGAAGAAATTCTTCCGGCTGTCTCCCGGCCGGGAAGTCCGCCTCCGCTACGCCTATTTCATCACCTGCCAAGAGGTCATGAAAGATCCGACAACCGGCGAAGTCATCGAAGTCCGCTGCTCCTATGATCCGGCGACCCGGGGAGGGGACGCCCCCGACCACCGCAGCCCCAAAGCCACGCTCCACTGGGTCTCGGCCCCCCATGCCGTCGCGGCCGAAGTCCGGCTCTACGACACGCTGTTTGTGAAGCGAGACCCCAGTGAATTGGAAGAAGGGGAGGACTGGCTGGCCAACCTCAATCCGGCCTCGCTTGAAGTCGTCCGCGAAGCAAAACTCGAGCCGATGCTGGCCGGCGCCGCGGCCGGCTCCCGCTGGCAGTTCGAGCGGATGGGATATTTTATCGCCGATGCGAAGACGTCGCGCCCGGGAGCCCCGGTCTTCAACCGGACCGTGACTCTCCGCGACACCTGGACCAAGATCCAGAAGTCGGGCAAGGCCGATGGCTGACGGTCCGGCCGGTCAGCTTTCTTTTCCGGATTTTTCCGCCCGATCGAGATTTTCGAAAATGCGGCGGAGAGAGGACTCGAAACGCTCGATCTCCCCGTCGCGAAACCCGCGATAGTAGAGATCCGCCATTTCCGCGGAAACGGCCTTATAGGCCCGCTCGAGGGCCCGGTCTTTTTCCGTGCGTTCGATAAGGATCTGCCGGCGGTCCCGGGGAGAAGGCCGGCGGCGGACGAGGCCGGCGTCTTCGAGCCGGTCGAGCATGCTGGTCAGCGTGGATTTTTCAAGAGATGTTCTTTCCCTGAGCGTTTGAATGGGGATGCCGTCCTGTTGCCAGAGAGCGAAGAGGATCCGGCCCCGGGCGGGATTGATTTCGATGCCCGCGGCCTTCAGCCGGGCGGCGAAGACGCGCCCGGAGACTTGATGGACCTTGGCCATCAGAAAACCGCCCTGACGCAGCTTGTTCAACGTTTCCCTCTCAAGTCGAAAAAGTAATTGGCGCTGCCGTTCCAGCCCCGGCCATAAAGGGGATCAAAGCGAAGAACGGTATAGTCGGGATCCTCCGGCCCTGCCGGGTAATACGTTTCCCAGCCCGAACGCCAGAGCTCCCGGCGAAGAACCGGATCCTCATCGACGGTCAAATCGCCGGCCAGCATCAAGCTGAAATAGATCTCCGGCCGGCAAAAGAGCAGGGAAGCCTGCGAACGGGATCGGATGTCCCCGACTTTCGTTGAGGACGTATTGGTGTCCAGATAATATCGAAACGTCCCGTCAAGGGAGCGCAGATACTCCTGAAGCTCGGGATACCTCGGACCGCGCAGGTTGAACATGATCCGGGCCTGGGGAAAGCCGTCGGCCCCGATGGTCGTCACGACGACATCGGGGCAGGAGGCGATCAGCTCCAAGCAGGCCGTTTTGTCGGTCATTGGATTTTCGGCTTGGTGATTGAAAAGTGGGAATGGACGAGGGCCCATCGGCCGTCATGGCGGGCATAGACCTCCGTGACATTCATGCGGAAGGTGTTTTTCCCCGTTTCATCGTAATCGATCATGTTGTAGGAGAGAACGGCGGCCCCGCCATAAACCTGGACTTTCGGATCGATGATTTCATAACGGGGAACCCGGAAGGTGCCCTTGAGCGGAGCAAGAAACTTTTCAAACGCCTCGCGCCCGTCCAGGCGTTTTTCCATGCTCGGATCGAAATAGGTGATGTCCGGGGCGGCCAATTCAAGGAAGCTGTCCGTGTCGCCGGTTCCCCAGCGGTCGAGCATGGCTTTTTCCAGGGCGATGATTTCAGCCGCCGAATCGTCGACCGGCCCGGCGGTCGAAACCACGCCGAGCAACGGGATCACCATCATCATCAGCAAAAACAACGCGATTGACATGACGTTCTCCGTAACCGTTCCATATAGGATAGTACTATATAGAACTAATAAAGAGCGTTTGTCAAGCCCGGAGCGGCCGGCCCTTACCGGACGAGCATGAAGAAATAAAGGACGCCCATGATGATCGGTTGATGGGCGAGGTAGATCCAGAGAGACCAGCGGCCGGCGAAATTGACGAACGAGGACGGCAAAGCCCGGGGGAGGAGGCTGCGGCGGGAGGCGTAGGCGATCTTGCCCAGAGCGGCTCCGATGAGGAAAAGGCCGAGCCACGGGATCAGCGGAAAATAATCAAAAGACGAGAACGACGGGCTGTACAGGCCGAACGGCAGCAACCAGTCGAAAGGGATGACGACCGATGTCTTGAGAAGGGCGAGGAGCGGGGTCAGCCCGACAATCGCGGCGCCCCAGAGGCCGCAGGCGAGCGGGCGGGCCTTGGCAAAAGCCGCGCCATAAATGAGGATGGAAACGCCCAGGCACTGGAGGATGCCGAACCAGACCGCCGAAGAGGAATCGAAGACATACGTGACGGCGGTGACGACGAAAGAAAGCGCCAGGAGCCGCAATCCCCGGCGGATGTTGCTTCTGGTCAAGGTCGAGCTGATCCCCGAAAGAACGACGAAAAGGCCGGCGAAGAAATATTGCGCGATCACCCAGGAGGTCGAGGAGAGGTCGGTCGAAAAGCCGAGAAAACGCGGGACCTGGGCGAATGTTCCGAGGTCGAAGAGAAGATGGTAGCCGACCATCAGGAGGATGGCCAATCCCCGGAGAAAGTCGATCTCCCAAAGGCGTGGCGGGCGTTCGGTCTTCATTGCGTAGGGGTCAAGAATAGTGTGTCCCGGAAAGGCTGTCAAGGCGCTTGACTGGTTCAGGTGATTGGCGACACCCCTCAATCGGTTTCGGGGTAGCTCCTGGAATTCCCAACCGGGGGTGCTTGCCGGGACCTAAAGATATTCGCAATCCGGTCGCTCCGTTTTTCAGCGGCGTTCAATCTCGCCCGAAGTTCCCGTTCATTCCATCTTGCTTGGGTGTTCTTTTAGTTTCGTTCCCCATGAAGGATTCAGGCTCGAGACGTGAACGCCGCCCTCATCGGTAGATGAGGGTCCCCGAAAAACAGAGCTATCTTCCACTTGCAATGGCTTCGCACCCCCCGGCCGGGAATTCCAGTGCGCGGATCGATTTGCGTTACGGGAGAGTCGCCAATCTTTCTGAATTAGATCAGGCGCGAACCACCCGTAAGCAATCAGCCGGCGACCCTCTTAACGATCCCGGAGGCAGAATCGTATTGATCGTGACAGGTGAAAAGCCGATGGACGAAGCGCCCTTGATCGCCGGTTGTCGTGAACGGAGATCGCCCCCGGCTGCACGATTCAGGGGCGTCGTTTTGGCTCTCGGCCTGGCTGCCGTGAGCTTGCTCCCGGCCGAGACTCGGGGCGGCGAGGCCGGTTTTGCTTCCGTCGCCCAAGATCCGGGCGGGCTCGATCACCTTCTGGCCGCTTGCGCCGTGTACTGCGGCAAACTGTCGGCCGCCGTTCTCGACTTTATTTGCGAAGAGCGGATCGAAGAGGAAATCTACGATTACAACCGCGGCGGCGGAATCGGCTTTTTCTCATCCTCCTTGCAGCGAAATACGGAACGAAACAGATACCTCTACGATTACCAGATGGTCCGCTGGGAGGGGACGGTCCGGGAGAGCCGCACGCTCCTTCAGGAAAATCGGCGGAAGACGAATGAGGCCCGGGCCCCCTTGAAGACCAAGCGGTTCTATTCCTACCGTTCCGTATACGGTCCCGTCGGCTTCTTCGGCCGGGACCGCCAGCCGCTGTTCGACTACGAGCTGGGCAGCCGGGCCAAGGTCGGAGACGTATGGACTCGGGTGATCGATATCAAGCCCAAGGACGGCAGGGTCAACCTGCCGTCCGGGAAGGCCTGGGTCTCGGAGGACGGCGGCCGGATCGTCAAGCTCGAGATGGACGCTGCGTCGCTGGAAGGATACGAGAAGGTGATGAACACTTATGACTTGAACAGGGTGACGCCCCGCTTCAAGACCGAGCATCTCTATGAAGTCGAGAAAAACGGGCTCCTCTTCCCCAGCCGGACGGTTTTCCGGGAAAGCCTCCGGACGCCGGGAGGCCGCCGGATTCAGGTTTCAAGGACCGAGATCAGCTACGTCAATTACCGTTTTTTCACGGTCCAAACCCAAGAGACGATCAGGAAAGAGCCATGAGTCCTTTGGAAAGAATTTTGGCGACGGCGGCCGTCGCCCTGACCCTCGGGGCCTCAGGGACAGCTCTCGGCGGACAAGGTGACATCTCCCAGGACCGTCCCCCGGCCGGGCTTCAGAACATGGTCAATGTCGGGATG
>Ga0105099_10001094_pt1 | contig 17415 bp, 14 predicted proteins | sample PPLLak3cmMay2015_2_FD_79138 | JGI IMG/M metagenome (GOLD analysis project Ga0105099, IMG submission 79138) | Freshwater sediment microbial communities from Prairie Pothole Lake near Jamestown, North Dakota, USA - PPLs Lake P8 Core (1) Depth... | ecosystem: Environmental > Aquatic > Freshwater >... | reverse complement strand
TACGCAGTATTATCCTACACTTAGGGTAATAATGCGTTGAGCGGAGGGATTGTACTCAAGCCATCCGCTTCTACGCAGTATTATCCTACACTTAGGGTAATAATGCGTTGAATGGAGGGATTGTACCCAAGCCATCCATTCCTACGCATGAACGAAAAGTAGGATATTCATATCCACTTTGAGTTATCCCCCTTGCGGGGAGTATTATCCTAACCCAGACAAGCTGGATAAGAACCTTCACGAAAAGATTTTCTGCCTCGAAGTACCCTTCAGGGTGAAAAATGTCAGAAAATCTTTTCTAAGGTTCTAAACTTAGGATAATTATTCGGCTTTGAACAGGTTACCTTTTATTTATTGTATATCTCTGTACGTAGTAATTCAATGAATCGCTATCATTTTTCTGATTGAAGATTGCTGAAAGAAAATTTCCCCGCTATCCTGACCCGGCTTTGCCGGATTAGTGTCTGTAGCTGAATTATCTATCCTGCTGTTTTGCTTAAAAGGTTTGAGGACTAAAGCCCCACTTGTTCGTGGGACGTTGCGTTTTTTGCGTAGATGTTTTTTCGTCCTTCGTCCTCGTCCCTCCTCCTCGTCCTCGAAAACAAATTGAATTTAAATCGTCGAGGACGACGGACGAGAACGAAGGACGATTAAAAATTATATTTCCGGCTTTGCCGCATTAGTAATGCTTATATTGTATGCCATAAACTATACAATGATTCTTATGCTTTTTATATAACTGCATCACTGATAGATCTGTATGCAACTGTATCAAATCCTTAAATTCTGATCAAAACGGCTGATATTGCAGAACGTTTCCTGATATACCGAACCATTTCAAAAGAATGCAACAAGTCCAAAAACACAAAGATTACCTCATTAAAATTTAAACAAACGAACAAATATACTAAATTATTCAGAATTACCAAATAATATTCATGTCTTGCGAAAACGCATGCACAAACTTTTTCCAATTATTATACATCATTTATCTATCAATTTTTAATGTATTTAATTATTTTTATGTTATATTAATTACAGAAGGGGGCATTCTGTATTTATTAATTAAACACAGAAATTCATTTATTTTTTTCCTACAAAACAAATAAGGGGGAGACTGTATGAAGGGTTTCAAATTTTCTCTTTTTTTAGTGTTGTTTCTTGGTAATGTTCAGTTGTTGTTTTCGAATAACACAGAGCTTCTGAAGGCAGAGTTTCAGCTCGAAAACCGCGGTGAGGTGTACTACAAATTTTATGCGAACTCCATTAACGACCTTATTAATTTGAGGGACAAAATCTCCATCGATAAGGTTGACGGGAACGTGGTCATTGCCTATGCGAACAAAGATGAATTCGCAGCGTTTTTAAAAACCAATCTCTATTACGAAGTTTTAACGCCGCCAAGCCTGCAGGGACCAGCGCCCCAGATGTCGGATTACAAAGATCTGGATAATCTGGAGTGGGATAAATACCCGACCTATGACGGTTATTTAACGCTGATGCAGGGATTGCAGACGAAATATCCTGATAAGGTCAAATTGACCGAACTTGGAACAAGCGTTAATAACAAGAAACTCATTGTTGCAAAAGTATCGGATAACGTTACGGAAGATGAATCCGAACCTGCATGGCTTCTTATGGGACCACACCACGGCGACGAAACCGCAGGATGGATGATTTCAATGCGGTTTATTGATTATATATGCTCGACGCCAACCGATGCGAAGGCAAAAAGAATACTTGACAGCGTAGAGATGTGGGTCCTGCCCCTTCCGAATCCGGACGGGACATATAAAGGCGGAAATAGCACGGTAAGCGGCGCAATACGATATAACTACAACAACAAAGACCTTAACCGGGATTATCCATTCATGCCCGGTTGCGGCACATCGCCAACCCCTCAAAAAGAGACCAAAACGTATTTAGACTGGCATAAAACAAAATATTTTGTCATGGATATAGACTGGCATGCCGGTATCGAGACCGTTGTGTATCCTTATTCATCCATATTAACCAGAACCGTGGACGAGGCTTGGTGGGTATTATCCAGCAGAGTGTATGCCGACCTTGCACAGGCAAACGGGCCTGCCGGGTATTTTAACGATTGTAAGGATGGCATCTGTAACGGTTACTCTGATATCGGCTATGTAGCGATTGGTACGACAAAGGATTATTTTTATTATTACAAACACACCAGGTGTGTCAGCCTTGAAGTTTCTTCGGTTAAAAACGTTGCCGAATCAACATTGAATAATTACTGGAATTATAACCGGGAAGCTCTTTTATCCTACATCCTGGAGAGCTTAAACGGGATACGGGGTACTGTTACCGACACGAATACAAAACAGGGGCTGAAAGCCAAGATCTTTGTTAACAGCTTCGACAAGGACAGTTCCCACGTCTATACTGATATGCCGCATGGCAATTACTACCGTCCGATTATCGCAGGAACTTACAGCGTAACGTATTCGGCTCCGGGCTGCCAGCCAAAAACAGTTCAAAACATCAAAGCCGAAAACGGCAAGGGGACGATTGTCAATGTAGAGCTTGTTTGCGGAACATGCGTTGACGAGATTGCCACGGTAAAAAGAACGAAATCCGGATTCTTCCCTCCGCCAAAGGCGTCAAAATTGCTTTCAATAATTATAGCGGAAACGTTAAAGCTGCAATATATGATTTAAACGGGAAAGTAGTGAAAACCTTACCGGCAACCGCGGCAAACACTATGACATGGAACGGTTTAAACAACAATGACAACCCTGTTGTTTCCGGTTGCTACGTATTAAAGATCCAGGCAGGGAATAAAAGTTTGTCGAAAACTTTTGCTTTGACCAGATAAACTGCATGGGGCTGGAGGTTATTGGAATTTAAAAGAAAATATACGAGGAGATAAAGGATTTAACGCAGAGGTATCAATAGTATTTTACCACCCTTGTTTTTGGGGAGAAAGAGGAGAGGGAATAATGATTCGCTTTAAAACCGTCTTTTTTTTATTATTGTTATGCGGCGCCTGTTTTCAGGGCCATACAGGCACGACAGCAGAATTGTTGAAGGCTCAGAACCAGCTTGATTCAAGGGGAGAAGTCTATTATTGCTTTTATGTAAACAGTTTGAAGGATATCGGCCCCCTGTCGGATATCATTTCCCTGGATAAATTCGAAGGTACCTGTGTCTATGCGTACGCAAACAGACAGGAATTCGACGAGTTTTTAAAATATGGCTTCTCTTATGAAGTATTGACTCCCCCCAGCCTGGCTGCCACCGGCGTCGTTATGTCGGATTACGAAAATATCACCTTTCCGCTTACCGACTGGACTAAATATCCCACCTACACCGGTTACCAGAACATCTTAACCCAGCTACAAACAACCTATCCTCAATTTATAAAAGTACAGGAGCTCGGAACCAGCAACAACAACAGAAAACTGCTGGTTGCGAATGTATCTAAAAACGCCGGCACCAGGGAGTGCGAGCCGAAATTTCTCTGGAACGCAGGTATACACGGTGATGAACTTTTACCCATCATGCTGACACTGCGCCTTATGGAGTGGCTGTGTGTGAACTACGGAAAAGACGCCCGCGCGACAAGGATACTCGACAGTATCGACTTATGGATGAGTCCGATGCTCAACCCGGATGGAACGTATAAAGGAGGCGACAACACTGTCACCGGGGCCATTCGCTATAACGCCAAAAATGTCGATATGAACCGTAATTATTCGCGTTTGCCAGGACTAGGAACCAACCCAACGCCGGAAAAAGAGACAAAAATATATATGGACTACGAAAAGCTCCATGTCTTTGTCATGGGCCTCGGATGGCATTCCGGTACCGAAGGGATTTCGTATCCATGGTCATGCGTCTCGAGGTCGCATATAGACGATCCGTGGTTCATGTATATATCGCGTAAATTCGCAGACACGGTACAATCCAAGGGCCCCAACGGTTTTTTTGACGATATAAATAATGGCGCCGGCCAAGGGTACCAGCATCTTTATCCTGCCACAGGCACCGAGAAAGATTATCTGGTCTATTTTCACAAGAACAGATCGAATTGTATTGAATCCTCGACCGAAAAAATCCTGCCAGAGTCCAAACTGGAAGCGCATTGGGGATATTATTTAAACGCGATGCTCACCTATACCCAGCAATGTCTTAACGGCATTCGCGGAACCGTGACCGATTCTGTTACCGGTGCTGGTAAAAAAGCAAAGATCTGGGTGGACAACCATGATAAAACGGATGACAGCTCACAGGTATACGCAGACCTCCCGCACGGTAACTACTACCGCCCGATAATCAAGGGAACGTATAAAGTAACTTACTCCTGCGCCGGCTGTGTATCCAAATCGGTTTCGAATATTGTTGTCGAAAATGACAAAGCTACGATTGTTAATGTCAAGCTTGATTGCGGATCGACCCCCATAAAAAGCAGCGTTAAAAACTCCTGCAACCAGATTTCAATACTCCAAACGGGCAACCGTATTACAATAGAGTGCCGCGCCCTTAAAAGTCTGCAGACAGCCGCTATCTTTGATATGTCGGGCAGGATGGTAAAATCACTCCGCCTGCACTCTGCGCATGAAAAAATTATATGGGACGGAACGGATTCTGCATCAAAAAGAGTCAGTGCTGGCGGTTATATAGTGTATATAAAATCTATCGATGGAAACATAACAAAGCGTTTCATATATACTAACCGATAAAAAACATTTGCAACTTTTCGATGAAGTAAAAACACTGCTTTTAAAAAAGCAGTGTTTTTTTATTAAAAGAAAAAAACCACTACCTCTGGTAGTCGGTCCGAATAATATGGTTCAACCGGTCGATTAATTAAGTGCATAAATTATATCTGTACCTCCCTGAAGGGTATGCCCATTCGAATAGGAGGTACAGTATGAAGAAACGCTTAAAGAAATTATCTCATTCGCTTTATGAATGCAAGTATCATATTGTTTTTTGCCCCAAGTATCGATATCGGGTGTTTGAAGGGGAGATAGGAGACTATTTTAAAAGTCAGGTGTATAGTCTGGCGCGGCAGAAAGAGTTGATGGAAGTTGAAGAAATAAATGTGCTTCCAGATCATATACACACCATACTATCGATTCCTCCGAAATATGCAGTATCGGATGTGATGGGATTCATGAAAGGGAAGATGGCACTGAATCTATATCACCGATATGAAAAATTCGGGAAAAGATACTGGGGGCGCCACTTGTGGTCACGCGGATATTGTGTAAGTACGGTTGGATTGAACGAGGAAGAAATCCGTAAGTATGTCCGCTGGCAAGAGGCGGAAGAGAAAAAAACTGAACAATTAGATTTAGGCTTGTAACTATTAACCAAGGCGTACCTTTCAGGTACTATTAATCAAGCCACCGCCTCTGGCGGTGGTAGTTGACTTATATTGAAATCATACTATATTAAATAAAAAACCTACTCTTTTATTATCAGTATGTTTTATTTTAATAATATTTAATAATAATTGCTCACAATACAAATCTCTGCTTTTTCATTATTCCAAAAGGAGGGTTTTAATGATTAAAAAACTTTGTATGGTTATTGCTGTTGCGGGGTTCATGTATAACAGCACACACGCCCAGAACGTCGAGGCGGTTAACGCAAGGCTTGACGCAATGGGTGGCATCGGGGCGCCCGGGGATATCGGATGGGTTGTTGATAAACCAAGCTATCTGTATGCGTGGCGGGATTATATTCAGGCGTCGGGTATTATCAAGGATATCGAGGGGCTGGGTAAATCGTACGGTGCCATAATCGCCACAAAATCATTAGGCAAACATCTTACTATGGGGTTGACATTTAACGACAGACGGGCCATGATGGGTTCCTTCTATACGATATCCTCCGAATTCGGGGGTTTTACCGATAATTTCGCCGCAATGCAGCTTGGGAAATGGCTTGCAAACTGGCCGCATCTGGGTTTCTGCATCAGACCCAACGACAAGGTCTCGATCGGCATCGGCGGGTTTCTGGAGCAGTCCAAGATGGACGCCGAACATAACAAACAGATCCCCTATCAATTCACCGGAACCAGCGGCCCCGAAACTGGTGAAATCAGTTATGATTCAACCACGGTCAGGAAGTACCTTGGCATCGGTATAATAGCTGATGCAAGAATCTGGTTCGGCACATTCAGAATCAATCCGGAATTTAAAATGTTCATGCCCAACCTTGACGGAAAAGCCAAGACAAACGCATTCCCCAGCTATAACACAAGCCATAACGTAACCCAGAACTATACTATCATGGACATTGATGACCAGGCTAAAACCACCGGTTTAGGCGACAACATGTACTTGCGAGGCGCAGTCAAATTCTCAAACACCATCAACGAAACCTTCTGGATCGCGGGACTGTTTTATACAAACCAGAAATTCAAACTCGAAAGAAGCATAACAATCGACAGCGTAACTCTGGCTCCCAATACCGCCCCGAGTAAAATAACCACCTCAACAACAGAACAAACCTTTGCTTTTAACAGAACAGATTTTAACTGGTGGATCGCATGTCAGCCGAACTTTCTTGGTAACATTCTTTTCTCCCCTGAATACTTTGGTGGCGTTCAGGTTTATAAAAAATCTCCGCCGGAAGGACGAACTGCGGACAGCACTTTTATCGTTATAAGTACCAAAATTCGATTTGGGACAGAAGGACATATCAAAGATTTCTGGGTTTTTGACGAGCTTCTCCCGAGATTCGGTATGACCTTTTATGCCGCACGAGAGATCTGGCAGTATTTGGACTACGAGAAGGCCGACAGCACCACCATTGATGAAAATATCAAATGGCCCTACTCAACGAACTGGGACAAAGACTTGACAGATGCCGGGAAAGGGGCAAAACTCTGTGCTGGATTCGGCTTAAAAAGAGGCCGCGGCTCGTTTGATATCAGCATGGATATTCTTACCTGGATAAACGGGACTGTGACCGGACCCAGCGCGGCATTAGTATCATTTTGCCTTGATTTCGGCAGAAAAGATGAATAATGTAATCTAAAAAATAAGTGGCGCTTAAAGGCTTCCTTCAATAGAGGAAGCCTTTTTTTAACTCTGAACTCCCTCTATATATCCCACAGCACCGGTCTTGATATTCCCCGCATTCGCCTCATCCGTATCAAGGTGCATGGCGAGCTTAAAGTTGGGATGCACCCGCACCAGCACGTCACCGAACACGACCTCACGGTCGCTCTGCACGCGCACCCGCACCTTGTACTTGTCGCGCAGGCCGAAGCTTAATGCATCCTCAGGTGACATGTGTATGTGCCGCAATGCACAGATAACGCCTTTTTCGATGGTCACGGAACCCTTTTCCCCTTCGATGGTAATACCTGGCGTATCGGCAAGGTCTCCCGATTCCCGGATCGGCGGATAGATGCCGAGCCGGAACTGTTCGGTCATCGAAATTTCGACCTGGGTCTGGCTGCGCACCGGACCGAGCACGCGCACCCTCTCGACGCGGCCTTTGGGACCCGCAAGGGTAACGGTTTCTTTGCATGCGAACTGTCCGGGCTGGGACAGTTCCGAAACAGGCGTCAAATCGTAGCCGGGGCCGAAGAGCGCCTCGGCGTGTTTCTTTGACAGGTGTACATGGTGAGCGGACGCCTCGATGGGAATCGGCCGCTCCTTCTGCGTATCAATTATTCTTGTAATGGCGGTGCTGCTCTGGGCGCGCAGGGACTGGCGGGCTATCATCAGCTCCTCGTCCGTGGGGATGACCAGGACCCGCACTTTTGAATCGTCGGTCGCTATATCAAACACGTCGCCGCCGGGGTCGGCGCGCCGGTTCCTTTTTTCGTCAATCTCTATGCCCATATACCCGAGCCGCTGGCACGCGAGGCTCCGCACCCCCGCGCTTCCCTGCCCGATACCACCGGTAAAAATGAGCGCGTCCAGCCCGTGCATGACAGCAACATACGCGCCGATGTATTTGCGGATATTATAGCAGAAGGTCTTATACGCAAGCAATGCGCGGTGATTTCCCTGATCCGCGGCGCGTTCAATTTCGCGCATGTCGTTGGATATGCCCGACAGGCCGAGCAGGCCGCTTTGCTTATTGATCAGGTCGTTGAGTTCCTGCGCGCCCAAGCCCTCTTTCTGCATAAGATAAATCAGTACCGCGGGGTCCAGGTTGCCGCAACGCGTGCCCATCAGCAATCCCTCGGCGGGCGTAAATCCCATGGAGGTGTCGACGGACCTGCCGTGGTCGATGGCGCATATCGAAGCGCCGTTGCCCAGATGGCAGCTTATGAGCTCCAGCTCTCCCAGCGACCGTTTCAGATACTCGGCGGCTTTCATCGACACGTAGAGATGCGACATGCCGTGGAATCCGTACCGCCGGATCTTTTTCTGTTTATAATACTCGTAGGGCAATCCATAGAGATAGGCGAACGGGGGCATGGTATGGTGAAAAGCCGTATCAAAAACCGCCACCTGTTCCGCGTAGGGAAAGATTCTTTGCGCCTGGCGTATACCGACAATATTTACGGGATTATGGAGCGGCGCAAGATCGGACAAGGATTCTATCTGGGAAAGCACCTCCGGGGTAATAACCGTGGGGCTGATAAACAGATCGCCGCCGTGCGCAACCCGGTGTCCCACCAGGGAGATGTCGCGCGGCGCCACCTGCGTGTTCATCTCGGAGGAGCAGAGGTGTTCCACCATTGCATCAAAGGCTTCGGCGTGCCCTCCCCTGGAAAGGGTGCGGGATACGGCTCCTTTTGCTGTGCGGCTTGCCAGGTTCATCTCCTGCGTGCCTATTTTTTCGATGATGCCCCGCACATTATTCCGCTCATCCCCGGTATCGAAAAGGTTGAACTTTAACGATGAGGAGCCGCAGTTTATCACTAAAATTTTTGTTGGCTTTTCGGTCCTCAATTTGAAACCATACGGATCGTCTTTGCGCCGCATGGTAAATTCAGAGAGGTTTTTCCCGGTTTTTTCGTCAAACGCCCATTTCTTGATGCGCTCCGACAGGGAGCGGGTAAGCATCTGCACCGCCTTGGGGTTGGTGACCAGCATCGAAGAAAAGAGCATCTGCGGTATAAGCAGCGCTTTGCACCGGGTGACGCCGATAACATCCGCGATGGTTTTGTCACCGGTCATCAGTGATATCTCCCCGAAAAAATCCCCCGGTTTAAAGGTGCCGACGCGGAATATTTTTCCGGTATTATCCGTTATCGAGGCTTTTGCCTCTCCCTCGATAAGCACGCCCAGGAAAAGGCCCTCCTCGCCGTATTCAATAACCGCTTCATTACCCTCGAACGTGGTAATCTGCGACCCCTCGACAAGATTCGTCAGCGCATCGTCGGAGAAATCTTTAAAGAGGTTGACCTTCTGTTTTAAAAACTGGATAATTTCCGTTGTATTCATATCCTGCAATCCTCTTTTTTATCCGTGTCCTTCAGTACCGTTTTCAAATGTGCCTGCGGTAAGCTCCGCGATACTGCTGCGTAAGAACGGATGGCTTGAGTACAAACCCTCCGTTCAACGCAGTATTATAAAGTATATGATTGATGTTGACAGTAAAGCAACAGGTATCGTATATCATTACCGCTCTTTTTTTTCAGTAAACACCTTTGATCCGAGCCAGCTTGTTATGGAAAGTATAAGCCAGCCGAGTATTGCCGAGCCGAGGCCGCGGATCGCGAATCCCGGAAGCAGGGCGGCAACCAGGGCCAGCATTGCGCCGTTGATAACCAGCAGAAAAAGGCCCAGGGAAACAATGGTTATCGGAAAGGTAAGAATAATCAATACCGGCCGAAGCACCGCGTTTACAATGCCGAGCAGGAACGCCGCAACAACAAGCGTGAAAATCCCGTCAACACGGATACCCGGTACGATGTATGTCGTAACCGCGAGGCTTAAAGAACTGATAATCAGGCGGAGGAGAAATGATTGCATATTTTTTACATACAACATACATTTAACGGAAAAAGTGTTTTATTGAAACGATTCCTCCAAGCTTCCTGTGGGTACTTATAATATCATCATCTTCAACAACAAGTTTCCGAGCCTTGATCGCTGTATCCTTTCCGTTTTGAAAATTCCGTGTTTTGAGTTTTTTTCTACTTTTTTTGTGAAGAACCATTCAAAAATGTCCTTTAAAACTTTAACTCGTCATCTATGCGGCTCGATAATCACTTTTATCGAATCTCTGGATTCAGCCACCAGCCTGAACCCCTTTGCTGCTTCCGCAAGTGGAAGTCGGTGGGTGATAAGATCGGTCACTGCAACCCTTTTCGCTCCTATAAGCTCAAGCGCCGTCATGCAGTCGTACGGACTGCCTCCATACGAAGGCAGCAGCGTTATATCGTTGCGCCAGAAATCGTTGACCGGCACCGGCAGTTCGATACCGGGCTCCGGCGCGGCAAAAAAGAGCACTACGCCGCCGCGGTCAACCGATTGCAATGCCTGCTTAAAAGCCGGCAGCGCACCGGTGCAGATAATGGCAAGATCGGCAAGCCTGCCGTTGAGCTGATGCACACGCGTTGGAATGTCCTCGTCTGCCTTGATTGCATGATCAGCCCCCAGGCGCAGGGCTGCTTTCAACCGGTACTCGTTCACATCGGTAGCAATAATTTTACCGGCGCCACAGGCGCGCGCAAGCATGATATGCAGCAGTCCCGAAATCCCGCTTCCCAGCACCAGAACGCTCTGGCCGGGCTTGAATCTCGCCACCCGCTGGCCGCGCAATACGCAGGCAAGGGGCTCGACAAAGGTGCCTTCATCATAGGAGACTTCTTCGGGCAGCGCAAAAACTCCGCGGTCGACATTGAGCGCCGGTGCGCGCAAAAATTGCGAAAACCCGCCGGGATCAAAGTTGGTCGTGTGCAGGGTCTCGCATGCGGTGTGATTGCCGTTCAAGCAGTATCGGCAGGTGTTGCAGGGAATATGATGCGACACGAAGACCCGCTGGCCGACCCGGAATTTTTTCACCTCTTTGCCGACGTCAACGATCTCACCGGCGATCTCATGACCCAGCACAATCGGCGCTTTTTTGATACGATACCATTCAAGCACGTCGCTGCCACAGATGCCGCTCGCCATAACCTTGACCAGAAGCTCCGCCGGGCCGATCGTGGGCACCGGTTTCTCTTCGATTCGGACATCGTTGTTGTTGTAGTACATTGCAACAAGCATAATAATCCTTTGAAGGAGAAACTTTAATAAAAAGAATCTTCAGGTATAATAAAAAGAATTCAGCCTGAAATTTGAAACTTGAAACTTGAAAAAAATTTGATTCCTGAAACGTTCTTCCTGCTCTTTTTCGTTTTGACTTTGATAGTTTTGGGTGTGGCCTTAATTATAGCCAGACTTTTCTTTATGAAACCAAGGTTTTTCGTGCTCGTGCTCGTAATCGTAATCGACATTTTTTTTACCCGTTGTGTTTAAAAAAACGATTCCGATTACTATGGAGTATAATCCCGCGTTTGGCGCGGGAATGAGCAGCACGAAGGAAATTTTTGCCTAAAATTAAGCTTGCACCCATAATTTTCAGTATTGTTTCGGATTTCGAAATTCGAATTTCGTATTTATTTACTGTTTACCATCTCATCATACACTTTTTTAGCCTGCTTTACCGTCGCTTTTTCGTGAATAATCGCCTGAAGCGACCGCGCCATTGCCACAGGCTGCGGGCTCTGCCACACGTTTCTGCCGAGATTCACGCCCACAGCGCCCTTCTGCATGCCGTCATGTACAAATTCCATTACCTCAACTTCTGTTTCGCATTTCGGGCCGCCTGCCATGACCACCGGCACCGGGCATCCATTGGTAACTTTATCGAAATCCTCGCACCAGTAGGTTTTGACGACCTTTGCACCGAGCTCCGCGCACACGCGGCAGCACAGCCCCAGATACCGGGCGGTGCGCTTCTCAAGCTCCTTGCCCACGGCTGTGACCGCCATAACCGGAATACCGAATGTCTCGCAGGCATTCACCAGATCGCACAGGTTTTTCAGCGTCTGTTTCTCGTAATCGGTGCCGATAAAAACAGAGACGCCGACCGCGGTTGCATTGATACGGATAATCTCCTCGATGGACGTGGTGATAACCTCGTCGGCAAGATCCTTTCCCACAACCGTGGGACCGCCGGAAACCCGGAGTATTACCGGCAGCGGGCAGGATGTATCTATCGCGGCGCGCAGCACCCCCCTGGTGACAAACAGCGCGTCGCAATACGGTATAAGCGGTTTGATAGTCTCCGCAGGTTTCTCAAGACAGTGCGTGGGCCCCTGAAAATAGCCGTGATCTATGGGCAGAAAAAAACAGTGCCCGTCGGGCTTGAAAAGGCGGTTTAAACGATTCTGCATTCCCCAGTCCATAATTTCCTCCAAAATATATATATATGTTATTCGTTTGTTACAGGTTTTAAGAGCTGATACCCGTGCTCAATCAGCCAGTGATGAAACTGATAGGTCGTATAGATGCAGGAAGCCTTGCAAATACCCCTTATTTTTTCATACTCAACCGACCCTTCACGCTCCTTCTGCAGATCACGCTGAATTCGGCACTGCACGTCGCGGCAAAACTCGCGCCTCTGGTACTCCACAAATCCTTCCAAAATCATACAGCAGATCCTCTCTGTCATAGTAAACAGTGCTGAAACCACGTTAAAAATAACAAAAGCCGGAATAGAGGACAACTATTATAACCCCAACGGTCACCGGCATTCTGAATCCTGCCTCTGGACAGGTTTTATGTATGCATGCGAAGCCTTGTGCATACTGCAGAAAGCCAAAACGCAGGCCGAACCGTTGAAACAGCAACCTCTGCTGTTTCGCGAGCCGAAATTGTAACAACTTTTTAACATAAACCCATTCCGGCAAAGCCCAGAATTAAGGAATAGGATTTGTATGCTTTGCGGCATAAGTGTCTGTACGTCAAATTTTCTGCGCAGGAAGCGCAGATAATTTTCCTACAGACACTAAAGCACACGCAGCATCGCAATACGTATATTAAATTTATCCGGTACAACGGTATACAACCATAACCACAAGGATGAGAAAATATGGAAGCGACAAAAAAACCATCAAAACCACTGCTACCCCTTATAAAACTGACTATCTATACACTCTCCTCTCTGGCGGCAGCAGGCATCATCGCCTACAGCATGATCAGCCTTTCAACGGCGCTTGGCGGTTTCAGCGCGGAAGTGCTTCTGTCCCCCATACGGTGCGGGTATACGGTGCTGCTGAAATCCATGATCATGTATATACTGCTGGGCACGGTGTTGATTGTCACAGGAATTCGAAATTCGAAGCTCTGGTACCTCCTGCCCGTGGGATTGATCGTTCTTGCCGGATATTGGCTCATGTCAAGCCTCTTCGTCGTAAAAATGCTTGCGAAACTGATGGAGCAGTGACAGCCGTTTTTCTATGAGACGCTTCGGTTCTTTTATTCTGAATAACCGCTACTGGCTTATCGCCGCGATCCTTGCACTCTCTGCGGCCCTTGCCTTTTTCGTCCCCGAACTGAAAATAGAAGAGGACGAGACTACCTGGTTTTACAACGACGATCCGGTGCTCACCGAATATCAGAAAATGGAGCAGACGTTTATTACCAACGACATCGTGCTTATCGCCTATAAGACGCCCGGCGCCCTGCAGAAGACCGAGCTTGCCTACTGTGCCGCTCTTTCGGAAAAACTGAAGAACATACCGTCGGTGAACGAAGTGATAAGCCTGAGCACGGTCGATGACATCATTGGCACCGCCGAGGGACTTGAAATCAGGCCGCTTGTAGAGAACCCGGACGCCTCATCCGCCGAAAACAGCGGTCTGAAGCAGCGTATCGACCGGAACCCTTTCTTTAAAAAAATTCTTGTGGCGGATGATTACCGGACGCTCGGCATCGTTGTGCGGCTGAAATGGGAAGAAAGTACGCAAAAAAAAACAAGCGATCTTTCGCGCGAAACAATCGATGCGCTTAAAAAATTCCTGCGACAGGAGTCGGAAGCCACCGGCAGGCAATTCTTTGTCGGCGGCAACGCCATGAATAACACGGAAGTGTCGGCAATGGTCGAACGGGACATGTTTCGCTTTTTTCCCCTTTCGCTTCTGCTGGCTGCGGTCGTGCTTCTGATCATTTTCAGGGACCTGACAAGCCTCATATTCCCGATCGTATCCGTGGTGCTTGCGCTGCTCTGGACGCTGGGACTGAAAGGAATGTCCGGCGTGCCGATCACGCCGGTTTCCACGACCCTGTTTGCGCTCATTAACGTCATAGGCATTGCGAATTCGGTTCATCTTATCAGCTATTACAACTCGGTGAAGCATGCACACCCGACCGTGCGCGACGCGCTGCTCGAAACAATAGAGCGGGCCGGCAAGGCGTGTCTTTTTAATGCGATCACCACGGTGTTCGGATTCGGTTCCCTGTGCATAAGCCCGCTTCCGGCAATACGGAACATGGGCATCTTTGCGTCCGTCGGCATCATGCTCTCGTTTCTCTTTTCGTTTATCATTGTTTCCTCTGGCATCCTTTTATTCAAACCCGGCGGGCCGGCGCGCGTAAAACAGGTCGACGAAAAACGCGGCGGGCTTTTAAATATGATCTCTTCCGTTAATCTTCACTATCCGCGAACCATTATCATCATCTGCTCGGCAGCCACGCTGCTGATGGTATTCGGCATTCCGAACATAGAGGTGGAGAGCTCAATGCTCGAATACCTCAAAAAACATTGTCAACTCCGCAAGGACGCGGAATTCATAGACAGCACCCTTGCAGGCATATCCAGCGTCGAAGTCATGCTCACGGGGAAAGAGGACTCGTTCAAGGATCCACATATACTCAACAACCTGGAGAGACTGCAGCTGGCTGTGCAAAAACACCCGAAGGTTTCGATGTCTCATTCCATCGCCGACTACGTCAAGCTCATCAACCGGGCGCTGCATGAGGATGAGCAGCAGTATTACGTGATACCCGAAACGCGGGAAGCGGTAGCGCAGAGCCTTCTTTTATATGAGATGTCCGGCGGCACCGAGCTGGAAGAGTATGTTACAACCACCTGCGACATAGCGCGCATTTCCATCAATACTCGGCAGATGAATCAGAAACAGAGAAACGCGCTGCTCGACCGGATCAACCGTTTCTGCATCGATAATTTTCCGACACTGGAGTATACCGTCACCGGTTTTGACAATCTGGTGTATAAAACCACCCAACGGATCGTCTCAACCCTTATACAGAGCCTGGCGCTTGCCCTGCTGGTGATACTGCTGCTCATGTGCCTTCTGTTTGGTTTAAGGGCCGGGCTTGTCAGCATCGTTCCCAACTGCCTCCCGATATTTTTTCTGCTCGGGCTCATGGGATACGGCGGCTTCAAACTCGACGTCGCGACCGCAATAATCGCTTCCATTGCCATCGGCATTGTTGTCGATGACACGATTCACTATTTCTTTCACTTCAAACATGAGCTTTCTATTACCGGAGACCGTACCCTGGCGATGATCAATGCACACCGCAAGGTCGGCAGCGCCATGATCTTCACCTCGCTTATTCTTGCGCTCGGATTTCTGATATTCGTCCTTTCCGAAACACGCATTCTCTCAAATTATGGACTGCTTTCGTGTACAACAGTCATTGTGGCTCTTTTTGGCGACCTGTTTCTGGGGCCGGTACTTCTGGTAAAATTACCTGTGTTTAAACAGAATTATTCTAAAACCGAATGAGAGCCAGGATTTTATATGCCCAATCCTGAAAACCGGAAATCTATCGTCGCTATAGTACGATGCCCTTCATATGAGGAGCAGGTTGTTTTTGACGCAGTTATGCGGGGATTTTTCCTTCTGGGCGGGGCTTCGACTTTTTTCGATAAAAACGAACGCATACTGCTCAAACCCAACGCGCTCTCTGCCGTGGATCCCCGGCTTGGCGTAACAACCCATCCCGCGGTTTTTGAGGCGGTCATAAAAGTCATGAAAGAGACCGGGGCAACACTCTCCTATGGTGATTCGCCTGCGATGTATAAACCTATGCAGGCTCTGGAAAAAGCAGGCCTGAGCGCCGTCGCGGAAAAATACGGAATACCGCTTGCCGATTTTGAGAACGGACGGAAAGTGGTTCACAAGCAGGCACGGCTCAAGGGTTCCCTGTTTATCGCCAACGGTGTTCTGGATGCGGACAGCCTCGTCAGTATCAGCAAGCTGAAAACCCACGGTCTCACGCGCATTACCGGCGCGGTAAAAAACCAGTTCGGCTGCGTACCGGGGCTTAACAAGGCCCGGTATCACGCGCAGTTTCCCCTGGTCAACGATTTCTGCGCCCTGCTGGTTGACATCACCACGTTCGTACACCCGCGTTTGTATGTTATTGATGCGGTTATGGGTATGGAGGGCAACGGGCCGAACAGCGGAGAATTGAAAAAACTCGGGGTTCTTATTTTTTCCACCGACCCTGTTGCAGCGGATGCTGTGGCATGTAAAATTATCGATATCAAGCCTGAATTTATACCTACGTGTAAAATCGGTCAGCAGGCAGGGCTGGGGGTGTGCGATTATGACAAGATCGATATTGTCGGTGACCCCGTGGCAGACTTCATCGACAAAAAATTCAGAATCCCCAGAAAACCGCCGGCCTTTGCCGAAGGCAGGGGTTTGTTGCGGAAGATCGCCGGCGCAGTAATGCCAAAGCCTGTTATCGACAGGTCTCTTTGTGCAACATGCGGCGCGTGCATTGCAATCTGTCCGGTCGATCCGAAAGCCTTGAGCTGGAAAGGGGAAGAACAATCGGAGCCCCCGATATATGACTATCAGAAGTGCATCCGGTGTTTCTGCTGTCAGGAGACCTGCCCGCATAAAGCAATATCCGTACAAACCGCCATGATCGGAAAAATCCTGCCTGCTGTCGTAACCGCCGGTATGCTTGTCGGGCATTCGAAGTCCATACTTCGAAGAATTGCGAAGGGTATCCGAGGGAAATTTGACAAATGAGCTATTATTATTACTGTCAGCCGATTCCGGGAAAGATTTGTGTATGATTAAAAAACAGATAAAAACAAGTGCGCCGGTTTCGTCTCTTTTTAAAAACAGAGACCATTCAAAGGCAGCCTTGAGCCCGCTTCAGAAAAAACTTCTCAAAAAAGCGTCTCAACCTAAAGTGTCTGCACGGGATGTTCTGTTGTTATGTAAAAGGGGACTCTCTTTGCAGGGCATTGCACAGCGCCTTGCCATTACACCTCTGTCCGCCGCGATATATATCGAACGGTTGTTGCGAAAAAGACATGACATCAGAATCGATACCTTTGTCGAGCCTGAAAAAAGAGGCGCGATCGAGGAGGCTCTGTTAAGCCTGCAGACCTCCAGCGTCAAACGAATAGTGGCATTTCTGGGCGGAAAGGCGTCGGAAGAGGAGATCAGGATAGTGCGTGGATTTCTTCAGGGGAAAGATTTTTCCG
>Ga0105099_10001093_pt1 | contig 17424 bp, 14 predicted proteins | sample PPLLak3cmMay2015_2_FD_79138 | JGI IMG/M metagenome (GOLD analysis project Ga0105099, IMG submission 79138) | Freshwater sediment microbial communities from Prairie Pothole Lake near Jamestown, North Dakota, USA - PPLs Lake P8 Core (1) Depth... | ecosystem: Environmental > Aquatic > Freshwater >... | reverse complement strand
TAGCGGTCAGGCATTCGGAGTACTTGGAATTGTCCGCTGACGAGTTGGTGCGGATGATCGGAAAACCAGCAGCCATCATCGATTGTTTCGGCATTTTGACCGATGACGGCATCCGGCGATACCTGGAGCTCGGCTGCGAGGTCAAGGGGCTTGGGCGTGGCCATATCAAACGGATCAAGGATCAGATTCAAAAGGGAAAATGAAACGGATTGACCCGATTGCCGGATCCCGGCCTGATTTCATAAAGATTGCTCCCATCATAGAGGGAGGCGATAAAAAGATCGCAGGCCAAATATGTTTTGGCTGTTTTCTATCCTGAAGCAAGAGTCATTCATGCATGGGAGAGATGTGGTCATAAGAGCTTAAAATTTGCAAAAATAACAGTGCAATCCATGATTGTCTATTTTAATAAATGGGGATGGAAGTTGGTGTAAAAGAAAGAGGATTAATATGAAGAAAATTTGTTTGCTAAGCACTTGCAACATTAAGCATATGACTTTATCGGCTCTTTATACAAATTATCTAGATAAGAATAATATTGAGTACGATATAGTATACATTGATAAATATGATAAAGAAGAAGGTACTAATGCGAAAAATGTATATAGGTGGAATTTAAATATTAAAAAAAAATGGGGTTTTCTGAGAAAGCTCTTATATTATTGGAAATTTAAAAGATTCGCGACCGATATATTGTTGAAAAATAATTATGACTTCTTAATAGTATGGAATGAATTTACAGCCTTTATGTTTGCTGCTTTTTTAAAAAAACATTTTAGTAACAGATATTCAATCAATATTCGTGACTATCACTATTTTAGATTTCCACCCGTGAAACATCGGTTGAAAAGGGTGATTACTTCCTCTTCATTTTCTACAGTTGCTTCTAAGGCTTTTATTCCATATTTACCACAATATGATTATGTCGTTATTCATAGTTTAAATAAGAAATTAGTTGAATCGCTTAACCCACGTGAAAAATTACAAGAAAATACAAAACCCATAAGGATATTATATTTAGGTTATTTGAACTATCCTGAAAATGTATGCAAGGTCATAGATCAAATTGAAAATGACAATAGATTTGTGTTTGAACTAGCAGGTGTTGGAGTAGATATCATTAAGAAGTATGTCTTGGAGAAAAAGATTAATAACGTCATTGTACACGGCCCGTTCGAACCGAAAGATACTGCTTCTTTTTTAGAAAATGCTGATATACTTTATAGTTTATATGATGTCGGTAATAAATTTGTTGATACTGCATTGTCTACTAAGTTGTATTATGCCACTTATTTAAACATACCAATAATTGTTTTTAAAGATACTTTCATGGAGAATGTTAGTGGATCGCTGAAGATTGGATTTAGTGTAAAAAAGAATATGTTAGACGGTATGGCAGATAATTTGTACAATTGGTATCATACATTAGATATGCTTGAAATAAAGAAAAACTGCAGCGATTTCATTAATGAGATTGAAAGATCACATCAAGAACTGGAAAAGAATTTAGTGAAATATTTGTTAAGTAGAACGAATCCTCCAAAAGAAAACAAGTTGCGCCATACTATGTCATAGTAGTTGGTTTACTATGAAGGCATTCAACGTATGAGGAATGCCATTAAAGAAAACCGGATTCATTTTCAACCCGGCATGAGTTTAGACGAATTCCTAGCCCGAAATGAGAGTGCAAGCCAATTTGCTAAATTCAGAACTGTTAACTTCATAAGGATCATTGACTTCTGAATCATTTCTCTTTTACGGCTGATATTTCAGGAGATTTTCAGGGGCGTGGGGCACAGCCCCACCCCCAAAAACAACCGGGAGATCAATATAAATCAGAATATTAAAACTGGCTCAGAATAAAAACAATATATCGATTTTTGAACTGAGGTGACTTGCGGAAATCAGTTATTCCACAGCTTGGAGAATCAAACACAAGCATATCAAGTCATATTCGAGCGCGAACTCAAAGACTCGATTATACGGGCGTATCGAGGCTGATGATTTATAGTTTGGTGGTGTAAAGATAGGGAGCGGATCTGAAAATAAAGTGCCATTAATTGCTGCAGTAGGTCACTGGCACTGAGATCAACCGTCGTTTCCGAAGGCGAAAAAAATGCTGGTTACGGCTAGTGGAAGATCAGTGCTAATTGGCAAATATTTCTATGATTGAGAGGATAGCAAAATGCGAAAAATAGCTTTCGTTGTAAACAATTTAGATTATGGCGGAGCTCAAAAAATGATTGCTTATCTGGCAAATTCATGTACTAGATATTTTACGAAAGTGTATGTGATATCATTGTCAAAAAAAAAAACTAATGTTGAAATATGTCAAGATGTAAATGTAGAAAAGATTGGCTATACTATAGGCAAGTCAAGGTCGAAAAAGATTGTAAATAAGTTATTCACTGCAATAAAATTATATAAGTTCCTTAAAAAAAAGTCTCCCGACATCTTATGTGTTTTTGGTCCAGATGCCTTATTGTTAGTCAATATGGCCTTAAGAAAAAGGAAATATTATTTGGTATCATCAGAAAGAAACTCTCCTTTACATTACAGTTCATTGTGGCAAAAAATTCTTCCTTATTTATATAATCGGTGTGATAAAGTAGTTTTTCAGACTGAAGGTGCTATGAATCACTATAGTGAAAGTATAAAGGCAAAAAGTGAAGTAATTCCAAATCCGTATATAAAACCAAGTGATTATGTAATCCCTTTGGTATTAGAAGCAAAACATCGAAAAAAGAAAATTACATGTGCTGCTGCATCCTTTGAACACAGAAAAGGCATTGATGTATTAATTGCAGCTTATGCAAGACTACGAAGTAAGCATCCGGAGTATGAATTAGAAATATTTGGAAAAGGTGAATTGCTAGGGAGTTATTTAAATTTAGTTAAAAAGCTTGATATTGAAAAGTACGTAATTTTTCCAGGAACCACAGTTAATGTAGTTAGAGACGTATTTGATTCAGCAGTTTTCGTTTTACCTTCACGGAATGAAGGTATGCCTAATGTTTTAATTGAAGTAATGGGTGCAGGAATACCAACAGTCTCAACAAATTGTCCGTCGGGAGGGCCAGCATTCCTGACTAATAATGGGGAGAGAGGATTGCTGGTGAATGTCGATGATGAAGAAGCGATGGCTAATTCAATCTTAAAAATAATTGAATCCGATGAGTTGAGTAACAAACTAAGTCAAAAAGGTAGGGAAATTGTCAGAATACTAGATATTAATACAATAACGAAATTATGGGTGGATTTATTCTTGGATTGTAAACCTGGATTCCTAAGTTGAACTTTAAGTTTTCTCTGGAGGCAGATGCAAAATTCTGAAAAGGGTATTTTATAAGACAATAGACCTAAAGGCGTTTTTCTTTTTTACAGCCGATATATCAGGGGTATAAAGGTTTAGATTTTTGGTGCCAAAAGAGATAGCAAAATAAGTTGGGCCTCCTTAGAGTAACAAATGAGGCGCCGTGAGGACAAGAAAGCGTTATGACAAGGCATTCAAAGCGTTTGAGCAGGATCATGATCTGGTGGCGACGATTGATCCAATGAATACAGACCTATTACGTGGTCTTGATATCAATCGTCCCAATCAGCTCTGGCGTACTGACATCAAGTATATCCGTAAGGTTAAAAGGTTCGTCTGTCTTTTGGCGATCATTGACTGGTACAGCCGGCATGCCCTTTTCTGGCGGCTTTCAACAATCTTGGATTTCTATTTTTGCAATGAAGCACTGAAGGAAGAGTTAAAAAAGCCTGGATGTTTTGAAAATTTGAACAGTGACAAGAGGGACAGTTCACCAGTAGTACGGCTTTGGCAGTCGTTGCAGGATGAGGCGGTGTATCTTAAGGCCTACGAGAATCTGACGTCTTGCCGAAAGGGGATTGGAGAATATTTTAAACTTTACAGCACGCAAAGACCGCATCAGGCATTGAAGAACCAGACAACTTTTCAGGTGTTTTGCGATGGCTTGATGAAGGCAGCGAATTTAATATGAATAACCCGGAAGTCCACCCTAAGAAACATCGCCTAACGGTCATGTCAAGTAAGACTATCGCAGATTTTCTAATAAAAGTGTGTAATTTAACCGTTCTTCTTTTGCTGTTTCTTCTCTTACTTACAGTATACACAAATCCGTATTACAATGAAAATTGGGCAAAAATAATAACTGTGGTTAGCATCTTTATGTTTTTATTTCAGATGCTACAAATGAAGAGGAGGAAAGTATCAATTATAGATTTTCGATTGTGGTTGATTGTTTTATTCTATGTATTTAACTTTGGGCGTGTATATTTACATGCTTTTTCATTAGATGATCAAATTTTCTTTAATCTTATAAGTAGGTATCCTGAAGAATTATTGTTTAAAACTTCTCTATTTATTATTTGTGCCATTCATGCATTTTTTATTGGCATGATGAGTAGAAACAATAGAAAGGAAATAAAAAAATCTATTCCTTCTGACAAAGTAGTTTTTAAAACAGGGATTTCCTTGCTTATATTCTCGTTACCATTTAGATTGTTCATTGATACTATAAATGTTATCGCAATTCAAAAGACGGGTAGCTATTATTCAATAGAGAATATTTCAGGAATCGCAGATGACTTTGCGTATCTGTTTGTGCCCGGTGTAATATTCACACTTATGGGCTCTAAGAAAGGTAAAAGTTTTGAAAGGCTGTTAATTGGAATAACAATAGCTTATTTGTCAATAATCATGTTATTGACGGGAGATCGAAGGTATCAAATTACAGGAATAATAGCAATTATTTTGTCCTACGTTTCAAAACATTTCAAAAAAATGTCTTTTAAGAGGATATTCCCCTACGCAATATTAGGTAGTATTGGCATAAATTTTATCACAACAATTAGAAGTATTCGGTTAGGAGGCTTAAATGATGTATTTAGTTCTACAACTATTTACGTCTTTTTTGAGGATTTCATAAATCGGAACATTATATACGAGATATTTGCTGAATTTGGTCTTACTTTTTTTTCTGTTGTGGGAATTGTAGATAACATACCAGAAAGGATGTCGTTTCTATATGGGAAAACATTTATTGGTACACTTCCCTCGATCTTGCCAACAGGGTGGCTTTGGGGCGATTTTTTTAAATCAATATCCATCTCAAATATTATTAATAATCTTAACGGTGGATACCATGTTGGAGCTTCGTTAGTTGGTGACTTATATGCTAACTTTGGTTTATTGGCGATAATTGTCGCGCTTTTTTCGGGAAGGATACTCAATAAGATATTTTCTGAGCGTGCATTACATCAACATGGATATCAAGCAGCCAAGTATTTTTCGCAATTTTATATCTTAGTGAACATTGTCAGGGCCAGCTATTTTGAAATATTTAGGTTAAGTGTATGGGTATATCTTATCCCTCTAGTATTTATTTTCTTTTGGAAAAGGACAGGGCGGGAAACTACTACTAAATATTGAAAAATAGGTATTAATAGATAGGTTTACATGAATAAAAGCCGAGTAGAAATATGAGCAGTTTAAAAGATAAAACTATCAGTGGATTGAAAACTATGTTTTTATCAACCACTATCAGTTTTGTATTACAGTTTCTGTCAACCTTAATTTTAGCAAGAATTTTTGTTCCGGAAGATTTTGGAATTGTTAGTGCAGTGCTTATTATTGTTGGCTATGTTGATATATTTTGGATGGCTGGAATTGGACCTGCTATTGTTCAAAAGAAAGATTTAACAAATGAAGATATCTCTACTGGATTTACCACTTCAATTAGTTTAGGTATTATTATGATGATATTCTCAATATCAGGGTCAAAATTGATTGCGAATATTATTAATATTGAATCTAATGTAATGGTTGGAATTTTCTCATTATCATTTCTTATAAATAGTTTAGGATATGTCCCACTTTCTTTGGTTCAACGCAACATGAAATTCAAAATTATTTTTAGAAAAGAACTATTATCGAATCTGATCTTTATAATCTCTGCAGTTATCATGGGTATTTACGGTTTAGGTGTTTGGGGATTAGTTTATGCAAATTTGTTTAAGTATGGAACTTCTACAATAGTGTCTGTTCTTGGTTGTAAAGAAAAGATAAGAATTGGTTTTCATTTAGCTAGTTTTAAAGAACTTCTTTTTTTTGGTGGTGGTTACTCCTTATCTCGTTTTTTTAGTGAAACAGCAAGTCAGGGAGATTATTTTATTATAACCCAAACAATGGGAAGTTATTCATTAGGTATTTACAATAGGGCTTATCAATTAGTAGCAATTCCTGCAACACTATTGGGTCAAGCTATAGATCAGGTGTTTTTTCCTGTAATGTCAAAGCTGCAAGAAGATAATAAAGCTTTGAGTAAGATGTTTTATCTTAACACTTTATTTTTTTCTTCTTTATTTTTCCCAATGGGAATTGCATTGTTTGTTTTAAGTGAAGAAGTAATCCTGGTTTTACTAGGTAAAACATGGATAGAAACTGCTATACCACTAAAGTATTTGTCACTATTCATTTTTTTTAGAGTTGGTCACAAAATTAGTGACCCTGTGTTTAGGGCTAAAGGCAAAGTTTATAATAGAGCATTCATTCACTTTATATATGCTATTGCAATTGTGGTTTTTTCGTTATTAGGTTCAAAGTACGGATTAATCGGTGTTTCGATTGGTGTGGGAATTGCCTTGATTAGTAATTATTTAATAATTTTTTTAAAGACTTATTCGATTTTATTATTCAACATCAAAGACTATCTAAAACTATTTATTTATTTATTCATCTTATCATCCATAAACTTAGCTTTACTTGGTCAAATTAAAAGTATGATTAAAAATCATACTAACAATACTTATTTAACAGTTTTAATTGTATTATTCGCAACCTTGTTAATGACTCTTTTTACATTAGCAATTGAGTATAGGTATATTATTTCACCAAAAGAAAAAGAATTGCTTAAAGGATTATTAATTAAAAGGAAAAGGATAACAGTTAAAGGTTCTTAGTTCATAAAAAATGAAAGGAAAAGTCACTTGAAAAAAATAATAGTATGCGGGGCAACCCATGGATCAAATTATGGTGATTCACTTTTTGCAATGATTTTTAAAGAAAGTATTCAACAATATAAAAACTACAGGCCTTTATTTACAAATGTTTCTGAATATTCAAGATGTGTATTAAATGTCGATCAGATGACAATCAAAGATTTATTTTCTTCTGATGCATTAATTTATATCTCAGGCGGTTATTTTGGACAGTCTCACAAAGAAACATACAAAGTTTCATTATTTAGGTTTATTAATTATTATTTGAGTGGATTAATTACTATTTTAAGAGGAAAACCAGTTGCAATTATTGGAGTAGGTGCAGGGCCGCTGGAGCGTATTTTTCTTAAAAAGACAGTCGTTTATATTTTCAACAAGGCCAAAGTAGTATCTGTTAGAGATGAAATGTCTAAGGAATATCTTGTAAAATATGGGGTGAATAAGCCTATTTATATAACATCTGATACAGCTCATGTGATTGATGAAAAAAGGTATAATGTAGGAAATAAATCTAATTTTATAAAAAGTAAAGAAAAGTTTAATAATAAGCATATAGTTTTAGTGCATTTAGCAAGTAAAAATGAAGAAGTTTATAATGATATCATAGTCAATACTATTTTGGAGGAATTGGGGTCTGACCAAAAGTATGCATTTATAATAACAACAGACTATGTTACAAAAGAAATTCCTCGACATATTATAGAATTATTCCCTGAAGAAAGAAGTGAATATTATAAATTTTATGATGTGTATGAATTTACAGAGTTAATTGCAAGTGTAGATTCAATTTTTACTCCGAAATTACATGTAGGTATATTAGGCTGTACGTTTAATAAAGCAGTCTTGTCTTTTCCGTTACATCCAGAAAAAACAATTAGATATTATACGCAGATTGGCTATTTAGAGCACTGTAAGTCATTATTTGAAGTTGATAAACCTACCGTTAGGTCAATGATAGAAAAGTATTTAAATGACAGAATTGTTATACCCACAGGAATTAAAGAATTATCAAAGAAGAACATTCTATTATTAGAAGACTTTTTAGATTGTTTGTAGTTCTATCGCCGAAAAGAGCTCAGGCCGTGTAAATAAAATAGCATGCGAAGATTGTATTATCGGCTTTTATCTTTAAAGTAAAGGGTATAAAGATATGGCGAAGAAAGTTTGCCCGGTGATGATATGTACGGTTTTTTAAGCGCAAGGCCGAACGGATTGTTTCACAGGCAAAAAATGATGCAGGGGATCTGATTGGAACGGCTCTGCGCTTTGGCTCGGTATTAGGAACACAAGCCGAGGGCGATAACAGACGATTTCTGATTTATGACAAAGACCTGGCACAAGTGGTGGTTCTTGCCTTGGTAGTAGGCGATATGTTTTACTCTGGATCGCAAGATGCCGAGGTATTATATACTGCTTTTTTAGGTCAGATGACATATCTGGTGACGGTTCAAAATGAGAAAGAAGTTTCTTTTTTGTCAAAAGGAGAAAAAGAGGTTGATTATGTCTGAAATTGATGTCACGGTTTCCTTGATTGCTTTAAATCAAATTGATGATCTGAAGAGACTGCTGCCGACTTTGATCGAGGCGGTAGCGCCTGTTTCAGCTGAAATTCTGCTTGTCATCAACCGATCAAAAGATGGGACTGAAGAGTATGTCAGAAGGTATTTTCCGCTTGTCGATATGGTTGACAACCAGCAGGTCTCTGGTTATGGAGAGAATCATAATATCAATCTTAATAGAGCAAAAGGTCGCTTTTTTCTGATCATGAATTCCGATATGACGGTTTCACCAGCTGCGATAAAGGGGCTTAAGGAGTATATGGAAAAGCATTCTGAAGTTGGAATCGTATCGCCTCTTGTCTTTAATGAGGACGGATCGATCCAAGGGCTGAACAAGCGTCATCCCACCATACTGGATCTTTTTCTGCGACGATTTGTTCCGGGGAGATGGCGGCACTTGTTTCAGAAGAGGTTGGATTATTATGAAATGCGTGATCTGGGGTACGAAAATGAATGTGAAGTCCCTTTTCTTAGCGGTGCATTTATGTTCTGTCGCACGGATGTTATACGAACTATTGGAGGATTCGATCCTCGCTTTTTCCTCTATTTTGAAGACGCTGATTTGTGCCGGCGTGTTCAGAAAACGCACACAACGATGTTTTATCCTATCGAAGGGGCAGTGCATTTCTGGGCCAGAGCTGCCCACAAGCGCTGGAAATTTAGTTGGATTTTTATCAAGAGCGCTTTCAAGTATTTCAACCGGTGGGGTTACCAATGGTTTTGAAATATGTTTAACGGGATAGGAACTGAAAGCTCTGTTTTGAAACTTGATGTCATAACCGATGACTTTGCTTCGAAGCAGATGCACGAGTGTTTAGTTTTTTCGGGTATTGAAAAGATCAAATTAAATTCGGTAATGGAATCACCGGTTCTATGAATCTCAATTTGCTCAGTTGTTCAAAGAGGAGTAAGAGATCAACAAAATGATTGAGAAAACGCTACAAAGCAAGAAGTGTGTTTTGGTGACTGGTGCGAGCGGGGCGATTGGGCCGCGTGTTGTGGATGCTTTGTGCGAAGCGGGGTATTGTGTGCGGACTTTCTCGTTGGAGAAAGATAAGGCATACACGGCTGTGGAGTGCGTGGAGTCACTTGTGGGGGATATCACCGATGAGCTATCGGTTGCGCAGGCCATGCGAGATGTTTTTGCCGTTGTGCATCTGGCCGCATTGCTTCATGAGGATGAGGCGAAGCTGCCCTTTGAGTTGTACCATCAAGTCAATGTTCAGGGGACCCGCAATGTTATAAATCAGGTCTTGAAAGCTGGAGTGAACCGACTAATTTTCGCCAGTACAATTACGGTCTACGGAGCGGCTGTCGGCAGTAGAGTAGTTACCGAGTCGACAGAAGCTGATCCGCTGTCCCTATACGGGGTAACCAAGTATGAGGCCGAACGGATTGTTTTAGCGGCAAAAAATGATGCAGGGGATCTGATTGGAACGGTTCTGCGCTTTGGCTCGGTATTTGGAACAGGAGTCAAGGGCAATTACAGGCGTCTACTGGAAGCGATAAAACACGGCCGGTTTATTTCCCTGGGTAAGGGTGAAAATAGACGCTCACTGATTTATGACAAAGATCTGGCCCGAGTGGTGGTTCTTGCCTTGGAAAACCCCAGAGCCGCGGGCGATTTGTTCAACGTGACGGATGGACGACTTTATACCATGAAAGAGATTCTGCGAGCGATGTATTTCGCTCTGGATCGTAAGATGCCGAGATATTACATTCCGGTTTTCTGTGTCAGATTGCTTCTGTCCGTTGGCCTGATTCTGACCAGAATACTGGGTTTGAAGCTTCCCCTTCGGCCAGGGATGCTGGATAAGTACACCGAAGATGTGGCGGTCAGCGGTGAAAAATGCCGCCGTTTGTTGCGGTTTAAACCCCGGTATTCCCTGCAAGCCGGATGGAGAGAAATCCTCGGTCAAAAACATCCGTGTTGAAGATGGGGTGAAAAGGATGGTGAACAAAATATGATTCGATTTTTTGACATCGTTTTCTCTGTGATGGGCCTGATACTGGGTGCACCTTTGCTGCTGGTACTACTGATCCTCGGCTGGTTTGATACCCGCTCGCCCCTGTTTTTGCAGCATCGCGTTGGCCGCAGGCAAAAATCATTTCTTGTGTTGAAATTTCGCACCATGCGGACCGGTACTGCCTCAGTGGCGACCCATCTGGCTGATGCGTCTGCGGTGACGCCGTTCGGCCGATTTCTGCGACGCACCAAACTCGACGAGCTCCCGCAAATGTGGAATGTCCTGATTGGAGACATGAGCCTGGTGGGTCCACGGCCATGTCTGCTTAATCAGGAAGAACTGATCAAAGAGCGTGCTGCCTATGATGTGTTTGATGCCCGCCCAGGCATCACCGGACTGGCGCAAATTCAGGGGATCGACATGTCCACGCCAATACTGCTGGCGGAAACTGACGCCAAAATGCTTGCCAGCCTGAATCTGCGCACTTATTTTGGGTATATTTTTTTGACGGTACTCGGAAAGGGTTCTGGGGATAGAGTAAGAAATGTCAAAAAATGAGCCTGATCCCTCTGTCCGGTCGGCTCAATCAGGAGGAATGAATGGTTCTTTTGGGAGATGGTTTGTTGACGCCTTGTGAAAAAGAAGAAATCGTTGATTTTACTTCCCTGTTTCGGGCCGTGTGGCGTTGGCGCAAGTTGTTTATTACCGGGCTGGCGCTGTTTCTGGTCGGCGGAGGGCTGTTTATATGGCTGAGGCCTGAGCAGTTTGCCGCTGAAACCCTGATGCAGATTGGAAGCTTTGGAAAAGGGAAAAAAGGAGGAGGGTGGATCATTCAGAAGGGGTTATCTGTGCCGAACTTCAAAGATACGGAGGCGATGCTACATGATCTGAATGCTGTTTCTGTGCGCATGGCCAATGAAGCGGCCTTTACCCGGGAGGAGCGGGAATCGTTTCTGTCCGATGTGAGAGAAGATAGTTTTAAGAAATATTTTATTCCCCACACCAATTTTTCCCGGCTGGTCGAAATTGATGAGAAACCAAAGGCAACGGTGCTTGGCTTCCAGCTGAAATCAGTAGCCGATACGCCTCAAACCGCTCTTCGCTTCCTGCAATTCTGGGCTGATTTTTTGCGCAGTCGCTATCTCTTTTTTGCCATTAAGGATTATGCCTTGCTCGGGCACAATCATCTTTCTGGTGGAAAGAAGGATCGGATCCAAGTGGTGAGATCGTTTTTTGATCAATTGCAGGAACGGATGGCTCAGGCCGAAGGTGACGGCATCGTGCTGTATTCCGCTCTGAAGGAAATTCATGGACAGCGCTTCGGTGGCGATGTAGATCTGTCCGCCGCTGAACGACTTGTGGGAGACGCAATGTCTATGGATCTGAGTCACTTCCAGGATCTTTACTACGGTGTATTCGATTATCTCTCCACTCCCATTGCCAGGTCGCTCAACCCTCCAGGAGTGAGAGGGCTGCAGATGGTCTGCCTCGTCGGCCTGAGCCTGTTGTTCTGGCTGCTGGCGGTGGTGGTGGTGGACTGGGCCCGGCGCAATGCATCCCGGATCCGCATGAGTCAGTCGGGAGCGTGAAGCGATGAGCCTTTTTGTTACCGTGAATTGGATTCTGGTCGGGTTGACTGCGTTTATAATTCTGATCAACCTGCTCAAGGATCGTTCCCTGCTGGTCAAGCCCAGTGTGATGACCCTTCTTTTTTTTCACATCATGTGTCAGTGGGGTGCGGCTTTGGAGGCGGCGCGCGTAGAAGCCGTTCTGCCCATGCCTTGGGTGTTCGTCCTGCTCTCTCACGGCTTTCCCTTGCTCGGTTTGCTGATGTCGCTGCTGATCGGGCGGCGTGCGGCGCGAAGGGTCTGGGCTCGGGTCGTTAATAAGAATGAAGGCGACGAGACTGGTCAAATGTGGTCTGCGCTGATCCTGGCCTTGAGCTTGCTGGCCTTTCTGTTGTATTATTTTTCAGAAGTTCCCTTTCGGAGTACCGGCTTGTATGCGATTTTCACCGCACCCGAGACGGCCCCTATGGCACGGGACTTGTCGGTGAAATTTCTCGACAACGCCCTTCTGCGCTATGGACACAACATGGTCATGGCGGCCCTGGTGCCCCTGCTGGCGGTGCTGCTGTTTCAAATCTGCCGGATCTTGTTGAAAAGCAGAAAGTGGGGAAAGCTCTTAGCTGCTCTGGTCGGCCTGTTGCTGCTCTTTCCGGTGGCGAGCATTTCGGGGGCCAGATCCTATTCGGCCACTTTGGTACTGGTTCTTCTGGCCGCCTGGTTGCTGCAGAAAGGGGCTCGGATTTCTCCCATGCTGCCACTGGCCGCTCTGGTCTTCGTACTGGTTTTTCCCACCCTGCTGACCATTCTGCGCGAGGGGCGGACACTGACCTTGGACCGGTTCTGGCAGTATTTTAAGAACAATGCCTATCAGCGGGTCCTGGTCATCCCGATGGAGACAGGCCTGATGCATACGGCCTATACTCAGACTTATGGGACGTTTGGGGTTCGGGCCGTCCCCCGCCTTGCCCATTTGCTGGGGGTCGAGTCCATGGATGTACGGAATTTTGTAGCCAAAGTGTACAGCAGTAACCCAAAGGATACGACGACCATGAACACCGCCTACGTCTACGCCTACTACAGTTATTTCGGATTGCTGGCCTTTTTGCCTTGCCTGATCGGTCTTTGGCTACTGGACCTGAGCCTGTTGCTTTATCAGCGGCTGAGCACGGTGATACTGGTGCCCTGCATCGCAGCAATATCCATTGCTACGCATTCCTTTTCTGTTTGCGAGTACACGATCTCTCTCTTCTCTTTCGGTTTTCTGGCTATCCTGCTGGTCGCTTGGGCAAGCGATCGAATGGTCGGCCGTCTGGTCGGTGGGTCTGGAGTAGAGTGAACTGGTTAAGGGCATTCTCTGCGCATGCCATGGTGCGATTTTGCGCTTCTAAATATTGGAAAGATGTCGCCTGGCTGGCCTTTGGTACCACCCTGTCGCAGGTGATGGTTTTTGCCACCCTGCCACTCATTTCCCGCTTGTTTGGCCCGGCGCAATTTGCCCTGCAACATCTGTTTAGCCAGACGGCTGGATTCCTGACGATCGTAGCAACGCTGCGCTTCGAGTATTTCGTTCAGTTACCCGGACGGCATCGAGATGGTACTCGAATCCTACAACTGGTCGCCCTGATGGGGGGCTGCGGTCTGATATTGTTGACTCCACCGGCCTGGCTGTTTCGGGAGAGCATTTCCCGCTGGCTGGGTGATGCCGCATTGGCTCCCTGGATTCTCCTCTTGCCGGTAACTGCTGCAGTCATTTCAATGGGTGTGGCCATGCAGGGAGAAGCTCAGCGACACGGTCAATTTCGTCGGTCGGGTCAGGCCGAAGTTTTTGCCAAGGGGATATATATTTTCGGGGTTCTGGCTGGCTGGTTGGTTCTGCCCGGGGCCGGTGGCCTGATGCTGGGATTTCTGGGAGGGTACCTGGGCAAGATGGCCTGGTTATGGCGCGAATCCTCCTTGAAACACTGCCAGGGACTGCGACCGATCCTTCACCAGGGTCGGAAATATTTCCGTCTGGCGGGTTCGCTGGCGGGTTCAAGTGGTCTATATTCAGCAACTGTGGTGATTCCCGTCTTATTTATTTCTCATGTCTATGGTACGGATAGGCTCGGGCAGTACTCCTTGGCGTTCATGTCGGTCAGTCTTCCTTCCACCTTCCTGGGGGCGGCCATTGGTGGTGTTTTTTACCAGCGTGCAGCGGAGCGCTGGGCTCAGGGCAGTCAATTTCTGGACATCTGGTGGTCGACGGCCAAAAAGCTGCTAATCATTGGCGCGCCACTGCATATTCTGGCGATTTTAATTCTGCCCGATCTTTTCCCCTGGCTGTTTGGGACGGTATGGCGTCCGGCAGGAAAGTATGCCGCCATTCTTGCAGTAGGGGCCTTTTTCAATTTCATCTCCAGTCCGATGGATAAGTCCAGTCTGGTTGTGAGAATCTGGTGGTATATACCGCTTTGGCATGCCATGAGAACCGCGGCTACGGGGATTGTTGCTGGATTGGCTATGCATCTGCACTGGGATTTGGATCGATTTGTCCTGGTTTTGACAATACAGCAGGGTTTGTTGTATCTTGTCGATCTGGTTTCAGGTTGGCATTTTGCTTCCCGAAGGCCTGGAGAAGTGGTACGATAGCATTGCTGGAAATGAAGGGTCTGGAATGTGTGGAATCAGTGGAATAATTAATAAGAATTTTGCTTTGGTGGATGAGGAAGAGATCCGCTTGATGAACCGGCGCATTGCCCATCGGGGACCGGACGGGGAGGGCGTGTTCATCGGAGGGCATTTTGCCCTGGGTCATCGCCGACTGTCCATAATAGACCTATCAGCGGCTGCTGACCAACCGATGGAATATGCCGGACAATATTGGATCGTTTACAATGGCGAAGTATATAATTATATCGAGTTGAGGGATGAACTGATGGCTGCGGGTTATGTGTTTCGTACCCGGAGTGACACGGAAGTCATCCTGGCCGCCTACGACAAATGGGGTCCGGACTGTGTCCGTCGCTTCAACGGGATGTGGGCCTTCGCCTTGCTGGACAAAGAACGAAACCGTCTTTTCTGCAGTCGGGACCGTTTCGGCGTTAAACCGTTTTACTATCTCGATTGTGACGATCGCTTCGTCTTTGGATCGGAGATCAAGCAACTGCTGCCGTTCCTCAGCCAGCGCAAAACCAATATGAAGGTGTTGCTTGACTATTTGGTCCTGGGTTATGAGGACCATACGAATGAGACTTTTTTTGCGGGAATCAGTAAACTCAACGCGGGACATAACCTGATATATGATCTGAGTGTGAACCGCTGTCTTGTGACGCAGTACTATTCACTCGAGCCAAACGAAGAGATGCGCACAGCCGATGAAGAAACCGCAGTGGCGAGATATTTGGAAAAATTGACCAATGCGGTGCAGCTGCGCTTGCGGTCCGACGTACGGGTCGGGACCTGCCTGAGCGGTGGCTTGGACAGTTCGGCCGTGGTTTCTCTGGCTTCACGCTTTTACACTGGTGAAGGCCGCTTCATCGCCGTACACGCAAAATCGGACAGCCCAAAATGCGATGAGAGCCCATATGCCAGGCAAGTTGCCGAAAGGTGCAGCTTGGATCTGCATTTTGTTGAACCCTGGCAGAATGATTTCGTCCGACACATCGACGAAATTGTCCATACAATGGAGGAACCGTTCATCGGTCCGTCCGTATTCTTGCAGTATATGGTGATGAAGAGAGCCCGGGAACTGGATTGTCGGGTGATGCTGGACGGCCAGGGGGGGGACGAGACTTTGCTGGGCTATGAACGCTATTACGTTGCCTATCTGTTGATAACGGGTTGGATGCGATCGCTGAAAAAGTTAAAGGCGGCGGCCGAGAACTCCAGGTGTTCGGTAAGGGATCTGCTTTTTCAGTCCATCTACTTCCGCAGTGCCCATGCCATGTGGTGGCGGAACCAAAGGAGGAATCGATTCATTCACCGCAAACATCTTGATATGATCGATCGCTCGCTGTTGGAGCGGGTAGCCTGCGGGTACAGAGACATTTTTTTACTTCAAAAGAATGCCTTGTTTTGCTCACCCTTGCCAAGCCTGCTGCGCTATGCCGACAAGAACTCCATGTGCCATTCTGTGGAGGTGAGGCTTCCATTTCTGGATTATCGGGCACTTGAGTGTGCGTTGTCGGTTGCGGATGTGTTCAAGATGAAGGACGGCTGGACCAAGTACATCCTCCGCAAAGCCATGGACTCTTGCGGTGGATTGCCTAAAGAAATCGTATGGAGGAAAAACAAGTTGGGGTTTGAGATCGCAGACTCGGTATGGAGCGGACATGTCAGCGAGTGTTTGCCAGGTTTGATACAAAACTCGCAGATTTTGACAGAGCTATTGTCCGCAAAGCCGTTGAACTGTACAGGACTGGATAGTCGCCAGAAATGGAGGCTCTACAATATCGCTAAATGGGAAGAGGCGTTTGATGTGTCTGTTTGATCAGAAATGTCGGCCATGTATCGGGAATACGAAGGGTTAAGATGTCAGTTATCGTACATATGACATCGGTTCACGGGCGGTACGATGTGCGAATCTTTCACAAGCAGTGTCGCTCTGTTGCGGCTGCCGGGCATGAGGTCACGCTGCTGGTTCAGGATGGCAAGGGGAATGATACTGTGGATGGGGTCCGATTCATTGATCTTGGTCGACCGCCAGCAGGTCGATTTCTGCGGATCCTTCTGTCACCCTGGAAAATGTGGTCGGTGGCGAAGCATTTCGATGCCGACCTGATTCAGTTTCACGATTCCGAGCTCTTACCGTTGGGGTTTGTGTTGAAAAAGATGGGGAAAAGAGTTGTCTACGATGCGCACGAGGATGTACCCCGGGATATCCTGGCGAAGCATTGGGTGTTGCCCATGCTGCGACGCTCACTGGCCTTTGTGGTGGAACGAATTGAAAATGCCATAGCTCGTCGCCTTGACGGGGTGATTGCGGCGACTCCATATATTGCCAAGCGCTTTTCAGGCATAAACCCCCGCAGCCTGGATATCAATAATTACCCAATACGAAGTGAATATTGTGCGATCAAACCCCGGGGTGCTTTCTCCAAAACCCTCTGTTACATCGGGGCCATCACCCGGGTTCGCGGACTGATGCCGCTGGTTGATGCCTTGACATTCATTCGGGATGTTCGCTTAATCGTTTGTGGCCCGTTTGAAGATGAAGCCTGCCGCAGAGAGCTGTTTGCCAGGCCCGGCTGGAAGCATGTCGACTACCGGGGTGTGGTGGGGCGGGATGAGGTTGCCAAAATCATGGCGGAAGCCGAGGTTGGGGTGGTC
>Ga0105099_10001092_pt1 | contig 17427 bp, 15 predicted proteins | sample PPLLak3cmMay2015_2_FD_79138 | JGI IMG/M metagenome (GOLD analysis project Ga0105099, IMG submission 79138) | Freshwater sediment microbial communities from Prairie Pothole Lake near Jamestown, North Dakota, USA - PPLs Lake P8 Core (1) Depth... | ecosystem: Environmental > Aquatic > Freshwater >... | reverse complement strand
GTCGGCGATCAGCTCTTATGGGGCGCTGCGGAACCGCTGCGGCGGATGTTGCGCATTTTACTGGAGCACCGGAGGGCATAACACCGGGAGCGCGGCGCATCTTTAACTATGCGCAAGTTTCTCATTCATCTCGATGAACCGGTTCGACAGGCTGGTGATCATTTTTCCGACCCACGGGCTGAGCTTGTCCAATTCCTTCTCGACCGAGCCTTTGTCCATGATGCGTATTGCCGTCGGCTCAACCGCCCGTACCGTTGCTGTTCTGGGCTGACCGGCAAAAATTGCAAGCTCGCCGACAATCTCGCCTTTTTTCAGACGCGCCAGCACTTTCTCCTTTCCCTCAATCTTTTTTATGACATCAACGGCGCCCTGAAGGATCTCAAACGCGAACTCGCCGGCGTCTCCCTCGCTAAAAAGTATCTCTCCCGGCTGATAGGTGCGCGTGGAGAATGCCTGACCGGAATTACAAAACTCGCTGATATCCTCAAGGATATCCTTAAAGCTTGCATACCGCTCACCAGGGTCTTTCTGAAGCATGTTCCGGCAGATCATTGACAAACGGACCGGTATGTCGCTGTTGATTTTATGGACCGGATCGGGAGTATAGTCCCGTATCTCCCGCATCAGTTCGGCGGTCTTATCAACATGGGAAAAGGGGTGTTTACCGCACAACATCAAGTACAGAATGATACCGGCCGAGAAAATATCCGAGCCCGGCCCCAGCTTGTCACGGGGAGTGTTTGTCTGCTCCGGCGACATATAATCCGGGGTGCCGAGGATAAGGTTCTGCGCCTCCTTATCAAATCCGGAAACCGAAACTTCATCCAGGTGCTGGCTGAAATAATCGTAATAGGGCTTGGGATTATAGAGCCGCGCATTGCCCCAGTCCATGATGGTCACCTCACCGTATTTTCCGATGATGATGTTATCAGGTTTGATATCAAGGTGAATCACGCCATGGTCATGGGCATACGAAAGCGTCTCGCACATTTTCCTGAAAATATCAAGAAACTGATTCACCGAAACGCCGGGACCATCCTTGCCCTTTGCCCGATATCCGAGCAGGCTTAAGAGGCGTATTCCTTCAACAAGCTTCATGGTATAACAGAGTTTATCATCTTCCAGGTAAAAGGTGTCGAATATCGGCACAATGCCCGGATGATCCAGATAGCTGATCAGCTTTGCTTCGGTAATAAACGCCCTCAGAAGATGAGGGTTATCGCACCGCTCCTGCTTCAGCTCTTTCATGGCAATGATCCGGTTCAAATGCCTGTCAAACGAGGTCGAAACAACGGATATGCCCCCCTCCCCTATCTTCTGGATCGTGTGGTAACGCCCCTTTTCCTTGAACACCTGTAAAAGCCGGCTGATCTCCTGACTCTGCTTTTTTAAAAACGACGACATAATTAAATCCCTGTGGGTAATTTACGTCAATACGATTCTATTAATTATAATATATCATACAGGCTGATGGTAAAATAATAAACAGGTCATTCATCCGAATACCTGATATGGCGCTGATACTTTCACACATTTACCCATTTATACAGCAAGTATTTCGTATTTTAATGGAGAGGCTACTGCCTTTTTTTATAGACTATAATGCAATTTCTACATACTATTAATAATACATGAAAAACAATAAAAACCTCGGCACGATACTCTTTCTTATCCTTTTTGCGACAGTGTCCGGGACCGGAGCTCTTACGATTGACACCACCCTGGCCGGTGACGGCACGCCAGGTCCCTACCTGCTCGGCTGGTTTTTTGTGGACAGTTCGTCGATACGGGTCTCCTATGCAGACACTGCCCGGGGAAACGTTCCTCCGTTTGTCTATATTGAGTCGGTTAACGGTATCCTGTTCTCAGAATCCATTGACAGCGGCGTTGTTCTGACCCTGCACTATACGACACTGTTTCCGGGTCTTAAAAAGACCTACTCCCTGTATACCAGGCGGTATCTTGATTTGAATGACACAATCCGTCCGGTAAAAAGAGTGGATGCGGGGTACGCGTCGCCGTTTGCCGACGACAATATGGATATCTCCGGGTTTAAAAGCATCGGCATATCCCTGGGCAGCCAGGGGCAGATGAACATGCAGCAGGCGCTTGAGGTAAGGATTTTCGGCAAAATCAACGAGAATACCGAGCTCTCGGCAAACCTGTCGGATCAGGCCACCTCATTGCAGGGAGACACGCGCGAGATAGGTGAAATCGACCGGATCTACGTTGCGCTGCAGAACCCCCGGTACAACATCGTTGCCGGCGATATCTATGTTGCCATGCCGCCGCTGGGACTGATTCAGGGAAGCAAGAAGATCAAAGGGCTCTCTGCGGCCTATACCGGAAAAAACCTTCAGGTCGCGGCCTACGGCGCGATCTCCGGAGGAAAATACACGGTCCAGTCAATAAAAGGCAGACTCGGATTTCAGGGGCCCTACTATCTGACCGGCAGCGGCGAGGCTGATATTATCAATCCGGTCGCCGGTACCATAAAGGTGGTTGTTAACGGCAGGGAGCTTAAGGAGGGCGAAAGCAGCGACTATACGGTTGATTATGACATCGGGGCCATACGGTTCATGCCCACGTTCCCCGTCGACGACAACACCATCATGCAGGTGACGTATGAATACAAAACATTCGATTACCAGAGAACCTTTGCAGGCACGGACATCGGGGCCATAACCCCGGACTCGTCTTTGTCGGTCAGGGGTGCGGTATGGTATGAAACAGACAACCGCGACCATCCCATCGACCTGGTTCTTGACGATGTTACCATAAACAGCCTCAAGGAGTCCGGGGATAAGACTCCGCTGGTGCCCAACGGCCGCAGGATTCACCCTAATGACGTCTCGACGAAAGATGCGATATACCGGTTGTATAAAATCAAAAAAACCGACACAACGTCAACCGACTCATGCTATGTGTATGCGCCCTATAACAGCGCGACTCCTCTGGACAACAAGGATTTTTACCAGGTCTGGTTTTCTCCGGTGGCGGCGGGCAGGGGAGACTATATACAATTTTCCGATACGACCGATTCTGCGATCATAACCTCGATTGACCCGGCCCTTCTGGCGCTGTTGCGCCAAACCCTCAACAAAACCGATCCACGCGGCCCTGCCTATTACTACATTGGAAGCGGCAGGGGCGACTATACGGCAAAATCCCCGGCTGCCGCACCGCGCAGAAACACAAAAGGTGAGATTGCCATTCAATACAACCCCCGGTCCTGGCTCTCCGTTTCCACGGATGTCGCCGGGGAGCAGGAGGATAAAAACCTGTTCTCTGAAATAGACGACAAGGATAATGACGCCGCGGCAGCGCAATCCGCTCTGTTTCTGGGACGGAACACTCTCGACAGACAGTGTGCATGGCTCGGGGCAAAACACTCTTTTGCAAGCCGGCTCTTCTCGCGGGAAATAATAAACCCCTATGAGCGGAGTATGATCTGGAACAGGGAGTATGGCTCAACGCTCGGCAGTGAGATGAATATCTGGCAGGTATCGTCCGGCGCGACCCTTGTACCGGGACTCTCCGCAAACCTCTCCTACGGCCAGTATATCAGCAATAAAACCCTGCTCACGCAGTCGATAACCTACGGCGCTGCGCTTGTTTCCGGCAAACATGTTACCCTGGGTTACAGCGGCAGGACCATCGACCACCGCGACTCCTCGGATATCGACCGGCTCACGCGCGATACGACCCGCGCCCGTTTCGACTACACATTGGTCGGTGTCGGCCTGCTTGCCGACGATGAGTGGCTGCGGCAAAACGCCGGCGAGAACAAGGGTAAAATCGGCAGCGGTATCGACTTCATTTTTAAGCCGCTCTCCCTTACCGAATCGGTTTATTACGGTCAGGAGAGAAAAGGCGGCAGCAGCATATTTCTTCCGCTTCAGAAGTCATCGAGGGATACGGGCTCGGTTTTTCTATGGAAACAGGAGATATCCCTTTCTCCCACCTCCGCCTGGAAGATCAGCGGCTCAAGCTCCTTTCACCAGCAAAAAAAAATCTCTGCAACCGGCGCGGAAAACAGGCTCTCGGTGCTCCTAATTTCCGCGTCTAACGACATTGCGTCGGTAAAAACCGGGTTCAGCACGCACCAGGACTTTCGCCTCAGCTCGGAGAAAGCCTCGGCCTATGTGCAGATTCCGATCTATATGGGCCCGGGCAGGGGTACGCACAAATACGACAGCACCCTGCATGAGTATGTGGTTGACCGCCTTGGCGATTATATCATCGCGGAGCGGGAGGTGTTTAATAACGCGGGAAACGAAAATATCCGCAAATCAACCTTTCAGGGCACCTGGTTTTTCAGGCCGCAGACAAAAAAAGTCACCGGGATACTCTCCGATATGAGCCTCAACGGCTCTTTTACCGTGGATGAGCATGTCAGGCTCGACTCCGCGCTTGTCGCGAAAAACAGTTTTCCCGGAACAACCTGGATTCCGGGATACTCGTCTCTCGCCGGTAAGAATGCGGATCTCATCACCTTTGCCGATCTGTTCTACCGGCAGGACGCTGACTGGCGGCCGTCCTTCATCCGCAACCTCCATGCCAACATTTTCGTCAAACCGTTTTTGAAGAAGGTCCGGGCATACGACGAAACGGGTGTCGAGTCCGGCGCTTCATGCGACAAGCGGTGGGAGAAATGGTATGTGAAGGGAGAAGGCCGCGTGCATGCCGTTAACCGTCAGGATATCTGGAGCGTGTACCGTCTCAGCCTGAAAGACAGATTTCTGGGCTCCGAGCAGCGGTATTATATGACGCAATCATTTTCGCTGTTTACCATCGAAAACATCGGCGCCGCCTCGAGGGATACGGTATCCGGACCCTATTTCAGGGTTCAACCCGGCATGACACTGCGCCTTCCCGGCAAGGGCTGGGCGGAGCTTTCATACACCTATTCCTATGTCAATATACCCGGCAGGATCGAATATCCCATGGCGCAGGGCTTCAACTCCGGCAACTCGCATGTTATTGATTTGATCGTTGATATCAACGCGGGGGATCATTTTACCGTCAGCGGCAGCTACCGGGGCGACTTCAACGACAGGATGAACGAAAAATGGCTGCACGTGGTTTCAATGGAGGTTAAGGCGTTTCTATAAGGGCAGCGTTGAACCGGCCGGTCACCGACCACCATCATCCTGCCACTCCAGCATCTCATCCAGAAACGCCAGCGCCTTATATTCCCGGCGAATGTCAAAGTGGTACCTGCAGTAATCCGCCAGCAGTCGCGTGATTTTTTTTGCCGCCTCCGGTTTGATCATCCGGCGAAGCGCCAGCGGATCCGGTGATCCGCGCAGCAGGAAAGAGAGTACCGGAGCGGGAATCAGCAAATCGCCGTGTTTATTCGCTGCGCACCCGCTGCACTCAAGGCCCCCTTTATTGATACTCAACCAGGCTTTCTGCTCAAACTCCGCAGTGCACGAAATACACCTTTTGAAATCAAGACCGAAGCCCATGTGCTGTGAAAAACGGTGGTAAAAGAGCCACAAAGCAAACGGATGACACTCCTGTTCGGAGGAGTGTTCAAGATGATGCAGAAACCTGCACAACAAGTCATAGAGCTCCGGATGGTAATCGGTCTGGGTGACCGCGCTGATAACCGTTTCAAACGCCGCGTCACGCAGCGCGGTTTTAACCAGACTGCCGCGCAGGGAAGGGAAAAAGTCCACGATCTGTGTCGCGCCCAGCGTATACAGTTCCTTGTGCTCTCTGATGTAAATGATCATTTCGACATGGAAACCGCGCTCCAGAATATCCTGCCGTGATTTCCTGCGCTTGATGCCCTTGGCGATACCGTGAACCAGGCCGTGTTTCTCGGTGAACAGGTGAAGAATGCAACTCGACTCGCGATACGCAAGTATCTGAAGGACGATGGCTTTTGTTTTTTCTGCGCCCATGGGGATACGGGGAGCTAGGCGACGCCGACGGCTTTTCTGACCTTATCCAGCACCTCCGCTCCGATAGCGCGGGCTTTCTGGGCGCCTTTTCTGCGGACTTCTTCGACATACGACATGTCGGCGACAATGCGCTCGCGTTTTTTCCGTTGTTCCGTAAAATGCTCCATCAGCACGGTAAAGAGCTGTTTTTTCGCCTCTCCGTAGCCGTATCCCCCGCTGCGGAACTTATCCGCCATGACGGCCGAATCCGCTGCAGGTGCAAACAACTTATAGAGCAGATACACATTGTTTGCCTGGGGATCTTTTTTCGCCTCAACCGGCGCAGAATCGGTCACGATACTCATAATCTTTTTGCGCAGCTCCTTTTCCGGGGCGAATATATCAATGGTATTATCGTATGATTTGGACATCTTCTGGCCGTCTATGCCGGGAACCACGGCAATATCCTCATGAATCTCCGCCTCAGGAATTGTCAGAATCTCTCCGTACTGCATATTGAATTTGATCGCAATATCACGCGTGACTTCAACGTGCTGTTTCTGATCCTGACCCACCGGTACGATGTTTGAGCGGTACATCAGAATATCCGCAGCCATGAGCACCGGGTAGGTGAAAAGACCGCACGATGCCGGGATATTCCTGGCCACCTTGTCCTTGAACGAGTGGCAGCGCTGCAGAAGCCCCAATGGCGTTAGCGCGCCCAGGTACCAGGTAAGCTCCGCGACTTCCGGCACATCCGACTGCACCCAGAAAATCGAACGCTCGGGATCGATGCCGAGGGAAAGTAGATCGATAAGCGCATCTGTGATATTTTCCCGGATCTTTTCTCCACTGAAAACCGTGGTCAGGCTGTGCATGTTCGCTATAAAGCAGAAAAGCTCGCCCCGGTCCTGATACTGTACCATCGGGCGGATCATGCCCAGGTAATTGCCGATATGAATTTTTCCCGAAGGCTGGATGCCGGAAAGAATACGCATTTTGTTAAGCTCCTTATTGGGTATATACCTGCTTCCTCGATGACTTCTGCTATACTAATCCGGCAAAGCCGGATACTTTTGAAATGGATATTGTATGGCTTTGGGATAAGATACTGTACGTCAAATTATCTACGCTAGCCGCGTAAATAATTTTCCTACAGTATCTAATACACTATTGAACTTTGTAATAAAATACGTTTTATAAACAACGGGGACATAGCATTATCCTAAGTTTGAAACCTGTTTTTAACAGCCAGGGTTCCTAAGCCGGCAAAGCCGGAAGTTAAGGAATTGATTTTATATGCTTTGCGGCACTTTAGTTCTTTAACCTTTTACGCAACACAACAGAATAAGTGTTTGTACGCTGACTTATGCTCCGCTTCGCTCTGCACCTTGTCTACGCTTTGAAATTATCTACTCGCATTGCGTAGATAATTCAGCTACAGACACTAAAACTTGTTCCACAATGCAACGGCAACACCATTCGTGGTTTCAAATCGAAACGTTCAATATTTGAAAAGCCGTTCCTTACTATAGAATCATTCTGAATATCAATGCGTTACAAAACAAAGTGCCTGGTGGCATACTGCTTGCAGTTATTTATCATTAGAACCTTCACGAAATAATTTTCTGACATTTTTAGGCAGAAAATTATTTCGTGAAGGTTCTTATCCAGCTTGTCTGGGTTAGGAAAAAGGAGTTAACAATGAAAAAGAGAAACGTTATAGATAAAAGAAGAATAACCCTCGAAAAAGTCCAGAGAAGGGATTATATACCTTTTCTTGGAGGAAGGCCGGGGCGTACAAAGGTAATTAACAAAGACGACGTTGTTAACTTATCAATAGAGCTAAACATCAACAAATCGATTGATGGATTGTTAAAGAAATTATAAATAAAAAAACCAAAAACAAACCTTATTAAGGAGGATCTTATGGGAGCACTTATACGTTATGATCAACCGGTTTTTTCAGTCTCAAACCTGCTTGATGATTTTTTTGACGACGGGCTCTTCTTCAATGGAAGCAGGGAGGTTGTAAAAAACAGATGGCCAAAAGTCGATATCGTGGAGAACGAGGCCGACTATTCCGTTGTCGCTGACCTGCCTGGTATAAACAAAGAGGACATCAGGATCAGCGTTGAAAACGGCGTTCTTTCGATAAGCGGCGAGAAAAAAGAGGAGAAGAAGGAGAAGGAGAAGGGTAAGTATTACTATTATGAACGGAGCTACGGATCATTCCAGCGGAGCTTTGCCCTGCCCGAAAATATAAGCGAAAAGGATATTAGCGCCAACTACAAAAACGGGGTTCTGGAGCTGAAAATAAAAAAGGTTGAGAAAGAGAAGCCGAAGCCGATCGAAGTAAAAGTGGAATAATCTGCAAACGGCTTCCAAAAAAAGAAAGGCGGGAAATCGTTTCCCGCCTTGTTATTTTCAGAAAACAGGTTACCTGTTTATTTTTTGATCGGCCATTTTTTATTCCAGAGCATAACGATGGGGGTTGCAATAAACACGGATGAATAGGTACCTATGACTATTCCCACAATGAGAGCGATGGCAAACAACATGATAACATCGCCGCTCTGCAGGAAAAAACCGAAAAGTATGATAAGAACAGCGAGGGTTGTAAGACCGGTGATAATGGTTCTTGAAAGGGTCTCGTTAATACTGTCATTAACCATCTCGTTGAAATTCTTCTTTGAACTCGTGCCCATATTTTCACGAATGCGGTCAAAAACGACAATAGTATCATTGAGCGAGTATCCTATGATCGTCAGAAACGCCGCGACGATGGGAAGGGAGAATTCAAAATCGAAAACGGAAAAGACCCCCATGGTAATCACAACGTCGTGAAAAAGGGCAATAATCGCGCCAACGCCGAAGGGCAGATGAAACCGGGCGGCAATATAGATAATAAGCGCGACAAGTGAAATGAGTATTGCAAGAAGGGTGTTCCGGGTAAGCTCTTTTCCGATCTTTGGCCCCACCTTCTCTTCCTTCCTCAATTCAAAGGGATTTTCGGCGTATTTCTCCTTGAATGCGGCTTTTATCGCATCGCCGACGGTGGTTCCCTCTGCAGCTTGCTTTTCAACGATAATCTGAATCTCGTTATCATCCTTGCCGCCAATAGTCTTAACCTCGGGCGCCCCGAAATTCAGATCGGTTATAATTGTTCTGACCCTGGCGAGATCCTGAACAACCGGCTTTTCAAACGACAATTGAATCATGGTGCCGCCGACAAAATCAATCGAGTAGTTCGGCCCTCTATGAATTATCAAAGATATAAAGGTGATAAGAATCAAAATTCCCGAAAAAATAAACGCTTTATTCGTCTGGCCGACAAAGTTAATATGTGGTGTCTTGAAAAATTGCATAGAATCTTACCTCTTTAGTGTATGCTTAAATACTTAATTTCTTCAAATCTCTGGAAGACGTTACAATATCAAAAAGTTTTTTTGTTATATAGAGAGCGGTAAAAAGCGATACCATGATACCGATTGTCATGGTCACGGCAAAGCCTTTAACCGGACCGGTGCCGACCCAGTACAGTATCACCGCGGTTATAACCGTCGTTAAATTTGAATCCATAACGGTGATGAATGCCCGCTTGTAGCCGGCCTCAACCGCACTCCGGATCGTTTTGCCGATGGCAAGCTCTTCGCGTATCCTTTCATAGATAATCACGTTCGCGTCAACAGCCATGCCGATGACCAGTATGACTCCCGCGATTCCCGGCAGCGTGAGCGTTGCGCCGAAGCTCGCCATGATCGCCAGAAGGAAAATAACGTTGAAAACAAGCGCGATAACCGCGAACAATCCTGCCATCCGGTAGTACGTCACCATGAACAGAAAAACCACGATAAAGCTCAGAATGCCCACCCAGATCGTCTTATTGATCGAGTCCTGCCCCAGTGAAGGACCAACCGTTCTCTCTTCGATGATATTCACCGTTGCCGGAAGCGCTCCCGCACGGAGGACAATAGCAAGGCCTTTGGCTTCATCATTGGTGAAACGTCCCGTAATCTGCGCCATGCCCTGGGGAATCTTTTCGCGAATCTGCGGGGCGGAATAGACGGTGTTGTCAAGAATTATGGCGAGAAACTTGTGCACATTCACCCCGGTTACCCGCGCGAATTTTCCCCTCCCCATCTTGTTCATTTCCAGATGCACAACCGCCTGTCCCGCTTCCATACCGCCCTGGGCCACCTGCCACTGCGCATCTTTAATGATGTCGCCGCGCAGCTCGGCTTTCTCTTTCAGGTAGTATAACGGGCGGTATTCTATATTGTTCCTTTTTTCGCTGCTGTGCCCCCACAGAAACTGGCTGTTGCCGAGCCCCGCGCGCTTCAAGGCGTCCTGGACATCTTTACGCGCAAGAACAGCGTCAACCTTGGCCTTGTTGCTTTCAAGAACGCCCACCTGATCGCCCAGGGCGATAAGGTTTTCCGAAAACGACGTCACGGCAAAAATATCCGTATCGGTCACCGCGCCTTCTTCACCCTCCTTTGTGGCGTCTTCGGCGTCTTCAGCCTTTTCGTCCTGGCCGGTGAAGAGCTTTTCAGCCTGATCCTGCGCTTCTTTATCTTTTACCGCGGTGGTATCCGTCGTATCCGCAGCAGTCTCGTCTTTTTCACCCTTAACGACCTTATCGATAGTACGTATTGCCTTATCAAGCTCTACCGGCTCCCGCAGCAGCTTAAACTCCAGCTGGGCCGTCGAGCCGATAACCTGCTTCGCCACCTGCTCGTCCTGCAGACCGGGCAGCTCGATGATAAGCCGGTCGGTCCCCTGCTTCTGAATGGTCGGTTCCGCAACGCCCATGCCATTGATACGGTTCTCGATGACCGCATACGCACGGTCGAGGACGTCAGCGCTCTCCTTTGCAGTCAGATTTGTGCGGTCGACTTCAAGAACAAGCCGCATGCCACCCTGAAGGTCCAGCCCCAGATTAAGGACCTTTTTCAACCTTTCAGGATGCTCAATGACGATCTCTCTTCTTTTAGCAGCCGGTTGCATATAAAAGGTAACCGACGGATACAGGAACCAGAGTGCAATCAGAGAGACTGCCGTAATAACCACAATACCAACCCACGTATTCTTATTCATTTTTCTCCAACGCCTTTCAATTAATTTTTAGTACTTCATGTTTATATAATGGAAATGTATTGGAAGGATGCAACCTTTTCTATTCGTTGTCTGTTTTTCCTTTTACATCGCCCAGATACTCTTTCACCTTCTGGACTATGTCTTTGGGATTCTGGGGTTTTGTGAGATAGTAGTCGCACTTAACCCGTTTACCCTCTTTATAATCGTGATCCTGATTAAGTGCGGTAAAAAGAATAACAATGATATCTTTTGTCTCCGGGTTGTCTTTTATCCATTCACAAAGTTCAAATCCCGTCTGGCCGCAGAGCACGACATCCAGTATCATGAGATGGGGTTTCTCGGTCTGAACGATCTGCTGGGCCTGGCGCGCGGACACCGCTTCATACACCGCGTATCCCTCAAGCTCCAAAAACAACCGCAATATCTTCCGGATACCGGCCTCGTCGTCAACGATCAATATGCGAAATGATTCTGCCATGACTCACCGATTCTCTAAGAAAGTACGGTGTTCGTATCTTTTCATGCACTTATCCAGCTGAACAAAATACATATTTCAGCTTTTTAATGCAATTTATAATCAATTTATCGACACTCACCCGGCAAAGCCGCCCTATCCCCTTCGGGAAAAAAACTTCGAAACAGGTATTGTATGATGGCTTTGGGGCTGCGGAAATTATCTATGCACAGCGCTTATATATTTCTGCACAACATCTGATAATATACAATATGCAGAGCCGCACTCCTGCGAGATTACAGCAACTAAGAAAAGTCACGGGTTGAGGTCAGTGCTGAAACGAGAGATTATTAACGGCATCTTCTTCGAGGTATTTGATAACATCTTTGAAAATTTCCTTGTTGGCCTGATTCAGTTTGGCCAGCTCGCGATGCGCGTTCAGCATAATCCTGGAAAGCCCTTTTTCGGAACTCTCTTCATGAGGAATCTCTTTAAACTCCGGCAGCTCGTTATCTATATTTTCTATAATAGTATACATTTGTGAGAAACCTATGTTTTTAAGGGCTTCATTGATATTGCTGCGTGTCGAAACAATAGTGGGAAGATCCGTCGCTCTGTTTTGAGAGAACTCATATATCCGTACCAGCAGTCCCAGATTCGTACTGTCAATATGCGATACCTCTCTGAGGTCGACAATGAAACTCTTCAAGGCAGGATCAGTAACTATGCGTTGCAGGAACCGGTCGAAGCTCGGGCTTATTTTATAAATAATCGCCCCCGACATCTTTATGATGCACGTTCCATCGATAATGGTAAATACAATTTTACCCGTTTCCATAGATTCCTCAAAGTTACAGGGGGATTACCGTTTTTATGAAAAATATCTCAATTCAGTGTTCTCTACAAGATACGCGGGTGTGATAGACTGGAAGGGTACAGTAACGTGCCGGGGATTTTTTGGAATTATTTGTAAGCGAGCATAAATATATATTAATCATCGCATGGTTAGCAAAATTTGTCAATGTACTTGATCGGTTTATTTTTTACCATTTTCCGTTTCATGCAAAGGCTTGATTTGTGGATAACACCATCGCTGAATCGATACGCCGGTTTCCGCAGTCGCCCGGCGTCTACATCATGAAAGACCAGGCCGGCAGGCTCCTGTATATCGGCAAAGCGCAAAACCTCAAAGCCCGCGTACGATCCTACTTCAGCCAGGGGCGTGAAAACCGGCTCCAGATCCCTCATCTGGTCAGAAAAGTCGCCTCTCTGGAGTGGATCGCAACCAATAACGAGACCGAGGCCCTCATACTCGAGGCTAATCTGATACGAAAACACAAACCGGACTATAACATCGATTTAAAAGATGACAAACATTATCCATACCTGAAAATCACCGCAGCTGAGCACTTTCCGAGGCTCGTTGTGTCCCGGCGGGTTGTCGACGATTCCGCGGAATATTTCGGCCCCTACACCGACGCCGCTGCGGTGCGCAACGTAATGGACTTCGCCAAAAAAATCTTTAAACTGCGCAACTGCAGCCGCAGGCTCCCCGCGGGAAAACCGGGCAGGCCCTGCATCAACCACTCTATTGACCGGTGCAGCGGCCCGTGCGGCGGAAAAATATCGGAAGAACGGTACCGCGAAAACATATCCCTCTGCATACAATTTCTCAAAGGACGGCACGCAACCCTTACCGCTCTTTTGAAAAAACGGATGGAAGAGGCTTCAGCTTCACTGGACTTCGAATCTGCGGCCGCCCTGCGCGACCAGATCAATCTGATTCACAACGCCTCAAAACGCCAGCGTGTGGACCTGAAAACGGTACGCTCCGATCCTGACGTGTTCGGCGTGTATGAAACCGGATTGAAGGCATTCCTGTGCATTCTGTCGTTTCGGCAGGGACTGCTGCTCTCAAAAAGGCACTTCGCCTTTGACAGCCGGCTCTGGAACAGCGACGATTCAGGGCGCGAGGCCATGCTGCTTCGCTATTACCAGGATACGCTGTTCGACCCTCCCAGCGAAATAATCCTCCCCTGCAGCAGGGGTTTTAACCGGCCCCTGCTCGAGGCATGGCTTCACCGGCAGTATGGGAAACATATCCGGCTTACCGTGCCGCAGAAAGGGATTAAAAAGGATCTGCTGGCCATGGCCGAAAAAAATGCGCGGCTCTATGCCATCCAAAAAACGGAAGACAACGACGATGCGATACTTGCCGGCCTGAAAGAGGCATTGCACCTGCCCCGCATACCCCGCACGATCGAAGCCTTCGATATATCAAACCTCGGGGACAAATACAGCGTGGCTGGCATGGTTCATTTTTGCGGCGGCGCGCCCGACAAATCACTCTACCGGCGTTTTAAAATCAAATCGGTCGAAGGCCAGAACGACTTTGCCATGCTCATGGAGGCGGTTACGCGGCGTTTGAGCAGGCTTCATGCCGAGGGAAAAGCGTTTCCGGACCTGCTGCTCATTGACGGCGGAAAAGGACAGCTCCGCGCGGCTCTGCTCCCCCTTGACGCCTATACAAATCCTCCCATGGTGGTTGCCATTGCAAAAAAGGAAGAGACGCTTTTTTCGCCCTATGCAAGTGATCCGGTGCAGCTTCCATCGACCCACCCGGCCAGAAAGCTTATTGAACGGATACGCGATGAGGTTCACCGCTGGGCCGTATCGTACCACCGGAACCTGCGGGGCAAACAGTTTAAACGGTCGTCCCTTGAAGACCGCCTGGGCATCGGCAAAAAAAAGGCTTCCGACCTGCTGAAGCATTTCGGTTCAATACACAGAATTACCGAAGCCTCCGCCGAAGACATTGCAGCGGTAAAAGGCTTTTCCCTCTCTTCCGCACGGAAACTGCTTGATCAACTGAAATCGTAGCAGCCTGGCATAACATATTTTAATATCTTTTTCGGCATTGCCGATACGAACATGTATACTTTCTTTCCGGCGGAACACAGCTATGACACTCTATTTGATTGCTCTCAATGCGGTAAAGGGACTCGGTCCGGTAAAAATCAATCAGCTCCTTTCCGAATTCGCTTCCCCCGAAGAACTGTTTAAAAAACCGGCCGCCGCTTTGAAAAAAACAGGATTGCTCACCGATGCAGCAGTAAAACAGATGCAGGACCCGCAGCTTCTGCGTTCTGCCGAAGAACAGATCAGGCTGGCCGAGGCCGGCGGCATCAGGATACTGACGATCAGAGACGACGCCTACCCGCAGGCGCTTCGGGAGATTTTTGCTCCGCCGCCGGTTATCTATGTGAGGGGGCAGCTTGAGGTATTTAAAAAACACGGTATTGCGGTGGTCGGCATGCGCCAGCCGGGGGTCTATGGAAAAAACGCCACCGAGTTTATTGTCAAGGATCTTGCACTGCACGGCATTGCCATTATCAGCGGCCTGGCCCTGGGCATCGACTCGATTGCCCATAAAACGTGCCTCGATCACGGGGGAAAAACCGTTGCCGTGCTCGGCTCCGGCGTCGACAGAATCTACCCTGCGTCAAACCGCGGCCTTGCCGATACTATCCAGGAGCATGGCGCCATTCTGTCCGAATTCCCCCTTCAGACGGAGCCGTTGCCCTATAACTTCCCCCGCCGCAACAGAATCATCTCGGGACTCTGCGCAGGGGTGCTCGTGGTGGAGGCGGGTAAAAAAAGCGGCAGCCTGATAACCGCCCATTACGCCCTGCAGCAGGGAAGGGAGGTCTTTGCCGTACCCGGCCCGGTATTCTCCGAAAAAAGCGACGGGACATTCACGCTTATTAAAAACGGCGCTATCCCTGTCCAGTCCGCACGCGACATACTCGACACCATAGAAATCGTCAGCCAGCCGTTTGCAAAGCAGCAGCCCCTCTCAAAAGCGGTGCAGATCCCGCTCGAGCTATTAAGCACGGAAGAACAGCTTATCGTTGAAACACTCTCTGACACACCCCAGCGCGTGGATCAGATCGCGGAAAAAATCAAAAAAAGGGTCGCGGATCTGTTTTCTCTCCTGCTTAACCTCGAACTCAAGGGCATGGTCAGGCAGGTCGCCGGCGGACAGTATGTCCGGGTATAACCTGTACCGGCATTTTGATTTCGCCGGGGTATTGATTATTTTTTTAAACAAAGTTTTAAACAGCAGAATAAGAGTCTGTAAAACCGGAAAATATAACTTATAATCGCCCTCGTCCTTCGTTCTCGTCCGTCGTCCTCGACGAATAAAATTCAATTTGTTGTCGAAGACGAGGAGGAGGGACGAGAACGAAGGACAAAAAGCGAGCGCCGGCATGAACCGTCCAAAAAAAATCGGCAGATGGATCCTTATCGGTATAGCGATTATCGCGCTCTTTTTCCTGTTCACCGGCAAGGACGGGCTGATAAACATATACCGCTTCCACCTTGAAAAACGGAATCTGTCCGAGAAAATCATCCGGCGCAACGAGACGATCGACTCCCTGAAAATCACCATCAAAAAACTGGAAAAAGACACTGCGTATATAGAAAAAATTGCGCGTGAAAAGCTTGGCATGGCGAAAAAAGGTGAAAAGGTGTACAAGTTTATCGAGGAACAGTAAAAGGAATGTTGTCCATGAAAAAAATTTTAAAACAGATCCGTGGTAATATCGTTACCGGAATCCTTCTGCTTATCCCTTCGGTAACGACAATATATGTGTTTATTAAACTTTTCAGTCTTGTCGACTCTATTCTCCCGAGCTTGTTTCACAGCATATTTCCATTTTTACCCGAGGACTGGTTTCCCGGCGTCGGCGTCGTCTTGATAATCCTCCTTTCATACTTTATGGGGCTCGGCGCAAAAAACTACTTCGGAAGGTTAATTCTTGACACCGGCAACGCGCTTATCGGGAGAATACCGCTTATAAACAAGATTTATCTTGGTATTCAGCAAATTGTCGACACTTTTTCGGGCCAGAAAAAGAACATCTTCGAAAAAGTAGTTCTGGTTCAATTTCCGAAAGAAGACTCCTACTGTATCGGTTTTGTTACCTCCGATGCAACGGGTGAAATCGAAAAAAAACTCAATACCGCCATGGTAAGCGTCTTTGTTCCTACAACGCCGAATCCAACAAGCGGATTCCTTTTATATCTTCCGATATCCGAGGTAATCGTTCTTGACATGAGCGTTGAAACCGCTATTAAAGCAGTCATGTCCGCGGGTGTCGTAAATTCCGATCATTTAAAGAGAACCAATCACATATACACGCTGCCGCAGGGGCTTAAGAATTTCAACTGGATGCGGTTATTCAAATCCGGGCGCAAGGGTATGAACGTCGACCCCCGGGATTAATAAAGCACAGGAACGAATGACTGCCCGGCCCTCCGCACAACCCAGTATCAAACGCTACTCCCCCAGCACCTGTACGAACACGTTGCGCGAGCGCGGTCGGTTGTCGTGGTCAATAACGACAATCTGCTGCCAGGTACCCAGAACAAGAGCCCCGTCCGACAACGGGACGGTGATCGAAGGTCCCATAAACGTTGCCCGTATATGGGAGAACCCGTTATCGTCCCCCCAGGTCTGGGAATGGCGGGAAGGCATCGTGCTGGGCACCAGCTTCTCAATCTGATCGCGGATATCCGCATTCAGCGCAGGCTCAAACTCGGTTGTGGAAACGGATGCGGTCGAACCGATTACATGCACCGTTACAATGCCGTTTCTGACTCCCGATCGCTGGACGACACCGTTCACCAGAGCGGTAACATCACTGATATCGGAATATCCTCTGGTCTGGATGGAAAACTCTTCTCCGTGCACCATGTTCGTCTCCCTGATATAATTTCTTATTACTAAGCCGGAAGATTCTGTTAGATGTTGTACGGCTTTGCTGGATAAATCTCTGTACATAAAAGTAAAATAGGGTGTGACCTTAATTATAGGCAGACTATTCTTGATGAAATCAAGGTTTTTTCGTGCTCGTGCTCGTAATCGTAATCGATATTTTTTTACCTGTTGTGTTTAAAAAAATCGATTCCTTTTAC
>Ga0105099_10001091_pt1 | contig 17439 bp, 12 predicted proteins | sample PPLLak3cmMay2015_2_FD_79138 | JGI IMG/M metagenome (GOLD analysis project Ga0105099, IMG submission 79138) | Freshwater sediment microbial communities from Prairie Pothole Lake near Jamestown, North Dakota, USA - PPLs Lake P8 Core (1) Depth... | ecosystem: Environmental > Aquatic > Freshwater >... | reverse complement strand
TGTTCAAAGCGGCCGATTTTCGCCCGCCCGGATGCGAGAATGCCTGGTGCTCGTTTCACGCCGACTACATCGTCCTACCGGGCGGTCGCGTCCAGGGTTTGCATTCCGCGCGACCGCTCTCGGGCTGCTGCGCACCGATCCCGGCCGAGGAGGGCGCGCGGCGGGCTATGGCGCACGTCTCCCGGCAGTGGGCGGCGCCGGATAGAAAACCGGCGGACCCTGCACCGCCGGCGGTCAAGTCCGCCGAAGACGCAGTCGATTCGCCCGGCGGCGGGCCGCTGCACCTGGACGACTTCCTCGATCGCGCCCGCACCCACGTCTTCACGGTGTCCGCCATGGCTTTCCAGGACGCCTGGACCATCGACTTGGAGCGGCTGCGGGAATGCTGCATCCATGTGCTGGATCCGATTCGTGGACTGGTGCCTTTCTGCGCGTTCAATCTCACCGCTATCGATGGAAGGCCTTTGTATCGGCGATGAACACTTTGCGCATCACGCCGCTTGAACGCTGGATCAAAGACCGCATTGGTCTTGAACCTCAGAGCGCTTTCACCCGAGATCACGTGAGGCGATTCCAGCTGGAAAAGATCAGGCAGACCCTGACATATGCCTCCCAAAGAAGCCCCTTCTATCGCCGACAGCTGTCCGGCTGCGCCCCCGCCGATTTATTGAATTTTGAGGATTTCGCGGAGTATCCTTTCACAACCGCGGAGGATCTGGTCCGCGACCCGCTTGAATTCCTTTGCGTCTCCCAGTCGGACGTGGCCCGCGTGGTCACGCTCCGGTCCTCCGGCTCGACCGGCCATTCGAAGCGGGTCTTTTTCGACCCGGAGGACCTGGACCGGACCGTTGATTTTTTTCAACAGGGCATGTCGTCATTGGTTTGTCCTGGAGACCGCGTGCTCATCCTGCTGCCAGGAGGCTTGCCGGGCAGTGTCGGGGAGTTGCTCGTCGAGGGGCTCGCCCGCAATCATGTGGAGGGAATCGTTCACGGGCCGGTCCAAGATCCCGCGCAAACCATCGATGAGATTCTAGCCCGCCGGGCGCAGTGCCTGGTAGGGATTCCCGTGCAAGTTCTCTCGCTGGTCAGACACCCGCAAAGCCGGCGCATCCCGCAGGGATTCATCCGCAGTGTTCTGTTGAGCACCGATTACGTTCCCGCCGCGATTGTAGCGGACATCCAACGGAGCTGGGGCTCAAGCGTCTACCAGCACTACGGCATGACGGAAATGGGATACGGCGGAGGGGTCGAGTGCGACGCCCACGACGGCTATCATCTCCGCGAGGCGGACCTCTTCGTGGAGATCGTCGACCCGGCCACCGGCAGGTCCCTGCCGGACGGTGTCTCCGGCGAGGTCGTCGTCACCGCCCTCACCCGCTGCGCCATGCCCCTGATCCGCTACCGCACCGGCGATCAGGCCCGGTTCCTTCCCGACTATTGCCCCTGCGGCAGCATGCTGCGGCGCCTCGGCAAGGTGCAGGGTCGGTTGATGAACGGTGCGGCGCTGGGGCCGCTGGCCTGGCTCAAGATGGCGGCATTGGACGAAGCGCTGTTCGCCATACCGTCCGTTCTCAACTTCCAGGCCGAACTGGTCCCGGCTAACGGATGCAGCCGACTAAGGATAACCCTCCATTGCGACCCCTGCGGGCTGGACGACACCGTGGCCCAAATTCAAGCGGCACTTGCCCGTTTGCCGGCGGTCCATGAGGCCGTCTCCCGGGGGCGCCTGGCCATTGACCCGATCCGGCTGACACCCGAAACCTGGTTCACGAGCGGGGCCGCGAAACGTACCCTTATCGACCGAAGACAGGAGCGATCGATTCCATGAACCTCATTGCGGAAACGGCCGTCAGACTGATGGACGACCACCAGGCATTCGTCCTGGCGACGATCGTCAACCGCCAGGGATCCGCACCCCGAACGGCGGGTACGCGCATGATCGTTATGTCGGACGGGAGGGCCGTCGGCACGATCGGCGGCGGCCTGCTCGAAGCCCGGGTCATTGAAACGGCCGGAGACGTGCGGAATTCGCACCGTCCCCAGGTAGTCCCCTTCGACATGACCCAATCTGAATTGGCCACGATGGACATGGTCTGCGGCGGACGGCTGGAGGTGCTTCTGGAGCTCATCGATCCCGGGACCCCTGCGGCAACGGTGCTCAAAGGGTGGCGGGAAGCACAGTCAGAGTCTGGCCGCTGCTTCTTCCTGACCGAACTGCGCTTCGCCGGCGACCGGCTGGAAGGCCTCGGCCATGCCCTGCTGAAAAACCGCCGTATCGTTTGCGGCGGGCTTTCCCTCTCTCCGGCGGCCGTTGAGAAACTGGCCCGCGACCACAGAGCTGCCACCCGCCTGCACGCCGTTACCTGCGGCGGGTCCTTAATGCTGATCGATCCGGTTCTCCCGTGGGAGACCGTCTTTCTGTTCGGAGCCGGCCATGTCGCGCAGCCCACCGCCCGGCTGGCCGCCTTCGTCGGCTTCCGCGTGCGGGTCGTGGACGACCGGAGCGAGTTTGCCAGCAGCGAACGTTTTCCGGAAGCCGATGAGATCCGAGTGGTTGAGGATTTCGACTCGGCCCTGAAAGGACTGGTGATCGACCGCAGCGCTTTCTTCGTCATCGTAACCCGCGGCCACCTGCACGACAAAACGGTATTGATGCAGGCCTTACGAACGGAGGCGGCCTACATCGGGATGATCGGCTCGCGGCGCAAGCGGGACCACATTTTCAATGCGCTCCTGAAACAGGGGTTCACGGAAACTGATTTGCAAAGGGTGCATTCGCCAATCGGCCTCAACATCGGCGCGGAAACCCCTGAGGAGATTGCATTGAGCATCGTTTCCGAATTAGTTCATGCCCGCGCCCAAAGGCGGCAAGGATGAATCCGGAAGGCGCCACCGCGCTCGTGCTGTCGGCCGGATTTTCCGAACGCATGGGGGAGTTCAAACCGCTGATGACGCTCGGTGGAATGACGCTTCTGGAACGGGTCATTCGGCTTTTTCAATCGGCCGGTGTCAACCGCATTCATGTGGTGGTCGGCCACCGCGCGATTGAGTTGACTCCCCTGATCCAACGCTTGGGCGGCCACTGCGTCTTGAACATCCGCTACGCCGACGGCATGTTCTCATCTGTGGCGGCCGGAGTGGCGAGCCTGGATGAGCGCACCGAGTCCTTTTTCGTCATGCCCGTGGACATTCCCCTCGTAAGAGCTGCGACGATCCGCATCCTTATAAGCACCTTCCGACCCGGCACGACAGTGATCTGCCATCCAATTTTTCTGGGCCGCCGTGGGCACCCGACGTTGATCGATAGACGCTTTATCAAGACGATCACCGATTGGAGGGGGAACGGCGGCCTTAAAGCGTTGCTCGACCGCTTTGAAAGCGAAGCACTCGATGTCCCTGTTGCAGACGAATTTATCCTTCAAGACATGGACAGCCCGGACGACTACCAGCGCATGCAGAGATGTTTGAAAACCTACGCGGTCTTGTCCTCGGCCGAGTGCCATGCCCTGCTGGTCGAAAGGCTAAAAGTCCCCGCATCGGTTTGGGCTCACGGACGGGCGGTGGCCGAGCAGGCCCTTTATATCGGTCGAGCGCTGGTGGCAGCGGGCTGTCGTTTGAACCTTGATCTGATCTATGCGACGGCTCTTGTGCACGACATGGCGCGGGGAGAACCCGGGCACGCGCGGCAGGGCGGAAGAATCCTCCGTGAGCTGAACATGCCGCAGATGGCCGAAATCGTCGAGACACACATGGATCTCAGCATTGAGAAGACAGATCCAATATGCGAAGCCGAGGTCGTGTTTCTATCGGACAAACTGATATGCGAAGATCGCTTCGTGGGGATTGACGCGCGCTTTTTGCAGCGCTTGAACGACCATCGCACCGAGCCTGAGATTCAGGCCTCCATCCGCTCAAGGCTGAAATCGGTTTACAGGTCCGCCGAACGAATTGAATCTATAACCGGCCGGCCTCTGGCAAGTTTAGACTATACCCGACGTATCGATGAAAGCCTTCGCTGAGTTTTAGCTTCGAGGTCGGGTTCTTCGTTCGATAGTGGGTTTCGCCAACAAGCGCCTTTTCACGGACACCATGTAGCCATGAGTGTTGACTTGAAAGACCAACCGATCGTGCGCCTGCACTTGTGGCTCGAAACTGAAAAAGGAGTTTTTTTCGGTCTGGGTCGCTTGCAGCTTCTGAAAAAAATCCAATCCGGCCAATCTCTGAGAGGTGCTGCCGAGTCTCTTGGGATGAGTTACCGGGCGGCCTGGGGGAAAATAAAAAGGACCGAGAAAGTGATGGGCGTGCCTCTGATTGAAAAGAGCGCCGGAAACCGAGCGGGGTATCGACTCACCGCTGAGGGCGCCGCGCTGGTGGCTCGTTTCAATTGCTGGTTTAAGGAAGTCGAGAGCTATGCACTTCGTCGAGCAAGGCTGCTGTTGCCATGCGATCCCAGGGCTTTCAAAGAAACCAAGACGGATCATGCTTCGGGTGCACTAAAAGAACTTAGATGCAAAGGATCCCAACCCTCCTAAACTACTTCGGGATACCTAGTTATGTAGGACTGTCGAAAAATTAATCTAAACCTTTTCCCGCCCCATTGTGCTAATTATAACATATTAAAATTATAATATTTTTTACCATTTTTAGGATTGACAATTCTTCCGGGTTCTGTCAAAAATGACATAGTTTAACCTCACACATTCAAAACCCCTCGAAACGGACCGATACTGGTCCTTTTGCCTATCGCCAGAAGAAAGGAGGACGCATGGAGGTCAATCGGCGAAAATTCCTGAAGGTGAGCGGAACAGGCATAGTGAGCCTGTCCCTGCTCCAGCTGGGCGTCGATGTCAAGCCCGTCCGGGCTTATGTAAAGACGCTCAAAATCGAAGGTGCAAAGGAGGTCGTCACCGTTTGCCCCTTCTGCTCGGTGAGCTGCCACATCATCGCCCACGTCAAGGACGGCAAACTGGTCAGCACCGAGGGGGACCCGGATTATCCCATCAACCAGGGGGCCCTCTGCGCCAAGGGCGCGTCCATGCTGTCCATGACCCGCAACGAGCGCCGCCTGGCAAAACCCATGTACCGGGCACCGGGCAGCGACAAGTGGGAGGAAAAGACCTGGGAATGGACGTTCGAGCAGATCGCCGGCCGCGTCAAGAAGGTCAGGGACAAGGATCTGATCCTCAAAGACGCCAAGGGCCAGACGGTCAACCGGCTCGAATCGATGTTTTTCATCGGCACCTCCCATGCCGACAACGAAGAGTGCGCCCTGGCCCACCAGATGGCCCGCGGCCTTGGCATCGTCCACATCGATCATCAGGCCCGTACCTGACACAGCCCCACGGTAGCGGCTCTGGGAGAGTCGTTCGGTCGCGGGGCAATGACGAATCACTGGGTTGATCTGAAAAACGCCGATGCGTTTCTCATCATGGGCAGCAATGCCGCCGAGCACCACCCCATCTCTTTCAAGTGGGTCCTGCACGCCAAAGAAAAAGGCGCCGTAGTCATCCACGTGGACCCTAAGTTCTCGCGCACCTCGGCCCGCTCCACCTTCCACGTTCCCCTGCGCTCGGGAACGGACATCGCCTTTTTGGGCGGGATGATCAAGTACATCATCGAAAAGGAAAAGTACTTCAAGGACTACGTCGTCGAATACACCAACGCCGCCTTCCTCGTGAACAAGGATTTTGCCTTTAAAGACGGCCTGTTCAGCGGTTTTGATGCCCAGGCCCGCAAGTACGACACCAAATCCTGGTCCTTTCAGATGGACGAGGGCGGCCTGCCCAAAAAAGACAAGAGCCTGCAAGATCCACGCTGCGTGTTCCAGTTGATGAAAAAGCACTACTCGCGCTACAGCCTGGACAAGGTCTCCAGCATCACCGGGGTGTCCACGAAAGATCTGCTCAAGGTTTACGAGGCATACAGCGCCACGGGGCTTGGCACCAAGGCCGGCACGGTGATGTACGCCCTGGGCTGGACCCAGCACACCGTGGGTGTGCAGAACATCCGTTCGGCCTGCATGGTCCAGTTGCTTCTAGGCAACATGGGCATCCCCGGCGGCGGCGTCAACGCCCTGCGCGGCGAGCCCAATGTCCAGGGCTCCACCGATCATGCCCTGCTCTACCACATCCTGCCCGGCTACCTGGGCGTGCCCATCGACGAGTGGCAGACCGTTGCCGATTACAACAAGGCCAACACCCCGGCCAGCAAGGATCCCAAGAGCGCCAACTGGTGGCAGAATAAGCCCAAGTACCTGGCCAGCCTGCTCAAAGGCTGGTATGGGGAAAAGGCCACGCCGGACAACGATTTTTGTTACGGCCTGATTCCCAAGGCCGCTAAGGGCGTGGATTATTCCTATATGTACCTCTTTGACCGCATGTATCAGGGCAATATGCGCGGGGGTTTCATCTTCGGCCTCAATCCGATGAACACCCTGGCCAACACCCACAAGGCAAGGGCCGCCATGGACAAGCTCGACTGGGTAGTGGTCTCCGAGCTGCACCACTCCGAGACCACGGACAACTGGCACCGGCCCGGGGTCGATCCCAAAACGGTCAACACCGAGTACTTCCTCCTGCCCTCAGCCCACCGCATCGAAAAAGAAGGCACGGTGAGCAACAGCGGCCGCCTGGTCCTCTGGCACCACCAGGCCATCGAACCCGCGGGTGAGGCCAGGACCTTCGGCTTCATGCTCGTGGGGCTGATGAACGTGATCCGCGACAAGTACGCTACGGAAGGCGGCATCCTGCCCGAAGCCATCACCTACCAGGATTGGCCCAAGACCTACGTTGCCGAAGACTGGACCAAACGGATCAACGGCTTTTTCCACGCCGATTCCAAGTTCGGGGATAAGGAATACAAAAAAGGCCAGCTCGTACCGACCTTCGGAGCCCTGGCTGCGGACGGGTCCACCTCGAGCCTCTGCTGGGTCTACACGGGCAGCTTCACCGAAGAAGAGGGCAACAAGACCAAGCGACGCGACCCCAAACAGACCCCGATGCAGGAAAAAATCGGCCTGTATCCCAACTGGGCCTGGTGTTGGCCGGTCAACCGCCGAATCATCTACAACCGCGCGTCGGTGGATCCCACCGGGAAGCCCTGGAACCCGGACAAGGCCCTCATCGCCTGGGAAAACGGCAAATGGGTCGGGGATGTGCCCGACGGCCCGTGGCCGCCCTTGGCCAATGAAAATGGCAAATACCCCTTCATCATGCAGACCCATGGGTTCGGGGCCTTTTTCGGCCCGGGCCGCGTCGACGGACCCTTCCCCGAGCATTACGAGCCCGTGGAAACACCTGTGACCTCGCATCCTTTCTCCAAGCAGCTCAGCAACCCGCTGTACAAGTCCGTGTCCAGCGCGTTGGACAAGCTGGCTAAGCCCGGGGACCCGGCCTATCCCATCGTGCTGACCACCTACAGCCTCACCGAGCACTGGTGCGGCGGCGGAGAGACCCGCAACGTGCCCAACCTGCTGGAGGCTGAGCCTCAGCTCTACGTGGAAATGAGCCCGGAGTTGGCCAAGGAAAAGGGCATCAAGAACGGAGATGGGGTCATCGTGGAAAATGTCCGCGGGAAGGTCGAGGCCATTGCCATGGTCACGGTGCGCATCCGGCCGTTCAAGGTCCAGGGCAAGACCGTGCACCTGGTCGGCATGCCCTTTTGCTTCGGCTGGACCACGCCCAAGTGCGGCGATTCCACCAACCGACTGACGCCGTCGGTGGCCGACCCCAACACGACGATCTACGAACTCAAGGCCTGTCTGGTCAACGTCCACAAGGCCAAACAGCTGACCGAGATCGCCTGATTGCAAAAAACGGGCGGGACAGCCCCACCCGTTGACCACAAGGAGGAAGAACCATGCCCAAGGCATTTTTCATCGATACCTCGCGCTGCACCGCCTGCCGCGGCTGTCAAATCGCGTGTAAAGAATGGAACGAGCTGCCGGCCAATGCGACCAAGCAACGCGGCAGCCATCAGAACCCGCCGGATCTCAATGCCAACAACTATAAGCTGGTGCGTTTCAGCGAACGCATCGAAGGCACCACCATCCGCTGGAATTTCTTCCCGGACCAGTGCCGGCACTGTATCGAACCGCCCTGCTACCACGAGGGCGCCAAGCTGGTGAACGACGCCATCATCCACGATGCGGAAACCGGCGCTGTCATCTATACCGAAAAAACCAAGGAGTTTTCGGCGGACGACTTCGAGATCATCCGCGATTCCTGCCCTTACGACATCCCCCGTCGGAATCCCGCTACAGGTATGATAGTCAAGTGTACCATGTGCCACGAGCGGGTGACCCGCGGCATGCTGCCGGCCTGTGTCAAGGCCTGCCCCACCGGCACCATGAACTTCGGAGAACGCCAAAAAATGCTCGACCTGGCGCAGCAGCGCTTGGCCGCCGTCCGCAAGGAACACCCCAAGGCGCTGCTGGCTGACCCCGACGACGTCAGCGTAATCTACCTTCTCGTCGACGCGCCCAAGCATTACCACAAGCACAGCGTCGCCCAGAGAAACCAGGACATGGACCGCAAGCTGTTCCTGGCCCGATTGGGCCGGCCGCTGCGCCGAACCATGGAAGCGCTCCTGAATCTGTGAGGTGTGCAAAGCGCACTCCGTTCAAGCCGCTTCAAGCTATAGCGATCATGCCTATTTTCCCACCAGTCGTTCCGGGGCGCCGCTGCAACGGTGCCCCGAACGACTGAGAACTACTCTTCGGAGCACGAAGGCGATGCCGACGAATCCGGCCGCTGCCGATTTCGAAATGGAAATTCAACGCCTGGTCGCCATAATACTGGCAAAACGGCCTCAATTGGAAAGCATGGTCAAGCCGTTTGCCGCCTTGTTCATCGAAAAGGCCCGTTTAGCCGGCGATCTCAAAGACCAGTTGGAACCGCTGCAGTTCGATGCCGTCGGCCGGCGGCTTTCAGAAGGGGTGCCGGTCCTATCCGGGATCTCCTTCAGCTTCCTCAAGCCGGCGCTGGATTACGCTTTCACCGCGCTCGTGCCTGCGGTAAAAGAATGGTTTCCGGCGATCGTTCCGGTCCTGGACCGCATTGAAAATGAGCAGCGCCATGGCGCACTTGACCTGAGCCATCTGGCCGAAGAGTATTTGGGCGGCGGCTTCACAGGTTTTCGGGAAACGCCTCCAGCCTCGGAGGTCGACCGCCACGGCCTCGGCTTCATCGTTCACCTGGCGACGTCAACGGTGCTGCAATCATTGGCTCCGTCGCTGGCGGCTCAGGTTGGGGAAATCCACTGGAGCCGCGGGTATTGCCCGATCTGCGGGTCCTTGCCTTTCATCAGCTACCTTTCGAAACCCCAAAACGCTCCCTCCGAATTTTTAGTGGGCGGCGGGGGCCAGCGGTATCTGCACTGCGCCGTGTGCGGACATGATTGGCATGTCCGCCGCCACCTCTGCGCGGCGTGCGAAAAGGACGACAGCGATCAGCACATGTACTTCAACGTGGCGGATGCCACCGGGGAGCGTGTCGATATCTGCCCCCACTGCGCCCACTACCTTCCGTGCATCGACCTGCGGGAAACCGATGCCCCTCCCCACCTGGACACGATGGCGGTCGGGCTGGCCCATTTAGACATGTACGCCCAGGAAAGGGGTTTTGACCCGATGGTTCGCATGCCATGGAACACGTTCGGGTAACAGCGCCCACCCGTTGTCTCTAATCTTCGATAGACGCCACCCAGGCAACCTGCTATTAATCTTCTTCAGGTTTTCAATAGCCGAATTCAATCCGTTAGCCCCGCTGAGTTTTACGAAGAGAGGGAGGCACTATTCATGGCAGGATCAGGATCACCATTCCGAATCCGGTCCAAAATCTGGGTGGAAGACCCCAACGGCAAGGTGGTGTTCGGCTTGGGACGCTACCGGATTCTGGAAGCCGTCCGGCGACTCGGATCGCTGCAGGCCGCCGCCCAGGAGCTCAAGATGAGCTATCGGGCGATCTGGGCGCGTGTAAGCGCAACCGAGGAGCGCCTGGGCAAGCCGCTGCTGATCCGGGAGCCGCAGGGCTCTCGGTTGACGCCGCTGGGCGAAACCCTGCTCAAGCAGTTCCAGCGCCTGTTGAAAATCGTGGAGACCGAATCCGATGTGGTCTACAAGGATCTGATGGCAGCCTACCTGGACGGCTGACCCACTGCCAGCGCCGCCAGGACCGATTTCCCGCCAGCAGCTTTTTTCAATCCGTTAAAATTTCCTTCGATATATCATAATTGACACATCCCATCTCTTTTGCTATTCACTCTGAACCATGCTCAAAACAGACCCCTGCGCTGAAAACCCGAGTGATGACGTCGCACCTTGGTGTCGCGATCGCCACGGGCGGGCTTATTCATTCGAAGAGTTTCTCGTACTGACGCAAACGTTCCACGGCTACCCTGCCCCGGGAGTAGTAATCGGCGCCAAGATGGTCGACATCGCCAGGAAGCGCATCCCGCCCGGAGTGCTTTTCGATGCCGTCTGCGAATCCGATAAGTGCCTGCCGGACGCGGTGCAGCTGCTGACCCCATGCACCGCTGGCAACGGGTGGCTGCGGGTGGTGCCGTTGGGTCGCTACGCGCTCACCCTGTTCGATAAGCATACCGGTCAGGGAACAAGGGTGTATCTGGACCCAGCCCAGCTGGAACCTTATCCGGAAACGCGTTACTGGTTTTTCGGAATCAAACCCAAACGCAAGGACAAGTCCGATCTTCTCATTCAAGAGATCCGCCAGGCGCAGGGGATGATTTATGGAGTTCAGTCTGTTCGTGTGAAACAGGAGTTTCTGTCGAAAGAACCGTCGGACCCCCGGGCGATCTGTCCGAGATGCGGAGAGGCCTATCCTGCCGGCCATGGCCTCATCTGCCGGGGGTGTCGGCCCGAAACGGGATATCTCCTACAAGGAGGAAGTTAAATGAGCACCCAAACGGTTTACAGCATCTGCGGCATGTGCACCGTGCGCTGCCCCATCATGGCCGAAGTGAAAAACGGCGAGGTTCATTTTCTGCAAGGTAACCCACACGTACCGGCCATGAAGGGGGCGATCTGCCCGCGGGGAGCCGCTGGAAAAGCCCTGATCCGGGACCCCGAACGCATCCAGGCGCCCATGATCCGGGAGGGCAAGCGCGGCGAGGGCAAGTGGCGCCGCGTCGGCTGGGACGACGCCCTGGACGAAGTGGCTGGGCGGCTGAAAACCGCCATCCAAAGGTACGGTGCTCATAGCATTGCCTTTTCCGACCGCGGCGGCCCGTTCCGGGACCTGCACCAGGCGTTTGTACGCGGTCTCGGTTCGCCGAACTACACGAACCATGACAGCTCTTGCGCCCGCAACGTAATGCATGCCTGCAAATCCCTTTTCGGAATGGGGCGAAAGGATGTGGTCTACGACTTCAAGAACGCCAAGCATGTCGTGCTCCAGACCCGCAACATTTTCGAGGCCATCAGCGTCCAGGAAGTCAACAACCTCACCGAAGCCATGGGCAACGGCTGCAAGCTCTCGGTCATCGACATCCGCGCCACGATTTCCGCCGCCAAGGCCGACCGCTTCATGCTGGTACGGCCCGGCAGCGACTACGCCTTGAATCTGACGGTGATCCATGAACTGCTCATGCAGAAACTCTATGATGCCGAGTTCGCTGGCCGCTGGATCAAAGACCTTGGCCGCTTGGAGGAATTCGTGCGGGGGTACACGCCGGAATGGGCGGAAGCAGAGACCGGTGTCAACGCCGGTGAGATTCGTCGTTTCGTACGCGACCTGTCTGCCGCAAAACCCGCCGTCATCTGGCACCCCGGATGGATGACCGCACGGTATATGGATTCCTTTTATGTCTGCCGCTCGATCTACATCATCAACGCCCTGCTGGGCTCCATAGGCGCCAAAGGCGGGCTGCCGTTCGCGAACAAGCCCGGGGACGTCGGCCGCAAGGGCCTGAAGAAGCTTGTCGACCTGGTTCCCAAGCCGACGGAAAAACGCGCCGACGGCGTCGGCTGGCGCTACAAGCACTTTGATGGCGGGCCCGGCTTGGCGCATCTCGTATACGACGCCATGGAATCCGAAGATCCCTACCCGATCAAAGCCTACATCGCCTATCGCCACGATCCGCTCATGGGGTTCCCTGACCCGGACCGCCTCCTGCAAAAATTCGATAAGCTGGATTTCCTGCTGTCCGTCAGCTTCACCTGGTCGGATACCGCATGGAACTCGGACGTGGTGCTGCCGCTGTCTCCTTATCTCGAACGCGAAAGCATCCTTGCCTGCAAGAACGGGTTGAAACCCCATTTCTTCATCCGGCAGCGTGCCGTGCCGCCGCGGTTCGACACCCGCGCGGACTGGGAAATCCTATGCGGCCTCGCGAAACGACTGGGGATCAAAGAGCTTGCGTTCGATTCCATCGAAGCCATATGGAACTACCAGCTCAAGGACACCGGCGTCCGACCGGAGGACTTCCAGGCCACCGGGTTCGTCAATCTGGCGGAAGCCCCAAAGTACGCCAAACCGGAGGAAATGAAGATTCCGACCCCCAGTGGAAAGATGGAAATTATCTCCGAAAAGCTTGAAAGCCAGGGAATTGCTTCGCTCAAACCCTACTCCCCGCCGAAGCGCCCGGCCGACGGCCAGTTCCGCCTGACCTTCGGACGCTGCGCGCTCCACACCCAAGGGCACACCGTCAACAACCCCATGCTCTTCGAACAGATGCCGGAAAACGTGCTCTGGATCAACGACCAGGCGGCGGCCGCACTCAAAATCGGCGACGGCGAGCGGGTCACGGTCAGCCGCAACGGCTACTCCGAGACCATCGCCTCCAAGGTTACGCCGCTGATCCATCCCGAGGCCGTGTTCGTGGTGCACGGTTTCGGCCATCGGCTGCCCACGGAAAGCCGGGCCTTCGGCAAGGGGCTGGCCGACAACCGCTTTATGTTGGGCGGACTCGATCTATGGGACCCGGCGGGCGGCGGCGTCGCCATGCAGGAGCACTTCGTCACCGTCACCAAAATGAGATAGGTTCGCCAAAGGTCGCAACGCCATCGTATCCCGGGGGCGGACGGCATGCGACGTTCGGCATCCCGGGGTTTTTTTGAGATGAGCATATGCTATTTTTGATATATCCCAGGAACCGGACTGCCGTGCTGAATCGCCTGGAAACATTCCGCATGGAGCAGAATCGGATCCCTATCAACCGAAACACCAGGAGATAAGAATGAGGGATCACGCCTTCACGTTGAACCACCACGAGGCGTCTTTCACGCCGGGGCAGACCATCCTTGAGGCGGCGCAGGCCGCCGGGGTCTACATTCCGACCCTGTGCCACCTAAAAGAAGCCACCCCGACCGGCGCCTGCCGGATCTGCGTCGTGGAGGTTCGAGGCGCCCGTTCGCTGGTGACGGCCTGCTCGACCCCCGTCGCGGAGGGCCTGGACGTGCTGACCGAATCGCCTCGAGTGGTTGCCGCCCGCAAGATGACTCTCGAGTTGCTGCTGGCATCCGGTAACCATAACTGCGCAGCCTGCGCACCCAAAGACGCGGCCGACTGGACCGGGTTCCAGCTGGAGGCTCAACAGACCGAAGGCACGGCAGATCTTTGCCCGGCATGGGGCGATTGCCGCCTCCAGGACCTGGCGTACCGCTACCAGGTGAGCGGAATGCGGTTTGAAGCCCCGTCTAAATACCCGGTCCCTGAAACGGTCAACCCCATGGTGGTGAGAGATTTCTCCCGCTGCATCCTTTGCGGGCGCTGTGTCCAGGCCTGCAACGAAGTCCAGGTGAACCGGGCCATCAGCTACGGATACCGGGGTAGCGCAAGCCGCATCGTCGCTGCCGGCGACAGGCCTCTTTCGGACTCCGACTGTGTTTTCTGCGGCGAATGCGTCCAAGCTTGCCCGGTAGGGGCTCTGGTAGACAAAAAGTCCCGCTACCGGTGGCGTCCATGGGAGGTGAAACGGATCAGAACTACCTGCCCTTATTGCGGGGTGGGATGTCAGCAACTGCTGCATGTGAAGGACGGCAGGATCGTGCGGGTGACGGGCGTTGAGGACGCGCAGCCCAACCGGGGCCGGCTGTGCGTGAAGGGCCGCTACGGCTACGACTTCATCTATTCCGAGGAGCGCCTCAAGACTCCGCTGATTCGCGATAACGGCCGTTTTAGGGAGGCCGGCTGGGATGAGGCGCTGGATTTGGTGGGCGCCCGTTTGGCAGCGATCATGAACGACCACGGGCCGGATGCGATTGCCGGGGTCAGCTGCGCCCGCAGCATCAACGAGGACTCCTACCAGATGCAGAAGCTCTTTCGCGCAGTGATCGGCACCAACAACATCGATCACTGCGCGCGAACCTGACACGCCCCGACGGTCGCCGGTCTGGCGGCCGCGTTCGGATCGGGTGCCATGACCAATTCTTTCAGCGAGTTCGCCAGGGCCAGGATGTTCATGGTGATCGGGTCCAACATGGTGGAGGCCCATCCCGTGGCGGCCACGTTCGTGAAGAATGCGGTTCTCAAGGGAGCCCAGCTCATCGTGGTGGACCCCCGTCGGCACGCGCTGGCGGACCTGGCCACGCTGCACGTGCCCATCCGCGTGGGCTCAGACATCGCCTTTCTAAACGCGCTGATGCACGTGTTGATCGCGGAGGACCTTTACGACCGCAAGTTCGTCCAGTCCTGCACGATCGATTTCGACCGGCTGGCGCAAGCCGTTCAAGCGTATCCACCGGAGCGCGCTGCCGGAATCTGCGGCATCGACGCCGAAATGATCCGGAACGTCGCCCGGCGGATCGCCTCGGTCCAACCCATGATGCTTTGCTACACCCTGGGCATCACGGAGCACACCTGCGGCAAGCACAACGTGCAGTCCGTCGCCAACCTGCAGATGCTGCTGGGGAACCTCGGCATGGAGTGCGGCGGTGTCAACCCCCTGCGCGGGCAGAACAACGTTCAAGGCGCCTGCGACATGGGTGCTCTTCCCAATGTGTTTCCCGGATATCAGTCCGTGATGGACCCGGCCTACCGGGCAAAGTTCGCCCAGGCATGGGGGGTAACAAGCCTCCCCGAAAAACCCGGACTCATGATTCCGCAGATGATGGAGGGGCTGACCACAGGCAGGGTCCGCGGGTTCTACGTGTTCGGCGAAAACCTGGCCAACACAGAACCGGACATCCGCAAGGTGGAGCATGAGCTTTCGTCAGCCGAATTTCTGGTGGCCCAGGACATCTTCCCCAACGAAACGACGCGCTTCGCCCACGTCGTTCTGCCGGCCGCGGCCTGGAGCGAGAACGACGGCACCTTCACCAACAGCGAGCGCCGCGTCAGCCGGGTGCGCACGGCGAGCCCACCGCCCGGCCTGGCCAAACCCAACTGGTGGATCTTCCGGGAGCTGGCCAAGCGCATGGGGCATACCTGGGCCGCCGACGACGCACGCGAACTCTGGGACGACGAAATCTCGGTGCTGGCGCCGCAGCTGTGCGGGATCAAGTATCACCGCCTGGAGGGCGATGGGCTGCAATGGCCTTGTCCCGATGAGAGCCATGAAGGGACCTGCTTCCTGCACAAGGACGGCCAGTTTACCTGCGGCCTCGGAATCTTCACCCCCGTGGATTGGACGCCTCCGGCTGAAGAGCCCTGTGCAGACTATCCTCTGGTGCTGAGTACCGGCCGGCGCCTGGCCCACTACCACACTCGAACCCAGACCGGCCGCTGCGAAGGCCTGAACGACATCCTGGGCGAAGAGACGGCGGATATCTCTCCGCAGGACGCTGCGGAACTGAACATCCGCAACGGCGAAAGGATTCGCGTCCGATCCCGCCGGGGACAGGTCGAAATCAAGACTAAAGTGACCCCTCAGGTTCCCAGAGGACTGGTGTGGATGTCGTTCCACTTCCGCGACACCTGCGCAAACTGGCTGACGAACCCGGCGTTCGACCCCTCGACGCTGACGGCGGAATACAAAGCCTGCGCCGTGTGCATCGAAAAAATAGACACCGGTTGAAGTTTCAGCCGATGACCCTACTTTAAATGCATAGGCCCGCCGGCATGCCGAGAATGCCGGTTCGAAACTACAAACAAGAAGAATGGACAATGCCATGCTGAACGCTGCCATCACCATCGATCCGCCTCAGAACGAAACCACTCTGGCGTATGCGCCGGGCAGCCCGGAGCGACGCCGCATATCCTCCACTCTGAGCGAATTCAGAAGCCAGGAAATCGATATCCCCTTGATCATCGGCGGCCGCGAGGTGCGTACCGGCCGGACCGCCGCCTGCATCGTACCTCATGACCACCGCCACCGCCTGGCCACCTACCACATGGCAGGCCCCGAAGAAGCCGCCTTGGCCGTCGACGCCGCCCGTAAGGGTTCCAAAGCCTGGGCTGCCATGGCCTGGGCGGACCGTCTGGCGATTTTCTTAAAAGCCGCCGATCTGATCGCGGGAACCCACCGCATGCGGATCAACGCCGCCACCATGCTGGGCCAAGGCAAGAACGTCTATCAGGCCGAGATCGACGCCGCCTGCGAAAGCGCCGATTTCCTGCGGTTCTACTGCTGGAATGCGACCCGCGTGTTCGGCCTGCAGCCCATCTCTTCCGCCGGCGTCTGGAACCAGATGGAGTACCGACCCCTGGAGGGCTTCGTCCTCGCGATTTCACCATTCAACTTCACCGCGTTAGGCGTCAACCTGGCCGCCGCACCCGCTCTGCTCGGCAACACCGTCATCTGGAAACCGGCGTCCTCCGCGGTTTATTCCGCTTATCACCTGATGCAGATCTTTCATGAAGCCGGGCTGCCCGAAGGCGTCATCAATTTTGTGCCGGGCCTGGGCAGCCAGGTCGGTCCGGTCCTGTTGAAGCATTCCGAGTTGACCGGGGTGCATTTCACGGGGTCAACCCAAGTGTTTCGGGAGATCTGGAAAACCGTCGGCGCCAATATCGACGCCTACCGCAGCTATCCGCGGCTGGTGGGCGAAACCGGGGGCAAGGATTTCATCTTCGTCCATCCTTCCGCCGACGTTCAAGCGGTGGCCGTCGCCATGGTGCGCGGGGCCTTCGAGTACCAGGGCCAGAAATGTTCAGCCGCATCCCGGGCCTACATCCCCCGATCGATGTGGAAATTGCTGAAAGAGCCGCTGTTGGAGATGATCGGCTCCATTCGGGTGGGCCCGCCGGAAGACTTCTCTCATTTCGTCAATGCCGTCATCGACCGGGCCGCCTTCGACAAAATCGTCGGCTACATCGAGTACGCTCGCAAATCCCCCGACGCCGAGATCATCGTTGGGGGCAGCTATGACGACCGCACGGGCTACTTCATCCATCCGACCGTCATCGTCGCCGCGAAACCAGATTTCAAGACCATGGCGGAGGAGATCTTCGGCCCGGTGCTCACCGTCTTCGTCTACGATGACGACCGCTACGAGGAAACCCTACGGATCTGCGATCAGACCTCGCCTTACGCCCTGACCGG
>Ga0105099_10001089_pt1 | contig 17477 bp, 20 predicted proteins | sample PPLLak3cmMay2015_2_FD_79138 | JGI IMG/M metagenome (GOLD analysis project Ga0105099, IMG submission 79138) | Freshwater sediment microbial communities from Prairie Pothole Lake near Jamestown, North Dakota, USA - PPLs Lake P8 Core (1) Depth... | ecosystem: Environmental > Aquatic > Freshwater >... | reverse complement strand
GCGATTTTGGAACCCGCCACCCTGCATCCAGAATCCTGGACAAAGACCCTCGACTTCAATATACTGAGCGCATGAATTTGACACTGATCCTGGGCATCATCGGTTTTGTCCTGCTCGTCGTCGTCCCCGGCCTGTGGCTGAACCAAATCCGCAAGCCCACCCGGGGGCCGCGGATCGGCAAGATCAAAAAACCCCAGAAGGCCCTGCTGGTGATCGACTTGCAGGAGGATACCACGGGGCCGGAGACCAAGGTCTCCCCGCCCTATCGCCGGGCCGGAGAGGTGATCGGCGAGGTCAACCGGCTGATCGAGACGGCCCGGGAGCGGAACTTCCTGGTCCTTTACATCCGCCAGGAATTCACCGGTTTTCCCGGGATCCTCTTTTCCCGGCTCTTTGTCCGGGGCGGAACGATCGCCGGCAATTCCGGCTGCGCACTCGACCGGCGCATCACCGTCGTCAGCCGCTACGATTTCACCAAGCCGATCGGTGACGCCTTTGCCAATCCCCGCCTGGCCGAATTTCTGACCCATCAGGAGGTCGACGAGCTCTGGCTGGTCGGCGCCGATGCCGAGTTCTGCGTCCATCTCACCGCCCTCGGGGCGCTCAACCGCGGCTACAAGGTGAACGTCATCCGCGAGGGTCTCCTGCTGCGCGCCGAAAAAAAATGGGAAAAGATCCTGGCCGCCTACCGCCGGGACGGGATCGGGGTCTGGAGTTCGGAGCAGTTCACGGCCCCGCTTCCGGACCGTTCAGCGCCGCCCGGCCGCAAATGACCGGCACTTTCCTCCCCGACCGCACCGGCTTGGGGACCGGAGCAAGGAAGCAGGGCGATTAGAATTTCTTTCTACTCGATCCGGGTTCCGGTCCAGGGGCAATTGGGGAATTGGAGAGGATCCGACATATACCAACTTTCTCCACCCATCAAATCGTTTGTCTGCATGATCCCATTAAAATAGTAAAAAAGCATATATCCGGAGTACTTCACATACCAAAAATCGAATAAAACATTCTGGAACGTAACCTTGTAGGTCCCTTTCCACGCCCCCAGATAGGCTCCAGACAAAACCTGGAATTCGCCGCCAGCCGGTGTCCCCGTGAATAAGACTATACTTTCCCCATCCGAGCTGTTTATTCGTCATTTTCCCCGGATGTCGAAGCCGGTTTCTATTTCGGGATCAGATGTAACTGTGATCTTCGAATTATTGAAGATCACAAACGATCCATATTGAGTTTCTGGTTCGGCCAGAAGATTATTTCCACCGGGAGCCTGCACTCGAACTCGCAGGTTACAGAAACCCGTCTTCAAGGAATACATGTATTTTATCTCGGTTCCCTCGGTGTATTGGTGGATGCCGCTCGCCGGCGTGCCCGTGACCCCCTCGTCCATTTCGACGGTGAGGGTGTACACCGCGAGTTGGACGGCTGTTGCCGTCAGTTTGCGGGCCTTGTCCATGGTCATCGTGCCCGAGGGAGCGACCGAGCGGCCGTCCAGGGTGACCGTCAGATTTTTGTATCCCGAGGCGAGTTGAAAGCTATAGGACACCGTGCTCCCCTTCTTGTGCTTGTACGTCCCCGCGGCGGGCGTACCCGTCACTCCCGCGCCGACCTCCACCGTCAATTCATATTTCGGTTTGTGGAAGAATAGGAAATAAACGGCGACTCCGACCACCACCGTCCCGGCCGCCACCAGCAGCCAGGGAAATTTTTTCTTGGCGCCGACCGCCGGGGTGTCCCCAGATTTTTCCATGACGCCGCTCCCGTCATCGGCCGGCTGCTCGATCCGCACCGTGTCGGTTTCATTATCCGTTCTGCCGGTCGCTGCCCCCAGCGGCATCTCCGTGACCAGCCCCAGGACAACCCAGATGAAAGAGAACATAACCAGACCGGCGATCCATCGCTTGTTTTTATTTCCTTTCCACATTGATGATTCTCCTGTTTTACTGTGCAGGGATATCTTAACTCATTCCGGAAAATCCTGTCAAATGCAACCGGTCAACTCGACCTTGCCGGCGGTTAAGGGAGTGGAAACGGTACGATCCGGAGCATCAGGGCCGGGCAGTCGAAAGACCTTGAGCCGTTTGGCTTAGAATGGTTACCAGGAAAACCGGACTCCGGTGAACAGGTAGTTGATCAGGGCGAAGTTGTAGACCGATTCGACATCGGCGCCACCCTCCACGATCCGGTAGCCGACGCGGATCTGCCAGGCCGGAGATAGAGTATAGGTGACAGCCAGGGCGGCGTCCTCGGCCCGCCCCTGCCCGCCGGGAGAGGCCAGGGCATCGGCCTCGAAGAGCAGGCCCCACTTCGGGCACCACTGCCAATCCAGATGCAGGTTGAGCAGGGGGACGAATCCCAGGTCGGTCTTCTTTCCCTCCCGGACACCATCGCGCAGGGAGATCTCGGCGTCGCGGATCTTGGCGGTGAACCCGATGCCGAAACGGATTTTGGGCTTGTCGACCAGGGTATAGCGGTAGGTCAGACGGTAGGAGTTGAAGCGGTAGGTGGCGTCCACGGCCGCGCCGGCTGCAAAATTCACCCCTTCGAAATGGACAGGAATCGGCAACACCCCTTCAGCCAGCAATGTGAGCGGCGCATAGAGCAGGGACAAAGTATGCCGGCGGTGCCAGCGCCAGGAGAGACGCAGGCGGTAGTAGGGCTTGCCCGGCAGGTTGAGATCGTTTTTCAGGGAAATGCGGGTGCCGCTGTCGCGTGGGATCTGGGCGACATTGTAGCCCGGGAAAATCCAGCCGGTCTCGCCGTCGAGGCTCCATTTTTTCACTTCATCCGTGTGGGCTCCGACACCCCACCCCACCCCCAGCCAGAGAATGATCAAAAAACCCATCATCTTCTTCATCGGTTCACCTCCCGAACAACCAGTAAATATATTGGTTTTATCATCATCGGCTGAAACCGGTTTTTTTCTCCGACCCCCCAGCCCGAAACGGAGACGTAGCCGCTTAATTCAATGAAGTTGTTTCTTCTCAGCGGAACCCCTTCAATGCTTTGCGTTTGGCGGCGAGAACGACATCATCGGCGGCACCGGCCGGATAAAGAGGCCTTTCCCAGGTTCCGTAAACAGGGTTGGGCAGAACGACCCATTTCGATCCCCAATGGGAGCGATACCGTTCAGCCAACTCATTTCGCTCCCGCGGAGAAAGACCGCTGGTACTGACGAAATCGTTCAAATCATCGCCGCAGAGCAACAGTATCCGGTGTCCCTCCGTCACCCATTTCCGGCGGCTGGTCTTGTCAGCACTCCATTCCGGCCTCTCCCCCAGCAGCAGAACCGAGTCGGTTGGCTCCGGCAGCACCACTCCGACTTTTTCAAGATTGGCCAGCGTCTGTTTTTCCTGCCCGGCAAGACGGTTGCTGACCAGATAAACGCGCACCCCCCGGTTCTGCGCATAATGGATGAATTCGACCGCTCCCGGGATAGGCCGGGCCGATGCCATATCGGACCAGGCCAGCCAGGTCGCCGGCGAATAGAGAATTCTTTCAAGGATCAACTGCGCCTGGTAGGGAGAGTTGTCCAGCACCGTCTCATCAATGTCGAGGATCACCGCCGGAGGCCGGTCGGTGTACTCTCCACCCTGTTCCAGGGCAGCACTCCAGTTTGCATCCTGCAGGGCCGCGTCGAGGCGGATCCGGGCCAAGCCGTAGGCGCCCGACGTGACCATGGAGAACTCGGGCGCGGTCTGCATCCAGAGAATCCCGTCAAGCATTTCGTGGGTGTCGCGGAGCACTTTCTTCTCTTTACTCTGCAGAGAACCGACCGCAACCAGTACAATCAAGCTTATCCGGATAAAACCGGAAACCCGTTCCCAAATTCCAGAATTCAACATCATGCCTCCTCTGCTGACCCACTTTTTGCTCCCCCCATGAAGGGGGAATTTGATTATACCAGATTTCCCACAATTGATATCATCATATATTTGACTTCAATCGGCAACTGATTTAAAATTGGCTTTCTTCGATCCAGGGACCTGTACGATCCTCTTATCATGGAGATACTTCACATGGAAAACCAGATCCAGAAAGAGTATTCAGCATTCAGACACTCCGTATCCGGCCGCATCCGGGTTGTGGTTTCCATCCTCTCCATGCTGGCCGGGCTCTACTTCTGGTTTCACGACCTTAACCTGTGGCTGACCATCCCCATGGGACTGTTCACCCCCCTCCTCCTCTACCTGCCCGGCCTGGTTTATCAAAAAGCATCCTGGATTCATGAGAGCTTCAATCTCCGGTTACTGAAAATCTACGAGTTTTCCTTCATCGGATTCATCCTGCTCAGCAATTCGGGATCGGCCTACTTGTTCTATCTTCCCTATCAGTTCGATATCCTGGTCCATTTCCTGGAAAACGTCAGCGCCTCCTTCCTTGTGGTTCTGCTCCTGAACCTGCGCCGGCAGAAACGGGGCGCCCCTCCCTATTCACAAATCGCCTTCATCCTGCTCATGATCCTGTGGGGGCTGATTCTCGGCCTGGGTTGGGAAGCCTACCAGTTTTCCTGCGATGCCCTGTTCGGTTCCCGCATGGCCTGGGATTCGGTGCAGACGAAGATGCGCGACTCCAGTTCCGATTTCATCGGTGGCCTCATCGGGCTCTTCCTGGGACTGATTTTGCTCACCCCGCAGTGGCCTCGGTTGCATCCCTGGCTCTCCAGAAAAAAGTCGTCGCCGGAAAAAGGGTAAAGTATGTCTTTTCTCTGGAGATTGCCAGAAAGAACTGCTTTTATTTTCTTTTTCACGAGCGCCAGCTGTACTTTTCGAAACGAAAACTGCATTTCATGGATTTCAAAAACAAATTAATAAAAATCTTTCAGTTGAAATGAGTCTGTTTCCAAAATGCACCGAGAAGAGTATCACCAGTCAACCGTATCGATGAAAATTTCTCCGGAATAGGTTCCATGATCATTGTCGTTCAGTCCGATTTTGATACCGATCTTGCTTAATCCGTTGACATTTTCAGGAATCGCAAACTTAATCAGATGCCAGCCGGCGCTGATCAATTTCTTTGTAGCCGATTCGTCGGTGAACCTATTAGGCGAAGGGGCATTGTCTTCAATGAACAATTGCAGATGAAGCGGTTCGCTCAAGTTATCCGAAATCAAACTTTTGGGGATGTATACTCTTGCCTTGATCACCGTTTTCCCGGGAACGATATCCCCTCTTTTTTGAAAAATACACCTTTTCATGGGGATGACCTCTGGATCAACATATACCTCGCCTTTATCTCTTGCGAAAGCACGTTCCGATGGATCTCCCTTGAGAGCAACCCGGATGTTCATCGAAGCTTTGCCTTTGTAAAAAGCATTTTCACTCTGACCAACAGATGACATCGCGCTACCGCGCAGTTGATCATGAGTGATGGCCCAGATTTGATCATCAGATTCGAACCCATATCGGGAGCAATCAAGATTAGCGAGCTTTTGATAAAAAGTTGGAGAGTAATTGATCAACAGAAAGAGTATAATTGCTAATAAAAAGAACTTTGCGATATTCGCTTTCCATTTTTTTTTCTTGAACAACATATCGATCCATTTTCCTATTTCTTTGATAAAAAAGTTGATAATCAACGACAGGCAAATCGAAATCAATGCATTAACCAAAATAATTGAAAAGCTAGGCATGGATTACTCCTTATCTAAATTTGACTTTCCTCATATAGTAGGGAACGCTAACCGATGGCTTCTCCCTATCCAAGCAAAACACATTGTCTGGCGTAAATCCCCAGTGATGTTCCCGATCATATATTGATGTCTCTGTGTCATAATCGAGAAAGTCGATATTCATTTTAAACAAGTTATGCCCAATAATTTTGGAATATGTGTCGAACGGTATCAAAGGAATTCGAGCGATTGCCCTCCAGGTTTTACCCTCAGATTGAAAATCAACCTGAAATCCTCGGTTGGTTAGTTCTTTTATAAACTCTTTATCGGTCCGGAATAAAGAAAAGTGATTCGCTTTGTTTTCAAGTTGAACCGCAGGGATTATACATTGAAAAAACGAATTCTTCTTGTTTGGATTTGGATACTCAATAAAGGAACTCATATCCTTTTTTGAATTCAGATCGCGGCTAGTGAAGAAGATTTCCAGACAATCCCCGCTAAATGGGTACGGGGAATCAGGCGAAATGGAGCAAATGACATCATCGATGACTTCACACCCAATATACCAAAAACCAGCGTCATAAGCCATGAAAACTGACAAAACAATATCGTTGTCCGTGAGTGCTTGCGGATTCATCCCGAAGATGTTGGAGAACTGAGAAGCGGTTCTGTTGATAATATAACTCTCGAAAACTTCATGATTTTTCTTCCATACGTTATTCTTCAAATCTGACATTTTTACAGGCTGGGTTGTCCTGTTAATAATAAAGTTTGCCAGTGAAATATCATCATTGTTCCGCGAACACGAGAATAAAACAGTCATCAAGACGAAAATGATAATTAATTTAGAAAAGAAGGGAGGTTTTTTTGCGAATTTAACAAACTGCATACTCCATCTCTCCTTTAGTGTAACTAAGCAGCTTGGAATATAATATCCGGCATTTTTTTAAATGTCAATATTTTCAACTTACCTTTATCATAATTCTATGAGAATTCTGGACGATGATTGCAATCGTCCTTTATTTCTGATAGAGTAGGAATTCAATCGATTCCAGGGGGTAAACCATGAAACGGATCGTTTTGGGATTGATCGTCATCGCAGTACTGGCCAGCGTCGCCTGCCAAAAACAGGAGAAGACCATTGCCTTGGATACGCAGGAAAAAAAACAGAGCTACGTCTTTGGAATGAACATCGCCCAGCAATTGAAATCCTCGGATGAGGCATTAGATCTCGAAGCCCTGATCCAAGGGCTCCGCGACCATTATACCGGCGCCCCGGAAAAAATGACCGAAGCGGAAATCAACCAGGTGATGCAGGCCTACCGGAACTCTCAGCAGCAGAGAATGGGTGAGAAAGCCAAGCAGATGGAACAGCTCGCGTCCCAGAACAAAGCCGAGGAGGAGGCCTTCCTCAAGGACAACGGAGCCAAAGAGGGTGTCAAGACGACGGCCACCGGCCTGCAATACAAGGTGTTGACCGCCGGCACCGGAGATACCCCCAAGGCCACCGACACCGTCAAAGTCCACTATCGCGGCACATTCATCGACGGCAAGGAATTCGACAGCTCCTACAAATCCAATACCCCCGCCCAGTTTCCCCTCAACGGCGTCATCCCTGGCTGGACCGAAGGGCTGCAATTGATGAAGGTGGGGTCCAAATTCCAGTTCTTCATCCCCTTCCGCCTGGCTTACGGTGAACAGGGGCGTTCCCCGATCCCCCCGTCGAAAATGCTGATCTTCGAAGTCGAGTTGCTGGAAATCGTCAAATAATTCTCTTTCGGACGTGTATATTCAGCAAGGGGCTTAAGCCCCTTGCTCGGTGAAATATCTACACAGTATCTATCTCTGGTGCTTGAAAAATAAATCCGTTCCCCGAATCAGAAATCTCTGCGAAATGCTAAAAACGGATTAGAATCTTATCCCTTCCATGAACCGCTCCTTGATCTGATGGGCGGCGAAGGGGATCCGCGGCGGTGCAAAGGGAACATCTTCGGAAACCACGATCTGCAGAAAATGGGGGCCGGGGGTTTCGATCATTTCCTGGAACGCCGGTACGACCGCCATCCCGTCCACGCGTCGGCAGATCCGATATCCGCATCCCTGGGCGATTTCCCAGATTTGCACCTGCCCCGACAGGGTCGGTTGGCCGCCGGTGGTGCCGTACACGCCGTTGTCGAAGACGATGTGGATGAGATGGGCCGGATGGAGTGCACCGATCAGCGCCAGGTTCCCCAGCCCCATGAGCACATTGCCGTCTCCATCGAGTATGAGTATCCGCTGCTCCGGGTGGTGCAAAGCCAGGCCCATGGCGATCGACGGGGCCAGGCCCATCGAGCCGAGCATATAGAAATTTTTGAACCGATCGTTGCAGAAGTATGATTCCCGGCTGATGGCACCATTGGCGTGGATCAGCCAATCGTCGCTGTGCAGATGCTCGACGATCAACCGGACCGCTTCCATGCGGTTCATGTGATCGCCTCTTTGTCCACCAGCAGGCAATAGGGATTCTGCTCCCGGACCAGGAACTTGCGGATATCACGGAGATGGTCCTCGTCGAACTGATCATCCAATTCCGAATAGCGGATGCCAAAGGTCCGCAGGATATCTTCGGTATGCCGGCCCATCACCTGGTGTTCCTCCCAACCCGCATCCTCGCCCAAACCGCGATAGGTGAGAAGGATCAGCACCGGGATACCGTAGATCAGATGCAGGGAGGCCAATACCTCCAGCGAATACCCGAGTCCCGAATTCTGCATGTAAACGACGGGAAGTTTCCCTCCCATATACGCCCCCGCCGCCAGCCCCAAGGCGATATCCTCGCGGGGGGCGGGTTGATGGAAGGTGGAATCGCGCGTCTGCAGGATCCGGCAGAGATTTTTCAGGTAGGAACAGGGGACGCCTGTAAAAAAATCGAACCCATTCCGTTCCAACATGAGCAGCAACGCATCCGCATTCATGAGCCGCTCCGGTTGGTCATACTCAGCGATTGGTCATCTGCGAATGGATCGGCCCGCATGGGAGCTAAAAAGAAGACTCTTCCTTCTTTCCGGACGCCGGTCGCCGGTTGGATCTGGGCCTGAATGTCGGTTTTTCCTGGGGCGCAGGTTGATCGATCTGTTCTGGCCGCTCCACGTTATCCTCTTCGATCACATCGTATTCCCGCTGTTCCTCTTCCAATCCTTGGCGATTGGCCAATATTTTTTCCCAAATATCCTGGGCGATGTTCTTCACCGGAATCCGTTCCCCGTCGGTCATGATGACCACCGTCGTCTCGCCTCTCTCCACCGACCGGATCAGATCAATGTTCAACAGCAATTCCGTACCGTCTATCCGAATGGCTCTAATCATGGTTACTTAGATCCTCCACACATGCCATTGACATCCATGGTCATAGGATAAACCGATCGCGCAGGAAAGTCAACCGGGCACTATGATCAGCGATCAAGGGGTCAATTTGTCCGCTTCCTTGTCGGTCTTCACTTTCGGCTCCGAACCCGAATCGTCCTTTACGAAAAAGACCTCCGAGAGCTTCTCGAAATGGATGAAATCGCCGATGTTCTGCAATGCCTGCAGGGCAGCGCGCTGTTCGGCTTCGCGCCGGTTTCCTCCCTTGCCCCGACCGATCTCTACACTCTCCAGGAATACGGCCACGATGAACTGCACGCGCGGCGGCTTGCCGCTCTCCTCCAGCACCCGGTAGACCGGCAATTGGGTCCGGTGCCTCTGGATCACCTCCTGCAGTTCCGACTTGTAGTCGTTGACTCGGGCTTCGCTCTGCAGCAGGGGTTCGATGAATTCTTCGAAAAAACGGACCACCATCTGCAAGGCAGCGCGGAAATTGGCATCGAGGTAAACAGCGCCGATCAGCGCTTCGAAAGCTGAGGCAAGAATATTCCGGTTCTGACGACCGTTGTTCTTCTCTTCTCCTCTGCCCAGAAAAAGAAACCCGCCCAAATCCAGTTTCAGGGCGATCTGGTGGAGGAAATTGGCGGAAACGAGATGAGCCTTGAGCTTGGCCAACTCACCCTCCTCCCGGTCCTTCAACCGGCGGTACAGGTAATCGGTGATGGCCAGTCCGATCACTGAGTCGCCGAGAAATTCCAGCCGCTCATTGTGGTTCTTTTTCTCCTTCGCCCCCTCATTGAACGATCGGTGGGTCAGGGCTGTGTAAACCAGTTCCCGGTTCTTGAAGTGGTAGCCGATTTTGGCTTCGATTTCCCCGATCATCGGATCTTGATCACCACGAAGGTCAGATCATCATGACTGTTCTTCGACTGGGAAAAATCGACCGCATGATCGAGAATCCGCTTGCGGATGACCTCGACCGGTTCGCCGGAATTTTTCCGGATGATTTCCCGCAACCGGGCGGTGCCGAGAATTTCGTCCTCGGGATTCATCATCTCCGAGAGGCCGTCGGAATAGAAAAAGAGGATATCGCCGGCCTGGCAGGGGATGGACATCTCCTGGATCGCTTCTCGGGAAAAGTTGCTGAGTCCCACCGCCGGTCCCTCCGGGGTGATTTCCCGGCAGTTTCCTGTCGATGCTTCGTAGAAAAGCGGGGGTGTATGACCGGCCCGGGCCAGGACCAGCCGGTGTTCGGCAATATGGAAAACCACCAGATTGAGGGTGATGTAAGTGACGCGGTCGAAAGACGGGAGCAGGCTGTTATGGCATTCGGCGATGATGTCGCGCGGAGAGAGTCCCCGGGTCTGCAGGTAGTTCATCACCCCTTTCAATTCGGCCATGTAAAAAGCGGCTGAAGCTCCTTTACCGGACACATCGGCGACCAGAACCGTCAGCGATTCGCCGGGGCGATGGAAGTAGTCGAAATAGTCACCGCCGATCTCCTGGGCGGGGATGTTGACGGCAGCCAGCTCGAAATTTCCGCAGGCGAGTTGATCGGGAGGCAGAAGGCGCAACTGAATGGACCGGGCGATACGCAATTCCTCCTCCAGCCGCTGTCGTTCCTTTTCCTCTTTGAGCAGGCGATCGATGCCGGAGGTCATCTCATTGAAAGATTCGGCCAGGTAATGCATCTGATCATGGGAATGAATATGGATCCGATAGGTAAAATCACCGCGACGGATCCGTTCCAATCCTTTTGTCATCTGGTCGACCGATTGGGTGATGACCCGGACGATACGGAAACCGATCCAGATCGAGAGGATGATGAACATCCCCAGAAAAATCAGCGGCAGGACCATGACCAGCATGAAAAACCGGTCCTGGGATTGGGATTGGGTCTGCCGCATCATATCCAAGTCGGTGACCAATCCCCTGAGGGTCCGCTCCCATTCGCTCCGCTCTTCGCCCGGCGGAAGAGCTGCCGTTTGACTTTGCATGCGGGCAATCTTCTTCTCCAGGGATTTGACAGGGTCGACCCCGCGCAGCCGTTCGATGATTCGTGAATAATCGATGATCATGAGCAGCATGAATTCGCGGATCGCCGGACCGCTCTTCTTCCATTCATCGAAATCGCGGTAGCGGTAATTGTAGGGGAACGAGAACCGGTTCTTGGCGAACCCGGAAAATTCTTTTGAATCGAGCCGCTGGGCGATCTGCCTCGATGTTCTCAGGATCGATATCTGGTCCTTTTTGGGAGGGGCTTCGTACATGACGCGGAAATCACCGAGCTGGGGGAGCCGGTTGAAGAAAGCCTGATCGATCGCCTGGAATCGGAAAACACCGATTTTTTCGCTGAACTTGAGCACTCCCTGGTAGAGGACCCCCTTCCAGCAGAAATAGCCGGCATGAAAGTACTGCGCCAAACGGTCCAGGTCCAGTTCGGATACCGGAAGCTCTTCCGGGCTGAGAACCGAAACCCACCGGGAGGCATCCATTCCCCGCTCGAAGAGGACGGTGTTGATCCCCTGCCGTTGCCGCCGGGATAATATTTCCAGGCTCTGACTCATCTGTTGAACGTTTTCCAGGGAAAGGAGGCGGTCGGTGTTGGCATTGATCATTTCCAGGTTTCTCTGCATCAGGTTTTCCAGGATCAGGGAGTTGTACTGGATGACCAGGAAGCTGGAGACGACGAGAAAGAAAACGGTGATCAGCAGCATGGGGGTGACGATGAAAAACAGGCTGGAGACGATCAGGCGGTTGCGGATCTTCCATAGCGGTTTGCGGCCGATCAGGAGCAGGAGGCGGAAAACCAGAAAGATCCCCACCGCCACGGAAAGCACCAGCATGGTGATCCCGCCACCGCGGATGAAGGTAAAAAGGAAAATGAAGAAAAGAACCACGGCCAGCCAATCGGTCAGCTTCCATTTTCCAGGCATGGGGCCATTATAGTATGATTAGGCTTAAAAAACAACGAATCCAGGCGGGGAGATGAATCGGGATTCGCTCCGATCGAACTCTTCCGATTTCATCGAGCACCTTTTTTTTCTTGACATTTTACCAGCAAAAGGTTCATGATATCTTCACCGGAATACCGGAGGTCGACACTTGAGCAAAAAATCGAACAAGCACCTGAAAGAGGTTGGAAAACAATATTGGATCTGGTTTCTGATCATTTTTTTGTTCCTGCTCCCGTCCCTGTTGATGATTTTCAGCCATTCTGAAGCCGACAAGAACTTCGATTTTGCCGTCAGCATTTTCGCCGAAATCTTCGGCATCCTGGTGACCGTCTTCCTGATCGAACAGTACATCCGTGACCAGCTCCTTGGCCGCGCCCACCGGGCCAATGAAATCCTCTACTTCAACATGCTGATCAAGATCCGCCTGTTCATCAAGGAAAACGAACTGATCCTCATGCCTGAAGGAAGCGCTGCGGAGCCTCCCGGCCTGTATCCCCAGAAACGGATGATCGGGTTGACCAACAAGGCCTTCGCCCTCTCCGAAGGTGAATTCCTCCACTTCGTCCGCGGGATTCATATCGACCTGTTCGTCGATACACTCGATGCCACCGTCCAGGCCGGGAAAGACACGTTCGAAACCGAAATCTACGACAAGATCCGCGAGGTCAATCTCTGCTACTTCAAATTGCAGGAGGCATTACTGACCACCCAGCAATCCAAGGGTAGCTTCGATATCGCCCAGATCAAGAACCTGTTCGTTCAGTTCATCGGAACCGTTCTGAATCTCCAGGATCTGTTGGGAGATATGGCCCAGCCGGCCGATCGGTGATTTCGGCCGCTCACCGGGACCGGATCCGTTTTTCGTACTCGGCCCGCATCATGATCTGCCCGGGGTTCCGCATCCGGTCGACCGCCAGTATCCCCTGCAAATGGTCAATCTCGTGTTGCAGCAATTCCGCCATATCGTCGACGAATTCCTCCACCCATTGACGGCCGGTTTCATCCTGAAAGCGGACGATGATCCGCCGGTGCCGGGGGACAAGCACGAAAAATGCCATAGCAAAGCTGAAACACCCGTCCCAGACCTCGAACATCTCGGAACCGGAGCGGACGATCTCCGGATTGACCAGGACAAAGCACCGTTCGGGCATTTCCACACAGACCAACCGGATCATCTCCCCGATCTGGGGGGCGGCTATGGCCCGTCCCATGGAGGTCTCGAACTGCTTGGCGTGCAGCGTATCGCGGAGGTCGGCGATGATCGCCGCTAAACCGGCGGCGAACTCAATCACCGGCCTCGATTTTTCTCGGATCAGCGGATTCCCCAGCAACAAAACGTCTCTGACCGCCATGTTCGCCTCCACCCGATTATACCATGTTCGCCCTGGGAACCGAAACCAAAAAAAGCCCGGCGGGGATCAGATAAGGGTGCCGCCTCCGATTGTGGTCGGGATGATCGGGGTCAACAGGAAGAGGAGAAGCATAACGAACAGGAACAGCATCCGTTTCATGATTCTTTCTCCCCTCCACCTCCCTCCGGCGCCGATGCGTCCGATTCCTCTGAATCATCCCGGATCTGCACTTTCCCGGTCAGATCGAAGCGGCAGCTCGGGCAAAACTGCCAGTCGGGTTTCACCGGGTACTGGCACTGCGGACAGAAGGTATTGGAAAGGTCATACCCGCAATGGGGGCAGAAGGCACGGGTCCCGTTCAACTCCCCTTCGCACTTCGGGCAATGGAAAGAGGTCAGTTCGGTCGGCCGGGCGATCAGGTAGATCAGCCAGGCAAACCCGAAGGAGACGACGGTGAGCAGTGCCCACTTACCGGCGTTGCGGACATTGCGCTGACGGGCGTCGAGGTATACCCAGGAGGGAAGCAGGAACCAGAGGACCAGCAGGGAGATCACCAGCAGGACCTGGCAGGACGGAAAGACGATATCGGTCAGCAGTGGATCGTTTTCGGTCCGCTCCAGCTCCGTAACCAGCGACCGGTCGCTCACCTTCAGATAGAGGACACCGATCGACTGCCGCTCGCCGTTCAGTACCGGCGCCGACAACTCCAGGATCAGGGGGCTGCGATAGGAAATGTCCCGGTAGCTCCGATAAAACCGCCACTGCAGGTTGTCGAACCGTTGCGAAAACACCTCGCTGTTGCTCCTGGGGATCACCCCCAGCTCGAACTGATTGAAGTCGATCTCCTGATGGGAGAGGACCAGCTTGCGGAAGAAATCGTTTTTATCGAGGTAATAGGCGTCGCTCTCTATCACCGACCGATACCGTTCATATGCTTTGTCGAGTTCATCGAAAATATTGTTGGGAGCACCGAAGACAAAACGGCCCTCGTTATCGCTCATCCAAAGATACACTTCGGTGACCGGCAACTTCTTCAACACGTCCGAGGCGATCTCCCCCCGCAACACCGGATCGACCGGAATCTGCCCGATGCGGCTCGCGATCTGGCTCAGATAGCTTTGATAATCGGTATTCAGTTTTTTGACCTGGTCGTTCCATTTTTTCGTGATCCGTTTGTCCTGAAGCGAATCGCTCAGGTGTTCGTAGATCTTTCCGATTCCTGACAGGACGATGACGGCGATCGCCCACCAGGCAACGCGGACGAGAAATTTCTTTTTTTCCATAAAATCCTCCTTTATCTTCTCAGTTGGGATTCCCAAAGCAAAACCGGGGACAACGCCAGGGTGATCAGCACTCCGGCACAGATGGTGACGGCGGCGGCCACACCCAGGGGACCGATCCATTCGACGACCCACCATAACCGGACCTTGTCCCAGAAGGAAAAAGCGGCGAGCCGGTGGGTAAGCAACAGGATGATCCCCACCATGGCGGCGATGCCGGTCAGGATTTTCAGAAACGGAGTGATGGGAAGAACCGTGTTCCGTTTTTTCACCACCGCCGGCAGCGGCTCCGCCGCCTCGATCCGTTCCAGCAGAAGTTCGAAGCCGCCAGCGGGCGGATTCTCGTCACCCCACTCGCAGAGCCACCGGTCGGTATTCCCGATGAGATCCAGGTAGAGGCGACATTCGACGCATTGCTGCACATGGGCCCGGATCAACCGGTCCTCCTCCCCTGTCCCCTCTGCGAAGTGGACGGCGAGCAGGCGGTTCTTACTGATCTGACAATTCGCGGCCATGGGTTGCCTCCTGTTGTTGCAAAAGTTCCCGGATTTTCATCAAGGCCCGGTGGTAACGGGCCTTGATGGTACTCTCCGGCATATTGGCCACCCGGGCGATCTCGCCGAAGGTGAGCGCGTGATAATTCTTCATGACGATCACTTCCCGCCAACATGGCTCCAGAAGCCCCAGGGCCACCGTCACCCGGCGGCGGTTCTCCTCTTTCTCCAAAGAGATATGAGGGTGAACCGGGACGACCCGATCCGCCGCGGCGAAATCAGCTTCCGCCACTCCCGTCGGATCGACATAGCGGTAGGTATACTCCTTGCGCGACATTTCGCTGCGGGCCAGGTTCAGGGCGATGGTGAATATCCATCCCCTGACGGTCCCCCGGCCGGAGTCGAAGGAAGAGGCTGCGGACCAGATGCGGAAGAAGGTCTCCTGGGTCAATTCCCGGGCGATCTCGCGGCGCCCGGTGGTACGGATGAGGAAGTTGAACACCGGCGCCTCATAGCGGCGAAAAATCTCCTGCAGCGCCGGTTTGCTGCGCTCGCTCAGGAGTACCATCAGGTCGCTGTCGGTGCTTTGTTTCACGGTGACTTCCATCCAGTTATACAGGATCACCGGCGAAAAAGTCGATGATTTTTCAGCAAAACCCCACTTGTTTTTTTTTTGGATTGATATTATATTTTATCTGTTTTGCGCGGGGCTGCCTTGGACCTTTTCAGGTAATCATGGACTCCCGGGCATCGAGGCGGACCTGAATTTCAATCAATGGAGGTAGGTATGATTCGTTTCAAGCATTCCCCCTTGTGTCGTCACATGGCGTTTTTCGTTGCCTTTCTCATTTTCGCCCAACTGCACAATTTTGCCGTGCAGGAGACGGTACTGACCGTGCAATCGTGCCGCGAGCTCTACCTGGCCGGCGACTTCCAGAACGCCCGCATCTGCCTGGAAAACGTCTTGGAAAAAACCGACAAGGCCGACCCGGCCAACCGCATCCCCCAGGCCGAGCTCTCCCTGATGCTGGGCGCGGTCAACGAGCGCCTGGAAGCACCGGACAAGGCCGAAGAGTGGTACAGGAAGGCCAAGGAACTGCTGAACGGTGCGCCGGCGGTGGTGAACGGCGTCGATTTCACCGGCCTGCCCGTCTACACCAAGGTTTTCCAACCGACCCCGCCGCCGGTCGAGAAACCAGTCGAACCCAAGCCCGAGGCGGATGCCTATGAACTGGAAATGCAGGGCGCCAAGGAGCTCTATTTCAAGGGCGAGTACGAGGCGGTGCGGGGAAAACTCGACAAGCTGGCCGCGGAACTGGCCAAGATCGAGGGCCGCGACACTCTTAAGGGGGAAATGTACCTGCTCATGGGCGCCAACCACGAGCAGCTCAAGTACAAAGAGATATCCATCCGTTACTACTGCAAGGCCAAGGAGATCCTGGGGGCGAACAAGAGCTTCCAGGGATTGGAGCTGAAGAAACTGAAATGGTACAAGAAGACCTGTCCAGCCGGATCCCAGTACGCGAAAGCCGGGACGAAGAAGAAAGGCGGCGGCTGGATCGGCACCTTGCTCGGCCTGGCTCTCCTCGGCGGCGCCATCTGGTACCTCTTCATCAACAAGAATTCACCGATCAAGAAGAAGGAAAAAGGCCAATATACAAGCATAACGGTAAAAGTTGACGTAGTCTTCAAGGGGTTGAATTCAAAGGGAAATCGAAAACTGAGAATAAACAATGAAACAAAGGTCGAAGAGGATTATGTAATGACGCAAAATGCATTCGCGAACGCCACCTGTGCACAAGCCCAACTGGATAAATCCTATTCATTCGATATCACAACGACCGGAAACACCATCCACATTGTTCAAGACTACCTGAACTGGGATTTTTACAATTTCATATCTCCCGGGACAAATTACAAAATGCTGTGCACAGAATGGAGCTTTTCCGTGCAAAGCTACACATATGAAAGCGGCAAGGCCGACCCCGGGACTCCCCATCCAACCAACACCAATGACTTGAATCTTGATTACAACAACGATTGCACCGAAGTTTCCTTCCGCGTAGACAATTGCACCACCGACGTCACCTTGAATTTCGCAGCGCCCACTTCGACAAGCGCGCAAGCGCCCAAGGTATATAAAGCGCAACAAGTGAAAGTCAAAGTTTCAAAATAGTCCCGAGCCAGGTTTCGGGTTGATTCTCTTTGCAATACCGATTGCCCGACATCCAGACCGACCGGAGGCGATTAAAAAAAACAAATAGCAACAGACTCGACTTGAAAAATCGTATTTGATCGAGTAATCTATATTTCGGGCGTACGCAAAGTCACTCAAATACGTAAAAACTTGCTGAAGGGAGAGGCAAATGCCGGGGATGAATGATCAATCCATAGCCCATTACCTTATCGAGGAACTAATTTCCGAGGGGAGTATGGGGGGG
>Ga0105099_10001087_pt1 | contig 17488 bp, 13 predicted proteins | sample PPLLak3cmMay2015_2_FD_79138 | JGI IMG/M metagenome (GOLD analysis project Ga0105099, IMG submission 79138) | Freshwater sediment microbial communities from Prairie Pothole Lake near Jamestown, North Dakota, USA - PPLs Lake P8 Core (1) Depth... | ecosystem: Environmental > Aquatic > Freshwater >... | reverse complement strand
TATTATAAACTGTCCCTTTCGTGTTTTTCGCATATGTCCTTGCATAGTAAGTTGTCCCTGCAGTCAGACCGGTCATTCTCCCTGTAAATGTGCCTGAACCTGTACCGTTAACAGTTGTATCAAGTGCAGTGGCTATAGTCGGGCTGGCTGATGTTCCCCAGCATATGCCTCTTACTGTTGCCGGTTCGCCTCCATCTGATGTCACCTCTCCGCCGAGCGAAGCAGTTGTCATTGTTATTTCACTAACAGTACCTGCTGTTACTGCAGGTGCCTCAGAATCTTTTGTCGTAAAATTCATTATGGATCCGAGTTCAGGCGTCCCGTCCACTACAACATAGGCCCTGAAATAATAGGTTGTGTTTGCCTTCAATCCAGTAAAATCGGCAGAGAAGACTTTTTTTGCTTCAAGAACTCCAAGCGGTCTCTCAACCGTATTCTGCTGACCTAAGGCTGGCACGGAGGATTCGGAAAGCAGGAGTCCGTGCTGCTCAATTGGTTTCGATCCGAGATCTGTAACCTCACCTTTTAAAGTTGCCGCTGCACTGGAAATATCCGTGGATACTGCTTCCAGTGTTTCGAATTTCAGTATCCTTTCAGGCTTTTCGCAGGTAACAAGTAATACTATTGAAATGAAAATCAGAAATCCTGTCCCTGTTGCTCTATATTTCATCCCTTTTCCCACCTGTAATCCCTGTCATTACTTCTTTCGGCAAAACCGATCTTGAATTTTGAATCTTGAATTTCTTTTTCTCTGTTATTGCTCCCTGAGTATGAAAATAAAATCCCCGTTATCATCCCCCACATTACTTATCGGCCCCCAGCGTGGAGATGTCACGCCGTTCGCCATAACAGGTTTCTGGATAAGATTATACAGCTCGAGTGAACGTAAATATTGTTCTGTATTCAGCTTAAGCTTATCAACAAGTACCTGGGCAAAAATGCTTTCATCAACTACTTCTGTTGTTCCGCCACTTGTAATTGCCTTCCTGCTTTTCGACTTTAAAAGATCTACTATGGCAGACGATGCATTATCAAGCATCCCTCTTGATGTGTAAATAGATCCTGAATAGCATGCATCCGCAATAAGAAGGATATGCCTGGCCTTGCAGGCTTTGATAAAGTCGGTAATATTACTGTTGCTTAACCATGTAACTCTTGATCTTGTTGCATCCGAAAGCAGCCAGTAGCCGAGGTCCGACTCCTGGTCCATGATCCCGTGGCCGGCGTAAAATATCAGCAGATTATCTTCCGGGAGAAGTTTCTTCTGAAGCTCCTCAAGGGTCACTTCCACATCAAGCTTGCTGCGGTCATAGAGGGTCATTATGTTGGTACGGTCGAATGTATATCGTGTTGCAAGAACCTCCCTGAGAGCCGTGGCATCCTGAACCGGTCTCTGCAGGTTCATCATTCCTGATTCCGCTTTATATGAGTTATTGGCTATTATAAGTGCATAGTACTTGCCTTCCTGCACAGCAAATGGCGAAAGGTTCCTGACCGGTTCCGTATACAATATACTATATGCCAGGTCTTTGATTTCCTTCCCGTCCCGTATAAGTGATATGTAAACAGAATTTGATCCTTTTATGTTGGTAAAAGTGTGGGTGTAAAGATCCCCCGCAGCTGTCGGTTCTATCTCAACATTATTAACCAGAACCTTCATGTTATCAGCAGGATTCGTGATCTTCATTACAAGAGTCAGCGACTGCTGGTCGGTCATGAAGGTCTCTCCTGTCTTCAGGGTCCTTGGCTCAAGGAGCTGGATGTCGGGAGCCTTTACTTCAGGTTTAGACAGGGTATTAACCCTGACTTTAACCTTTTCGCTCTTTATTTCCTGGGATCTGATCACAGGGGCAGCTATCGCCAGGATCAGGGCCACAATTAAAAATTTCAATACTGAGCTTTTCATATTCTGAGGTATTAATATGAGTATCAGAAATTATCCATAAAGTATTGATTATTCTGTGAATGACCCCCTTCCCATCCTTCCCCCAGGGGGGAAGGAGCAGAATGCCCAGCCTTTCCCCCTTGGGGGAAACGGGAAAGGGGGTATAAGTAATATAGCATATGTATGTATGTATTTATCAATGTGTTATATTAAAAAGTCCATTTTGCCGAAATTAAATAACCGTTCTCAGGCGTTTTTATAAGGCCGACCTTCATACCGGAGGTTTCCTTTACTGGTATTGCAACCGACCAGATCATATTTACCGTCCAGACTCCTGCTGCTCCCATACCCAGGAATTTTGCCGTGTTCCAGGTTTTTTCAAATTTACTGTACAGATTGTCGCTTTCCGTTGAAGTTGGCGCAGCTTTATAATCATCGTACAGCTGCATGGAACGGAAATATGCTCCAAGCGAAGCAGCGGCAGTACCATAAACCAGACCGCTGAATGCAAGATACCCTACTTTGCCTGAAGCTTTTTTCAGACCCAGTCCCGGCAGCAAAGCTGATGAAAGCATTATATTACCTCTTGTGAGTGTTTTTTGCGGCTGAATATAAACAGGTGCCTCCTGTTTTACAGGTTTGCCAATAACCTGTATATCAAAGTCTTCATCAACCAATATATTGTCCCTGGCAACATTCCATTCAATCTTCTTCCCGAATCCGCAATTCACCCTGCTTCCTATATCACCGGTTACATATACAGGTTTAATTGTATCGCCTTTTGCATTAAGGACAACCAGCCTGATATTAATATAGTCGCCCGTACCACAGCCTGTTAAGTCGTATTTTATAGTTAAAACATTATTAACGATGGAGACATCGGGAGTTGATATCCTGATGTTTTCCTGTGCATTGATGGTAAGATGAACCATAAAGATCAGAACCAGCAGGGAGCCTCTTTCCATATAGACAGATATAACCCGGTTAAAATAGTAAAAAAATTGGAATTCTCAAATAATTGAGGGCTTGGAAGATAGGGGATTTTGATGAACGGAGGGTAGTCGGGGACAAAAGAGGTCCTCCTTCGCCACATCCTTCGCTAACGCTTCGGATGTCAAAGAAGGCTACGGAGGACAGAGGAGGGCGGGAGTTGCCATTCGTTGGTTCGGAACTGCTGATTGTTGGTTGATATTGCAGAAATACCGCAAAACCTCATAAATTAATATTCAGAAAGCCATTTAATGGCATCAGTTTTGTGCCAGATACATTGAAAATGGCCTCTTTCTTTGAAACTGTAGCATTGCCGGTTGCCTGTAGATGTTTAACATTTAAAAACTATGGTTATGAAGAGGAATGAAAACAAGGTCCCGAAATTTGATGAGATCATTTTCGAGAACCGCAACATGGAATACGGAGCCTATGACCTCCGGAAACGCTCCAAATCAGTGACAAGTTTCTCAATTCTGATCGCAGTTACAATCTGCGTCGCGCTTGTTACAATAAGCTTTAAGACAACTGAAAGAGGCACAGGTTCGTCAGTTGCGGCAACAAATGTTGTTGCTGTGCTTGACAACTACGATCCGAACCTTATTAAAGTTGAACCGCCGGCTGCCCCGCCTGCCGAGCTTGAGAAAATGATTCAGAACGTTGCTCCTGAGGTGGTTACCGATACCTCCCTGGTGACAAGTTTTATTCCTATCTCCGAAGAGCTGACAAGGCTGATAACTGATGGTGATGTTAACGATACAATAATGTCGGTGATTGATGAACCCGAAGAGATCACACCTGCGGAACCCGAACCCTATATCAGGGTTGAGGAGATGCCTGAATTTCCAGGAGGTGATAAAGCCCTTCTGGAGTTTATTGGAAAAAATCTGAACTATCCGCAGGAGGCAAGGGACAATAATATTGCAGGCAGAGTTTATATTCAGTTTGTTGTTCAGCCTGATGGCTCGGTAGGCAGGGTAAATGTCCTGAAAGGCGTTGATCCAATCATTGATAATGAGGCTGTACGGGTTGTCGGATTGCTTCCGAAAATGAAACCTGGCAAGCAGAACGGTGTTCCTGTTCCGGTATGGTACTCAGTACCGGTGACGTTTCAGCTGATTTATTAATTATCTGCCAACCTGTTCATTTCATCAAATAATGCCCTGAAGCATTTTACCGGAGTATTTTCATCCGTCTCGGTTCTTCTGCCGTAATATACATCAAGAAATTGTCTGGTTCCGGACCAGACCGTCTGTACCATTCCCATGAACCTCTCCTTCATCTCAGGAGTTGAATATTCCCTGAATTTAACCATGTCCTGTGCCTGTTTTACTGCATTCTCAGGCATTCTCCACGGACAGGTAACCACGCTCAGCCCCTTCATTGCAAAATAAACCGGAGTCTGATCAGGCCTCTCATAATGCCAGTCGCATATCATCACATCCTTCGGTATCATATCGACTGCCCTGTGGGTGCTGTTATAGCTTCCCTCCCATTCTCCTATCCCTGTCGTTTTACCGTCGATGAGCCTGTCGCCCCATATCCATAGCTGCCTTTTGCTGAGAGCCAGGTGGTCACGTATTGTTCTTACTTCTCCTGCAAATAATTCAGCTTTATCTATACCTGAACATCTGGGACACTGTTTTTCACCGATATAGAATACCTCATCCATACCTGCATGGAACGCATCGGCTTCAAAAACATCGCAGATCTCATCAACTACAGCGAAAACAACATTGTGCACTTCGGGGTGAAGAGGGCAATAGCTTTTACAGTATAACCCATCGGCATTGGGCCACTCATATTTCTGAGGCATCTTTACTTCCGGTGTCTCATCAAACTCCGGGTATGCATTAAGCAGGTTGCCGATTCTTCCTGCCCACGACTGATGGCCAAGAAGGTTGACCTGGGGAATTATCCGGATCTTGTTCTTTTTGCATACCTCCACAAGCTTCTTAACATCTTTCTTTGTGAGAGCTCCTGAATCGCACAGTTCAGGATGGCTCTCGTACTGGTAGTTGTAATCAATCCTCAGGATGAGGGTGTTTACGTTTCTCGGTGCGAGCTCTTCATCGATGAACTTTACAAATTCATCGAGTCCGTTGCGCTGGGGAGCTGAGATGCAAAAACCACGAACAGGCATAATACTGTTTATCTGCCCGGAAACAGGCTGTGAAAAGACTGTACAACAGGTGGCAAGGAACAGATCAGCAAGAAAGTTCTTTATGCTCATTTTAAGATTTTAATTTCTATGTATAATATGCACAAATATCTTACCCTGGCAGGTTTACTTTTCAGATTAGAAAGTAATTACTACTCTAATCCTTTACACAGCGGACAGATAACCCATCACTTTTCCCAAAAATTCCATATTGGAGTCGATTATCATAATATCCAAGAACTGCACTCATCACCTGGGTTGGATCATAATCATATTCTGTTGAGGTCAGGAAGTAGCCATACATGCTGCCAATATCACCCGACCACGCACCCTGATATCTCATTCCTCCGGGAAGTCCGGTGAAAGCAGAGCTGTTGGTGGCACCAATATTCTGGACCCAGTGAGTGGTACCAGCTTCTTTTAGTTTACCTCCTGCAATGTTTTCTCCTCCAAGATAATTAGCAAGCGTAGTAAACCATTCATCATAAGAAGAAACATGCCAGCCGGTAGGGCAAAGGTTACGACTGTCGGTAGCTGCGTAATAATTATATAATCTTCCATATGTGGTAACATATCCAACTTCATTGTTGTAATTACAATAAGCACCGCTGGTTAAGGCATACCAGGCAGCATCATCTGTCACTTCAGGAATTGTATTGCCATTTCTGTAATGAGTTACTTTCAGATTCTCATGCATCCATAACTGGGTGCCTATTTGCACGGTGTTATAAGTGTTCCCGTCATAATCAGTTACCTGGATAGTTGATGTGAATGAAACCTGGTTGCCATATGCCGTTCCAACGCTGTTCGTGGCATATGCTCTTATATAATAGGTTGTATTGGCAGATAAAGCAGTCAAAGTGCTCGCGAATGTACCTGCTCCTGTGCCATTAACAGTTTTTGGATTTGAGGTGGTAGGACTTGGGGATGTGCTCCAGCAAACACCTCTGGCTGTTACTGATGCCCCGCCTTCTGATGTGATATCTCCCCCCGATGTTGCCCCTAATGAGAAAATTCCGGTAACTGGAGCAGTAGTAACAGTTGCAAAGGTTGGACTTGATGTAGTGAATTGAAGATCGGAGCCATAGGCAGTTCCTGCTACATTAGTGGCATAAGCCCTCACATGATATATAGTGTTACCGGTCAATCCGGTAATATTGCTTGTAAAAGTACCGGAACCAGTTCCGTCAACTGTCTTGGCGTCTGAAATTGTAGGGTTTAAAGATGTGCTCCAGCATACACCTCTTGAGCTGACTGCTGCACCTCCATCAGATGTAATATTCCCGCCGCTTGCGGCAGTGCTTCCGGTTATAGATGAAAGAGTTGTTGTAGTAACAGTTGGAACAGATGAAACCAGCACAGTAGTAAAAGAAATATCGGAGCCATAAGCAGTACCAATGGAATTAGTGGCATAAGCTCTGACGTGATAAGTAGTATTTTCGATTAATCCTGCTATGCTGCTGGTAAAAGTCCCTGTTCCTGAACCATCAGTAGTTTTACTGTTGCTTATGGTGGGATTAGCTGATGTGTTCCAGCACACCCCACGTGATGTAACAGTTGCACCTCCATCCGAAGTGACATTTCCGCCTGAAGAGGCAGTAGTAGTTTCAACATTTGAAATTGCAGTAGTAGTTACAGCAGCCAGCACCTGACCTTCACCCTGTAAACAACGGACCTGATAACCCTGTGTTTTTAAATATACATTGTTATTCAGGCTGGCTTCAGCATAGTTCATATACTTGTAGTTGGCATTATTTGCGTCTGTTTCCAGTGGAACCCAGAAAGCACAGATATAACCTCCGCCGGAAAAGGTACCATCGCTAAAACGGGTGGGTGCCGGAATTGCAGTAAAACCAGATGAATTGTCAGCTCCTTCGTTAGGAGTTCCCCAATTTATGGTGCCGGCTTCTTTAAGTTTACCTCCTGCCACAGATGATCCGCCCAGATAATTTGCTAAAGTTGTCCATTCTCCGGCAGTTGGAATGTGCCAGCCTGTCGGGCATAGATTATGGTTATCCACATTGGCATAGTAATTATAAAGACGTCCGTAGGCTGAAACATAGCCAGCATCATTATTAAAGTTGCAGTAAGCGCCGGAGATCAGATTTGCCCAGGCGGCATTATCAGTTACATTCGGAATACTTGTTCCGTCCCGGTATTTCGTTGTTTTAAGGTTCTCTTTCATCCATAACTGGGTTCCGATACTGACAGTATTATAAGTGTTCCCGTCAATGTCCGAAAGAAGATTTGTAGTCGTAAATGTCAAATCCGAACCATAAGAAGTTCCATGTAAAGTGGTGGCATATGCCCTTAAATGATATGTTGTATTTGCACTTAAACCTGTTATGCTGCTGATAAAGACTCCTGTACCTGAACCATTATTTGTTATATAATCTGCAGTTGTGGGATTTGCAGTTGTACTCCAACATACTCCGCGGTCAGTAACAGCAGATCCGCCATCGGAGGTTATTTCCCCTCCGCTTGTTGCGCTGGTGGTGGATAAAGCTGTAATAACTGTCGTGGTAAGAGTGGCAAGCGATAATGTGGTCGTAAAATCTATCTCATTCCCGTAAGAAGGACCTTCACTATTTGTTGCATAAGCTCTTACATAATACTTAGTGCTTGGAGTCAGTCCGGTAATATTGCTTGTAAATGAACCAGAACCTGAACCATCAGTTGTTTTTTGATTACTGATAGTCGGACCTGATATTGTATTCCAACATACTCCCCGTGCTGTTATTGCAGAACCGCCGTCCGATGTTATATTGCCACCGGAACTGGCAGTTGTGGATGCTATATCCGAAACTGCTGTAGTGGTTAGTGTTGGGCTAGTTATACTCGTCATGAACTGAACATCTGCGCCATAAGAAGTCCCTGCCGTGTTGGTAGCATATGCTCTTACATGGTAAAGAGTCCCGGGATTCAGCCCTGCAATGCTGCTGATGAAGGTACCTATTCCTGTTCCACTTGATGTTTTAGAATCAGCTGTTGTCGGGTTGGCCAGCGTACTCCAACATACACCTCTTTCAGTTACCGAAGCTCCTCCGTCTGAAGTTATTTCTCCACCCGAAATTGCACCCGTACCTGAGATCCCGGAAATTGATTGAGTTGCTATGGAGGGAGTACCTATAACAGTGGTGGTAAAAGTCTGGTCGGTGCCATAAACATCAACTCCGCAAAAGATTGCGACAATCCTGTAATGATAAAGTGTTCCGGGAGTCAGGTTAATAATGTCACTGCTGACAGCAGTATTGATTGCTCCGTCAACTGAATAAGGTGTTGTGTTTATAGTACTTCCATAGCTTGTGGTGGTTCCATACTGAAAGAAAGGAATGGTTGAAATGTTGTCAGCATTTATGATTCCATTAAGTTTTGCGGTTGTGTAAGTAATGCCTGAAGCAGCACTGGTATTAACAACTGGTGAATTGCATAGTGTCGTAAACTGCAGCTCATTGCCATAAGCAGTCCCGGTACTGTTGGTGGCATACGCCCTTACATAATAGAGAGTGTTGGAATTCACTCCGGTAATTGTGCTGGTAAAGGTCCCTGATCCTGAACCATTATCAGTACTGGTCCCGGTTGCAACGGGATTTGGACTTGTGCTCCAGCATACACCTCTTTTTGTCACTGTTGCTTCGCCTTCGGATGTCACATTTCCACCTGATGAGGCTCCTGATTTTGTTATTCCGGTGATTGCTGTGGTGGTGACCGTCGGCAAAGCAGCTTCAACATTGGTGGTAAATGTTATGTCGGTCCCGTAACCTGTCCCTTTTGAATTGGTTGCATAGGCTCTCAGGTGATATGTTGTTGAGGGTGTCAGCCCTGTAAGGTTACTGACGAACGATCCGGTACCTGTGCCATTACTGGTTTTTGAATCCAGGATAGTCGGATTCGCATTCATTCCGTAGCAGACTCCCCTTTCTGTTACCGAAGCACCTCCGTCGTCATTAACCGTACCACCGCATGTCGCAGTAGTTTTTCCCAATGCTGAGACAGACCCGGTAACAACAGTTGGAACATAAGTGGTAATAAGGGTGGTAAAGATCAAATCTTCGCCATAACCTGTTCCTGCTGAATTGGTTGCATAAGCCCTTACATGATACGTTGTTCCGGCATTCAGTCCTGTAAGACTGCTTGAAAAAGAAGCAGTACCTGTCCCGTCGATGGATTTGGTATCGTTTACTGTCGGGTTTACCGCCGTGCTCCAGCAGACTCCTTTTGAAGTCACTGTGCCTCCCCCGTCAGAGGTTATGTTCCCGCCGCTGATGGCAGAGGACGAAGTGATTGAAAGAACTGTACTGGTTGTCAGTGTGGGAACGACTATCGCGGAGTTTGTAGTGAATGAGACATCAGTGCCATATCCTGTTCCTGCTGAATTTGTGGCATATGCCCTTACATGATATGTTGTTGATGGCGTCAGGTTTGTCATACTGCTGAGAAAGGATCCTGTTCCTTCTCCGTTAACTGTTGTATAATCGGCCGTTACCGGATTAGGATACTGTGCCCAGCATACTCCCCTGGCAGTAACCGTTCCATGTCCGGCATCTGAAACGCTTCCACCGCCTGTTGCAGAGGTTGTGCCGATGGAAGTAACTGATAATGTGGAAACAACTGGTACAACGACTGTGAAAATGGTGGTGAAGGTCACATCAGATCCGTAAGCTGTTCCAGCCACGTTTGTTGCATAGGCCCTTGCATGGTAGGTTGTATTTTCTGTCAATCCTGCTATATTGCTTGTAAATGTTCCTGTACCGGAACCATCTGTAGTTTTTGTATCAGCAGTTGTGGGATTTGCTGAAGCACTCCAGCATACTCCTCTGGCAGTTATAGATGCACCACCGTCAGCGGTAACATTTCCACCTGAAATACCGGAGGAAGAAGTCACAGATGTGACATCCGTGGTAGTCACAGTAGGAAGAGAGTAAGCTTTGGTTGTGAACTGCTTTGTCTGTTCAGAATATACTTTTGCGCCTTTGACGGTTACATATGCCCTGAAATAATATTTGGTATTGCTGGTCAGATTTTCAATTTTGGCTTCAAACCCGCCTTTGGCTGAGGGTTTCCCGAGTGATTTGACAGTAGAGTTTCCCGGTTCAGGGGTTCCGTTTACTGATGCAAGTATTCCATAGTCGTCAATAGGGGCCGATCCCAGGTCCTCTATATTACCCTTTAGTGTAACCGATGTATAGGAAATATCTGCATCAATCGCTTCCAGCACTGAGATCAGAACCTGGCGTTCAGGTTTTTCACATGTGATCAGGATGGTTGTTGCAAGTATCATTATGGTAAACCAGACATAAAACCTTCTGAACGAACCAGTATTGCCGGTAATCGTCTTCCCTTTTTCGGAATTCATATAACTGTATGTTTTATATATTTGAAGAAGGCAGTTTTATTTTTCCCTGAGAATAAAAACAAAATCACCCTGCATATCATTTACACCCTGTATCACTCCGAACCGCGGAGCCGTATTGCTTCCGCTGGTCATGACAGGACGTTCTATTGCCCGGAAAAGCTGTCCTGATGTCAGGAACTGATCAGTATTGCTGCGCAGCATTTCAATAAGTATCTCGGAAAACTTGCTGTCGTCATTAACTTCTGTGGTGCCGCCGCTTGTCATTGCCGTACGGCTTTTGTTCTTGTAAATATCTGCAATTGACGGAGGCGCAGCATCCATTGCTCCCCTTGAATAAAAGATGGAACCAGCATAGCAGGCATCTGCCACCAGGAAAATATGCTTCGCTTTTATGGATTTTATGTAATCAGTAAGAGAGCTGTTGCTGAACCAGTTTATCCTGCTCGACATAGATGCATCCGATAAAAGCCAGTAACCAATGCCTGATTCTTCATCCATCTTTCCGTGGCCTGCATAGAAGATCAGCAGATTATCCTCAGCAGTAAGTTTTTTCTGGATATCGTCAAGCGCCATTATGAGATTATCCCTTTTCATATCATAAAGAGTATAGACATTCTCGGGATCAAATGTATACTTTGTCTGAAGAATCTCCTTCAGAGCTTTGGCATCCGGGATTGTTCTTTTTAATGACTGCAGCTCAGCGCTTCCGTAGGTGCCGTTTGCAACAATAAGCGCATAGTATTTGCCCGGATTTAAAGCACGCGGTGAGATATTTTTCACCTGTTCGACATATACCATATTATAAACATATTCTTTTACCGGCTTATCATCTTTTTGAAGCACAATAGTCACAAGGTTCGATCCTGTGTTAAGACTCACATCACGAAGGAATACATCGCCCGCAGCTGTCGGGGCAACTTCAATATTGTTAACAAGGAGCTTCATCCCGCTTTCGCCGTTTACCAGCCGCATTGCCAGGGTGATCTGCTGCCTTGGCGCCATGAACGTCTCTCCCTCTTTTATGTTTTCGGGCTGAAGCATCTGAATGGCAGGAGTCATATCCCTGGCTGCTGTCTGAACATTCAGCCGGAACGTTGCCTTCTCGCTTGTAATAACCTGAGAATATGACAACGAAACCTGTGAGATCAATATCGTGATCACAATAAAAATCCTGAAAAAATCATACTTTTTCATTTCAACTTTTTTTAAAATGTCAATTTTGCAGAAACAAGAAATTCATCCTTGCCGGATGTAGTAAAGCCGATACCCATTTTTTTATTCCGGGGGTTGCTTACAGGTATTACTGCCGCCCATACAATATTGGCTGCCCATATTCCGGCAGCGCCGATGGCCAGATATCTGGTCATATTAAAATTGCCCTGCCATTTGTCGTAAAGATTATCTCTGTCATCCCCGGTTGCAGCCAGGTAGGCATCACGCTGGTCTGCCAGTCTGGATGCCATGAAGCCGGCTGCTCCGGCACCTCCGTATACCAGTCCGCTTAAAACGAGATATGCCGGTTTGCCTGATGCCTTCATTTGTCCAAGTCCCGGAACCAGGGCAGAGGACAAAATTATTTTACCTCTTGACGGGCTGCCTGCAGGAGCCACATCTGTTTTCCGGGTTAAAGGGGCAGATTTATTCCCCCTTATATAAATCTGAATGTCATCATTGATATTAAACTTGTCGGCCGCTATATTCCAAATGATCGTTTTTCCTGAACCGCAGTTTACCTGAAGCCCGATATCTCCGGAAACTGTTGCCGGTCTTATTGTATCTCCTTTTGAATTAAGGATTATCAGGTTTATGTTTATCATATCGCCGCTCCTGCATCCTGTTATATCATACCTGATAGTAAGTGTGTTGTTCGATAATGATGGTTCGGGTTTTGATATCTGAAAAGTCTGCTGTGCCCATATATTAGTGACCATCAGGGTCAACAGCAGAAGGAAGGAGGCATGTTTCATATCAAATTTAAAAATTAACCTGTTATTCCTTAATAGTGACAAAACAAGTAAATGTAATAAGAAAAGTATTAAAATTCAAACTACCAGGGAGTTAAATTCGAAATTTTTGACCAATAAACCATTACCATGGACGAACCGGAATCCGGTGGTTTTAAAACCCGGACAGTAACAGGTTTTCTGGAAAAGGAAATTAATTAATGTTAAAGATGAATTTTACAAAAAAGTTTCAGGCCAATATTAAAACTACTTTTCCCGGTCATTGCCTGCTTCATGGCGGCGGCGGCGATGAAGATTTCACCTTTGCAATGGCAAAGAAACTGAATGCAGCACTTACCCGAAACGGACTTGAACATACTTTCTTTATTTCCGGAGGCGGACATACCTGGGCTAACTGGAGGATCTGCCTTAACAATTTTGCACTTTAGTTATTCAAGTAAAGATATGGCCGGATGAAACAGAAGGGAGAGACTGTATTAAAAGTATGAATTAGTATTTTTTCTTCCTTTGTGCTCTTTGTATCAACTTCGTGTCCCTTTGTGGTTTAACAAAAGGTTAATTGAAATCCGCTGCGCTTGGAACGCTTGGAATTGCCGGATTAGGGATGACTTTACCCAACGACGGGACAGTAACAAAAAAGACAAAGGTGCGCACCAGGAGCGAGAAGCTCACGTGCATGGCCTCAAACTGTTATGCCGTAAATGCATTGTTCAAACGCAGATCAATGGGACAAAGACCTGAACGGCCGGAGGTTACAGATCTCAAGCAGAAGTACCGTGAACTTACGCTGCTCGACTTTCCGCAGTTTTCAAAAGAGACTTATCCCGGAGTCACTAAGATGGATCTGTGGCCATCCCTTTTCGGAGATGTCTCTGACGATTCAATGTTTGTCCGGATTGAACGTGAAGGGCAGGTTCGTATGGGAGAAAGGGAGCTTGCCGATTATGGTGCAAAAGCTGGTGTTAAGGTCACGATCGAAAACCACTGGGGACTGGCGGCAGATCCGGTCAATATCATAATAATCCTGAACGAAGTCAACAATCCGTTCTGCGAGGCTTAGCCTGACTACTGCAACCGGGAGCATGAATAGATGCTTTATAACGGGCTGGAGCTTCTTGCCCCGAGAGCCACATCAATGATCCATGGAAAACGATGGACACGTTTCCCGGACGTGGATATCGCACGATGTACAGCGATACTGAACAGAACAGGCTACAAAGGATTTATTTCAAATGAATATGAAGCAGGCGGAGATCCCGTAGAGGGTTCGATCAAGCTGATGAATGACGTTGTTGATGCTCTTGCCTGAGGTAATGTGGATGGCGGATTATTTTATGATCCGTTCCGCGGGGAGGATTTTGTTGAGGTCGGTGGGGGAGAGTAATCATTTACTCATTCTTAATTAAAAACAGTATCTTATCACATAATATATTGCAGTTTGGTGCAATATAATATTCATAATGGGGTAACTTACAAACAAACCATTTGAAGTAAAACTGATTAAAGAAAATCAGTATTACCGTATCGCTGCCTTCCTTATTCTTTAATAAGGATTTGTCCTAATTTGTTATTTTACTCCAGTTTATTCTTTATCAAAAAGAAATGGATAATATGATATTTAGAGCAGGTACTGCTTCTCCTAAGCATCCTGCCTTTGATATTGCCAGAGCCATTAGTTAAATAAGGGAATAAGAAATATTTCCTTGTTAGGTTTAATCAGGCAACGAGAATTAAGAATTTTTAAATGCTTTCTTACCAGCAAACCTGGAAGCACTTCCCAATGCATGTTCGATACGCATAAGTTGGTTGAATTTTTCTACACGTTCTCCCCTGCATCCGCTTCCTGTTTTCAGGTGACCCGCATTAACGGCAACAGTAAGGTCAGAAATGAAACTATCAACAGTTTCTCCACTACGATGCGATACAAAGCAGTTATATGAGTTCTTGTATGCCAGTTCAATGGTTTCAAGCGTTTCTGAAACTGTGCCAATCTGATTTAATTTAATCAGAACAGCATTTGCAACTCCCTTCTGAATACCTTCAGTCAGGATTGCTTTATTTGTGCAGAAAATATCATCACCAACAATTTCAATCTTCTTTCCAAGGACCTTGGTCATGTTCGCCCAACCTGTCCAGTCATTTTCTGCCAATCCATCTTCTATCAGAACAATTGGATACTGGTTTACCCAGCCTTCCCAGAGTTTAACCATTTCATCGCTGGTCAGGAATTTGCCTGTGCTCTTAAATAATTTGTACTTTCCATCTTCCCAGAGTTCGCTTGCAGCAGGGTCAAGGCAAATGCTCACTTCAGCACCTGCTTTGAATCCAGCTTTTGTTATGGCTTCAAGAATCACTTCAACGGCTTCATCATTTGATTTCAGGTCTGGTGCAAAACCACCTTCGTCACCTACCCCGGTACTGTATCCTTTGCCCTTCAGGACTGACTTCAGTGTATGGAATACTTCTGCTCCCATACGGATAGCCTCGGTGAATGATGTTGCTCCATGTGGTGCAATCATAAATTCCTGAAAATCCACATTATTATCTGCATGTTTTCCCCCATTAATGATATTCATGCAGGGCACAGGCAGCAAATGTGCATTGCTGCCACCAAGATACTGATAAAGTGGTACACCAGAACTTATGGCTTCAGCACGAGCATACGCCATTGAGACACCGAGGATAGCATTTGCACCAAGTTTTGCTTTATTGGGAGTCCCATCCAGGGCAATCATTGAATAGTCGAGTTCACGCTGGCTGACGAAACACTTCCCGACAATATCTTTTGCAATGATATTGTTAACGTTTTCAACGGCTTTCAGAACACCTTTGCCAAGGTATCGTTTCTTGTCACCGTCACGTAGTTCGCATGCTTCACGCTCACCTGTTGAAGCACCGCTTGGAACTGCCGCTCTGGATTCAGTCCCGTCTTCAAGCGTTAAATTGACTTCCACTGTGGGGTTCCCACGTGAGTCAAGTATTTCCAATGCATTTACATTAATAATTTCCATTGTAATTAATTTTAAGTGATTAGCAATTTATCCTGTTTGTTATTTCAATCAGTTTATTGATATCCGCATCATATTCTTCGGAATATTTCTTCGGGAACGTTCCGTAACCTTTTATCTTCCGTGATAAAGTGTCAGTCAATATTTCCCAGATTTTGGTTCGTTTCGCATTGATTACCCTTTGCAGGCTCAAATTTTCCTTTGATGTACCATATTTCTCTGACAGTTCACAGATATAACTCTTAGCCACCTGAATTGCAGAAATATTATTATCAATAGTTCTATCATCAACATCTATATGTAGTATGTTGCAGCAGGTATTGCTGTGCTTCAGTAACATGTCTTCCAGTTCCGACAGGGATTTCTCAACCACTATCAGGCTCGAAGAGAGTGTCCTTGTGTGGTTCTCTGAAAGGTGAATCTTCTTACTCATTTGTTGATACAACTGAATGCTGAATATAAAGTTATGAAAAATATATGTCTTATTTCTTCGCTTTTATTATGTCTGGCAACTGGTCATCAAGAACTGGTTTTTCAAGCAGATGGTCAGGCAGGAAATACTTGTTTGCTATAAGAGTCGGTACAACCGCACTGGCGATGACTACACCTACTATAACTGAATACTGTTCGATATTGATGATGTTATTGGTAAGACCGTACAATGCCGAGATCGTCCCAAATGTAAGTCCAGTCGACATAAGCAGTGTATAGTACCATTTTTCCTTTTGATGCTTTTTGAACCTACTGATGACAGGGTAGAGTCCAAAGATTTTAAACATGATTTTCCCCCCAAATAATAGCATAAACACCAAAAATGCTCCCAATATCGCAGGTATGGATACTAATGCTCCTGCCCGCAGGAAATAAACTGGCGTTAAAAATCCAATGGTCATGGTACGCAACCTTCTGACAAAGAAATTATCCTTCTCGATGGTTCTTGCCAGTATCATTCCTATTATGTAGGCTGGCAGAACAGGCTCACTGCCAGACCACATTGCCAGAACACCCATTGACAACAGAACAAATAATATCCATTTGGTTCGAATTGCAGCAGTTTTAAAAGCAAAATGCTTTATCAGAAAATTTGTGATTGCCGGCAGTATGAATATCAGGACAAGTGTAACAGCAATAAATATCAGTGTTCTATATGTGAAGGGAGCAAATATTAATCCCAGACCTATTACTGTGCCCAAATCATTAACGAAGCAGGCACCGAGAATACTTTTTCCAAATGATGTTTTATTAAAACCATATTCTATCATCACGGCATAGACAACAGCCATTGATGTTGTTGAAAGAGCGATTCCGGTTAGCAGACTTGGGCGAAGTCCCCAGTCTAAGAGAAAATATGCAATCAATGATGCTCCAATGAATGGAGCAAAGAATCCGACAAAACCAACAATGGTGATTTCCTTGAATTTTGATTTGAGCGAATCGGGATTCAATTCTGTGCCAGACAAGAATGTAAGCATAATTGCAGCCAGTCCTGCAATAAATTTCATCCAGTCAGCATCAAGTGCCAATTTGTTAGTAAATCCAATTTTAAAAGCCATATAACCAATAACTGCACCGATAATGATTTCCATCAGTGCATTTGAGATTTTCAGACGGTTCGCTATGATAGTGGATAAGAGTGCAGAAAAGAACCAGAAGGCTGCTACTAAGTATATGTTTGTCATAAAAAAACTCCTGTCAATTAAAAATCAGTAGGAGTTATCAGCCTGAGCGGTTAATGGCGAACTCCATCGCCAGTGCGCAAATGTAAATATTATTTATTGAAAAATAAGGAGCGCTTATTTTTAAATCCCTCCGCTGAACAAGTTCAGGTCGGGCTTAAAAACAAATCCTCCGCCGCTTCGCGGGGAGGATTTTATTGAGGTCGGTGGCGGACCTCTCTTGTCTTAATCCAATATATTTTAACCATCTTCTGATCCATACATTATATGGGGCTTATCAGTTACAGCAAGTTTTAGGAAAGTACTGGAATATATGGGAAAATATATAAATTGTGGGACTATGGTGGGACTAATTGAATAAAATTGCATAAATTTGATGCAATAAATTCAAAATCATGGCAAGAGTAAATTTTATCACCCGATCAGGTACTAAAGGTCAACCTGCAAAAGT
>Ga0105099_10001085_pt1 | contig 17499 bp, 9 predicted proteins | sample PPLLak3cmMay2015_2_FD_79138 | JGI IMG/M metagenome (GOLD analysis project Ga0105099, IMG submission 79138) | Freshwater sediment microbial communities from Prairie Pothole Lake near Jamestown, North Dakota, USA - PPLs Lake P8 Core (1) Depth... | ecosystem: Environmental > Aquatic > Freshwater >... | reverse complement strand
TAATTCAAGCGACAAATTTATTTTCGACTCCATGGAGTTTATGGACGTGTGTTGCACTTGCAGTTTGTTACAATTGTGCTATCGAAGCCATTGCGTATTCTCGAGGAGCCCCGAAAAATAATGAAATTCAGAAACTATTTAATAGATTTAGTAATCGATTGTCGAATCAAAATAATTTACCTGGAGATACTATAATATTTCATAAACTACTTAATGAATTGAGAGCGCTGCATACGTATCTTGCAGGAGAAAAAGAAAAGGTTGAAACAGACGTAAAAGATGCTCATAGTTTAATGGTTCAAACCAGGGTGGAATGGAAATCATATTTTTTCCCATGGAAAAGAAAAGCATATTCCCGCAAACTACTTGAAGTGAAAAAAAAATATCAAAAAGCTGAATCTTTAAACAATGGACTAGATAAAGCTATTGAGCGATTAAATAGTGCTATTGTTGAATTACAAGGTTATGATCTGTTAGAAACAATTATTTGTAAAAATTCATTGTCTGAAGAACAAATTAATGCCATAGCTCGATTTATTGCAGAGCCTAAAACTCGCGGCTATTCTTATTACCTTTTACGATTAATAATACAAAAACAATCTTCATTTGAATGGATGCCGACCATTGCGCCAATAATGCTAAAACTCTTAGAGCTATATGGTCAAGCTGATTTTACTAAAATAAATTTCTTGTTATTAATTGTACTAGATATTTATTCTTTCTTCGCAGCAACCTTACCAAAAATGGATGAAATTGAAGCAATCTTATCTAATAAAACAAATAATTCAGTGAAGGATAATTGCAGGAAATTTTTAATGTTTTTAAATACTATAATTATTCCTGAACGTGCAGTGATAATTAAATCGATTGGGCCTAATATAACTTACAGGGAGAATTGCATTTTATTTAGAAACAAAGAGATTCAAGATAAATGGAGATCTACAGCAATTGATACAATGGCGGATAAACTTGAGATGATTTTTCTTCTTGCTTCTGATTTTCAAGCAGTTCCGAATAATAATATAACTACCACATCAATAAAAAGTGAATGAAAAGGAAATAAGAAATGGAAATAAAAAATAGATTATATACCGATCAAGGTTGGTGGAAAGCGCCAGATATTATTAGTGAGGGTGAAAAAGATATTAAGGAATGTGAACAAGCAATTGAAATCGCCCATGATTTTGAAATTACCAAAATCGTTGATTCTCTTTTGCAGCAACGCTCGACACTAATTGTGACGGAAAAACTACAAATTAATTATTTAATTAACTGTTTGAAAAAACGCATAGGAAAGAAAATGGAATTCAGGCCAGTAGATATAAGGGGAAGATCGGCAGTACCTCCTGAAATTCCACAACGGCTTACATCTGATCTTCGGGATGAATTCGCCAAGACTTTAGAAGAATCGAAACCATCTGTTGTTATCGTGAAGCATTTAAATCTCATGATGTATTCTATAAATAACACACCTTTAGCTGTAAGCAATGATGTTATTTATTGGCTTAGTGAGTATTATGATAGGACAGTTCTTGCCTTTTGGGACCAACTTTGTCCTTTGCCAAGCATTATCGAACATTTGTTTCCAAATAAGGTTTATATACAAATAATTAAACGAGAAATACTTTGGAAGCTTATTTCAAGCAGAGAAGCAAAAAAACTTTGTACTGAACGAAATGCGTTTTCTCTTGCATCACAACTTAACTTGTACCAATATCTCTCAGGTACAACGGCCGGCAGAATTCGACAAATTATGCGTAAAATATCTGACGAAAGATATCCGGAATTTCCTGACAAAGATTGCTTAAGCAAAATTTATAAGGAGATTCACAAATTAGCAGGCGCACATGAAACACATGTACTGGAAATGGGAAATAATCTTACCGGTTACGATACTATTCGTGAAGATTTATATAGAAGAATTGTTTTTCCAACAAGACTTCGGTACGATGCAAAAAATGAAAAGGAACTGTATCAAGCGGATGTATTAATTCCCAGAGGGGTGTTACTTTATGGTCCTGCAGGTACAGGAAAAACCGAGTGGGCAAAATGGCTTTCACAGGAATTGGGAGCATCACTTTTTATAATTCACGGCCCGGAATTAAAAAGTAAATATGTTGGAGAAACAGAGGCTTCTGTACGTAATATTTTCTCAAAGGCCCGCCAATGTGCCCCTTCCGTAATCCTTATAGATGAAATTGACTCACTTATGCCTTCACGGGATAGCGATAATAGTTCTTCTACAAATAATTATGATGCTAGTATGGTGGCACAATTTCTTACTGAGATGGATGGTTTGCATAAAGATGAAGCAGTTCTGGTTTTAGGAACAACTAATCGATTTGATGCTGTTGACTCCGCTTTTAAAAGACCCGGAAGGTTCGGTGTCCAAATTTACATTGATTATCCAGATGAACAAAGCAGAAAAGCTATTATATCTTTTTATAATAAAAAGTTTTGTCTAAACCTCAAAGATGGAACGATCAGTGAAATAGTTAATAAAACAAAGAATTGTTTTAGTGGAGATGATCTTCGAGGGATTTGTCTTTATCTCCTTAGGGAAAACTTATATAATCTAAAAAACAGAAGGGAGTTCGACGTAAACAGTATTGAGAATATAAATGCATTATTTCCTGAAGTTAATACGGTTCCTAACATTCCTAATGAGGTTGTGATAGGAAATAATAAGTGGAGATATAATCAAATTTAACATAGGAGGATTTAAATGAGTGATCCCATTCAAGTTTCATTTATAACAGTAAACGCCTCAGAGCACGAAAAGCTTCAAATGTGTGATATCCTAGGGAAAGTACCATTGGCAGAGTTAGTAGAAATATTGGAATCGCAATGGGCGAAGGAGAAACAATGGGGTAAAGTTTCAAATAGCCTATATCAAAAGAAACTGTCGAACGGTGTTATTTTACAATTTACTGTTAATCAAGAAACTGGTGACGTCGAAATTGGTAGAACCATCTCTGAACTGGTCGAGAATCCGTCGAATGTTCAACAGATACTTCAACAAAAGGTTAAAGAAATCGCGGATGAATATAATCATGAAGTGTATTGTGTACTTGTCGAAACCATTGCAAAAGCCCTTAATAATAAAGCAAATAGTGTTGGCTTAGGATCACCAACGCAGCCTCCTAAAATTACACCGATTGATGAAGGATATATAATTGATATGGAGATGGATATTGTAACCTTACAGGAGGCAATTTAATATGGAAAACATAAAACAATTTAAACATGACAAAATGAATGTTCAAGTCAAACTGGATACCAAAAACCATCGTTGTACTATGATTGTTGAGTATGAGTCTCAGAAGAAAGGTAGGGAACACACAACCAACCATGTGCGCTTAAAAAATAAACTAATAGAATTTCTATGTGGGAAAGGAATAAATCCTGACGATATCGAGACAACTATTCTGTATAAGAAATTGCCAAATCCACCTCCTTTTAACGATCCTGTTCCTGAAACAATAAAAGTTCCGAACAGCAACGGTTAATCAACTTTATGGAGATCATGAGATGATTGAAACATTTGACTGGAATGAGATTGAGAAATTAGATGTATTTGACTCTGATGCTTGGGAAAGCAAAATTCTTAAAGGTTTTAATTCATTTTTAATTGATGGTGACAAAAATGATTTTGCTAAGAGACAGCACTTATTAGCTGAGAAGATAAAAACATATACTCAACATTCAATTAATAGACTTAAGAATCTAGAAAATAAATTACTGGAACTCTTTGAAGGCAAAGATGAACTCATACACATGATTATCGTATCAGCGATAGCGCAACAACCTTTGCTCATAATAGGTGAACCAGGAACAGCAAAAAGTAAAATTGTCGGGAAATTTTGTGAGGGTCTAGGACTCGGAAGAAGTGGAGATGGCCATCAACATGAGCTTTTTCAGTATCTTCTTCATAGTTTTACCGAACCGGATGAAATCTTAGGACCTGTAGAAATCAGTGCTTTAACAAATAAAGAATCACCAAAATTTAAAAGATTTAGAGAGCATAGTATTACGGATGCTGAGGTAATTTTTCTTGATGAGGTATTCAAGGCCAACTCAGCTATTTTAAATTCGTTGCTTACTATCATTAATGAACGTCGAGTATATGAAGGGGGAGAGGTAAATCGCACTGATGCTAGAGTAATTTTCGGAGCATCAAATAATATTCCTGATGAGAGGATGTTAAGAGAACTGAATGCTTTTTATGAACGATTTATATTGAGAATCATCAGTTACCCAATCGCGCGGGAGTTTATAGACGGAAAGGTGCCTGATGCAAGAAAAGAATTACTCTCTAAAGGTTGGAAAGGAGAGGTAGATGAATTACGAGGAGGGTATGATCCGGGGCAATCCGCTCTGGAGAAAATATCCTGTTTTAATGATATATTATTTCTTAATAGATCTGTCACAGAATTGTATGGGGGTGAAGATTTACAAGCACCAGAAATGACAGAATTTATCGATTTATTTCACCGTTGCGTACTTCTGGTTATTAATGATAAATTGGGTAGTATTGATGATCGTAAGTTTATAAAACTTCTATTAGTTACAAAAGCCCATGCTTTATATACACATAACGGTCCACCTGACATTGACGACCTTATTATATTAAAATATGTATGGAAAGATATTGTTACAAAATATGCCTTGGAAAGACTTGTTGATAATTTTATTAAAGAAAATAAAGTAAGAAAAACTGCTGTTAGTTCAGATTTGTTTTTAAAATAATAAATTATGAATGCAGAAACAATTTTTACAGATAAATATAAAGAGATGAATTTATTGAACAAAAATGCTATTACCCGGAATTCGGCTTATTTAAATAAATTAGATTATTGCTATTTCACGAAGGGGTGGTTGGAGTGTAATCAAAACTTTTTATTATCTGATGGTGACAATGATTACGAAAAAGATAAAAAATTTTGGTTTGATTACATAACTAGTAATATTTATCCGGAAGTTATTAAAAATGGTTATGAATTGCCATTATGTGTTGTTGCTGATATTACATTTTTATTAAAATCGGACCCAAATCGTAAAGTAATTTATACTTCTAATACATGGCCTTTGAGTAAGAACGAAGGACAAGATTACAGCCAATTTTTTAATAATCTTACCTGCAACTTGGATTTTCGTTACATTTTATCTGCGCTAACAAACAACTTTGAAGAAATTAAAAGTAATTCAGAATTACAAAAAAATATGATACTTACTTTTACTTTAATGGTTTGTCATGAATTCTTAATTCATTTTGACAATTTTCCTGATTCATATTCTAGTACCCCCTTACCTTTGCCTTTTCAACTTATATTTACAAAGCTATATTTAAAAAAGTCCTACGAAGATGGCCTGGAATATGCAAAAAAGCAAATGTCATTATTTCTATCTTGTTTAGAAAAGTTTTCGTACGGTTACTTTATGGCGCATACCTTCCATTCGGCATTCTTACGATCAGGATATTTATCTACCAGTGATGCTACAGCAATAGATTTACGCCTTTTTGATCTTTGCAATTCTAAAAAAACACCAATAATTACAGCAGAACAGAGGGCGCGTCAATTAAATCTCAAATCACGTATTTCCCCAAAGCAACAGATTCTCCAGAAAAATCCGGCTAGCGGGAATCAGGGGATTTCTAAAAAAGGCTCTTTTTCAACAATATTACGTTCCCTTTTAGCACGACCAGAGGAAGATTTTTTATATCGATATTATTCTCATCAGCTTTTTTATCTTGATCGATCATCTCCATTGGAAATTCCTTGGAGACTTTGTTTTGCAGTTATTGTAGATTGTACACCTATACTAAATATAGGTGTTGATGACGCCCAAATGTCAACTACTTCTATAAACCGTTTTATTGCATCAGTGTTGTTTACTGATTTTATGGAGTTATTGTCGGAGTTTTCTGAAATAGAAGTTTCGAGTTATATATTATTATACTACAACGAGCAAAATATTACGAAAACAAGATTATTGCAGCCGAGATTTCAAGAAATCGAAATGATACCTAGGGTAAATAATTGGTTTTTAAAGATTGAAGATTTTCAGAAGTTTTTTGTTCTTACTAATCCATTTTCAAAATATTTTGAGTCAACTCTAGCTCCAAATATAATTACCAGTTGTGAATCATCAATCGGATATTTAAATGCACTTAATAGTTTTGTTCAAGATTCCAAACACAACCCCAAGCAAGCACGACTTTTTCATAAATCGTCACAATCACCTTATGATTTGTTTAATATAATCATTATTGATGGCAGTTCATGCAGGTTAGATTGTAAAAGTGAGAGCGAAGAATTACATATCAAGGTGGCACTTTGTACTGAAAGTATAGCGCCAAATGGAGTTGTCTCTATGATACAATATAAAAATATTGAAGATGAGCACAAGTGGAGCTTTAAAATACCATTAGAAAATAAAATATCTGGATATATTAATAAATCGCTTTCAGGAATAGACGATATAAGGCTTTTACGATTGATGTTCGTTGATGAAACTCTAAATAGTATTTCAACCTTATCGTTATAAGGAAAATATGATAAAGTTAAAATCGTGGAAATCAGAACCTGAAAATTATACATTTATGGCTATCTTCGGAGGTGATCGTTCTCAATATGAGTGCTTCGTAAGGTCCTGGCTCGCATCGCATGGTGATATTCAAGTTAAAGCATATACTTTTCAATCTGACAAAATACTTGGTGCATGTCGCAGGTGTAACGATTTCAAAACAGCACTTCTATTTGATTCAATTCCCTCTTATAAATTTATTGAATGGTGGTATTCTCAGAAAAATTGGCGTATTTTTTATAGCCCGTATGAACCATTGTATGATGGTTGTGGTGTAGAAATACAAAAAAAAGCGCTCTTACCTTTTGAATGTGGCTATTTGCCATGGGAATTTGAAATAGATCACATGGATTTGAAACTAGTAAAAAAAACAATGAAAGATGAAATTGTCATTATAGATAATAACGGTGAAATGATTTCATTTAATTCTAGAGCCAAATATTATGATATTTATACAGGTTTTGAAAATTATAACATTAATATTCTTTCCAATAATGGGAATGAGATTCCTTTCCAAATTCCGATAAAACAGCCTGAAATTAAAGAGTATGAACTTGATATCCGTTTAATTAGATCAAATAGTACTCCTAGAACTTATGACCCTGATAATCAGGTACGATTGTTACAAATCAAAATACAAGAGTTACAAGAAAAAATAGAAAGGTACCAGTGGCTTACGCCAAAAGAAGAAAAGCCTGCTTTTATGTTGATTTATTTAGAAAATTGCAATGATGAAATATTTACAGGTTGTTATCAGTATATTAGAGATTGGGTATTGCGAGTTCCTGATATTATCCTTGATAATTATAATTATCATCGATTTCCAGTATCCTTAACAGAACCTGCATGCCAAGCTATTCATATTTTAATGCCGAAAAACCTGGAAAGCATTAATAATTATCCTATACAGCCACCAATTCCTTGGAAAAAGCTTTATCGTGATTTTTTTTGGTATAAAAAAAGAAATTATTCTGTGTATGTCCCTGAAGGTTATGAGTTATTTCCTCCACCTCCACAATCAAATGAGAAGATAGTAGATATGGCCGCAAATTGTCTTTGGAAGAAAAGTGAATCAGATCGAGTCAGTGAAAAAGAAATACTCATTTTTATTATAGATGACCAAAGAAATGAATATCGGTTTGTATTTAATGAATTAAATTTAGGCTCTCTTTCAACAAAATTTCCGCAACTAAATTATAAAGTCTTAACAGAATGGTTGAAATACGATCACCAGGATAATTTCACAGAATCTGTTGTTACGAAAATTACAGATAATGCAGCAGATAAAATTTCATCTTTAACAGATAATCAATTTCATATTCTTAATAACTTGTGGGATAAAACCTCAAGAGAATTAAACGACCTAAAAGCTGATATTGAGGAAGCAAAGAACACATCTAAGGAAGCGATAAAAGTAATACAAGATTGTAATTCACTATTAAGCGATGCTTATACTAAAATAATATCTAATGAATTCATAAATAATATTAATACAATTATAAATTATGAATATCAATGGTTGTCAAAGTGTGACAATCTAGATTATTATTGGCATAATGTTATGATTTTAGATAAGTTACGATTGAAAATTTATGACGGAAGTATTTCTAAGCTAAATTTTCAGCAAATATCAATTATGCTAGAGAATATTAATTCTCTAATTTAAACAAAGTGGATACCTCTCATTGTGAAACAAGAAGAACGTAAAATATTAAGTGAAGAAGTAAAGAAAACAACCGCTGAATTATTGCATTATAAAAAGCAGCTTGAGAAAGAAATCAAGATCCTCCGTGAAACCATTAATAAAATTAAACGGCGTTAATCAAGATTTTTGTAATAAATCATCGCCTTTTTGGCTTGCCATTATGGTGGCAACTTTCTTTTGTTTGGGTTGGTCTTCAAGTTTTTTAAATAATGTTGTTGCATATTTATATTATACGACTATATGGGTTACTTTCCGGATAATTCCTTATGTAAATTGGTACCGGATTTCTAAAACTAATATCATTAGCGATAAAATTCGTAATGAAAGAGAATTTGTAGCTAACGCTTTTATAAGTGAGTTATATTTTTTATTCCTTTTTTTATTTCTTCTGTTTTATGTCAATAATATATCATTTCTTAATATTTTGCCTAAATGGAAGACACACAATAAATTAATACAAATGGTTTTAATAGGATTTTTATCTCCTTTCATAAATTGGTTTGATGGAGGCATTGGAAAAAGAAAGTATACCTATAGTAGATTGTTATTAGTAGTCATAATTGTTTTATTAACTGTTTTGGCACTCCCATGGTATTGGGATTTGTTGATAGAATGTATTACAACATTTTATCCGTTCCCAATTTTTACTTTACTTATTATTTTATTATTTATTACAACCTCTATCATTATGACTTTATTATTTACAAACCAGGTATTTTGGAAAACAAAATGGATTAACAAAATTATTACTAAAGCAATTTTAAGTTATGCCCAAAAAGACCCCGAAGGAATCAGATATGCACATTTTCGCCATAAATATTGGCATAATGCAACTAAAATCGGTCGTAAATTATTCGAGATTAATAAAGGAATTAGTTGGACATGGAATATTTTATTAGGAAAAGTTCCCGATATAATAGATAAACGATCAAACTACAAACCAAATCGTTTTAGTATTTTCCTGTATTTTTCGATGCGTAACCTTTTCTTGACATTACTGAGTAAAGAGCAATGCTATCGAAATATTCTATTGCTTAAGCTAATTCCTTATAGCATAACGAATATTTATCCTGAGCTGAATCAAGATATTCAAGATGAGGAAAATATTCGAAAAAGCTATATTGAATATTTGTACAAAGATGCACAAACATTACTTTGTGCATATAATTATACTATCTGTCCAATAAACAAGTGCTTTTATAGCGATTTAAATCGAGTGAGCCAACGGCTTATGTTCAGGATGGATTGGGTTGTAACACAATCTATCCTTCTCGGTGAAGAAAACGACTCTTTGTTTCGAAAACTTGAAAATATATTGATTAACTATTATAACACTATAATTGATTGTACCAATGGTGTGAACCAAAAGATCTTTGTGTATCTTTTAGAACGGTATCAAAGCCAGCAAAAAGAAAAAAAAATAATAAAGTCTCTACTTGAATTTAGAGAATTAATTCTTGATTGGATCCCCAAACAAACGAATAATTATATCGAAAAAGCAAAATGTACGTTCGTCGTAAATGTTTTGTTAAGTCAATATCGATTAATATTTGACTGGCAAGGAATAATCGAGACCTGCCGGATGCTAAATACATGTTCTTATATTTTAAAAAAACATGATCACTTTGATTTAGGAGAGGCGTATTTCAAGTTATCATTAAAAGTTAATGATAAAAATACAGTGACATGGATTAGAGAACAAGTTATAAGTAGATTCTATTGCGCTGGGAATTTATCATTATTAAAAAAGATTAATTTCCCACTTGTCCAAGACTGGTGGTATTCAAAATGAACAGAGCAAAAATATTATCTGATTCATCAGAAAATATTCAAGAAAAAACAGACAATTTGACTATCTTACAAATATTGTTAGAGAAATTCTGTACTGTTGGAAATGAACTCTCGAAATTCTGGTTTAATATTGTTATATTAAGAGTCATTTGCTACTCTTTAGTAATTACAATAACCTGTATAGGAATTCATACCTGGAAAAAAAAAGACCATTGGTGCCAGCCGAACATAAAATTAAAGATAAATGATTTACGTAAACACGATAAATACAATAAAACAATTATAACCGATGCTGTTGCCCCCAAAAAAAACACAATTGTTGTTGCCACCGAAGGTAATGGAATCCAGAAATGCAGGATTGATGGAGGGCACTTGGGATTTTGGAAATCATATACTCAGAAATCAACGAAGGGAAAATTAGGAGAAGACTCAATAAAAAATATTCACTTTGACGGCAATAAGCTTTGGTTTGTTGGAAAAAGAGGCAGTCTTTCTGCTGCTGATAAATATTTACATGAATGGAGATTACTTTATGGTGCTAATGGATTTATTCCTAATATAAACTTATCAAACGAAACAAATTGCATTGAAATGTCAAAAGATAGTTCTTTAATCGCATTTGGAACAAAAAAATATGGTGTTGGACTTTATGATGTTTTAACAAAACAATGGTATCAAATAAAAGACACCTTAACAAGTCCTTTTATAAATTGTTTATTGTGGAAGAATAATGATTTATGGGTCGGCACATCGATGGGGTTATATTGTGCTAATATTGAACGTGTCGAAGATGTCATAAATATAGCACTTAAAACTAAACGAGTATTACCACATTCCTTGGCTAGAAAACCAGTCACTTCTTTAATTGAAGAAAATTCACCAATTCTTTATTTTATAGATAATTATATGGTTCATTGTATTGTTGGAAATGGTGCATATTGTGTTTGGAATTCCTTTTTGAATTTTAAAAATACTTGGAAAATAATTGTAGATGACGCTGATTCTCTGCTTTTTCCGCTTTCTGGTTATAGGAATGTAACCACTGTATTGAAGGGAGAAGATAAATCTTATTTTTCGATTCCAAAAATTGGAGTGGTTTCTTATGAAAATCAAAAACGAAAACTCGCATTAGAAAACTACGGATTACCAATTGATTCTGCGTCTTATTGCGATGTGACAGTTTTTAAGAGAATTGAAGATTCTAATTCTGAAAAACCGAGATTATGGTCCTTAGCATCTTTTCCGGGAACTGATGAGAGAAACATTTTTTATAACATAGACGGCAAATGGATTAATGCTGAAATAAATGATAAAGATGTAATTGGACTTGCCTTCTCTGACAGTAATCCAATGTGCCTCAGCAAGGATGGAATCGTTCGTTTGTATAAATGTTTAAATAGAGAAATGGAAAAGAAGAGAAAAACAACATTTTTACAAAAAATAACCGAAAAAGATAGACAAAAATATTTTTTAGAAGCGTCGACAACCTTTTTTACTCCAGCTCCAAATTTAAATAAAATTGGAGCAACAGAGTTAGGTTTAAAGCAATTATTTGTAGGGCTTGTTAAAGCAGAGTCTAACATTGTTTGTGCGCGGTATATTAGTGATAAAAGAGGGTGGGAACCTCTTTTTTTAAATAATCGAAATGAAATTAAGCAATTTCTATTTTCGGATCCATATTTGTGGATTGTGAAGGAAAATGGAGAACTCGGATATATAAAAAATATCTCTAACAAAAATTATCCTGAATATGTATCAGTTTACGGTACAAGCGAGTTACTAGATAGTGGGAAAGTTATTTCTGGTGATCAATTTAAAGATGATTTTTGGTTTATTTATAAAACAAAAAATGATTTAAATAATGATTCAAATTATATGTTGTTTTCATATAATAAAATGGAAAGAACAATAACGAATAAAAATTCTATTTTGCCTAATAATATTATTCCAGAGAAAATAAGAGTTGCAAATAAATATCTCTATATTTTGGGAAAAGAAGAAGTTTATAATTCATTTAAGGGATCGGTGTTTAAAATTTCCGCTAAAGAGGAAAATGGAGATTTTATTTATAATGATTTTAATATTACTGACATTGTCTCTGCTGATAATTGTCTAATGTTAATAACATCTGAAGGATCAGCAGTCGCGCAATTTCCAAATGAAAATGAAGTTTTTATAGGCAAGGGTTCTGGGCAAGCAATACATAAAAGAATTCAACCAGATCAATTCGGAAATATTTGGTGTATTACTTTCAATGAAGAGTTGATTCGATATGATTCCAAGTTGGGACAATGGTCATGGCAAATAAATGGTTGCACCGATTTAGCTTTACTTGAAGAAGGTTCGAAATCAATTCTTTTTGTAGCACATGGTAATTTACTTCTAAAATATGAAATTAACACTGATACAACCTTATTAGATACAATAAAGACGTTATCTCAAGGTCAGATTAATAAAATCTGTTTTGATAATTTAACATTAGGTATAGAATGTAATAGTGGTCGGAAAAAATCGATTTATACTTCAAAATACCCTGAATTGAATTGGGCATGTAATTGGAACTCGACAACTCCGGAATTTATGAATCCAGATATTTTAATCTTGGATTCTATTTTATTTGTTGACTTTTTTGGCTCTGAATTATGGATTGTTGATAAAAAAGGGAATTTTTATCGGTATGTTACTGAAGATGCAGAATGGTTGAGCTGCAATTTAATTTCATCGGGTTTAAAGAGGTTGATAAAAGGTAAATACGAAACACTTTGGTTTTCCGATTCTAGTAACAATTTATTTACAATTTCTCTTTCAAGCCCTAATCGGCACAATGTTGTGTTTAAATCACAAATTTATAAAAACAAAGTTATAGAAATTATAAATTTGACATTTTATAAAATCCTTTGGATACTTCTATTATTATTACTATTGTATGTTTTTATACCAACAGTTAATACAATTTTTGATCAATTTAATATGGACATTAGAAAGTGGAAAATTGTATTCAACTTAAATAGTTTCAATTTTAAATGGAGCCGAATTTATGCCCCCTTCTCTTTGATTGTTTTTGCTTTAATAGTGCTATATGTATCATTATTTATACTTTATTTTTACCCAAAACAATGTATGTATAATGCATTTAATTCTGTAGATTTTCAAGGGAAGATTCAAGATTACGAAATATTAGATAATCAATTAGTTGTTTTTGTAGATAATCAATATTGGTACTTTAAGAATATTTATAGGAATCCTCATCCAAAAAAGGTTACAAAAAACTTTCCTAGAGTGCAAAACAACAAATTGCATTACCCTCTATTTAGTAAGGAAAAAAAGTATAAATTAGATAATATTGAAAATGATCTGATATTATCTCGGAAGACAAAAGGAGGAAACTTTTTACAATACCATTTTAATGGTAAAGGATTTATTGAAGATCAAGTAAATGATTTCGCGATAAGTAAAAATTGTTTATTTCTCAAATCTGGGGCAGGTATATTAAAATATGAAAATAAGAATGATAAATGCCAACTGGTTGATTTATATTCTGTTCCTGAAGAAAAAGGAGCTTTAATCAACAATAATTCTGAAATATATTTTTTATCATCTACAAATAAATGTTATAAATATTCAGACACTGTATCTGGAAGATGGGTTTCTAATAATGATATTATTTGTGTAAATAAAGATATATGTGATATCCAATGGATCAAAACCTATAATTCAGATTATTTCTTAAAGAATTGCTTTGATACAATTCAAAATAAGTTTTTTAAAGACGAGTGTCTTGGTATTGAAAAAGACATTTTAAAAAGAGTTTGGATGAAAACGCCGGTAGGCCGAAGAGAAATATTAACATCCGATAAAAATAGAATAAAAATAGATAAATTAGAAAATCAAACAGCTAAAAACAAACAATGTGAAGATACATTTCCAATTTCAACAAATTGGAATTGTATTCGAACAAATATGTCTCCGAATAAAGATTCAATTTTATTTGTTTTTAGGAACGATATAGCAATTTCGAATCCATTTTTAAGTTGTAATAAATTTCCCGATGAAAAAATAAGCGAAATTACAATTTATAATGACACATTAATTGCTGGAACACAATTTGGTATTATGTATATAAAAGATAATATTCCTGTAAAATTTGCTTCAACAGGGACTATTGTTACACGTTTAGAGCTTTTAGGTGATAAAATTCTCTTTGTATCCAACGATAGTTGTCAGTATTACATTAAAAACCAGAATTATTTATACGCAAATGATGGGGAAAATGCATTCACACAAATTAAATACAAAAATCTTAATTTAGGAAAAGGAATAAATATTGCAATTGCAGAGACAATCTCAACTGAAGGTGTTCGAAAATCGAGTATCAATCTATTTGATTTTGAGACTCAAAAATTTAATTTTGATATGGTAAAGGAAATCTTCGATGGAAATGAAGGGTTTTACATCAGAACCAATGAATCTGTTCAATTTGTATCGCTTGAAAATCAAAATGTGATCGGTGGATGGCAGTATTCAATGCCAGACGATATAAAAGGTATTATTCAACCGAAAATAAATATTATATATGCCTATAATGAGAATGGAAAAATATTTGAGTTAAATAAATCTAATGGCTGGCAAAATTCAGATTCAAAAGAAATTGAAAAATGTTTATCTGGCATTTTTTCCGATTATATTACATGGAAGAATATATTTAACGCGGAAGGTAGAGTTGTCCAATTTAACGTCGAATCTGAACCTATCAAATTTAAAAATGGTAAATTTATTTCTGACTGGTTGACTGGAATTTGTGTAGGTGATAAGAATATTTGGACTACAACACCGGTAGGGGTTTATACTGGAAGTAGGATAAATCGTGATTCGCCACAGAAATTTGTACGAATATCCCCAGAAATTCAAGGTGATATGTCGATAAAGAATAGCATATTAGCCGCTGAAAATGACAGTTTGTTAATTTGGCAAGTTGGAAATTTACTACTGATTCTAAGAGACTCTATATTAATGCAACCGGAAAAACACAATATATTTCGACCACAACTTTGTTATGGAGATTCAGGTTGGTGTATAACAAAATATGATTCAGATCGCCCATTTCAGATAGTATCAAATGTCAATGATACTATAAAGCAAATCTATCTTAATTCAAGTGGTAATTTTCATTTTGACTCTGTTAGATCTGTCGCATTTGACAATAAAGGTGTTTGGGTATTGCATGGCGCTGGATTAAATGGCTACTCTCCGAATTGCATTAAAGATAATCATCGTGTAAGTTTTGCCTCTATAAATTGCCCTATCTTCAAATTAGGTAATACTAGTCTAGAATATAACTTAGAAAAGGGTGTCTGGATAAAAATAGATATGGACAGTTTTTTTGTCTGCTGTACAATAGATTCAGTAACTCAAAAGTCCATAAAACTTGATTATAAAATGGTATTTTCTTTTGAAAAATTGATAAGTTCAAAGCCCAGAAAAGAATCTTGTATATGGTCTGGTACTAAAAACACTGACACAATTTTTGTTTATATGATGAATAATTCAAGATCTTTAAAGTTTACTCAAAATGGTATTGAACAAAAAACATATTCATTCGAGGAAAATCTTTGTAATTTTATAAAATTAGAACCTTTGTCCTTAGCAGTTACTCAAAAAGGTTTGTATTTAATTGAACCATTTAAAAAAACGGATTATAAGTATAATCAAATAATCCATACTAAAAAGGAACTTACTTCAGATTCATCCAAATTATATTGGAGCGATTATTGTAACAGGTTTAAAGATATACCTACAACATGGAGCTCACTTGGATGGATTCAAAAACAGATAGGCAATCACTCTAATTCGATTAATTACATGGCAGTTGGTTCTCTCGTATCTCGGGACAGTATTCAGATATCAATGCAAGAAAATATGGGCGATCCTATTCAAGCACTATGTGAAGCTAAAATAACAAATACTGCATTTATAGGTAATCTCGGAAGTGAAGCAGCAAAATATGGATGTTTCGAGTCCGCAATAAAGTTATATTCTTATGCATTTCACTTGGATACGACTGATTTAACTTGGAAACTGCAATTAGATGTTGTAAATTCTATACTGGAATTGAAGAAAGATAATTGTAATTCGGAAATATGGAAAAAATTGGCAGTTTGTTTAGAGTTGAATTCAGAAATATCGCTAGGAGCAGCTGCATATTGCATTTATTCTTTACTAGATAATCATAATTCCCAATTAGCCGGTAATGGTTTATATATATTAGAATTAATGCGAAAGATATATTTGGATTATTTTACTTGGGTATACACCTATTTCAAAGAAGTGAGTAAAAGTAAAAATTATTTATTTATTAAGAAGAAATTTATCTTACTTCACAAAGCCCTTCCTCACCTGCCACAAAGCATTTTTAATTTATTTGCAAAAACAATAAAAGAAGCTATACATCAAGATAATTTCAATATAACTTTATGGAAAGATTTAAAAAGAACATATGAAATACAATCAAAATACAATCAAGCCCATGCAATTGATGCACTAATTTCACTTTTAGAAAATAGCGATAATACTGTTATAACTTACACAACACCAGTTGCTTGTGGAGAAGTAATTAGAGATGTGTTTGAAAATAACACAACATTATTTTTAAATCAGATTTATTTAAAATCAAAGAATACAAAAAATTATTTTAGATGCGAATTTGTTAGCCAAATAGCTTCTTACTTAAATTATAAAGATTTTGAATGTGAGCTTGAAACTGATACTTTAGAAGAAATATTTAGGAGATTTTAGTTCAATAGTTATTATGACGATTTATCATTTTGGAACACTACCATCCCATAAGATTTCAATAAATTTGACAAAGAGGTTTTTGTTCGGTTACCCCATATCATATTATTCGTTAAGCAGTCGTGATTATTTGTATGCGTTCTGTGGACCCATATTTCCAAGAAGGGTTTCTGAACGATATTTAAAGCGTCCAAAACAAAAGGAGGATTGCTATGCAACGCGTTCGATTCAGAAGCAAGAAGAAGATAGAGAAGCATCGGTGTATAACAGCCTTCAGCCGACGGATATGCGGCGGTCGTTTGACAGTCTTGCCGGGGGTGTGAAGGCGGTTATTGGTAAGGAGCCATTATCCAGATTGGGCAGGAAGAACTGGTTTTTTACTGGGTCATATGAGAGAGCTCGGTGGTTGGCAATTATCTATTCGCTCTTTGGGATGTGCACTATGAATAATATCAATCCGTATGAATATATTGATAATATATTCACCAAGGGTGCTACCTATCCTGCGTATTATCGCCGGTTCGGCAGGTTAAAATCGTTTTATCCGGCTTGACATTAAACGACAAAGCGACTTGAATAAAATATAATTCAGGGTGCCGAACGGCGATTAGTTTTTCTCATCGAAT
>Ga0105099_10001084_pt1 | contig 17500 bp, 12 predicted proteins | sample PPLLak3cmMay2015_2_FD_79138 | JGI IMG/M metagenome (GOLD analysis project Ga0105099, IMG submission 79138) | Freshwater sediment microbial communities from Prairie Pothole Lake near Jamestown, North Dakota, USA - PPLs Lake P8 Core (1) Depth... | ecosystem: Environmental > Aquatic > Freshwater >... | reverse complement strand
TCAGAATGTCCGCACCCTCCTCCACATCCATGGCCGCCTCACGAATTGCTTCAAGCCGGTTGGCAGGATCCATCTGGTAGGATCGGCGATCTCCGAATTGCGGGGCCGATTCGGCTGCTTCGCGGAACGGACCGTAGTAGCCGGAGGCATATTTGACTGCATAGCTCATGATCGGCAGGTGGGTAAAGCCGTTGACGTCGAGAGCCTCGCGGATTGCCCTGACCCGGCCGTCCATCATATCCGACGGTGCGACCATGTCCGCACCCGCTTCCGCATGGGAAAGAGCCTCCTTGCAAAGGAGTTCCAGGGTGGCGTCGTTGTCTACATCTCCGTCCTTGATCATGCCACAGTGGCCGTGGTCGGTATACTCGCACATGCAGACGTCGGTTATGACTGCCAGCCCGGGCACATCCCGCTTCAACGCCCTGATTGACTCCTGCACCACACCCTTCTCCAGGCAGGCACTGCTCCCGACGGCATCCTTGTATTCAGGGATGCCGAAGAGGATGACGGCCGGGATGCCCAATTGGTAGACTTCCCGGGCCTCTTCCACTATATTTTCCACCGACTGCTGGTAGATACCGGGCATGGAGGAGATCTCCTTGCGGATGCCGCTGCCAAACGCCGCGAACATTGGATAGATGAGGTCGTTGACCGAAAGGCTGGTTTCGCAGACCATCCGGCGAAAAACTTCTCTGCCACGGATGCGGCGACCTCGATAGGTTGGGTAGAACATAGATATCCTCCTTGAATCTTCTCAGTTACGGGAAGTAGTCTCCTGGATTTTCTCTGGGGAAGCCGATTTGAAACCCGGGAAACCTTTCCCGGGAAAAATCTAGTGCAACCTGTCGAGATTCGCGATAGCCTTCATTCCCGCGGCCTTCAGCTTTTCCTTATCATTGGCCATCCCCAGGGAGATGGTCAGATAGTACCCGTTTTTCAAAATATGCAATCCCGGGGGAGCCATGAAGTTATCATCACCGACACCGGCAAGGCTCTCGGCGCCGCTGAAAGCTTCTTTCGTAGTTTTGAAGATGGATTCGGGTGTCGTTCCAGAATCAAGGGTCTTCTTCGCCATGAATGCTACCTGCGAAAGTCCCACCTGTACCATGGAGTCGCCCTTGTCATAGACACAGAGCTTCTGTCCGACCACCGGCTGTTCCTTGACTTCACACTCACCGAAATCGACACCTGTGAGGGCCTTTGCCTCCTCCTTTGACAGAAGCATTGCCGGTTCTATGATCTTTGCGAAATCGGCTTCCGGCGTACTCTTCTTACTTTCGCAAGAGACCAGGAATACCGTAACGACCAGCAGAACAATGACACGCAACCATGATTGTCTCATAAAACCCTCCCAAACAGGATAGTTCCAGCCTGAAATTTCAGCGTGCGGAATAATATGCTACGATTTCTTCCGCCAGCGCTTCAACCGTTGATTTTTCCGGTTCCATATCGACCCGGAGCCCCAATTCGCGGCAGGTGGCGGACGTGATGGGACCGATGGACGCGACCGCAACCCCTTGCAGGAGGTGAATGAGCCGGTTTTCTCCCAGCAGCGTTGCAAGATTGGTGACCGTTGAAGAAGAGGTGAACGTTATGCAATCGATCCGCCGATCTTCCAAGGCAGCGAGGGTCTCCGCAGAGAAGGAATCCGGCAGGGCAGTTCGATAGGCAACAGGAGCCACAACCTCCATGCCCAGTCCGGCAAGACCTTTGAGAATAACATCGCGAACCCGGTCGGCTTTCGGATAGAGGGCCTTTTGGCCGGCCACATCCTTTTCGGCAAACTTTGCGACAACCCCTTCCGCATGATAGCTGGAGGGAAGCAGGTCAGCCCTGATTCCGTGGCCGGCAAGCGACTCGCCTGTCTTCGAACCGACGGCAGCGACCCGGCATGAGCCCAGTGCCCGACTGTCGAGCCCCAATTCAGCCAGGCGCTTGAAAAAGAACTGCACGCCATTCGCCGAGGTAAAAATCAGCCAATCGTAGCCTTCGAGTGCACGCAGCGCCTGGTCCAAATCCTCGAAGCTTTCCGGTGGGGTCACGACAATGGTCGGACATTCCAGAACTTGGGCGCCATACCCCCCGAGGAGACGGGAAAAGACTCCCGCCTGATCGGTTGCCCGGGTAACGAGAATTCTCTTGCCAAACAGGGGCCGGGTATCGAACCAGCGCAGCTTGTCCCGCAGGCGCACCACCTCGCCGACGATGATAACGGCCGGGGCCTTGAATCCTTCCTTGTGAGCCTTGTCGGCAATATCAGCCAGGGTACCGGTCAGGACATCCTGCTCCGGGCGCGTACCCCAGCGGACTAGCGCCACCGGGGTCTGTGAGGACCTGCCGTGGACAATGAGGTTAGCCGCAATCTGGGGAAGGTTTTTCATCCCCATATAGAAGACCAGTGTACCATTGCCGAGAGAGAGCTGCCCCCAGTCAATCCCCGACACCTCCTTGCTGCTGCTCTCGTGGCCGGTAACAAAGGACACTGAGGTGGTAAAATCACGGTGTGTCAGAGGGATACCGGCATAAGCCGCCGCACCCACCGCCGCGGTGACTCCCGGAACGACTTCAAATGGGATGCCCGCCGTCACCAGCGCCTCGCATTCTTCGCCACCGCGGCCGAAGATGAACGGGTCGCCTCCCTTGAGACGCGCCACCACCAGGCCCTGTTGCGCCTTCTCCACCAGCATCTCGTTGATCTGCCACTGTTCACGATTATGGGCCCCGCCAACCTTGCCGGCATAGATCAGCTCGGCATCAGGGCGCGCAAATGACAGCAGCTCCTTGTGTGCCAGATAATCGTAGAGGATGACATCAGCCCTGCCAATACATTCCCGCCCCTTCAGGGTGATCAGTCCCGGATCACCGGGACCGGCACCGATCAGATAGACATAGCCGTTTTTTTCAGATTTCAGGGTCATATTTCGCAAACCATTCTTAATTCGTTATAAATAAGAAAAACGTGAGGCGTGAAGAGTCAGAACGCAAAGCATTTCCACGTCTTGCTTCACACTCACAGCATCAAACGCCTACACCGGTATCTCCTGCTCACCGCCAAGCTCTCTCTGGTACACTTCGCTCAGAATCTCTCGACCACCATCTGCAAGCAATCGGTCGGCAAGTTCCGTTCCCAGCGAAAGAAAAGATTCTGCCGGGCCGCTGATGTTTCCACGCACCGACCGGGTTCCATCTACCGAGGAAATGAACCCGGTGAGTCGCAACTGATCCCCCTCCGTTTCAGCAAAGGCGGCAATGGGAACCTGGCAGCCACCCTCGCAGCGCAGGAGGAAAGCCCGCTCGGCTCCGACAGCCCGTTGTGTTTCCAGATCATTGAGGAAAGAAATAAGATTCACGAGTTCCTGATCGTCGAGACGGCACTCGATGCCCAACGCCCCTTGGCCGATGGCAGGCAGTGACAGCTCCACCGGCAGGTATTCTGTCACCTTGTCGGAAAAACCAAGTCGCTTCAATCCGGCCGCCGCAAGGATCACTGCGTCCAGTCCCTCAGCCTCCAATTTAGCGAGGCGGGTCTGTACATTCCCGCGGATCACCACCATTTCCAGATCGGGCCGGTGAGCCAGAAGCTGGGCCTGACGACGAAGAGCGCTGGTTCCGACCCGCGCACCGTGCGGCAGCTCGGCGAATGAAAGCCCCCGGGAAACAAGCGCATCCCTCGGATCCTCTCTCTTGGAAATGCAGGTTAGGCCGAGTCCCGGCGGAAACACAGTCGGGACGTCCTTCATGCTGTGGACCGCAATATCCACCTCCCCCCTGAGCATCGCCTCCTCGATCTCTTTGACAAAGAGGCCCTTGCCACCCACCTGTGCCAAGGGCACATTCAGAATCATATCGCCGGTGGTCTTGATTTTCACCAGGGTAACTTCGATATCCGGATACCGCTCCCGAATCCGGGCACTCACCCATTCTGCCTGCCAGAGAGCCAGCGGGCTGCTCCGAGTTCCTATTTTCAGTAATTTCGACATCGCTGATACGTTCTCCATTGCAAGAATTGTAGGTTCTTTGTTTCAGATCGCAGCTATCAAGAAGACGCAAATAAAAGCTCTGCCGGAAAACTACTCCCTGTCATGCCTCTGTCCTACTCGCTTTTCCAGCCCTCATCCTCGTCCTGGGGAGGATCATCCTGCCCAGCGACCGGTTCGGTGGAGAGCGCAAAAAGGTTTCGCAGGGCATCGAGATACAGATCGGTTCGATTCCCCTGGCCGGTCTGTTTCAGGACGTTTGTCGGGACATGGAGCAGCTTGTTGACGATCGCTGAGGTAAGTGCCTCCAGTCTTTTCTCCTCTTCCGGCGTCAGATCCTTCCAGGATGCGAGAGTTTTTGCCAGCTCAGCCCGACGGATCCCCTCAAAATGACTGCGAAGTGCGATGATCGTCGGAACGACCTCAAGGGAAGAGAGCCAGGCCAGAAACTGCCCGATTTCACCATCGACAATCTCCTCGGCCTTTTCCGCCTCTCGCCGGCGCTGCTCCAGATTGTTCTCCACAACCCCCTGCAAGTCATCGGTATTATAGAGGTAGACATTCTCCAGGCTGTTCACTTCCGGATCGATATCCCTCGGCACGGCGATATCGATGAAAAACATTGGTCGCAGCTTGCGGCGTCGGATAACCTCGGCCACCTTCTTCGGCACGAGGATAAAATGGGACGCCCCGGTCGAGGAAAGCACGATATCGGCCTTGTGCAGGTGGTCAAAAAGATCATCGAAAGGCACCGCCCGACCGCCGAATTCCCCGGCAAGGCGTTCACCCCGCTCAAAAGTCCTGTTTGCCACCAGAACGTCGCCGACGCCAGCGGAAACGAAGTGTTTCGCCGCCAGTTCGCCCATCTCACCCGCCCCGATGAGAAGCACCGTCTTGTCAGAGAGACTACCGAAGATTTTTTTCGCCAGCTCGACAGCGGCAAAAGCGACGGAAACCGCGGAAGACGCAATACCGGTTTCGGTCCGTATCCGTTTGGCTACGGAAAAGGCCTTATGGAGGAAGCGGTTAAGTATCAGGCCTGAAGATTTGTATTCCGCGGCATAGCCATAGGCCGCCTTGACCTGCCCGAGGATCTGGGCCTCGCCCACGACCAGCGAATCAAGGCTGGACGCGACACGGAAGACATGACGGATGGCATTTTCTCCATGGTAGCCGTAGAGGTGGGGCTCAACAACATCAAAGGGCAGGGAATGAAAGGCGGCCAGAAAGCGTTTAACCTGGGCAATCCCGGCGGCTATGTCGCGGGTAACGGCGTACACCTCGACCCTGTTGCAGGTAGACACGATGAGACCTTCCGCTATATCGGGAAGCGAAACCAGCTCGCGGAGCGGCTCTTCAATCCTGTTGGCATTAAATGCCAACTTTTCCCTGAGTTCTATGGGAGCTGAGTGATGGGAAAGACCCACAACGATAATGTTCATTGTTTCGGAATTACCTGTAGCTATGGAGCCCCGGCAACAGCAGATTTACACCGAGGAAAGTAAAAAGAAGAACGCAAAATCCGACAATTGCCAAAATGGCGGCCCTGCTCCCCCGCCAACCAGTTGTCAACCTGCCATGGAGGAGCGCAGCATAGACGAACCAGGTGATCAGTGACCAGGTTTCCTTTGGGTCCCAACTCCAGTAAGCCCCCCAGGCGGATTCCGCCCAGATGGCCCCGGAGATGATGGCAAGCGTCAGCAGTGGAAAACCAATGGTCAGACAGCGGTAGTTAATGTCGTCAAGAACTTCTAAAGAGGGAAGCCGATGGTACAGGGCACCAAGCTTCTTGTTTTTCAGAAAATGCTCCTGGAGCAGGTACATGATCCCCGCGCAGAAAGCGATGGCAAAAGCGGCATACCCGGCAAAGGCGGTAATGGTATGAAAACCGAGCCAGCCGCTTTTCAGCGCAGGATTGAGCGGGACGATTACCGAGGGGAATATCGCCGAAACCAGCATGACAAGCAGTGCCAGTGGGGTTACAAAGGAACCGAGAATGACAGCTCGGTAGCGGTGCTGAAATCCGAGAAAAACCGCGACAATGGTCAGGCTGAAAAACGAAAGAGACTCATGGAGATTGGTTATGGGTGTATGTCCCGCTTCCAGATAGCGAAAAAAGGTGAATGTGCAATGGCAGACAAAACCTGTCGCCAGTACCCAGCGGGAAATGCGGCCAACGGTATCGTGAGGCAGGACGATGTACAGAAGGTACAGGAGAGTCGCCGCTCCGTACAGCACCAGAACCGTTATATAAAAATATACGCTCATTCGGCCTTCCTCTTCTCCAGACCCAGTTCGTTGAGGCTGAATCCCGGACCGGCAATCTCCCGAAGCAGGCGGTCAACGGACTCTGGAGAGTCGCCGCGCAACATGCCCGGCAGGTTATGGGAAATAAGAGAGTGCAGGATTTCTTTCACCGCATGGCAACCCTTTTTTGACGCTAACAGTTTCTCTCGAACCGCCCCCAGTATCCGCAGCACCTCACCATATTCATCGCCGTAGCGGGCGGTCAGCTCTTCCCGGACTTCCCTTGCCAGCACCGGGCATTTGCCCCCGGTGGAAACGGTTAACAGCAGTTCGCCTCGGGCCACGGTTGCCGGGGTGGTAAAATCGCTCCGCTCCGGCATATCGGCAATATTCGCCAGGATCCGCCAATCCGAGGCCTCTTCGGCCACTGCCGCGCTGATAGTGCGGTTTCCGGTGGCGGCAAAGACCAGAAAGGCTCCGGCAAGATCGCCACGACGATAATCACGGGCACAATGGCTGATACTCCCCTTTTCCAGAAGGCTCCGAAGCCCGCGGGAAAGACGGGGGGCAATAACAGTCACCGCAGCGCCCGCCTCAAGGAGTGTCCGGCACTTACGCTCAGCAACCGCACCACCGCCAACAATAATGGTGTTTTTGCCGCGAATGTCGATATTGATGGGGTAATACTTCATAGATCGGTTCCTGTGTCAGGACTGGAGACGCTTACAGTGTAACGGTACATGGGCACAATTCGGCAACCGAAAAGGCCCGGGTAAGTTTACCACAGCATCCGAAAGCGATGGAGAAATTTTTCATTGTCAACGGACCGGGTCAGGTGCCGAATTCTGACCGATTGGTTCTCCTCTTCAAGAAATTCTTCGACATCCCGGGCCACTGAGACTGCTGCGCCCGACACTGCCGGCCTCAACCTGGATCTGGCTACCGATGCGTTCTTTCAGGGCTGGAACATGGGAGATGATGCCGATAAGCTTGCCCTCCTGCTGTAGGCCAGAAAGGGTTTCCAGGGCGGTTTCCAGGGCATCTTCGTCAAGGGTGCCGAAGCCTTCGTCAAGAAACAACGAATCGACCCGCACATTGCGGCTGGCCATGCCGGAGAGACCGAGGGACAGTGCAAGGCTGGCAATGAAACTTTCGCCACCGGAGAGATTCCTGGTTGAGCGAACCTCGCCGGCCTGGTAGTTGTCGATGACATTCAGTTCGAGCGGTTCGCTGCCATCACGTACCAGCAGGTAGCGGTCACTCATCTTCCGCAGCTGGCAATTAGCGTGGGCAATCATCAGCTCAAAGGTAAGCCCTTGGGCAAAATTGCGGAATTTCTTGCCATCGCTGGAACCAATCAGCGCATGCAGTTGCTCCCAGCGGGCACACTCCTTTTTCTGCACTTCCATGGCCTGCAACCGATCCCGTTGACGTTGCTGCAGTTCGGCATGCTGCTGAAGCTTCTGTTCGATAGCCCCTAACGCCTTCTGCAGATCATTTACCTGCGCGGAAGTGGTCGAGTTTTCTCCCCTGAGTTGTTCGAGGGTCTTTTCTGACAGCTTTTTAGCCAGTTCCTGTTGCAGGGCAGTCGCTCGGTCCCGACGGCGGGATTGTATCTCCACTTCATTATGCTGCAGGGTGCTGGCCAGACGAGTGAGTTCATCAAAACGGGTTTGCGGCAACCGCGCCTGCACAAAGGCTGCCTCATCAGCAAAGCCCGCATCATTCAAACGCAGCTGCAGAGAAGCTTCAAGCGTAAGAATGTGCGTCGTCCTGGTGGTTATGGCTGCGGTCAGCTTCTGAATCCGCTGTTCCAGCCCGACACTCTCATTCTGCAGAATATTCTGACTCCGCAACGCTTCTTCACGTCGCGTCGCAGCTTGGGAAAGGACATTTGCCAGATGTCTTTCTTCGCTGTCAGGATTGCGCTCGCCAAACAATTCCCGCCGCTGTCCGGAAAGGTTGTCCCGTTGCATCAGACTGCCGGCAAGCCGTTGCTCCAGGCTGGAGAGATTTATTTCGGCTGCGGCAAGGAGAGCCTGCACCTGCCTCTTTTTGCCGTCCAGGTCTGCAAGTGCCTTTTCCAGTCGTTCTTTTTCCTGCAGTCGTTGAACGTAGTCATTGCGGCGCGCAGTTAAAGAGGCAAATATTCCGTCGGCAGTGTTCGGAGTTATATCCTTGTAGCCATATTCTTCGAAGACGCGTCCCGCTTCGGCAATGGCTTGGTCGAGATCGTCCTGCAAGGCCTCACTTTCGAGAGCAAGACGCTCGTGTGTGCTCACCGCAGCCTGACAGCCAAGCTCCGCTGCCTGCCGCGCCTTGTCATACTGATTCAGTGCGTCCTTGGCCGTTTCGAAAGATGATTTCGCCTTTGACAGCTCCTTGTCCAGACCTTCTGCCTCTCGGATAACATCACGGCACGTGTTCAGCATCTGATGACATGAATCCAGCTCGATCATGATAACAGCGTCCCGCGTCGATGGATCGGCAGCAACTGCGATTTCGGTGAATCCGGCGGCACAAATGCTCTCATCAAAATCTTGCCTGTCCCGGCACTCCAAGTGCTCCCGTTTTGCCTGCTCGATCTCTTTGGCAACCCCAACCAGTTCCATCCTGACTCTTGAGAGCTGTTCGTTTACCTCTTTATACACGCTGCGGGTCTTTCCCAATTCATTCTGCGCGGTATCGAGAGGCGGAACGTTGCCGGCGGCATAGGGATGCTCGATGGCACCGCAGAGAGGACAGGGCAGGCCATCAACGAGGAGTGACCGTTCCTCTTCAAGATCACGCACCCGATTGAGAAGCACAAGCTTATCCTGAAGCTGACGAGTCACCTCCTCGTACAAACCGCACTCCCTTGCCAGGTTTTTCTCCTGCCCGTCCAAACCATGACGCAGCTGTTCAAGGGTGCCCAGTTTTGCCTGCAGCGTGTCCAGTTTTTGTCTGGATTCTCCCATGCGCGTCAGTGCATCTTTAAGATTTGTCAGACTGATTTGCCTGGCTGCCAACAGTTCGGCCTCTTGACGCCAGGATGATAGTTCACGGCCCTGCAAGAGGGCAGCGACAGCTGCCAAGAGCAAACCCAAGCGCTTTTCGGCCACCGTCGCTGACTGTACAGCTCCCTGCCAGCTGTTTTCTGCCTGCTGCAGCGCCTGCTCCATGCAGATACGTTGTGAACCTTGCTGCTCCAGCTTTTTACGACCTTCTGCAGCATGAAGATTCAGCAACTTCAACGTCTTGATCTGCTGTTCAAGTCCCGTCAAAGCCTCAGCAAGACCGGCATCTGCGCGGTACTCCTGCAGAAAGGCATCAACCTCGCAAAGCAGCCTCCCAACCAGCTGCCTTTCTTCCCCGTTTTGTACAAGAGAAGTCTGCTGGTCGAGGCACTGACGTTTGATTGTTTCACAGTCCGCCTGTTGCCCCATCACTTGGAAATTCGCTTCATCAATCTTGACATCGAGCGCACGGGTTGCACGGATAAGCTCCGCTTCTCGCTGCTGTTCTAGCTGTGCATTTTTGAGTTCGAGATCAGCTTGTGCCAACACATCAACAGCCGCCTGCAGTCTCAGCTGCGCAGTGGGAAGCATCTCCGCGGCACTCGTCAGTTCGGTCTGCTCATCGTCTTGTTGCTTTCTCAAGGCGACGAGATGTGCGTAGTCACCTTCGAGTGTCACGGCACGCGCGGCCTGTGAAAGGGATTCCAGGTCCGGTGCCGCCGCCAGCTTTTCCACTTCAAAGGAAAGCCAGGCCTCTTCCAGGTGAGCTGTCTCAGCCTCCAGAAGCGCTATCCGCTCTCTCCATGCCTGAGCATCACGGATGCCAGTGAGAGCAACGAAGAGCGCCGCCTCCTGTCGTTGCTTTTCCGTCAGCTCGCAGCGCAATCCTTCCTCGTCCTCTGGAGATAGAAGCGGCATCCCGGCCAACTCCAGCCGCATCGCCTCCAGCTTCTTGCGCTGTTCCGTTGTGCACTCATGGACTTTGATGGAAATCCGGCTGTAGATCGCGGTACCGGTAATCTGCTCCAGGATCGGTGCCCGCTTATCGGGAGTCGCCTGCAGAAAAGCGGCAAAGCCCCCTTGGGCCAGCAGCATCGAACGGGTGAATCGCTCGAAGTCCATGCCGGTGACCTCTTCGACCTTTTTTGCCACGGCAGTAAGCTTCGATTCAATGATTTGTCCACTTCCAGCGTCAACTATCTCGTGTTTTGGCGACTGCAGCGGCCCGTCCGCCCGCTTGCGCGAACGGTGCTGGCTCCAGTGGCAGCGAAAACGCCCCTTGGCCGTTTCAAATTCAACCTCGGCAAAACATTCACCCGTTTGCCGCGAGATGATTTCGTTATCGTTTTGGGTTATTTTGGCAAGACGAGGGGTCTGGCCGTAGAGTGACAGGCAGATGGCATCAAGGATGGTGGTCTTTCCGGCGCCGGTCGGCCCGGTGATGGCAAAGATGCCACTTGAAACATAGTCGGGATGGGTAAAGTCGATCTGCCATTCACCGGCCAGCGAATTCAGATTTTTGAAAGACAGCCGCAGAATTCTCATCGTGGCCCCCGCAAATCATCGTCCTGTAACGCGAGGACAGCTTCGCGAAAGACAGCAACCAGCTCGCCCTGCTGTTCCGCGGGCACTTCGTGGGCCGCCAGGCAGCGTGCAAACACGTCATCAAACGTGAGGTCATCCAAGGTCTCTTCCGCTGCCAAGCGGCTCAAGGTCCGGTCCACCAGTCGCAGGTTCTTTGACCGCAGAATCTCCAGGGACGTTCCGTCGATCAGTTCCCGCAGCCGCTCCTGCAGATCAGCGAGGATTTCTTCTCCTTCGTAGATAACCTCCAGCCAAATCGAAACGGCGTCCCTCTTCAGCTCCGCAATCCGCTCCGTGATCTGGCTCCAGTCGCCACGCACCGTTGCCAGCGGTTGAAAAAAGGGCACGCTAATTTCCTGGACATCTACACCTCTGCAATCCACATTCAGCACCAGTACGAGCTTGCGTTGCCCGGCCTCGCCAAAACTCATCGGCAGAGGAGCCCCCGAATAGCGGCGGGCATCCGAACCGCTTACCCGCTGCGCCACATGCAGGTGCCCTAGCGCAAGGTAGTCGAAGCAGTCGGGAAAGATATCTGCCCGGACGTGACCAAGGGTCCCCACATACAGTTCCCGAACCCCATCATCAGCAATGGTCCGGCCGCCGCTCGTGAAAAGGTGCCCCATGGCAATAATGGGAAGCCCCCCGCCCAGTTCGGCCCTTTTGGCCAGGGCAGCCTCGCCCACTCGCTGGTAATGGTCGCGGATACCCTCCACCAGCTTGCGCCCCTTGTCCTCAAAGGTTTCGCCAGCCTCGGCGCGGCGAATATCGCGATCACGCAGATAGGGAACCGCACAGACGATCAGCTCCGCCTTGCCGTTGCTATCATAGAGCACCACCAGTTCGTCATCCGCCGACTCGGCCATGCAGCCGACCACATGGATATCGAGATACCGGAGCACTTCGCGCGGGGCATTGAGGAGAGAGGGGGAATCGTGATTGCCGGCCGTGACCACCACATGTCGGCAGCCGGCACCGGCGCAACGGCACAAAAAGCGGTAGTAGAGTTCCTGCGCCCGATTACTCGGTGTACCGTTGTCGAAGACATCCCCTGCCACCAGCAACGCCTCGACCCCTTCGGTCTCAATACAAGCGATCAGCCAGTCGAGAAAGCGCTCAAACTCCTGGTAGCGTTTACGGCCGTACAGTGCCCGTCCGATATGCCAATCCGATGTATGTAGAATTTTCATGTAATGCTGGCCCTTTGTTGTACGTTGCGATACCGTATGACTTCAACAGGGGATGAACGGGAGAGCACTCAAGCAGATCACTTTGCTTCTGTCCAAGCCAGCCCCCACGGGTTTTGACTGGTTAACACCTTGGAATTGACACATTTTTTATAACAAGTGCCCAAAGCAAGTGCAAGGAGAAAGTGGGAGAGAAACCTGAGCAAGAAGGGTTGTCAAAATTCTATTTTACCAACGTTTTCAGGCAAGTAAGATCCCCCCCAGAACCGGGGGCTTACCTGGAGGAATTCAGCCCTGAACCATCTGAAACCAGCAAGACACCTGTTCCGTGTAACGGGTGGTGATCGATTACGAGAGGCTTCGGGGAAGTTCCTGCCCGGCCCCTGTCGAGACTTTCCGGATGGAAATTAGCTACAGACACTACGGGACGTCTTCCCTCCGCTACTATAGAATGGTACACTCAGCAGTATCATCCTTTTCAATGTGTTCCGCCGTCGACTCATTTTTCAGGAACACCAAAGTACTCAGGCTATTATTTGCCTGATAAAGTGGAACAGGGAGAAAAGACATGTTCTCAAAAATAAAGAAGTTAAACGAATTCAGGCCTGTCTCGGCGATGCTGCTGGTACCATTGCTGCTGCTCATCATGCCGTGGAACATCGCGGCCGGGCAACCACTGGACATACGGGCAAACGGGCGCGTCCCCGTTACCATCCTCAGCATCATACCATCCCAGGCTGAACCGGGAATGAGCGTAACGCTCTACGGGTCAGGATTCAACGATGCAACGCACGTCTTGATTGGCCCAATGGAAGCCCAAACCAACGTGCTGGGGCCGAAACAACTCAGCTTCGAAATCCCGGACCTGGCACCGGGACTCTACGGTCTTTTCGTTCGACGCGATGATGGTGCGGTTAGTAAGGGATACCGATTTTCCATCACGCCACGGACACCGTCCGTCACGTCCCTGACACCGGACAAGATCTTTGCCTGCACTACGAATGAGGAACGGGAAGTAGTGATCAGTGGAAGCAATTTTCTGAGGAGTTCCCAAGTGCTTTTTGATGGTGCGGTGATCAAGAGCCGCTTCGAATCAAGTGAGGCCATTGCTATTCACATCCCCCGAATTGCCGGTGGCCTCCATACCGTCCAGGTAAAAAATCCCGGCGGAACACTATCATCCTCGCTCGCGCTTTTTATCGACTCAAAACCAGAGATTACCGGGATAATCCAGGGAGAGAATTATGTAAATTACTATGATCTGATTATAGAAGGCCGGAATTTGCAGAGCAGTTCAAAGGTCGTTGTGGAAGGGAAATCCATGACTGCCTCCGCGGTGAATCCCGTCGAAAGGGAAAAAGTTATCTACGTGGACTGCAACAGGATTATCTACCAACGGCACCCCTACGATTCGGCTGAGAAAAGTTTCACGGTGCAGGTGATCAACCCTAACGGAGAAAGCAGTGAGGTAATACAGGTATCGGCACCCTGATTTCTGATTCCCTGCCAGCCAGGGCAGGAGAACAAACACCTTACGGATTTCCTGACGGTGCCGCAGTCGGTTGCACGGTCCCTGGCGGAACAGCTTGTCCGCCGTCAGCTGGCTGTTTCATTCCTGGAGGAAGGGATTGCGTCTGGTTCAAAACCCCCTGCTGCGTTGCCGGAGTATAGACGAAGCGCCAGTCACTGTAGCGTGCCTTGCCGTTAAAGTCCTGGAGGTCTTCCGGGAAACCGGCTGTTTTCAGCGGCGTCTCTTGGCTGGTACTTGCGACACCCAAGATTCCTTTTGAAGGATCGCTGATCACCTCCCACTCTTTATTCGTCATAGGGTCGGCATACATGCGACGCAGGTAGCGCACCGTCTGTGGTGTACGAGGATCTTTCAGCAAATCCTTCAAATCCCGAAGCGGCATGGCGGCCTGATCTACCGACTTGAGCGCGTACCAGCGAGTGATGGCATCCCGTATCTGGCTCCCGCGGAAAAGCAACTCTTCCTCCCGCTCCCGCTGCATGATGATTCGCCATGACAAGCCAACGGCTCCCAGAGAAATACCCATGACGATTACTATCGTCAAAACGGCCAGAAGCGCAAACCCCTTATTATTCCGTAAGTTTCCCATATTTTCTCGGTCTGACATTTAGATACCCTGACCTCACAATAAACAAAGTCCACGTCGCTGATGATGATATTTTGCATCGACGCAAGACCACGTTACAATAGAGTAGCAAATGGTGCCCTTTTTTCAATCCGGCTGGACTGTTCCGGTGATGCACCGCAAGGCACCCCGACCATCCTAATCCTCTCAACCAGCTCAGGCACGGGAAGCCATTTGAAGTCTTTTTTTCAGGCGAATCGCCACTTGTACCAAACACTCCAAGTGAGATATACTTTTAAAAGCTTGCCAAGGCTTATCGCAAGCCCGTTCAGATTCCTTTACCGGTATCTCACCATCATGATCAAACAGGGATTATCTATGTCTGTGAACGTACTCTCTGCCCTCTCGTTTTCCAGGACTCGGCCGGGAACAATGCCACGCAGCCCGAGCCCCGGCAATGTACCTACCGGTTCGCCCCACTTTGCCATCGGGATATTCGGCAACCTTTCCAGAGCCTTGGAGCGGCTGCTTACCATAACCATCACAGCAACCATCTTTACGGTACTGCCGGTATGTGACAGTACAGCAGAGATGACCCAGTCGGGCATACAAATCCCCTCCGTGTCCTTTGATCGCAAGGAGAGCGTGCTGGATCGTTTCCGCGCCTTTTCCGGCAAAAAAACCCAACTGGCACTGGAAGGTCTGTTCACTCGCTGGGATCCCGTCTTCAGCCAGAACCCTGCCATACTCTTATCGGATGGTACGACCGTAGCCCGCATTACCCTGCGACTACAGAGCCGCGGAGGGGATCCTCCATTTTTTTCCGTCACCGGTGGACATTGCCTCTCGGCGAAGATGAGCGACTCCGGCGTATGGATCCTGGAAATCCTCCCAACACGGGGAAGTCTCGCTACATCGCTGACAGTGGCATTCTCTGGACAAATGACGGAATATCCCCTTACCGTCGCCCCTCCCCTGAACCTCTTTGAGCCGCGGTGTGCCGATGCTGCCGTGATTGACTACGTCACGATCGCCAACTGCCTGGCACCCCTGGTGACGGTACCGGAACAAGAATACTGAAGTAAAAGCTCACGTACTTTACTCCTGAACGGAAGGGTATCGAGACAACAATGAATTATCAGAAGAAAGACATCGGAACAATCCTTATCGAACAAGGCTCTCTTGCGGCTGAGTATCTGCCGATCATACTGGAAAAACTCACCCTTGGTGACCAGCGCTTCGGTAAAATCTGCCTCCTTGAAGGTCTGATCAGTGAAGAGGACCTGGCACTGGCACTGGCGGAACAATTCGGCCTCGAATTCGTCGATTTGAGTCACTACAAAATCGATGAAGAGCTGCTAGCGATGCTGCCGGCCGATTTCAGCCACCGTTTCCGTATCGTACCGCTGCAGATGGATGCCGAAACCTTGATTGTTGCCGTTTCCGATCCAACCGACGTGCTCAAAATCGACGAACTGGAACTGCTGGTTGATCGTCAGATACAGATCCGTGTGGCAACCGAATCAGCCATTACGGATTTCTTCAAGGCCGGCACGGCAACCAGCAGGGTATTGCGAGAGGTCTCGGAAGACTTCATGCTGCAGTTGGTAAGAGAAAATGACCACGGGGAAGAGATCCTGTCGGTGGAGGGCATTTCCGAGGACATCAGCCCCATCATCAAGCTGCTCAATACCACGATTCTGGACGCCATGAACCGCCGCGCCAGTGATATTCATATTGAAACGAGCCAGGATGGCGTGTTGATCAAGTACCGCATCGACGGCGTGCTCTATAAAGCCAGCGAGCCGATGGGCATCCAGTTTCAGGCCCCGATCATCTCGCGCCTCAAGGTCATGAGCGAACTGGATATCTCCGAACGCCGCATCCCCCAGGACGGGCGTTTCAAGATCCGTCTGGGAGAGAAGTCGATCGATTTCCGCATCTCCATCATGCCCAGCGTTATGGGAGAAGATGCGGTAATCAGAATCCTCGATAAAGAAACAATCGCCAGCAGTCTGAAAGGCTTGACCCTGGAAAGTCTCGGTATCAGCACACGGGAGATTCTGCGGTTTCGCAAGAAGATTCACGAACCATATGGCATGATTCTGGTGACCGGGCCCACCGGGAGCGGGAAATCAACGACCTTGTATGCTGCCTTGACCGAGATCCACACCGGCGAGGAAAAAATCATCACCATCGAAGACCCGGTCGAATACATGCTGCGCGGCATTCTTCAGATTCCGGTCAACGAGAAGAAAGGACTGACATTTGCCCGGGGTTTGCGCTCAATTTTGCGCCACGATCCGGATAAGATTATGGTCGGGGAAATCCGCGACTCCGAAACCGCCCAGATTGCCGTCCAGTCGGCGCTGACAGGACACCTGGTATTTACCACCGTTCACGCCAACAATGCCTTCGACGTGATCGGCCGCTTTTTCCACATGAACATCGACCCCTACAATTTCGTTTCCAGCCTGAACTGTGTCATGGCGCAACGCTTGGTACGACGGCTCTGTCCGCAGTGCCGGATTCCGGCCCGCTACCCTGATGAAGTTCTCCTGAATTCCGGCATTGATCCGGAACGCGCACGTAAGAGCAACCTCTTTGAAGCACAAGGCTGTGACGCTTGCAATGGCACCGGTTACCATGGACGGACCGCCATCGTCGAGCTTCTCGATATGACGGACGATATTCGCGACCTTATTATCAGCAAGGCATCCACAACCGAGCTGAAACAAAAGGCCCACGAATCAGGGGTGGTATTTCTGCGGGAGTCAGCAATAGAAAAACTTTTGCAAGGAGAAACAACCCTCAAGGAAATAAACCGCGTAACCTTCGTGGAGTAGTCGACCAAAAATTTACTCGTACCATGTAACACCTAAATTCACCCCCCCCAATCCCCCCTTGACAGGGAGGTTTGGAGGGGTTGCCTGCGAAAAAACACGTATTACAAGGTCCTATTCGCTACCCGCTACCCGCTACCCGCTACTGCTTCACCACTCATTATAGGGCACGCCATTGCTGCCGACAAGGTCGGAGCCGCTATGGACATCATAGACATTGCCGGGTTCCTTGAGCGGGGTGGTTACCGGTTGGGAGCCGGAGTCTGACGGTGTGAGATCCACTCCAGGCGGAGCAACCGTTATCCAGGTATCGGACTTTTTGGTAAATGGATCGCTCGGCATCCCCCGCAAATATCCCTTGGCAACCAGGTCGTCAAGAGAGTCCGGATACTTACCCTGGTCAGCATAAAACTCGTCGATGGTATTGCGGAAGTTATTAAGGCTGTAACTCAGGGCGGCTTCTTTTGCCCTGATGACCCATCGTTGATAATTTTGAACGGCTATCGAAGCCAGAATGCCGATAATTGAGAGCACAATCATCAACTCTATCAAGGTAAAGCCCCGACG
>Ga0105099_10001083_pt1 | contig 17522 bp, 8 predicted proteins | sample PPLLak3cmMay2015_2_FD_79138 | JGI IMG/M metagenome (GOLD analysis project Ga0105099, IMG submission 79138) | Freshwater sediment microbial communities from Prairie Pothole Lake near Jamestown, North Dakota, USA - PPLs Lake P8 Core (1) Depth... | ecosystem: Environmental > Aquatic > Freshwater >... | reverse complement strand
TGGATCTTTCGAATCATTTCCGTCGGCTGAAGAGAATTTGCTTTACTCTTACGACAATTCTCTTAGGGATTCTTCCGGCGTATTCCAAAGATCCGATCTTCAGTTATTTAAGGGTTAAAGAAGGCCTTTCCCAGGACACGGTCAGGTCCATTCTGAGAGACCGAAACGGATTCATGTGGTTCGGCACCATCGGCGGCTTAAGCCGGTACGACGGCCTCTCCTTCACGATTTATAGCCACAATGTCGACCAGCCTCAAAGCCTCAGTCATAATATGATCTCCTGTCTTTATGAAGATAAGGAAGGATCCATATGGATCGGAACCGAAGGGGGAGGACTCAATCGCAAGGAAGCCGGAATCTCCCACTTTCAACGCTTTGGACATAAGGCCAACAATCCTCAGAGCCTCATCAGCAATACGGTCAGCGGGATCAGCCAAGACCGGCGCGGGAATTTGTGGGTGGGAACCGACCAGGGCTTGGACTTTCTGGCCGCGGGCAGCGAAAAGTTCATTCATTATCAACCTCAGCCCGAGGATCCCGGGAGCATCGCCGGCCGTACGATAAACTTTGTCGTCACCGACCGGGAAGGCCGCGTTTGGATCGGTTTTGGAGAACTGGGCGTGGACTGTTACACCCCGGAAACCGGCCGCTTTATTCATTACCGTCATGATCAGAAAAATGACCGGACCTTGGCGAGCGACCAGGTCACATCAGCCTTTCCGGCCCCGGACGGAATGATCTGGATCGGCCATGCAAACCGATGGATCAGCCGGCTCGATCCCCAAACGGGGCTGGTGAAAAGGACCGACTTGGGCCGGGATGCCGAAAAGATCACCGGATTATGCACCGATAAAGGGGGAAATATCTGGATCGCTTCCTCGAATGGATTGTATTTCTTGAACGTGGCAACCGGCGAAACGACCGCGTTCCGTTCCAATCTCCAATACCCTTCCACTCTCGGTTCCAACGGCCTTCTTTCCATTTATTACGATGAGACCGATATCCTTTGGATCGGCACAGAAACGGCGGGAGTGAGCAAGGCCAACTTGAACGCCAAACGTTTCATCAATTATGTGCGGGACCCCTCCAATCCCAATACCTTAGGCTTCGACTTCGTCCGGGGAATCTATGAAAACCGCGACGGCGGACTGTACATTGGAGGATTCAAGGGATTCGACCATTTGGACAGAAAAAGCGGGATATGGCGGCATTTTTATCAAGAAGGCAGAGATTCTATTCCGCAGATTGCTTCCTCGGCTTTCACGATCTGTCCCAATTCCGACGACGAACGGGACTTCCTCTGGATCGGAACCGACGGCGACGGCCTTTTAATTTTCGATCAAATTCGTCAAATCGTTCAGCCTTATTTCATCCCGGGATTAAGCAGCCGGAAGATCTTTTCTCTTTTTAAAGAAAAGGAAGATATTCTCTGGATCGGAACCGACTTGGGATTGAACCGATACGATCAAAAAAAGAAGGCCGTCGTTTTTTACGATTTAGGAAAAATCGCCGGGCTTGATTCCGTTTCGGCGGCGGCCTTGAATGTGTATTTTATTTTCCGTGACCGGCAAAACTTCCTCTGGGTGGGATCCAGAAACCATGGGCTTTTTTCCCTTGATCCGCAGACGGGGGAATGGCGATATTTTTCTCATGATCCTGAAAATCCCCGCAGTTTGAGCAGTAATATGATCACGTCGATCTTGGAAACCCAAACCGGCGAAATGTGGATGGGCACCTACGGCGGAGGGCTCAATCGCATGGACCGGAACAAAGGTACGTTTGAGCATTTCACCACCAGCCAAGGACTTCCCAACGACGTTGTGTACGGGATTCTTGAGGATGGCCACGGCCAATTGTGGATTTCGACCAATTTCGGGATATGTCGTTTTGATCCACGCTCCGGCGTTTTCCGCGGGTATACGGATCAAGACGGCCTGATCGGCAATGAATTCAATTCCCAATCCTTTCACAAGAGTCGCTGGACAGGCGAATTCTTTTTCGGCGGCCCGACCGGAGTGACCGCTTTTTTCCCCGACGAGATTCGGGACGACTCTCATCCCCCGTCGGTTGTTTTGGAAGATTTAAAGATTTTCAACCGCTCCGTCATTCCCGGCCCCCATTCCATCCTTAGAAAACCGATCAGCGAAACCGATTCCCTTACGCTTTCATATCGCGATTCCATGCTCACATTTGAGTTCAACGGTCTGCATTATGTGACGCCCTCCAAAAACCGGTTCGCTTACATTCTGGAAGGGTTCGACCAGCAATGGAACATGACGGATGCCCAACGTCGGTATGCCACTTACACCAATCTCAACCCCGGCCATTACACCTTGCGGGTCAAGGCGGCCAACTGCGACGGCGTCTGGAATGAAACGGCGAAAAGCTTGAAAATCTACATCGCCCCGCCGTTCTGGAAGACCTGGTGGTTCATCCTGCTTTCCCTCATGGCCATTATCGGGTTGCTCTCCGCCGGTTTCCAATACCGCGTCCGCGGGCTGAAAAAAAGAAAAACCGAGCTGGAGAATATCGTCGCTTTGCGTACTCAAGAGTTGAAAGAAATGTCCCTCAGCGATCCGCTGACCAACCTGCGCAACCGTCGTTATGTGTCGGAGGTTGTGCTTGATGAAATGAACGTTTACATGGAACAGCGGCAATTCGTGATCAAGTACGGTCAACGCCGCAAAACAACCCTGCCGCATTCGGTGGTCGGTCTGTTATTGATCGACATCGATCACTTCAAGAATATCAACGACCGCTTCGGGCATAAGGCCGGGGATTTGTTCATCAGCGAATTCGCCTCGGTTTTGCGGAAAAACGTGCGGCGGGACGACGTCGTGGTTCGTTGGGGGGGGGAAGAGTTTTTATTGATTTTGAAAAACTGCGATCCCTCTTTTCTAACGACGGTTGCGGAGAAAGTCCGCCAAGCCGTGGAAGGACACGCGTTTCTCCTTTCCGACTCAGAAGAGTTGCGGGTGAACAGCAGTTGCTGCGTCGGGCTTGTCGGTTTCCCGTTTTCGGAAAACGTCCCGGACCTCATTTCCTTCGATCAGGCGATCATGCTGGCCGACATGGCCATGTATCTGGGAAAAGAAAGCGGCCGGAACCGCACCGTCTATTTAACGCATTCGGGGCTCGCTCCGGAGAAAGAAAACGTGCAAAAGTATATCCATAGTCTGGAAGCCCTGAAGGAATCAGGTTTCGTCAAGATTCAGGTGTTTACGACATCAAACAAACAGACGGCCTGATAAAAAAGGCGGATGGAGGGCTGCCCCGCCATTCAAAATCCAAGGTTTTTTCCCCTGGATTGAGAAATAATCTCTTTAATCTTGTTTTTTGAGTCCCATAAACATTTAACCCGCACTATTTATAAATATGCGAACGGGGTAATTTAATTTCATTCTTATCTGCATGTTATACAAAAAGAGAAAAACCCCTTTAAAGCAGTTATGTCCGGAACTTCTTGTCGCGCTCAACCGCCCAAAAAAAAAGAGGCGGAAGATTGGGCGTCTTCCGCCTCCCCACTGAAAGGAAGAGAGTTGAAGGATATATGGGAAGGCACTCTATAGGTGCCACCTTTTCTTAGTGCATTTTTCATGCCAATTTTCATCCAAAGTCAGTCCCCTTTCCCGCCTGAATATATGATCCCTTGTAAGCCCGAAGAAAAGTTTTCGTAAACTCTTTTTTTTGTGAGTAAAAAAAAGTTACGGGCCGGCATTTTTCCTTCCCCCCTTCGGTTATTTCTCCGGAACAAGTCCGGAATGAAAATGGAGAATCGCGAATTGTTAAATAAGCGCCTTTGTACTATATTGAGAACACCGGTTCAATTCCCCTTTGAAGAGAAACCCTTCGTCCGGGAGGCGCCGTATGCAGAAGAGACTCTTGTCCCTGGGTTTGGGGTTGATTGTCGGTTTGTCCATTCTCGTATTCCCTCAAGATCGCCTTCGCTGTCAGCGCTTGTCATTGGGACAGGGGCTTTCACAGAGTTGTGTTTTTACCATAGTTCAGGATCAAAAAGGATTTCTCTGGTTCGGCACCGAGGCCGGTCTCAATCGATTTGATGGTTACGATTTTAAAGTATATCTTCAGGATCGCAGCAATCCCCACAGTCTGAGCAACAGTTATGTCTGGTCCATACTCGTTGACCGCGCCGGCACGATGTGGGTTGGAACGGACAACGGCCTGAGTCGATATATCAGGGAGAAGGATCAATTCGTTTCCTATTTTCATGACCCCCAAGACGGCGGCAGCCTGAGCAACAACCGGATTTTCGCTCTCTATGAGGATCCATCCGGAAATATATGGGTCGGAACCAACGGCGGGCTCAATCGTCTGGATCCAAGGACCGAACGGTTTACCCGCTTTCCTGCCAAGGCCGAAGATGTTTCCGCCCTGAGCCACGACTATGTTCGGGCCATCCTTCAGGATCACGAAGGTTTTTTGTGGGTCGGTACGGACGGCGGTGGTCTCAATCGTTTGAATCAACAAACGGGCGTCTTCGAACATTACCGCCATTCGGCCGCCGATTCCAACAGCCTCGGCGATGATGGGGTTTTATCTTTGTTTGAGGACCGGAAGGGCGATTTGTGGATCGGAACGCGCAATGGACTGGACAGGTTTGATTCTTCCCGCCGGCGGAACACTCATTATCGCCGGGACCCGCGTGACCAATTCAGCCTGAGCGACAGCTGGGTCAACTGCATTTATGAGGACCGCACGGGAGTTTTGTGGATCGGCACAAACGATGGCGGCGTCAATCAGTTCCTTCCCGTCCGGAATGGATTTCAAAGCTACCACCATAATCCCGACGATGCCATGAGCCTTTCCGGCGACCGCATCCTGTCAATCCTGGAGGATCGTTCGGGCTGCCTCTGGTTCGGCAGTTTTGACGCCGGCCTCAGCAAGTTCAACAAGAACATCGTCAAATTCAAGATTCTCCAGAGGCAGCAGAACAATCCGAACAGCTTGAGCAACAACTTGGTGCGACAGATATTCAAAGAGAACCAGGACATCATCTGAGTGGCTACGGATGGCGGCGGATTGAACCGCATCAACCGCGCCACCAGGCAATTTACTTATTTTCAAAACAACCCGTCTGATCCCTTCAGTATCAGCAGCAACCGCGTTTTTTCGCTGCTTCGCGATCGGGAGGGGATTTTCTGGGTAACGACAACTCTGGGACTGAATCGATTGGATCCCCGGAGTGGAAAGTTCATCCGCTATGTGAATACTCCGAGCAATCCCCAGAGTTTGAGCAACGACTTCGTGCGTCCCATCATCGAGGATAAGCGGGGATTTCTCTGGCTGGGGACGGACGGCGGAGGCTTAAACCGTTTTGATAAAAAAAGCGGACTCTTCAAGCGCTACCTGCCCGAGGCTAAAAATCCGAACAGCCTGAGTTATTACCGGGTTTACACTCTTTACAACGATAAATCCGACATTCTTTGGATTGGAACCTACGGCGGGGGGCTCAACCGATTCGATCCGGCCACGGAACGCTTCAAGACATATCGCTATGATTCCCGGAAAGCCGACGGTATCCAGGATGACTATGTGCTGAGTCTTTTAGAGGACAGTCGGGGATGGTTCTGGGTGGGAACGTCCGCCGGCTTGGCCCTATTCGACCGGGAGTCGGAGGCTTTCCACACCTACACGGAGAAGCAAGGTTTACCCGACCGGGTCATTTATGCCATCGCTGAGGACAAACAAGGAAACCTCTGGGTATCGACCAACCGAGGACTTTCGCGCTTTAATCCCGCCACCCGGAAATTCAAGAACTTCGACGTCAACGACGGTCTTCAGAGTCTTGAGTTCAATACCTATGGTTATTGCCAGGGAGATGATGGAGAATTGTTTTTTGGCGGTATCTTGGGGTTAAATTCCTTCTATCCCGAGGAGATCACCGACAATCCCCATATTCCCCCGGTCGTCCTCACCAGCTTTCAGCTCTTCGGTCGCGAGGTTCCGATCGATTCGCCCATTGACGGCCGGGTGATCCTGCCCCGGTCGATCACGGAAACCGAGGAGATCCGTCTTTCCTATAAGCAGAACGTCATCGCTTTCGAATTTGCCGCTCTCGACTTTCTGGCCCCGGATAAAAATAAATATACCTATTTCATGGAAGGACTGGATCGGGAATGGAATCTTGAGGGCAACCGCCGTTTTGTTTCTTATGCCGGCCTTCCGCCCGGAGACTATACGTTCCGGGTTAAAGGCTCCAACAACGACGGCGTCTGGAATGAGACAGGGACGGCCATAAAAATCGTCATCCGTCCCCCCTTCCGGCAAACCGGATGGTTTTACTTTCTGGTGGCGGCCGCCTTGATCGGAGGAGCGTTTGGAGCCTATAAATGGCGGATTCGGAGTCTGGAAGAAAAACAGAAGGAACTGGAAAATCTGGTCGCCTTGAAAACGCAGGAACTCAAGGAAGCTTCTCTCGTCGACCCTTTAACCGGCCTTCGCAACCGCCGTTTTATTTCCGATGTGTTGAGCGCCGATCTTCTCGCCTTCATCAAATATAAGAATTATCTCCTGGGCAACAAGGTCAACCGAAGACGGGAAAACATCAACCAGGTGTTCGGCATATTCATTTTTGATATCGATCATTTCAAGAAGGTCAACGACGTGTACGGACACGAAGCCGGCGACCGGATCTTGGTCCAAATGGGAAAGATCTTTCAGTCTTCCGTCCGTCAGGATGATATCGTCGTCCGTTTCGGCGGGGAAGAGTTCCTGATCATCCTAAAAAAGACGGATCCGGATTATTTGAGAGTCTTTGCCGAAAAAGTCCGGACAAAGGTGGAAACGACGCCCTATCTGATCTCCGCCGACGGGAAAACACTCCAAAAAACCTGCTCCATCGGCTTTGCCCCCTTCCCTTTTTATGAGGAACAACCCGAATTATTGAATTTCGAAAAAACGGTCCAGTTGGCTGATATGGGATTGCTCTTCGCCAAGGAACATGGGCGGAATATGGCCGTCGAGGTGAAATCCACAGCCAAGGTTCCACGATCGGATCAACTCGATCAATTCGTTTCGTCTCTCGAATATGCCCTGAAAAATGACTTCATTACTTTGTCCTCATAATCCGCTTGATCGAGAGAGAAAAATCGACTTAAAAATCGGCTGGGATAATATCTTGAAAGGGGGATGTGTCGGCAGGAAAGCACCCCCCCAGGCTTAATTCCTTAGGCTTATAAAAAGGCTGACCAGAGAGCCCCAACCTCGATTTTAGCTCCCATACCAAATAGACCCCATTTGATTCCGATTTGTCCCACTTGCTCGAAAAAAAATCAGAAAAAGCCACGGTTGGACTCCTCTATTGAAAAACTCATTCATTTTCAATAAGATAAGAGCTTACTAAGAGATCCGGAATGGATGATTTTCAGGCCCTAATCAAAACGAAACTCTTCTTAGAGGAAGTGACGAAGATCGTTATTACGGTCATTCGATCCCGGTTCCCCTCTCTAGCGAGTGTCGAAGGCGAAGATATCGCCCAGGAAGTGCTTATTAAAATCCTGCGGGCTTCGGAACGTGGGACAAAAATCGAGAATTTAAGGTCTTATACATGGAGAGTGGCTTATACGACCGCTTTGGACATCCTTGACGGAAAAGCCCAGGAAATCTCGCTGGAGAATGGAGTTGAGTCGACCGGATGGGGATGGCCCTTGGACGCCTGGTCCGTCGAATTCGGGTTCGAACAGGAAGATCTGCGACGCCGTATGGATCGGTGGCTTGAAACCCTTCCGGCCAATCGGCGACGGATTCTCAAGCTTCATCTTCTGGGCTTGGACATCAAGGAAATATCCGTCCATTTGCATTGGACCCAATCAAAAGTTCGACATCTTTTTTACCGGGGATTGAAAGACCTCCGGAAGAAGATCAATCAGGAGGCGCCGAGAACGGCGATTGAGGAACAGAAGGGCAGAGATGGAAAACTCGATCAAAAAAGCCTGTCCCGAAAACGAAGAATTCGTCCGGTTCTTTCTGAATAAAGAATCAGCCCGGGACGGAGAAACGGTGCTCGATCATCTTCGAGACTGTCGCGCCTGTCGGGTGAAATATGAAATTCTTCTCAATGTGGATACGACCCTCCGCAGGAACGAAGAACGGCTTTTTCCCTTAGCCCTGGCCAGTCTCCGCGAAATCCGGGCCAAGATACGAGGATTTCGTCAAGTCGGCCGGATCCCCTGGGTCAGGCAATCGGCTTCGGTCGGCGCGATCGTCGTTCTTTTTCTGGCCGCTTTTCTGATCCTCGGAAAACCCGGGATCGAAAACACTTTGCGCGGTTCCGATCGGGCTTCATTCAAACTGATGATCCCCCAAGGCCCGGTTTCGGCCGCGCCCCGGCTGTTCTACTGGACGCATGTTCCTCAAGGAGATCAATATCGGTTTGAGTTGATCGACGATGAACTCCAAACCCTCATCACTCTGACCACCAAGGATGCCTGGATTCTCATCCCCGAATCGATCCAAAAAAAAATTCTCTCCCACCGGACTTATCTCTGGACGATTGAGGCGATCAACGATGATAACCTTAGAATAGCGGAATCTCGGGGATATTTCGAATTGAAGCCAAGAGACGAGCCTTCGCAGCGGCAGTTCCCCTCCGAATAAAGCCCGGCGCTTCGCCGTAATCGGCGGAAAGGGATTAGGTTTTATCACCGTCCCTGAAGGATAAACGACGCCCAGTAGAACGGGTGGTGGTATCTTGAACCCAACATTTCCAATTTGGCTTTCCGCAAAGCTTCCGTTTGATTGATGCCCGCGGTGAAGTGTCGATAGAACGACTCCATAAACACGGAAGCGGCTTTATCGTTGACGCTCCAAAGGCTGAGGAGGATGGATCGCGCTCCGGCATAAAAGAACGCGAATGAAAATCCGTTCAGGCCCTCCCCTTTTTCGAGGAAGCCGACCCCGGTTTCGCAACCGGAAAGGACCAGAAGATCCGGTCGGATCCGCAATGGAAATATGTCGTTCGATTGGACGAAACCATCATCCTCGGCGGACGGATCGCGGAGCAGAACGAGGGCCGATCTTTGCCAATTCCGATCATCGAAAAAGCCATGCGCGACGATATGGATGACCCTGAAGTCCGCGAGCGGCAAGGCTTTGAAGGCAACCTCACGGGCGTTTCGCCCCAACAACAGGCTCGTCCGGTCGCGTTCAAAATAATTCCGAATGGTCCGGATTTCCCGAACCGCATAAGGCAGCCGCGGAAAGACAAGCTCTCCCTGCTCCGACAACCCGAAGGCTTTGAGGGGGTAGGGATTGGCCACTCCCAGAAAATCCATCGGGAACGCCTTCAGCCTCGGGCGATCGGCGATTTGAATCAGTCCGGAAGCTGAGGGGCCATAGGCGATCTCGAAATCCTCGATCAAAAACCGATCGCGACCATCGGCTGTCCGGATCAGAGTTTCAAAAGGAAGATAATGCAGAATTCCATCGGGAATGATATAAAGCGACCTCACTCCCCGGCCCAGACGATCTCGGAAAGGCGCCAGCAAGTCTTCGGCCAGAGCCCGCCCGCCGGCCGCGCCGCGAAAATCTTCGGATTCCCGCAAGGTCAAAAATTTCAAGAAATTGGCAATCCGAGGCCGGAGGTCCGACTCGGGAGGCAACTCCGCAATCCATAAACCATCGGCCGCCGCCAAGAAAGCGAACGATTTCGCTTCTCCCAAAACGTACTCAAGCAGAGCGACGTCCGGCTGCAGCAATTTTGTCCGTATGTTCTCGAATCCGTATGGAGGAGAGATTCGACAACGAAGCGCTTGAGGGTTTCGTCTCCGGATTTCAATGTTGAACGCCCGGCGGTCATTTTCAGCTCGTTCCAGATCGAGAAAAAGCTCTCTCCGACGCTCGGGAGCCAGGTTCGGATTCTGAAGCTCGATTTGGAGACGGGTTACGACCGCATTGAAATCATGTTCCCGAACGACTCCCTCCGGACGATCGGAACCGGAGCCGGCCGTCTCGAGGCCGGCCAGAAAACTCCGGGCTTTTGATTTCTCGGCGAACAGAAAAGCCTCCCGGTCGTATCCGAGAGTGGGATTCGCCCGATGAAGATCCAGGAACAGGCCGATGAGCGTCTCATAGATTCCGATCTTGTCCTTGCGGAAGTTGGACTGGAACGTCTGAATCGGCAAGCCCAAACCAATGTCTTCGATGATCTCGACGGCTTTTTTATAGAAATTCACCGCTTCGGATCGATCTCCCCGGGCTTCGGCCGCCTGAGCCAAGCCGGAAAACGCATGCCAGGCCACCTCGCCCGAAAAATCCGGCCCGATCATTTCCAGGGCTGTTTGAAAATGGAGCGCCGCTCCACGGGGATTGCCGGCTTGAAGAAAGATGTCCCCCGTGATTACCAGCAGGAGCGCTTCACGTCGACGCCATTTGGCGTTCTGGAGGGGAGGTTGTCCATTCTCCCCGACGAACAAAGCATTGAGGCGGCGTTGAAGATCGCCGGCTTTTTTTTTGATATTTGAAGCGTTGAAACAATCGATCCCCGGACCGAGGGAGATCCGAGTTTCCTCCTTCACCAAATCCCGACAATTCCAAGCGACAACGTCCCGGACATTAAAGGATAAATGATGCGATCCCGAAAACGCCACCACGGCATTGGCCGCCAGAACGCGGGAAATATCGAAGTTTCGGGCGTCGTTCGTAACGAAGGCGGCCCGGCATCCATCGGTAATGATATCCGAAAGCCGGGCGGAGCCGCGGCAGGCGGTGCGATCATTGATGGAAATTCCCTCCTCCATATTGAACAACGCCAGGTTCCGTCCGGTCCACAAAACGTCGGGGCTGTCCCGTTGAAGAAGGCCGACCATGGAGTTTTTCAGGATGAATCCCTCAATCTCACAGGCCGCCCGAATGATGAAAATAGCCGCCCCGGGCTCAGCCGCGCCGTAAACGGCCGCGCCGAACAAATTCTTGGCTCGGAGGACAATGGCCTTGTCGACGATGATGTTTTTTTCGAAATAGAAGCCGTCATCCACCTCGACGATATCTCCATCCTTCGCCGCAGCCACAGCCCTGGAAATCAGGACATGATCTTGAGGAACACGGATAACGGAGGCGGACAGGAAGGAGGAGCAGAGCGCTGAAACAACGACGATCAGAGCGCCGCACGAAAACAGGTTCCTAACGGCCTGCATAGTTCGGTCATTTTACCATAGCCCGCCCCGAAAAGGCTTCTCCTGGTCCTGCGGCTCGATTTCGAGCCTACGGTCGGAGCATTTCCTGTAAACGCAGCAACCTCTCACGGACCTTCAGTCCATAAGGACAGGCTTCGACACAAGGAGCCTCACAATTCTCACAAGCCTCCGGTCGCCGGCCGGGATCGAGTTCTTCATATTGCTGAAGGGCGTTTTTCTCCATTCTATAATGCTCAAAGTACATTCCATAGCGCAAAATGTCATTGATGGCGACCCCGTGAGGGCAAGCCGATAGACATTCCCGACAGCTCACCCGGCAATACAAACCTTCCGCTTCGTCCCGGTAACAGGCCAACAAATCCGCGTCGCTTCGTTCCGGGTATTGCCCCTTAGCGGCGTCGCTTCGCTTCGGGGTGGCCCCTGAAGCAGCGACGTACTCATCGACATGGGAAAACGTGCTCATGGAAGTAATGCAGGCATCAATTGAAGGATTGCCCAGACTCCAGCGGATGGCGGCCTGGGCATAACTTGTCGCCGATCCGGCCAAAGCATTAAGGCTGTCCTGCATCCCTCCGGCCAGGACTTTCATGGCAATAAGACCGATCCCCTTGGCCCTGGCTCGGACAATCTGGGGTTCGATTCGGGCGCCTTCCATATGATTATAGATTAGGAGGATGACCTCCCACGGACCCGAAGCGATCGCTTTAGGCAGGAGTTCAAAGGCGTTATGGGTGGAGAACCCGATGAAACGGGCCTTTCCGTCCTTTTTGAGTTGAGTGTAGGCCGCCAAGAGTTCCTCCTCATCCAATTGCCCGGGCCGATCCACGGAATGAACCAGAGCAACATCGAGATAATCCGTCTGAAGACGCTTGAGGCTGGCTTCGACGCGGCTGATCAAAGCGGCCCGGTTCAAGTCGGCCGGAGTCCGAATCAGGTGTTTTGTCGTGATCAAGACTTTTGTCCGGATATCCTTGAGCGCTTGACCGAGGTATTTCTCGCTGTTGGTGTTGAGGTACAATTCCGCGGTATCAAAGTGATTGACCCCGCGATCGAAGGCGTAACGGAGGACGCTCGGATTAAGGAGGTTGATGGCTCCGCAGCCGATATCGGAAAGTCTGAGACCGGTATTGCCGAGAGGACGGTAGGCCTTGATCCTTGGCTCCTCTCCTTCCTGGACCTGAGTCCTTTCCGTCCGGCTCAAGACAGCCGATATCCCCGACGCCGAGGGAAGGCCTAAACCCGCAGCGCCTGCTCCTATGGATTTAATGAATCTTCTTCTCTTCATGATGATTCTCTCTTTCATGTTTTTTTTCGGGCTCGCAGCAAAACGCCGGCCTTGATCTTGGATCTCAATTCATCATATCTTTCCTTTGAAGAGACCGTGTTGAACTCGGCATAAAACATCGGATATTGGGTGGGGCTATGAGTGAATAGGGAATGCCCTTGTTCATAAACGGTCGGATCATTGACATCTTTTTCCAGAATGAACATCTTTGTTTCGAATTCCAGACCTCCCGCGGAAACGACGAGGACATCGCCGTTTCGGAAGCCGGCCGAAGCGATTTCCCTTGGAGACCAGTTTGTAAAGATCCGGGCATACCGGGCATCGTCCTCAAAGAAGGCATAAAGAACCAGCCCCTCCAATCGTCCCCCTTCGGCCGCAACCACGCCGCAATTCACGCTCTCATCGCCGAAAAATCCGATCGGGAGATCAACATCAATAGCCGCTTCGGAGATCGGCAGGGGTCTGGGGCTATACGTACCGCTGACCCCGATTTGAGAATCATAAAGCGCCGTAGGGAATTTGACTCCCTGAACGTCCACGACCGGGCCGAATTCCGTGATCTGTTCCCATCGCTCACCGGAGGAATCCGTCCCGGTCAAAACCAACCGCTTAAGAAGAAAATCGGCCGCATCCACGAAATATTCAGCCCGCAGTTCTCCGGCAGGCCCGGTTAAGACAAAAAAGCGTTCCGGACCGAAAACTTTTACCCCTTTGGAGACCAATGGACCGGGAATGTTTCGGAGCGTGAACGCTCCCCCGATCAACCGGCCCAACACCCGACATCGGTTTCGTTCCCGTCCGGTCAGATCCGATACCCGACCCAAAGAGTTCCGGCGACCTGAAACGTCATCCACCAGGATCGTCTCATAGACGAACGGCGGCCCGAACGAGGACTGGATTTTCATCCGGCCCCCGGCTTCGGCCGTATAGACCTGAGTCTCGCAACGAAATCGGATCGTCCGGACCCGGTTCAGAGCCGCGGCGCCCCCCACGGCGATGATATTTTTTGCCCGAATTTCCTCGACCGTCAAGGGACGAGCCTTCGGGGTCGGCCGCTCCTGAGATTCTCGCGATCCGAAAAGAACTGCGGAGAGAGTCAAGATCATCAGTCCCACCACCCCGGTTGCTTTCATGTTCATCACACATCCTCCATGATCCCGGCCGGAGAATTCAACCGATAAGCAAAAAACCGGGATCAATCTTTTGAACGGGGGGACAATAATGGAGTTGGGATCGCCGGATCGACCGGGATTATAATCTCGAACCCTTTTTCCGAATTTATTCTTCCGGAAATTCTCCCGGAAGCCGGAAAATGCCTAAATCGTCGTTCCGTTTCCGGCTGATCCGCTTCTTGTCTATTGTTTTATCATTTTCGAGAAGGAAAACTTCGGAATTCCCCCCATGACTTGATACGTTTAACGGCGCGACATCCCGGGCTTCAACCCAGGGAGTCGAAGGAGCTGATTTTCGGCGGCTTGGCTTTATTCGTTGAACCGAGATCCTTCGACCAACCGCTTTTTGAATTGGGTGGGGGTCATTCCGGTATGTTTTTTAAAGGCCGTATTGAAGACCGATTTAGAATTGAAGCCGGTATCATAGAGAATATCCAAAACCGTCCTCTCCCGGCCTTTTTCCCCAGCCAGGAGTCGTTGGCTTTCTTTGATGCGGTAGGTATTCACGAAGTCAAAGAAATTCTGGTCGAAACAGGAGTTGAGCACTTGGGACAAATGATGGCCGGGGACTTTAATCTGAGAAGCGAGATCCTGAAGGTTGAGAAGAGGATTTAAAAAAGGCTTGTTTTCTTCCATGAACCGGATCAACCGTTCGCGGTAGTCGTCCCGGACTTTTTCCGGAAGAAGAGTCCGCTCGTATTTTGGCCGGACTTGGTCGCCGTTTGCCCCCAGAAATATCACGGGATGGCGCAATCCCTTCAAGACCATCAGGCTGATAAATCCCAGAAAGAGAACGGCTGTGAGGATATAGAAGACAATCGCCGCGGCAGGCGCCGGGGCAAGCCATAAAAAATATTCGACCAGCTTGAGAAGCCGCCAGAAAATAAATCCAAGGACCAAAAACTTCAACCAGGACAAGTTGATTCGATCAACGGCCGAATATAAATTCTTGAGCGTTCGGCGGTACGCGCGGATCGCCCCTAGGGCCACGGCCATATAAGCAAAAAACTGAAGATAGAATCCGAAGACGATCCCCCGCATCAGCCAAGCCGGATAAAGCCGATCAAAAATGAAATCCGCCCGGATCACGGAGGCGGGTGTGATTACGATTTTATGAAGGGCGAGCGCAGTCAGGATTAGAAACGGCGCCAACTGAATCCAATGAACGGGTCGCAGCTTCAGACTCGAGCGAGTCAGCGATAATAAATAGGCAAAGAGGAGAGGCGTATATAAAAAAGAGACCGGATCAAAAAGATAAAACACCCAGGGAGCGGAGGTTAAAACAGCCTTCAGGAGGGAGGGGAAATGGCCGATAAATCCCTCAAGGGCGGAAATCATCGTCGTCAGGAGAAATCCGGCCAGCCAAGCATTCATCCTCCGTCGAGCGTGGGTCTGGGATAAAAGATAAAAGGAAAAAAACAGACTTTGGAAGATGACCAGAGCATTGAAAATCAGCTTGATCGTACTCGCCAATTCCATTCCGATGATCCTCCATCCAACAGAAAGCCATTATATTTCATCCGGCCGGCGCCATCCAATCGCGGATTTTCATTTCAGATTTGACTCGTTCAAAATTTTGGCCCCAGCAGCCGCCAGGTGGAGCGAAAAGACCGTCCTATCCCCGATCCGAAGAAGGGAACCTTGATTTCGGCCGAGGCGAAAGATAAAATGCACGCATCTGAATAAATGACAGATCCTATCCCGTCCGCTGCTCCGCTTTCAGTTCTTCCCTCCCGTCTCCCCTTGCTTCTGGCGTTGTTCATCGGGAGCGGCGCGGCCGCCCTGGTCTACGAAATCGTCTGGTTTCAATTGCTTCAACTCATCATCGGATCATCGGCCGTCTCTCTGGCCGTTCTGCTCGGAACCTATATGGGAGGTCTGGGTTTGGGAGGGCTTCTTTTGCCTCGACTGATCAGCGCCCATGTTCACCCCCTCCGGGTCTATGCCTGGATCGAGTTCGGAATCGGAGTATTGGGCCTTGCCGTACTATTTGGAATGCCGATCCTCGGCCGTTTTTACATGTCCCAGTCCGGAGCCGGATTCGTCGGACTCCTGATGCGCGGGTTGGTCTGCGCCGCCTGCCTGATCCTTCCGACTCTTCTGATGGGAGCCACTCTTCCGGCCATCGCCCGTTGGGTCGAAGCAACGCCCCAGGGCGCGCCTTGGCTTGGATTTCTCTACGCCGCCAATACGGGAGGAGCGGTGGGAGGATGTCTTTTAGCGGGATACTGCCTCTTAAGAGTTTATGATATGAGAACGGCGACCTTTGTCGCCGCTTCTCTCAACGGACTCATCGCCTTGATCGCTTGGATCACAGCCGCCCGGACTCCTCGTCCCAAGCCGGTCGCGGAATCAAAGGACGAGCCTTCAGCTCACCCCTCACGCGGGGATTGGAATCATCGGACGAGTACGCAGGAAGTTGTCCCCCAGACAAAGCCCGCCCTCCTTCGCTTCGCAATGAGGATTGCAAAACCTGGGGCTTCGCAGTCCTCCATGAGGCTTCCGAATCAGGGCAGCGCTTCGGCCGTCATAAGGATATGGCCGATCCATATCACAATCGCCCTTTCAGGCTTGGGAGCCTTGGGGGCTGAAGTCATTTGGACCCGGCTCCTGGCTCTTATCCTCGGAGGAACCGTCTATGCCTTCTCCCTCATCCTGGCTGTCTTTCTCGCCGGATTGGCCATCGGCAGCGGCTTTGGAGGAGTTCTCCTCCGACGAAAAACTCCCCCCCGACTGATTTTGGGCTATGCTCAATTTCTTCTGGCCGGAGCGATCGCTTGGACGGCCTATCAACTCACTCAATCCTTGCCGTATTGGCCGATTTCTCCCTCCCTTTCCCAAAGCCCCTGGCTTCACTTCCAACTCGACTTGGTCCGTTGTCTTTGGGCGGTCCTTCCCCCGACGCTTTTATGGGGCGCAAGCTTCCCCCTGGCCTTAGCGGCCGTCACCGAAAAAGGGCGGGATTGGGGAAAACGCGTAGGCGGCATATATGCCGCTAATACGGCCGGAGCCATCGTCGGGGCGCTCGGATTCAGTTTGATTTTAATCCCCCGGCTCGGAACGGCCGCCTCCCAAAGAATTCTGATCGCCGTCGCCGTGACGGCGGCATTTTTTTCTTTTTGGCCACAACTTCAATACAAAAAAGAGCTTTCGGCGACAACCGGACTCTGGAAAGCGGCCGGAAGAGCCGCCGGGTTGACCCTCGTCCCGGTTCTGGCGGCCTTCCTGGCTTGGACGATACCCGGCGTCCCTTGGGAACTCATCGCCTATGGACGTCAACTACCGACAAAGGCGGGCCAAGCCCAAGTTCTCTATGTAGGCGAGGGATTGAATTCTTCCGTCGCGGTTACGGAGTTGGATGGAGGGGCTCGGAATTTTCACGTCAGCGGCAAGGTGGAAGCCTCAAGCGTCGCCCAGGACATGCGCCTGCAGAGATTGCTGGGCCATCTTCCTTCGCTCCTTCACCCGAATCCCAAATCCGTTCTTGTCGTCGGTTGCGGAGCGGGGGTGACCGCCGGATCGTTTGTTCTCCCCCCCGGAATCGAGAGGATCGTGATTTGCGAAATCGAACCGCTGATCCCCCAAGTCGTGGCTCGTTACTTCGGACGGGAAAATTACAATGTTCTTGATGATCCGCGGGTCAAAGTCGTTCTTGACGATGCCCGGCATTACATCCTGACGACCCGGGAGACATTCGACATCATCACGACCGATCCGATCAATCCTTGGATCAAGGGTTCGGCGGCTCTCTATTCCCGCGAATATTACGAACTGTGCCGGAAGCGCTTGAATCCCGGAGGAATCATCGCTCAATGGGTCCCTCTATATGAAACCACGACGGCGGCGGTAAAGAGCGAAGCCGCCACGTTTTTCTCCGTTTTCCCGGGCGGGACGATTTGGAGCAACGACTTC